>Ga0247773_1000581_pt1 | contig 14494 bp, 16 predicted proteins | sample UWRJL092311B6_FD_179934 | JGI IMG/M metagenome (GOLD analysis project Ga0247773, IMG submission 179934) | Plant litter microbial communities from Arlington Agricultural Research Station in Wisconsin, United States - UWRJ-L092-311B-6 | ecosystem: Environmental > Terrestrial > Plant litter >...
AGCCCGCCGACCAGGAGGGCACAGTCGAGCAGGTCGGTGACCGACGGCCGGGGCGCGCCGAACCAGGACCGCAGCAGCACCGCGACCGGCAGCGAGACCACCAGCAGCGGCTGCACCAGCACCACCGCGCCGTTGGCCAGCGCCAGCACCTGCAGCAGCACGCCGACCACGTCGCCGGCGGTGGCCAGCAGCCAGCGCGGGTTGCGCAGCAGCTCCAGCAGCCGGCCGGCGTCAGCCGCGCCGGTATAGGCCACCGCGTGCTGGCCGGCCGTCCCGGCCCCGTAGGCCAGTGCGGAACCGAGGCCGGCGGCGATCGCCACCGTGGCCGACACTCAGCTGACCGCGGCCCGGTCGGTGCTCGGCAGCAGGGTGAGCGCGGTGGAGGCGAAGTGCGAGTGCACCCGGTCGTCCACCGGATCGTCGGCCGGGTCGGTGTGCACCACCAGGTGCCGGTAGAGGGTGTCGCGCTGGGCCGGGATCCGGCCGGCCGAGCGGATCAGCTCGATCAGCTCGGTGCGGTTGGACCGGTGCCGGGCGCCGGCCGAGGACACCACGTTCTCCTCCAGCATCACCGAGCCGAGGTCGTCGGCGCCGTAGTGCAGGGTCAGCTGGCCGATGTCCTTGCCGGTGGTCAGCCAGGAGCCCTGCAGGTGGGCGACGTTGTCGAAGAACAGCCGGGCCAGCGCGACCATCCGCAGGTACTCCAGCGAGGTCGCCTGGGTGCGTCCCTTGAGGTGGTTGTTCTCCGGCTGGTAGGTCCACGGGATGAACGAGCGGAAGCCGCCGGTGCGGTCCTGCACGTCGCGCACCATCGACAGGTGCTCGATCCGCTCGGCGTTGGTCTCGCCGGTGCCCATCATGAAGGTCGCGGTGGACTCGACCCCCAACCGGTGCGCGGTCTCCATCACCGACAGCCAGGTCTCGCCGGACTCCTTCAGCGGCGCGATCGCGGTACGCGGCCGCTTCACCAGGATCTCGGCCCCGGCACCGGCGAAGGAGTCCAGGCCGGCGGCGTGCAGCCGGCGGATCACCTCGTCGTGCTCCAGCCCGGACACCCGGCCGATGTGCACCACCTCGGACGCGCCGAGCGAGTGCAGCGTCAACGACGGGTACTCGGATTTGATCGCGGCGAAGATCCGCTCGTAGAACTCGATGCCCAGCTCCGGCGAGTGGCCGCCCTGCAGCATGATCTGGGTGGCACCGAGCTCCACCGCCTCGCCGCAGCGACGCAGGATCTCGGAGTCGGTGTGCGTCCAGCCCTCGGCGTGTCCGGGCGCCCGGTAGAAGGCGCAGAACTTGCAGGCGGTCAGGCAGACGTTGGTGTAGTTGATGTTGCGGTCGATGATGTAGGTCGCGATGTTGTCCGGGTACCGCCGGCGACGGACGGTGTCGGCGGCCTCGCCGAGCGCGTGCAGCGGTGCGTCGGTGTAGAGCAGCAGCGCCTGCTCGGGGCTCAGCCGGCCACCATCGGCGGCGTGCTGCAGCAGGTTGGCGGTCTCGACGGGATTGGCGCGCGCGGTCACCCGCCCAGCCTAGACGGGCGGGCTCAGGCGGGCGGCGGCGTCCAGGTGTACGGGGTGGTGGTGGCCACCGCGACGAACCCCAGTCGCTGCAGGATCGGGGAGCTGTCGTCGGAGGCGTCCACCTGCAGGTAGGTCGCGCCGGTGGCCACCGCGAACCGGGCCCGGCGCGCCACCAGGGCCCGGTAGATGCCCTTGCCGCGCCATTCGGGCCGGGTCGCGCCGCCCCACAGGGTGGCGAACTCGGTCCCGGCATTGCGGACCAGCCAGGCCACGCTGATCATGTCCGGGCCGGACTCGGCCGCGAAGATCGCCAGCTGGTCGGGCGCGGCGGCCTGCCGCTCGGCGAGGTCGGCGGCCAGCCAGCTCCAGTCCTCGCCCCAGATCTCGGTGTGCAGCGCGCCGATCCGGTCGAAGTCCGCGCGCTCGCTCAGCTGGCGGATCGCCACCCCGGCCGGCAGCGGCGGCTCGTCGGTCAGGTCCGTGGCCAGCCCGATCACCACTGTCTCGGCCTCGCCGGCCACGAACCCGGCCGCCCTCAGCCGGGCGGGCAGGTCGGCGGGCTCGTCGTAGGAGTGGGTCTTCCATTCGAAGCGCTCACGGTGGCCGGCGAAGTACTCGCGGGTCCGCTCGATCAGGGCGTCCAGGTCGGCTCCGGTGCGCCCGGCCAGGTCGCGGTACTCGACGTAGCCGCCGTGCTTGCCGCCGCGGACCCGTTGCAGCGGGCCGTCCCGGTCCACCGTCACGGTCTCGGGCTGCTTGGCGGGCAGCACGCCACGGACCTGCTGGTGGTAGGCGGCGAGCAGTTCCGCGGCTGTCGCGCCTGGTGTCGTCGTCACGGTGCACAGTGTGCGATACGGGGCCGGCCCGGACGGGCCCGGGCTAGTTCGAGCCGCCGGCCAGCAGCTCGCGCAGGTCCTCGGCCGCCTGGGCCGCGGCGCTGTCGGCGACCGCGGACACCCCGCCGAAACCGAAGTAGGAGTGGTTGAGCGTCGGCCACTCGCGGCTGATCACCCGGACGCCGGCCCGGCGCAGCGCGTCGCCGTAGAAGTTGCCCTCGGTGCGCAGCACGTCCAGGGTGGCGGTGTGGATGACGGCCGGGGCGACGCCGGTCAGGTCCGGCGCCCGCATCGGCGAGACCCGCCAGTCGGACGAGGACTGCTCGTCGACGTAGTTGGTGGCGAAGTTCACCATGCCCTGCAGGGTCAGCCCGAAGTTGTTGCCGGTGGTGCGCCGGGACATGTACCCGGCGTTGACCTCGGGGTCGGCGTAGCGGCCGGTGACGTCGGTGACCGGGTACAGCAGCAGTTGGGCCGACACCGGCTGGCCGGCGTCCCGGCGGGCGATCGCCACCGACGCCGCCAGCTGGGCGCCCGCGCTGTCGCCGGCCAGGATCAGGGTGCCGGGCTCGCCGCCGAGCTCCTCGGTACGCCCCGCGATCCAGTCGGTGGCGAACACCGCGTCCTCGAAGGCGGCCGGGAACGGGTGCTCGGGCGCCAACCGGTAGCCCACCGACACCACCACCATGTCGGCCTGGGTGCAGATCCGGCGGGCGTGGCCGAGGTGGGTGTCGATGGTGCCGGCGATCCAGCCGCCGCCGTGGAAGTAGACGACGGTGGGCTTGTTCTCCAGCGGTCCGGAACCGGCCGGGCGCAACACCCGGATCGGCAGCGGGCCGTACGGGCTGTCGATCTGCTGGTCGGTCTCCGAGGCCGGGATCAGCGCCGGATTCAGGTGCTGCTGGGCCAGGATGTGCGCCCGGCCCGAGACCTCCCGGGACTCCTCGATGCTGGCGTCCTCGTCGGCCTCCAGCGGCGTGGCGGCGAGCCAGCCGGCCAGTTCGGGATCCATCGTCGGTTCAGTCACGCCAAGGGCCTTTCATTTCGATGCCGCACCGGCGAGCCGGTAGCGCTCCGGCCACCTCCTGCCGGCCGGTGCGCCTGACTCATTGAAGCAGCCGGCCGGCCGGCGCCGCTGCCTGCGGGTGGCCCGGTCACCGACCGCATCGGCGTACTTTCCGCACCGGAAACCGGTCACCGGACCGCACCGGAGCACTACGCTGAGTCATATAGATGAGCGCCGACTTTCCGGATTGCCCCGAGCTGGGGAGAGCAGCTAGTCCCGTCTTGCTGTGACCCCATGAGGGTGGCGGAGTTTCGCCTGCCCGCGCACGAAGCTCCGTCACTCTCTGGGCCCGGTTCGGACCGGCCGGATTCTGACCCGGGCCGGCTCAGACCGATCAGGTTCGGACCGGCCGGATTCTGACCCGGGCCGGCTCAGACCGATCAGGTTCAGACCTGGGCGAACTCCGGGACCACCGGCCCGGCGAGGGCACCCACCGCCGCGGCCCGGCGGGCGAACTCCGTCAGGCCGGCCAGTTGCCGCTGGCCGAGGGAGAAGTCCAGCGTCCGGAAGTAGTGGGCCAGCGTGGGCGCGTCGAAGACCTCCCAGCGAGCGGCCTGGGCGGCCACCTGGTCCACGTGCGCCAGTGCCTCGTCCCGGCTGCCGACGAAGGCGGCCTGCACGTCCTTGACCAGCCCGGGGTTCTCGGCGGCGAACTCGCGCCGGACCGCCCACACCGCGAACACCATCGGCAGCCCGGTCCAGGTCCGCCAGGCCTGGCCCAGGTCGTGCACGTCCAGTCCCCTGCTGGCCCCCTCGTAGGTGGCCCGCAGCGCCACGTCGCCGATCACCACCGCGGCGTCGGCCTCGAGCATCATCGCGGTCAGGTCCGGCGGGCAGCTGAAGTACTCGGGCTGCACCTGATGCACCTCGCGCAGCCACAGCTGGGCCAGCAGCACCGAGGTACGCGAGGTCGAGCCGAGCGCGACCGGCCGGCCGTCGAGTTCGGCCAGTGGGCGTTGGGAGACCAGGTCCACCGACAGCACCGGGCCGTCCGAGCCGACCGCGATGTCGGGCAGCAACAGCAGCTCGTCGGCGTGGCGCAGGTACTCCACCAGCGAGATCGGGCCGATGTCGAGCGCACCCTCGACCAGCAGCCGGTTGAGGTTGTCCGGGGTGTCCTTGGTCAGTTCCAGGTCCAACAGGGCGCCGGAGCGGACCAGGCCCCAGTAGATCGGCAGGCAGTTCAGGAACTGGATGTGGCCCACCCGCGGCCTGGTGTTGGACGGCACTGTCACGCCCCGAGGCTACGCGGCCGGACCGGGGCAGGCAGCCGGTCGGGACGGCCCGCCGACCGGGTTAGGCTCGCGAACGTGACCGACGACCTGGAGCTGGCCGGCGAGCTGGTGTGCCGAGCCGGCCGGCTGGCGCACCAGATGTTGCGCCAGGGCCTGGAAACCCACTCCAAGGGGTCGGTGTCCGACGTCGTCTCCGACGCCGACCACGCCGCCGAGGAACTGATCGTACGGGCGCTGCGCCAGGCCCGTCCCGACGACGGCCTGGTGGGCGAGGAAGGTACCGACCAGCCCGGCGAGCCGGGCCGTACCTGGTACATCGACCCGGTGGACGGCACCTACAACTTCCTGTCCGGGCTGCCGTACTGGTGCTCGGCGATCGCGCTCGCCGACTCCCGCCCCGGTGGCGGCCCGGTGCTGGGCGCGGTCTACCACCCGCCGACCGACGAGCTGTGGCTGGGCGGGCCGGGCAGCCCGACCACGTGCAACTCAGTGCCGGTCGAGCCGCTGGTCGACACCCCGCTGTCCCGGCTGTCGCTGGCCAGCTACCTGCACCCGGCCACCCTGCCCGACGAGGACGCCCGGGAGCCGCTGCTCACCGTGCTGCGCGCGGCGGCCACGGTGCGGATGCTGGGCTCGGGATCGGTAGAGCTGGCCGCGGTGGCCGGTGGCCGGCTGGGCCTGTGGGCACAGATCGACACCCTGGACTGGGACTGGCTGCCCGGGGCCGCGCTGGTGCTCGGCGCCGGCGGCGCGACCGAGGTACTCCAGCACCGCGGCCATCGCTGGCATCTGGCCGGCAACCGGCAGGCCGTCGCCGAGGCCCGCGCGCTACTGCTGGGCTGACCGGCCGGAGCGACGCTTGGGCCTGGCCGGCCGCGCGGCGTCCTCCGGCGGCGGGTTCTGCTCGCCGGCCAGCTGGCTGTCGAGGTCGTGCCGGTGCGCCTGCCGGGCCGTCACCCTGGCCTCCAGGTTGGCGGCCAGCCGGGCCCGCTGCTTGCGCAGCAGGATGTAGGACAGCGGGATCGACAGCACCAGCGCGATGGTGGCGGCCAGCAGGCCCGGCACCCGAGCCAGCCAGAGCAGCCCCCACAGCGCCAGGAACAGCCCGAACCGCAACACCGTGTAGAGCCACATCGCGCCCAGCGTCTGGCCGGGACTCGGCCGCCGGAGCTCGGCGCTGTCCGGCGCCGGCGGATCGCCCTGCGAACTCATCCGCTCAGGCCCAGACGGCTTGCGGCTCGGCCCGGCGCTCGGCCAGCGACACCGGGCCCGGGTACTCCCGGATCACCTCGTAGCGGGTGTTGCGCTCCTTCGGCTGGAAGCCGGCGTCACGGATCAGCTCGAGCAGGTTGTCCCGGGTCAGCTTGTCCGGGGTGCCGAAGCCGTCCGCGTCGTGGGTGATCTTGTACTCCACCACCGAGCCGTCCATGTCGTCGGCGCCGTAGTTCAGCGCCAACTGGGACGTGGACAGGCCGTGCATCACCCAGAACACCTTGACGTGCGGAAAGTTGTCCAGCATCAGCCGGGACACCGCGAAGGTCTTGAGGACGTCGGCCGGCTGGGCCATCTTCAGGTGCGAGAGCCGGTTGTTGTCGTTGTGGAAGCGCAGCGGGATGAAGACCTGGAAGCCACCGGTCTCGTCCTGCAGCTCGCGCAGCCGCAGCACGTGGTCGACCCGGTGCCGGGGCTCCTCGATGTGGCCGTAGAGCATGGTGGCCGGCGTCCGGAGCCCCTTGGAGTGGGCCAGCCGGTGGATCCGCGACCAGTCCTCCCAGTGGGTGTCGTGGTCCACCACCTGCTTGCGGACCTCCCAGTCGAAGATCTCGGCGCCGCCGCCGGTGAGGGACTCCAGGCCGGCATCGATCAGCTCGTCCAGGATCTCGCTCGCGTCCAGGCCCGAGATCTCCTCGAAGTAGTGCACCTCGGTGGCGGTGAACGCCTTGAGCGCCACATCGGGCAGCACGGCCTTGAGCTCGCGCAGCACCCGGGGGTAGTACTTCCACGGCAGCGTCGGGTGCAGGCCGTTGACGATGTGCAGCTCGGTCAGCCCGTCGTCCTTCATCGCCAGCGCCAGCTCGACGGCCTCCTCCACCCGCATGGTGTAGGCATCCTTGGCGCCCGGCTTGCGCTCGAAGGAGCAGTAGGCGCAGGACGCGCGGCAGACGTTGGTCAGGTTGAGGTGGCGGTTGACGTTGAAGTAGACGACGTCGCCGTTCTTGGCCGTCCGCACACCGTGCGCCTGGCCGCCGAGCCAGGCCAGGTCGTCGCAGTCGTAGAGGTCCTCGCCGTCCTGCCGGGTGAGGCGTTCCCCGGCGACGATCTTGTCGGTCAGCTCGGCCTTGCGTGCCGCGTTCCATGCCATACCCCCAGCCTACGTTCCGGCCATCGGCCGGCGGCCCGTGACCGGGTGTTCGAGCTGCTCCGCCGGTCACAGCACGGCGTCGCCGCGGGCTTGGTGCTACATTGTGCTACATGAGTGATGAGGAGTGGGTCGGGGTCCGCGAGCTGCGCCAGCAGGCCAGCGCGCTGGTCGAGCGGGTGGCGACCGGCGTCACCATCCAGATCACCAACCGCGGCCGCCCGGTCGCCCAGCTGGTGCCGATCGGCGACCAGCGCACCCGCCGGGCCGACCTGATCGCCACCGGCGAGCTGCAGCCCGGCCGCGGCAACGTGCTGGACGTCGAGCCGGTCCAGCCGCCGGTGGGCTCGGCCGGCACCGCGGAGCTGCTCGCCGAGCAGCGTGAGGACCGGTGATCTACGCCGATACCTCGGCGCTGGCGAAGCTGGTGGTCGCCGAGGCCGAGACTCCGGCGCTGCGCCGCTGGATCGCCGAGCAGAGCGCTCCGCTGGTGACCAACTCGATCGGGGTGGTGGAGCTGCGGCGGCTGGCGGCCCAGGTCAGCCGACAGGCTGTCGACACCGCCACCCTGCTGCTCGGCCGGATCGACCGGCTGGTGCTCACCCCGACCGCCCTGGCGCTGGCCGGCCAATTGCCGCCCGCCGAGGTACGCACGCTGGACGCGCTGCACATCGCCTCGGCCGCCGAGCTGGTCGAGCTGCAGGTGGTACTCACCTACGACCGCCGGATGGCCGAGGCCGCGGCCGGCTACGGGCTGCCGGTGGAATCGCCGAAGTAGTTACCGCCGCTCAGCCCGGACGGACGGTCAGGGACTGCGCCAGGGTGCCGATCGGCCCGTGCACGTCGTGCAGCACGCTGCTGGTCAGGCCGAGCCCGGTGGGACCGAACGAGACGGTGGTGTCGAAGCCGACCCACTCGCCGCGCGGCTCGGTGATCAGGTGGGCGGTGAGGTCGAGGTTCGGAAAGGCGACCTCGCGCGGGTCGGCGCGCGCCGTCATGCCGTTGGCGATGTCGAACAGGCCGGCGGCCCCGGCCAGCCGGCTGACCGCGACGCCGTCGATCAGCGGCAGCGGGGTACGGACCCAGAACACCCCGCGGCCGGGCTCGACCTGCTGACGGCGGACCTCGACCGATTCGATGAACCCACCCGGCCAGACGGTCCTCGGGTCCCACGCCGGCACCCGCTCGGGGCCCGGGATGGCGGGCAGCGCGACGCCGTGCCGGGCGGCGGTGTCCCGGGGCTGGACCAACCAGGCCCGCAGCAGGACGGCGGCGCGGCCGGCGTGGCTCAGGGTGGCCTCGACCAGCTCGACGGTGCGGCCCGGCCGGCGGAGCGCGACCCGGACCTCGACCACGTCGACCGGAATGGTGCCGAGGATGTCGAAGGACAGCCGGCCGACGGCGAGCCCGTCGCTACGGCGCCGGTCCCGGTCGACCTCGACCGCGTGGGTGAGCAGCCCCAGGGCCGGGGCGATGTGCTGGGTGGCGGTGTCCCAGGCTCCGCTGACGTGCTCGGTCGCCCGGTAGCGGTGCTCGTCGAGCGGCTCGAAGTAGGCCATGTCGGTCTCCTGGCGTGCGGGCGCATCGGGGCAGGCGGCAGCAGCCCGCCGTTCAGGCCCTATCGTGCCGGTCAGCTCGAAGCGGCCCGGCTAGCGGGGCCGCTCGGCGAGCGCGACGCGGCTCGGCTAGCGGGACTGCTCGGCGAGCACCTTCAGCGCGGTGTCGGCGTGGGTCTGCATGTCGAACTCGCTGCCGATCTCGGAGATCAGCCGGCTGTCGGTGCCGATCACGAACGTCCGGCGCTTGACCGGCAGCGGGCCGAACCGGCGCTTGACGCCGAACGCCTTGGCGACCTCGCCGTCGCCGTCGGACAGCAGCGGGTAGTCGAAGGCGTGCAGGTCGGCGAACTGGCGCTGCTTGTCCACCGCGTCGGTGCTGATGCCCACCCGCTGCGCCCCGAGGGCCTCGAACTCGGACGCCAGGTCGCGGAAGTGGCAACTCTCCTTGGTGCAGCCCGAGGTCATCGCCGCCGGGTAGAAGAACAGCACCACCGGGCCGTCGGCCAGCAGGGTGCTCAACCGGCGCGGCCGGCCGGCCTGGTCGGCGAGTTCGAAGTCAGCGATCTGGTCACCGGGTTTCATGTCCACCATCCTTGCTCGACAGGCCGGCCGGCCGGCCCGGCACCCGCTCCGGTATGCACTTCGTCACCGTGGCTGCCCAGGATTGCGGAAATGCGAAATTCGCCGGCCGGAGCCGGCCCGCGGCGCAGGGTCAGGCGTCGGTGGCCGAGGGGGTACCGGCTGCCTGGACCCGTCCCTCGAAGCGGGTCGACAGCACCACCGTCGAGCGGGTCCGGGCCACCCCGCGAATCTTGGACAGCGCCCGGATGGCGATCTCCAGGCCGCCGACGTCCGGCACCCGGATCTTGACCACGAAGGACTCCTCGCCCGCGACGAACCAGCAGTCCTCGACCGCGGCCAGCGCGGCCAGCTGCTCGGCCACCAGGTCCTCGTCGGCGGTGTCGGACAGGAAGATCCCGACCAGCGCGCTCATCGAGTAGCCGAGCGACTCGGGCGCCACCGCCGCGTGATAGCCGGTGATCACGTTCTGCGCCTCGAGCTTGTTCACCCGCTCGTGCACGGCCGGCGCGGACAGGCCCACCTCCCGGGCCAGCTCGGCATAGGTGGCCCGGGCATTGGCCCGCAGGGCGTCCAGAATCGCGCGGTCGACGGCGTCCATGGCTGGAGTCTGTCAGGCCGTACTGCTCGACGGGCCGGATTGGGCCCGGGCCGCTTCGGTTCCGGCCGCCCGCGCCGCCTCGGCCTCCGCCGTCCGCGCGGCGCCGAGCTCGCCGGTCCACCGGGTGATCAACGAGTGCTCGACGCCGAGCACGTCGAGCACCTTGGCGGCGACGAAGTCCACCAGCTGCTGCACCGAGCCGGCACCGGCGTAGAAGGCCGGGCTGGCCGGCAGCACCACCGCGCCCGCGTCGTAGAGCTCGATCAGGTGGGTCAGGGTGGCCCGGGTGTAGGGCGTCTCGCGAGGCACCACTACCAGCGGCCGGCGCTCCTTGAGCGTGACGTCGGCGGCCCGCTGCAGCAGGTCCTTCGACAGCCCCAGCGCGATCCCGGCCACCGCCGCGGTGGAAGCCGGCACCACCACCATGCCGCGCGCCGGGTACGAGCCACTGGCCGGCCCGGCGGCCAGGTCGGTCGCCGTCCAGTACCGCAGGTCGCCCGCGACGTCAGCGCCCAGCCAGGACGCCAGGTCGGCGGCCCAGTGGTTGTCGCGGAAGGCGATCCCGGTCTCGTCCAGCAGGGTCAGCCGGGCGGCCCGCGAGACCATCACGTCCACCGGGTGGCCGGCCTGCAGCAGGGCCGTGATCACGGCGCGGGCGTACGGGGTGCCCGAAGCGCCGGACACCCCGACGATCCACGGCCGCCGGCCGTCCTGATCGCTCATGCTGCCAATCGCTGCGCTCCTCGCTCGTTCCTCGCTCACCATCGCAACCCGTGCACGATCAGGTCGACCAGGGCGAAGGCGAACAGCTGGATGCCGACGAAACCATTCGCGGTGAAGAACGCCCGGTTCACCCGCGACAGGTCATCGGCCCGGACGATCAGGTGCTCGTAGACCAGCACCGCGGTGGTGACCGCCAGGCCCAGCCACCACACCCAGCCCAGCCCGGCGGCCAGCCCGAACCAGGCGAAGCAGCCGAGGGTCACCAGGTGGGTGATGCTCGACCAGCGCAGCGCGGCGGCGATGCCGAACCGGGCCGGGAACGACCGGGAGCCGATCACCCGGTCGATCTCGGCGTCCTGGCAGGAGTAGATCAGGTCGAAGCCGCCGATCCAGCTGCCGACCGCCAGCCCCAGCGCGGTGGCCGGCCAGGCGAAGCCGCCGGTGACGCCCATCCAGGCACCGACCGGCGCCACCGCCTGGGCCAGCGCCAGCAGCACCTGCGGAAAGTCGGTGAACCGCTTGCCGTAGGAGTAGAGGATCAGCAGGCCGACCGCCACCGGCGCCAGCAGCAGCGGCAGCCAGCCGAGCAGGCCGGCGCAGAGCAGGAAGATCACCAGCGCGACGGCGAAGCCGCGCCAGGCCACCGACAGCGACACCGCGCCGGTGACCAGTTCACGCTGGGCGGTGCGCGGGTTGAGGGCGTCGAAGCCGCGGTCCAGGATCCGGTTGCCGGCCATCGCCACCGTCCGGGCCGAGACCATCGCGACCACGATCAGCAGCAACTGGACCCAGTGCACCGACCGGTTCTCGTCCCACATCGCGGTGCAGGCGGCGATCAGCGCGAACGGCAGCGCGAACACCGAGTGCTCGATCATCACCAGCCGCAGGAACGCCCGGGTGCGGCCGGGTCGCGGCGTGCTGAGCAAGGTGGCTGCCACGCCGTCGAGTCTGCCAGCCGCCGCATGGCAACGTGCCATGTACTAGATGTCACCCACAGATCAGCTGATGCCGTACTCCCGCCAGCGGCGCTGCACCAGCTCGACGGTGGCCTGGTCCAGCACGCACGGCTCGGGCCAGCCGCCGTCGCGGGCGTAGCCCTCGGTCGGCAGCTTGGCGGTGGCGTCGATGCCCAGCTTGCCGCCGTAGAACTGCTGGTAGGAGGCGTGGTCGAGGTGGTCGACCGGCCCGCTCATGTGCACCACGTCATGGGCGTAGTCGACGTTGCCGAACGCCCGCCAGGCCACCTCGTTGTAGTCGTGGACGTCGCAGTCGGCGTCGACCACCACGATCAGCTTCGACAGCGACAGCAGCCCGGCACCCCAGATCGCGTTCATCACCTTGTGGGCGTGCTTGGGAAAGCGCTTGTCGATCGAGACGATCGCGCAGTTGTGGAACACCCCGGCCTCGGGCAGGTCGTAGTCGACGATCTCGGGGACGGTCAGCCGGATCAGCGGGCGGAAGATCCGCTCGGTCGCCTTGCCCAGCGGGCCGTCCTCCTGCGGTGGCCGTCCGACGATGATCGACTGGTAGACCGGGTCCTGCCGGGTGGTCATCACGTCCACCCGCATGAACGGGAACGGCTCGACCGGGGTGTAGAAGCCGGTGTGGTCGCCGAACGGCCCCTCGGGCAGCCGGGCACCGGGCTCGACCCAGCCCTCGAGCACCACCTGGGCGTGCGCGGGCACCTGCAGCGGCACCGACAGGCAGTCCACCAGCTCGACCCGCTCGCGCTGCAGGAAGCCGGCGAACAGGTACTCGTCGATGTCGGCGGGCAGCGGCGCGGACGCGGCGTAGGTGACCGCCGGCGGGCAGCCGAAGGCGATCGCCACCGGCAGCCGCTCGCCGCGCCGTTCGGCGATCGCGGCGTGCGAGGTGGAGTCCTTGTGGATCTGCCAGTGCAGGCTGACGGTCCGCCGGTCCTGCTGCTGCAGCCGGTACATGCCCAGGTTGCGGGCGCCGGTCTCGGGATGCTTGGTGTGGGTCAGCCCCAGGTTCAGGAACACCCCGCCGTCGCCAGGCCAGGACATCACGCCGGGCAACAGGTCCAGGTCGACCTCGTCGCCTTTGCGCACCACCTCCTGGCAGTAGGCCCGCTTGCCGCTGCGGGGCGGCACGTTGCGCAGCTGGGCCGCCTTGCCGAGCGCGTCGCGCAGGCCGCTCACGCCGTGCGGCAGGTCGGGCTTGAGCAGGTCGGCGATCCGGTCCCCGATCTCGTCCAGGCTGGACACCCCGAGCGCCTGGCACATCCGCGAGGTGGTTCCGAACAGGTTCATCAGCAACGGCATCGCACCCCGGGTGGGGTTGTCGAACAGCAGCGCCGGGCCCTGCTCGCGCACCACCTTCTGCACGATGCCGGTGACCTCCAGGTGGGGATCGACCGGTGCGCTGACCCGGACCAGCTCGCCGGAGCGTTCCAGGGCACGGACGAAGTCCCGCAGGTCGGTGTAGGCCACCCCAGCAGTATGTCAAGTACACCGGGACGACCCGGGCCGCGCGCTCAGGACAGCGAGCGGGCGGCGGCGGGCTCGGCCGGCTCCGGCGGCCGCGAGCGGTTCATCAGGTTCCAGCTGCGCCGCAGGAACGGGTCCAGCGTCACGACCAGGTACAGGACGGCGCCCACCACCAGCGCGGTACCCAGCCCGGCCGCGTCCACCAGGGCACCGGCCAGCAGCGCGCCGAACGGGATGCCGGCCCAGGCCAGCGCGTTGACGGTGGCCAGCACCCGGGCCTGCAGCGCCCGGGGGATCGCCTCGTACTGGGCGGCGGCGAGCACCGGATTGATCCCACCGCACGCCACCCCGCTGAGGCACCAGACGGCCAGCACCACGGCGAACGGCACCGGCAGCGCCAGCACCGCGAACCGGGGCGCGCCACCTACTAGGAACGCCACCGCGAACGTCCACCGGCGCGGCAGCCGGGCACCGATCGCCACCATGGCCGCAGTGCCCGCGACCGCACCCACCCCGAACACGGCGGCGGTCACCCCGACCCGGTCGGCGCTGCCGTAGTGCCGCTCGGCCCAGAGCAGCAGCAACAACCCCGACATCGCCGCGTCGGCCAGGTTGGTGAACAGCACCATGGCCGAGATCGACCGCAGCAGCGGATGCTTGCCGACGAAGGCCAGGCCGTCGCTGAGCTGGCGCCGGTAGCCCAGGCCGTCGTGCTCGGTCCGTCCCGCCCCGACCGGGATCAGCAGCAGGAGCGCGGCGCAGGCTCCGAAGCTGGCCGCGTCGAAGGCGACCACGTCGGCCGCGCCGATCGCCGTGATCAGCAGGCCGGCCGCCGGGGCGCCCAGCAGGCTGGCCAGCCGCGAGCAGCCCTCGAACAGCGCGGTGGCCCGGTCGATGCCGATGCCGGCCCGCTCGGCGACCGGCGGCAGCATGATGTGCACCGCCGGATCGGCCGGGCCACGCGCCAGCCCGGCGACGAACACCAGCGCGAGCACCACCCACAGCTGGTGCCAGCCGGCGTGCCGGGCCAGCGGGATGGCCGCCATCGCCAGGCCCGCGACCAGGTTGCCGACCAGCGCGACCCGGTGGCCGCCGAGCCGGTCCACCAGTGGCGAGCCCAGCAGTTGCAGCACCACGTACGGTGCGATCTCCGCGGTCCCCACCAGGCCGGTCAGCACCGGACTGTGCGTCTCGGTCAGCACCAGCCAGGGAACGGCCAGCTGTGACATCCGGGTGCCGGCCTGCGAGATCGTCGCGGCGCCCAGCAGCGAGGCGAAGGGGACCAGCCCGGACCTCATGGCAGCTCGGCGGTGCTCGGCGGTTGCTGGTCCGGAGCCGGGAACAGCTGGTACTGGACGTGCACGATCGCGGCGTCGTCGGCGTCGCCGGGCCGATCGGGATCGTGTCGCTGGTATCGGGCGATCGCCGAGGCGATCTCGGTGCGCAGCGCCTCGGCCTGCTCCACGGTGAGCCGCAGGATCAGGTCGCTCAGGTCGCTGGCCTGCCGCCAGCGCTGCGGCCACTGCTCGGCGGCCTGCAGCCAGCGGTGGGCGTTGTCGTAGT
>Ga0247773_1000582_pt1 | contig 14461 bp, 15 predicted proteins | sample UWRJL092311B6_FD_179934 | JGI IMG/M metagenome (GOLD analysis project Ga0247773, IMG submission 179934) | Plant litter microbial communities from Arlington Agricultural Research Station in Wisconsin, United States - UWRJ-L092-311B-6 | ecosystem: Environmental > Terrestrial > Plant litter >...
AGCTTGGAGCATGGGGACCGGGGGCCGGATGCGATGTGGCTGGAGATACGTGGGGAGAGCGCCGGAAGATGCGTCGCCCTCCGAGCCGCGGTCAAGCGCCCGGCGGATGCGGCCGACGCGGACCGCGCCCCCTCGTCCCGGCCATGCCGTCCAGTCCGCGACGAACCCCGCCATGCCGCGCGCGGGCCGCGGCGGCCGCGGGGTGGACGTACATCTCATGCCCGCGCCGTGCCGGGCCCTGCTCGCGCGCATCCCCGGCGCGGCGCGCGCGGCGGCGATGGTCCACTGCTCCCGATGCGGTTTGGTCCCGTGTCAGCGGTGGTCGCAGGGGGCGTGCGGGTTTAGACTTGTGCGTGGCAACGGGGAGAAACGGATTCGCGGGAGGGGCCGAGGCCCGTGCCGCTCGTGGAGCTAGAGGAGAGCGGGTAAGATGGCGGTGGAAGAGGTCGCGGCGAGCGAGGTGGGGGCCGGGGCGGCGGCGCCGGGCTGGGGGTGGACCGAGACGGCGCTCGCGGGGATGGTGCTGGTGTGGGGCATCAACTTCGCCGTGGTGAAGGGCGCGCTGGAGCAGATCACGCCGCTGGCGTTCAACGCGGTGCGCTTCCTCCTCGCCAGCCTGCTGGTCGCCGCCGTGCTCCGCGCCGAGGGCACGCTGGACCTGCCCGCGCGCCAGCACCGCTGGCGCATCGTGGGGCTGGGGCTGCTGGGGAACGTGGCCTACCAGGTGTGCTTCATCCTGGGGCTCAACCGCACGCCCGCGGGCTCGGCCAGCCTGATCCTGGCGCTCACCCCGGTGCTCACCGCGCTCCTCTCCACCCTCACGGGGCACGAGAAGCCGGGCATCCGCACCTGGGGCGGCGCCGCGCTCTCCATCACCGGCGTGGGGCTGGTGTCGGGAACGGGGATCTCGGTGGCGGGGTCGCGGGCGCTGGTGGGCGACCTGATCCTGGTCGCCGCGGCGGTGGCGTGGGCGCTGTACACGGTGGGCTCGCGCGAGATGGTGCGCACCTACGGCTCGGTGCGCACCACCGCGTGGACGATGTGGGTGGGCACGGCCGCGCTGATCCCCCTCGGCATTCCCGAGATCGCGCGGCTGGACTGGGCGGGGCTGGACTGGCGCGCCTGGGGCGGGCTGCTGTTCAGCGCGGTGTTCGCCATCGGCCTGGCGTACCTGGTTTGGTACCGCGGCGTGGAGCGGCTGGGGAACACGCGCACCTCCATCTTCTCCAACCTCACCCCCGTCGTCGCGATGATCGCCGCCGCCGTGCTGCTGAACGAGCGCCCCTCGCCGTGGGCGCTCCTGGGCGCCGCCCTCACCCTCACCGGCGTGATGATCGTGCGCTCGGACCCCGGCCACGCGGCGCGCCCCGCCGTCCACCGCGAGAGCCCCATCCGCGAACGCGCCGCCTGACGCGCATCGGGCCGAGGACACACGAAACGCCGCGCCCCACCCGGGATCCGGGTGGGGCGCGGCCGTTTTCCATCATCCGCCCGACAGCAGCCCGCGTGTCAGCCGGCGGCGACGGCGTGCGCGATGGGAATGCTGATGCGCTGGGCGTGCGGGATGGGGATCGGCGGCTTTCCCGTGGAGCCGCAGGTGAAGCCGTCGCCATCGTCGTAGAACGCCACGCCGCCCTCGGCGTCCAGCCGCTCGCCGGCCGCCTTCTCGGCCGCGTGCGCCGCGAAGCTGCCGAGCTTGGCCGAGAACGCCGCCGCCTCGCGCTGCACCTCGGCCGGGAGCGCCCGGTGCGCGGCCAGGATGCCCCCGATCGCGCGGAGCGTGGCCAGCACCTCGGGATCGCACGGGGGGATGATCTTGATCCCGTTCGCGGTGATCACGATGCCGACGCCGTTGCCCTTCCAGATGACCTTTGCCATGAGATGACTCCACAGGTAGGAGAGATTGGTGGGATGACCGCCGACGATTCGGCCGTCGATCCCCCTCATGGCATGTCGGAGACCGTCGGCTGGTTCCGCCATAAACGCAATCGAGGCAACGAGTTGGTTACATGCAACGAGATTGCGTCAAGGACATTCCGGGACAACTTCGTCTCAGTTGGTGCGCGAACGCCGCATCTGCCACGGAGCGTGCCAGGGCCCCCATCCTTGGCTCGCCAAGGCTCGCGTCCCCCGCCCCCAAAACCGTCTGGGGGAGGGGGCGTCCGCGCGCGGGAACCTCCAGCGCGTCGGGCCAGGCTCCCTTCCGTAACGGGGGCGGCTCCGCGCATGGCAGCCGACGAGCAGCCTCGCGCGGTGTGCGAGGCTTCGTGCCGTGCCTGGCCGGCGGCTTCAGCCGCTGGAACGCGCCCTCGCTCTCCCAGCCGTGCACCTCGCATCGCACTCCTCTCCGCGCCCAATCAAGCCTCGCGCAGTTTGCGAGGCTTCCCGTGGTCGTTGCCGTGGCTCGCAGCCGCCGGTGTCCCGAGCGCCTCCCCCGCCCGTCGATCCCCCCGGAGCGCTCCTTGCCTGCGGTGCGCGCCGGGAACCGCCGTGCATCTCCCGGGTGTCATGGGGGCCCACGATTCCAACGGATTCCATTGCTTCGCCGGCGGGCGCGAACCCGGCCGGCGGCGCGTGCCCGCCCGCTCCCGCGCATCCACGCGTGGAGCGCGCGGGCGGCACCCGAGGGGAAGGAAAAGACGCGAAACCCATGCGGAACCGAATCATCCCCCTGGCCGTGCTCGCGGCACTGGCGCCGGCCGCGGCCGTGGCGCAGACGTCGCCGGACCCGCGCGGCGACACCTCGGCGTTCCGGCCGATCACCGAGCTGGCGCCGCCCAACCAGTACCGCGGCGCCAGCGGCGCCCCCGGCCCGCGCTACTGGCAGCAGCGCGCCGACTACCGCATCACCGCCAGCCTCGACACCACGCAGAAGTCGCTGCGCGGCAGCGAGACCATCCGCTACCGCAACAACTCGCCCGACACGCTGCGGTACGTGTGGCTGCAGGTGGACCAGAACCTCTACCGCCCCGGCAGCATCGGCAGCTACCTCAACCCGGCCGACTCGCGCTGGGGCGTGGGCGGCTTCCAGGGCGGCATCGACATCGCCGACGCGCGGGTGAACGGCGCGCCGGTGACGCCGCACATCGACGACACCATGATGCGGCTGGACCTGCCGCGCCCGCTGGCCCCCGGCGCCACGGCCGAGCTGTCGATGAGCTGGAGCTTCCGCATCCCCGAGCACGGCAGCGACCGCCTGGCGCGCGAGGGCGAGCTGTACGAGATGGCGCAGTGGTTCCCGCGGATGGCCGTGTACGACGACGTGAGCGGGTGGAACACGCTGCCGTACATCGGCCAGGGCGAGTTCTACCGCGAGCTGGGCGACTACGACGTGGCGATCACCGTTCCCGCCAACTACGTGGTCGCCGCCACCGGCCTGCTGCAGAACCCGGCCGACGTGCTCACCGCCACCCAGCGCGCCCGCCTGGCGCAGGCGTCGCGCTCGGCGCAGCAGGTGCCGATCATCGGCGCGGCCGAGGCGGGCACGCCGGCCACGCGGCCAGGAACGTCGGGAACGCGCACCTGGCGCTGGCGGGCCGAGAACGTGATCGACTTCGCCTGGGCCGCCTCGCCGCGCTTCCGGTGGGACAGCGCCAACCGCGATGGCGTGCAGTGCCACAGCTTCTACCAGCCCGACGCGGCCGCGTGGGTCACCGCGGCCGACATGACCTGCTTCTCCATCCACGAGTTCGGCACGCGCTGGCTCAAGTACCCGTATCCGCAGGCCACCAGCGTGGCCGGGCCGGTGGGCGGGATGGAGTACCCGATGTTCGTGATGGTGCACGCCGGCGGCGACGAGCGCAGCGTGTTCGGCACCATCGCCCACGAGCACGGGCATGAGTGGTTCCCCATGATCGTGCAGAGCAACGAGCGGCTGTACGCCTGGATGGACGAGGGCTTCAACACCTTCATCGACACCTGGGCCAACGACACGCGCTTTCCCGGCACCGACACCCGCGCCGCCTACCGCGCGCAGTACGAGCAGTTCCTGCGCGCCGGCAACGATCCCGTGCTGATGGTGCCGCCGGACCGGCTGGCCCGCACGCAGCTGGGGATCGCGGCGTACCGCAAGCCGGCGTACGCGCTGCACCTGCTGCGCGACGAGGTGATCGGCCCGCAGGCGTTCGACGCGGGCTTCCGCGAGTACGCGCGGCGCTGGGCGTTCAAGCACCCCACCCCGGCCGACTTCTTCCGCACCATGGAAGACGTGAGCGGGCGCGACCTCAGCTGGTTCTGGCGCGGGTGGTTCTACCAGGCCACGCCGCTGGACCAGGCGGTGGAGAGCGTGACCTCGGCCGCGGCGCAGGGGGGCGGCAACCGCATCGCCGTGCGCCTGGCCAGCCACGGCGTGGTGATGCCGGTGCGGCTGCGCATCACCCTGGCCAACGGGCAGACGCAGGACCTTCGCCTTCCCGAGCAGGTGTGGTTCGGCGGCGACAGCTACACCTACGAGACGGTGGCCCCCGCCGCCGCCACGCGCGTGGAGATCGACCCCGAGAACCGGATGCCCGACGCCAACCGCAGCAACAACGTCTGGGGCCGCTGACCCGAACCGCGCCTTTCGGCGGATGCGCCGCGTTCCAGCGCATCCGCCGTATTCTGGTGGATGAACCGGGTTCCGAGGGATGAGCCCGCGTCCGGTCGATGAGCGGCGGTTCGGTAGATCGAGACGGTTCGGTAGATCAGCGACGGTTCGACGATGAACCGCGGTTTCGGTGGATGAACAGCGGCGGGCGCTCCGATCTTCGGGGCGCCCGCCGCTCGTTCGTCCGCCGCTCGAGATGTGCCGGTCGAGACCGGGCGCCGCATGCGCAAAGCCGTTGCGACGGGATGTCCCACGACGCGATCGAGGGCGGCGGCACGGATGCGCCCATCCGCGGTGTGAACCGGTCGTGGGGCGGTGCGATCCATTCATCCCAATCTCCTCCCGGTTGCGGGCCGATTTCGCGAGCGTTCACCTCACGAGCGCCGGCCATGGAACGCCGGCGGGCCACTCCGCCGGCAGCGCGCTCGGGTTTCCACCACCCTGGAGGGTACCATGAAGAAGGTCAAGCTGAACCTGGACGAGCTGTCGGTGGAGTCGTTCTCCGCCAGCGCCGAGGCCGAGGACGAGGGCACCGTGATCGGGCACGCGTCCGAGGACACCAACTGCAACACCGCGTGCCTGGGGACCTGCTACCTGGCGCAGTGCCGCAGCGTCCTCACCGGTCTCTGCTGCCACGTGTGAGGCTGGCCGGCGCGCGAGCATGACGTGTCGAACGCCACCCCCGCGGTTCCGCCGCGGGGGTGGCGCAACCCCGATCGACGAGAGGACCGGATGAAGAAAGTGAAGCTGGAGGTCGACACCCTGGCCGTCGACTCGTTCACCACCACCGGCGAGCCCACGCGGGAGGGAACGGTGGTCGGGCACGCGTCCGAAGATACCAACTGCAACACCGCGTGCCTGGGCACCTGCGTGCTCCGCCAGTGCACGCCGGTGCTGACCGGCCCCAGCGGCTGCACCGGTGCCTGCACCTGCGACTGCTGATCCCATTCGGATGGTGGGAAGCCGGCCCGCGTACGGTTCGTCCCACGCATTGCGCGCTTCCCCGCGGATCGTCCCCGCGCGGAAGCCGTTCGTGCGGGGGTGCGATCCGTTCGCGGCGAATCCGTGCTGCTCGAGGCGCCGCCACGCCATCGTTCAGGTGGCGATGCGCGACTCGGTTCGCGCCGCCGCCGCGCGCCCCGGATCAGCCGGCGCGCGGGTGGCCGCCACCGCCCGGGGAATGCGCGCGGCGAGGCGGCCGGATCCCATCATCCACAAGGAGCACGGCCATGAAGAAGATCACGCTGACGCTCGACACGCTCGCCGTCGAAAGCTTCGAGACGGCCCGCGACGCCCGCGCGGCCGGGGGCACGGTGGAGGCGCGCGAGGCCGCCACCCTCTTCTACACCTGCGTGGGCCAGGAGACCTGCCCCGGCGGCGGCTACACCTGCTTCGACAGCTGCACCTGCCCGTGACCGGCGGATGCCGTGCGGAACGACGCCCCCGCCGCGTCGCGCGGCGGGGCGTCATTCGCCTCTCCCGGATTCGTTCGAGCGACGATCTCGCGTCAGCCGCCCAGCTTCTCGCGCAGCACCGCGCGCACCGCGTCGCCGCCGAAGCCGCGGCGCGCGAGAAAGCCCTGCAGGCGGCGGCGGGCGCGGTCGGGCTCCTCGCCGGCGCGGGGGTGCCAGCGGGCGGCGGCGGCGCGCGCAAGGTCCGTCTCCGACGCCTCCTCGCGCTCCATCACCTCGTCGATGGCGGCGCGGGCGGTCTCCTCGTCCACCCCCTTGGCGCGCAGCTCGGCCTTCAGGCGCCGGCGGCCGTGCGGGCGCAGGCGCACGCGGTCGCGCACGAAGCTCTCGGCGAAGCTGGCGTCGTCCACCATCCCCAGCTCCTCCATCCGCTCCACGGTCGATTCGGCCATCTCGGGCTCGAAGCCCTTCCGCTTCAGCCGGCGCTTGAGCTCGGTGGCCGTGCGCGCGCGGTGCGACAGCAGTGAGAGCGCCGCGTCGCGCGCCTTCCATCCGCCATCCTGGGCCGCGAGCGCCTCCAGCCGCGCCTCGTCCACCTCGTCGCCCACGTGCAGGTGCTCGGTCAGCACCAGCTCGGCCGCCAGCGCCAGCCGGAACTCGCCGTCCACGTGCACGTTCACGCGGTCGGCGCGGAGCTTCTGCGGCTGGATGGCGGTGATCTTCATCGGCGGTCGGTGGGGGAATCGGATCGATCGGGGCCGACAAGCTAACACCGCGGGGCCGATCCGCCCAAGCGCACCAGGCGACGGCCGGCTGACCGTCGCGATGCGGCCGTGTCGCGCGTTCTGAGACAGATTTTCGCAGCGCCCTCGTCATCCAAACCGGGAGAGCGCATGAATCCTGACCTGTCGAAGATGCCCCTGTGCGACCAGGAGTGGGACGCGATGGAGCCGCTGGGCGACGGACGGCGGTTGTGCGCGCGCTGCCGCCATCCGGTTACCGACTTTCGCGGGATGAGCAAGTACGAGATCACACTGCTGCACGTGATGAGCGAGGATCGCGTGTGCGGCGTCTACTCGCCCGAGCACCTGGCGCCGGTCGGCGCCGCCGCGCCCGGCCGGTTCCGCTCCGGGCTGGTCACCCTCACGCTGGGCGCCTCGCTCCTCGCCGCGCGCGCCGAAGCGCAGGCCAGCCGGGCCGCTCCGCACGAACAGGCGCAGCTCCCGGCGGACGGCCAGTCTCCAGAGCGGATCCAGGAGCGGGCGCCCGCGCCTTCCCCCGCGGCGGACGCGCAGGACGTGCTCGTGATTCGCGGCACCGTGCGCGACGACAGGACGGGCGAGCCGCTGCCGCACGCGATGGTGCGTGTCGCCGGGCGGAACCTGGTCACCGTCACGGATTCGGCGGGCGGCTACACGCTGCGTGTGCCTGACCCCGGCCGCGGCGAGCTGTACGTCTCCATCGGCCGGATCGGTTTCCAGACCTTCACAACCACCGTGCGCGCGGATCGGAACCCGGCCGTCGCGAACTTCCGCCTCGCGTCGTCGGCGGTGGGGGTGATGAAAGGCGTGGTGGTGACGGAGCCCGGGGATGAGCGCGCGCGGGAACTGCGGAGGGTGGGCTATTCCGTCACGCGGATCATCGGGCGGCCGTGATGGGCGAGGCGCTCTGAATCCTGCTGCGTGAGATCCTGTCCCGCCAGCCCGCGAGGCCCGTGGACAACGAACGGAGGGGCGGCCCCGCGCGGGAGCCGCCCCTCGTCGATCGTGGTGAGACGGACGTTCGCCGTTCAGGACGGCGTGCCGGGGTCGTTGGCGAGCGGCTCCACGTCGAAGTGGCGCAGCACCAGGTCGGCGGTCTCCAGCGCGCCTTCGACCCAGCCCTGCGCGTTGGAGTACGCCTCGCCGCAGATGTGCACCGGCACGCCCGCCACGGGCTGCACGATGCGCGGGATCACGTCCTGGCTCTGCACGCCGATATTCCAGCTGTTCCACCCGCCCCCGAACGGATCGTCGCCCCAGTCCTTGAACGCCGCGTTGCGCACCGGCGGCACGAACGACATCCCGTGGATGCGCGCCAGCTGGCGCTGCACCTCTTCCACCATGTCGCGCGGCGCGCGGTACTCGCTCCAGTCGCCCGGCGCCGGCGCCGGGCCGCCTGACGGTGCATCGGCGTTCTCGAACCACTCGGGATCGGGCTTGAGCTCGGCGCCGCGGCGCCACCCCTTGCCGCGCTTCGGGCGGAAGCCGTCCCAGAAGCCGATGTTCAGCCCGTCGTCGTAGCTCGCCATCAGCATGGCGGGGTCGTTCTCGTCGGGCGGGGTGCCGTCGTCGGTGGGCCAGTAGTAGGTCTGCCGCACGGGAAGGTCGGTCACGGAGCGCCCCTGCTTCACCCTGGCGGGCATCCACCACGGATACTGGTAGGTGGCGAAGAGCTTGAACAGCGGCCGCGGCGTGACGCTTCCCACCAGCTGCGCCACCTCGGGCCGCCGCAGGAACGAGCAGCCGCTGGTGATCAGGTCCAGCGAGCGGCGCGGCATGGCCAGCACCAGCGCCTTCGCCCGCACCTGCGAGCCGTCCTCGAAGCTCAGCGTCACGCCCTCGGCATCCTCGTCGAAGCCGGTGACCTTGCGGTTCAGGTGCACCGTGCCGCCACCCTGGCGAAAGCGCTCGGCCAGCGTGAGCGGCACCTGCTGGAATCCCTGCCGGAAGCCGTGGTACGCCGAGCCCACGCCGAAGTCCGACAGGTACCAGGGAATGGCGTCGGCCGCGTTCCAGCTGGTGAGCGTGGTCTGGTACCCGCCGGCGTCCAGCCCCAGCTGGTACGCCTCGCCGCTGATCACGCGGATCAGCACCTGCCAGAACCCCTGTTCGTGCAGCGGCTTGCCGTCGAACGTCGCGCGCTGTGTCATCTTGCGGCGGTCGGCCTCGGTGAGCCCCCTGGCCGTGATCCCGGGAACGATCCGCTCCAGCGCGTTGATGATGATGGTGCTGGCCGCCTGCCCGCGCTCCAGGAAGCCGAGCCGGTACGGCACCTCGGCGGGGCGCTGGGTGAAATCGGAGAGCCGCAGGTGCACGCCGCGGAGGAAGGCGATGTTCTCCGGCTCGTCCACGGGAAAGAGAAAGGTCTCGATGCGCTGCGGGCCGCGCGCCTTCTGGTTCAGCACCTCGATCAGCCGGGCGATGCGCGGCTGCACCTCGGGGAGGATGCGCATCCCGCCCAGCTCGGCGGTCATGTTGCCGATCCCCGGCGGGTTCACCGACAGCAGCCGCCCGCCCACGTGGTCGCCCGCCTCGAACACCTGCACGTTGCGCCCCTCGGCGTTCAGCCGCCACGCCACGTACACGCCCGAGACGCCCGCGCCCACGATCGCCACGTCCAGCACTTCGTCGTTCGTCGCCATGAGTTCCACGAAGAGGGAGAGAGGAGAGGTCGCGAAGCCGGCCGGGGAGGCCGGAATCCATGATGCACATCCCGCCATAGAATGCCCCGAACATCGTCCCCGCCGCCGCCGTCCGCAAGACGGCCGCGTTCCGCCGCTCCCGTCCTCGCGCCGTTCTGAACGCCCCGCGTCACGCGAACCGCGGGTGGCGCGTTCATGATGGTGTGGATCTCCCGCCCTTCGACTCGTGGATGCCCATGAACCCCGACCTGTCGAATCTCCCGCTCTGCGACCAGGCGTGGGATGCGATGGAGCGCCTGGACGATGGCCGCCGCCTCTGCGCGCGCTGCCAGCACCCCGTGGCGGACTTCCGCGGGATGAGCAAGGCGGAGATCACGCTCGTCCACGCCTTCAGCGACGAGCGGGTGTGCGGCGTGTACTCGCCCGAGCAGCTGGCCCCGGTGGATGCCGCGCCGCCGCGCTCCGGCCGCTTCCGCTCGGGGCTGGTGACGCTCACGCTCGGCGCGTCGCTGCTGGCCGCGCGTGCCCAGGCGCAGGCCGCGGACACGCCCGTCCGCGAGCAGGCGCAGCTCCCGCCCGGCGCGCAGCCTCCGCCCGCCCCTGCGCACGGGGACGAGCGGGCGGCTCCGCTCGCGCATGCGGAGATGAACGACACGACCGTGGTGATCCGCGGCACGGTGCGCGGAGCCAACGCCCAGCCGCTGCAGTACGCGGTGGTGACGGCGGGTGATGACAGGCGCGCGGTGGCGACCACCGACGTGGCGGGCGGCTACGTCCTTCGCGTGCGTGTGCGCGAAGGTACGAAGCTGCGGATCAGGGCAACGCTGCTCGGCTCGGCGCAGGCGCGCGCGACGATAGACACCCGAAGGGATGAGATCACCCACGATTTTACGCTCAGGACCGACGAGATCGTGATGCTTGGCACCTTCGCGCCATTGTCCCCAGAAGAAGCGCGCCGGGAAGAGCTGCGCCGCGTCGGCTACTCGGTGTCGCGCATCGAGCCGCGGCAGTGACATATTGCTGGTCGATCGCGATCGACCGAGATGATCGAGGCTTGGGGAGATGAAATGAATCCCGACTGGTCGAACCTTCCCCTGTGCGACGCGGACTGGAACGCGATGGAGCGGCTGGACGGCAGCCAGCGCCATTGCGACCGGTGCGACTACACCGTGATCGACTTCAAGGGGATGTCGAAGGCGGAGATCACGCTGCTGTACGCCACCAGCGAGGGGCGCATCTGCGGCGCCTTCCACCCCGAGCACCTGGCGCCGGTGGATGCCCCTGGGCCGCGCAGGCGGACACCGGCGCTGGTGACGCTCGCGCTCGGCGCCTCGCTCCTCGCCGCCCGCGCCGAGGGGCAGACGGCGCCGCCGCCCCCGCGCGAGCAGGCGCAGCTCCCGCCCGGCGCGCAGCCGCCGGACCCAGCCGCCCACGCACAGACGAGCGCGCCCGCGTCTGCCGCCGCGCACGACACGCTCGTGATCCGCGGCACGGTGCGCGACGCGTCCGGCCACGCGGTGCCGCAGGCGATCGTGGCGGTCATGCCCGGCCGGCGCGCGGCCGTGGCAACAGACGTGGCGGGCAACTACATCCTCCGTGTCCCGCTCGAACCGGGCGAAGAGTCGCTGAAGTTGCGTGCCCTGCGGCTCGGCTACGCTCCCGCGGCGACAGAGGTCGGGGCGCTAGCGGGCCAGGTGGAGGTGAACCTGACGATGAAGGAGGAGAGGATCGAGATGGTGGGCGTCAGCATGCGCCCGCTGACCGAATCCGAACGCCGGAAGATGGAGCTGCGGCAGGTCGGCTACTCGGTGTCGCGCATCGAGCCGCAGCAGTGATCGGTCGAACGCCGCACCCCGGCGCGTCCTGATCAGCGTCCTGCAGACGAAGAGGCCGGCCCGATCGCTCGGGCCGGCCTCTCGCCGCATGGGTGAATCCACGCGCTCAGCAGTTGGCGCAGGTGATGAAGTCCGAGCACCCCTCGCAGGTGTAGCCGCAGCTCCCCGCGCAGCTGTCGATGTAGGTGCGCTGGCACTCCTCGCCGCAGGTGATGCCCACGCAGTGCGTGTCGCCGCACGAGGGACAGTAGCTGAGATACTGCGTGTCGCAGTCCTCGTCGGTGATGCTGGCCGCCTGGATGGTGCCTGGATGGCGCTCCAGCCCGGTGGTGGTCTCGAACGATTCCACGCGCAGCGCATCGACCTGCAGGGAGATCTTCTTCATGGGGAGCTCGCGGGAGAGAGCGGGAAGGATGGGCGAGGGTACCGCCGCCGTGTACCATAACGGGCCCGCCTCGCCGCCGGGAGCCGTCCTCCCGGCGATTCGTCCATGGCGGGACATAGTGGTTCCCGTCGCGATCGTTCGCCGCCACGCGCGGCGCGCAGGGTTGTCGGCGGCGGCGCGCGGGGGTATCGTGTGCGCCTTCCTCGCTCGCACCACGAGAGACCGGCACGCATGCCCGTGGCTACCGCCATCTCCCCCGCCCCGCTGGACGTGGCCGCGCTCCGCCAGCGCGAGTTCCCGTCGCTGGACGAGGGCCAGCCGTACCTCAACGCCGCGTCGATGGGCGCGCTCCCCGAGCGCGCGCGCCGCGCCGTGGAGGCGTTCAACCTCCGCCGCTCCGCCGTGCACACCATGCGCGGGGCGGACTTCGAGCCGGTGCTGGACCGCGCCCGCGCCACCGCCGCCCGGCTGGTGAACGCCGACGCGGACGAGATCGCGCTGGCGCCCAACACCAGCCACGGCCTGAACCTCGCCGCCCGGGCGCTCCCGGTGGAGCCCGGCCGCCGCATCGTGATCAGCGACCGCGAGTTCCCGTCCAACGTGTATCCGTGGATGGCGGCCGAACGGCAGGGCCGCGCGCGGCTCGACATCATCCCCACCGACGAAGGCGGACGGCCCGACGAAGACCGGCTGATCGCGGAGATCGAGCGCGGCGACGTGGGGATCTTCGCCCTCTCCTCCGTGCAGTTCTCCAACGGCTGGGTGGCGGAGCTGGCGCGCTTCGGCGAGGCGTGCCGGCGCAACGGCACCTGGTTCGTGGTCGATGCCATCCAGGGGCTGGGGTGCGTGCCGCTGGACGTGCGCGCGGCGGGGATCGACTTCCTGGCCTGCGGCGCGCACAAGTGGCTGTGCGCGCCCTTCGGCACCGGCTTCGTGTACGTGCGCCGCGAGCTGATCGGGCGGATGGAGCCGCCGGTGGCGGGGTGGACGGCGATGGCGGCGAGCGCCGACTACGCCGACTGCTGCGCCTACCGCTGGGAGTGGGTGGAGGGCGCGCGCCGCTTCGAGGTCGCCACGCAGCCCTTCCAGGACTACGCGGGCTTTGCCGAATCGGCCGGGCTGCTGCTGGAGACGGGGATCGAGCGGATCCACGCGCACGTGCTCGCGCTGCAGGAGCCGCTGGCGGCGTGGCTGGCCGCGCGCGAGGGCGCGGAGATCGTCTCCGACATGACGCCCGGGCGGCGCTCGGGGGTGTTCAGCTTCCGCGTCGGCGACACGGCCCGGGTGCACGCGGCGCTCGGCCGCGCGGGCGTGGCCTGCGTGCCGCGCGAGGGAGCGATCCGCATCTCGCCGCATCTGTACAACACCGGGAGCGAGGTGGCGCGGGTGATCGACGTGCTGGAGGAGGGCGGATGGTGAGCGCGAGCCGGCGCGACCGCGCCGACGAGGTGGCGGCGCTGGTGGAGGAGGTGCGCGCCGAGTACGCGCCCGACCCGCGCACCGCCGTGTTCGAGGTGACGGTGGAGGTGCGCGGCGATGCCGTGGCACTGGTCGGCGCCACCAGCGAGCAGGACGCGGCGGTGGCGCTCTCGGGACGCATCGCCCAGCTCACCGGCTGGGCCGAGGTGCGCGACGAGGTGCAGCGCCTTCCCGAGGCCGAGCCCGACGAGATGGTGCATGCCGTGGTCACCAGCGCCGTGGCGCCGATGCTGGCCGAGGCGCGCGTGGCCACCACGCAGGTGTCGCAGGCGGTGCTGGGGAACCGCGGCGCCGTGCTGCGCCGCAGCGGCCGCTGGCTGCAGCTGCGCACGCCGGACGGCTACATCGGCTGGATCCACGCCGGCTACCTGATGCTGATGGACGAGACCGCCGCGCGCACCTGGGAGACCGGCGTGGCGGGCGAGCCTTGGCTCTCGCTGGGCGCCGAGGTGCTGGACGCCGGCGGCGACGTGATGATGCGCCTTCCCTGGGGCGCCCGCGTGATCCGCGAGGGTGCCGACGTGGTGCGCCTTCCCGACGGCCGCTCCGGCCGCCCGACGGGCGAGCTGGTTCCGGCCGCGCTCCGCCCCGTCGCCTTCCCGGCCGATGGCGCTTCGGCGGTGGAGACGGCGCGGCGCTGGCTGGGCTCGCCCTACCTGTGGGGCGGCGTCACGCATGGCGGCGTGGACTGCTCGGGCTTCGTGCAGAGCGTGTGGAAGCTGCACGGCCGGCTGATCCCGCGTGACAGCGACCAGCAGTCGCGCTTCGGCCAGGAGGTGGACCCGGGTACCGACTTCGAGGGGCTGCAGCCCGGCGACCTCTGCTTCTTCGCCGAGGAGCCGGGCCGCGTGACACACGTGGTGATGAGCACCGGTGGCCCCGACATCATCCACGCCTCGCTCGGCAACGGCGGCGTGGCGCGTAACAGCCTGGTCGGCCGCCGGAGCTACGAGCGTGAGCTGAGACGGCTCTTTCACAACGCGCGGAGGGTCGTGTAGGAGTGCGGGAGTGCGGGAGTGCGGGAGTGCGGGAGTGCGGGAGTGCGGGAGTGCTGGGTGCTGGGTGCTGGGTGCTGGGTGCGAGAGTGCGAAAGTGCGAAAGTGGCCCTGGACGGCGCTCGTGCGTGCGAACCGCCCAACGCGGTCCGCGGCGATTGCATCACGAACGGCCCGCCGCACGCGTGCGGGTCGAAGTCCGCGAAGGCGGACTGCGTGCCGTTGTAGCCGCGAGTTCACTCGCATTCCGTCGCACCGAATCCGTCACCGCTTGGATCTCACACCGCGCACCTCGCATTACGCACCTCACGTCCAGCACCTCGCACCTCGCACCTCGCACCTCGCACCTCGCACCTCGCACCTCGCA
>Ga0247773_1000583_pt1 | contig 14461 bp, 11 predicted proteins | sample UWRJL092311B6_FD_179934 | JGI IMG/M metagenome (GOLD analysis project Ga0247773, IMG submission 179934) | Plant litter microbial communities from Arlington Agricultural Research Station in Wisconsin, United States - UWRJ-L092-311B-6 | ecosystem: Environmental > Terrestrial > Plant litter >...
GGTTCAAGGACCTGGGCCTGGTGGTGGTGGACGAGGAGCAGCGCTTCGGCGTCGAGCACAAGGAGTACCTGAAGTCCCTGCGCACCGCGGTGGACGTGCTGACCATGTCGGCCACCCCGATCCCGCGCACCCTGGAGATGTCGCTGACCGGCATCCGGGAGATGACCACCATCCTCACCCCGCCGGAGGAACGGCACCCGATCCTGACCTTCGTCGGAGCTTATGACCCGCGCCAGATCTCGGCGGCGATCCGGCGCGAGCTGCTGCGCGACGGCCAGGTGTTCTTCATCCATAACCGGGTCGAGTCGATCAACCGGACCGCGGCCAAGTTGTCCGAGCTGGTACCTGAGGCGCGGATCGCGGTGGCGCACGGCCAGATGGGCCAGGACGCGCTGGAGAAGATCATGGTCGGCTTCTGGCAGAACGACTTCGACGTGCTGGTCTCGACCACCATCGTCGAGTCGGGGCTGGACATCCCCAACGCCAACACCCTGATCGTGGACCGGGCCGACACCTTCGGGCTGTCCCAGCTGCACCAGATGCGCGGCCGGGTGGGCCGGGCCCGCGAGCGCGGTTACGCCTACTTCCTGTACCCGCCGGAGAAGCCGCTCACCGAGCTGGCCCACGACCGGCTGGCCACCATCGCCCAGCACACCGAACTCGGCGCCGGCATGCAGGTGGCCATGAAGGACCTGGAGATCCGCGGGGCCGGCAACCTGCTGGGCGGCGAGCAGTCCGGCCACATCGCCGGGGTCGGCTTCGACCTCTACGTCCGGCTGGTCGGCGAGGCGGTCTCGGAGTTCCGCGGCGAGGAGCAGGAGCAGTTCAGCGAGGTCAAGGTCGACCTGCCGGTCAACGCCAACCTGCCGCAGGACTACCTGCCCGGCGAGCGGTTGCGGCTGGAGGCCTACCGGGCGCTGGCCAACGCCACCACCGACGAGGCGGTCGACGCGGTGCGGCTGGAGCTGCTGGACCGGTTCGGCCCGCTGCCGCTGGAGGTCGAGAACCTGCTCGCGGTGGCCCGGTTCAAGGTGGTGTGCCGCAAGTTCGGCATCACCGAGGTGTCGCTGCAGGGCCAGTCGGTGCGGTTCTCGCCGGCGCTGCTGCCCGAGTCGGCCCAGATCCGGCTGCAGCGCACGTACGAGAAGACCGTGTACAAGCCGACGGTTTCGACGATGGCGGCGGCCCGTCCCAAGGGCGTGATCAAGCCGGACGGCAGCTGGGCGGAGGCCAAGTTCGGCGGCGAGCCGCTGCGCGACCAAGCCCTGCTGACCTGGTGCGTCGACCTGCTGGAGGCCATCCTCGGCCCGGTCCTCAAGGCCGTCCTGTCCAACTGAGCCAGTCGGTACGCGCTTTCGACAGACGGTGTAGCCGGCCTTAACTTCCAAATTTGGGCATCGAAATTTGGATGTTGGCTCTGACGCCCCAAATGAAGTTGGGGCGACCATGTTGAGACCATCCACACGGGCATAACGCCGAGTATGGGCGGGTCGCCGGACGCTGGCCTGGGGCACTGCGGCGTCCGCCAAGGGGGGCCTTGTGTCTTGCAGCAAAGGTCGTCCCCCGAGGGATTCGAGACTCAGTCTCCCAACGCCTGCTTTAGGTTCAGGGACCACTGGACCACGTCATGGCTCGCAACGAATGCTCGCTGGCGCTCAGCCGAAATGCCGAGCTCTTCTGCGAAAATCAAGAGGCACAGGGTGCGTGAAACGAGCAGCAGGAAGTATTGAAGTTCGAGCGACGACGGTCCGAGACTCGCGTGAGCCATGCTATTGCGGGACCTTGCGACCTGCTTCACCCAGGTGTTAATGGTAGGGAGCAGACGCGTCACGGCCTCCGCATCCGCTTTGGTCGTCAGCTCGCGGATCCGGGCCGCGTAAGACGGCTGGTTCTGTATGCGCGAGCGCACCGAGTCGTGCCGAGCAGGGTCGACCCCGGTAACGAGATCGGCCATGAATGCGTCGAAGTCCTCGGGCAACTCTGCCATGCGGTTGAACAGCTTCTTGTGTACCGCCTCCAGCGCGCCGCACATGGTCAGCAGCTGGGCGTTGAGGTAGCCCTCCTCGGAGTAGAAGAGCGAGAAGACCAGGATCGCCGGCTCCCGAATCACCTTCCACAGCTCGAACCACGCTGGTACCAGCTCGGCGAAGCCGACGTTGGACTCCGTGAGGTAGAAAAACTGCCGGGAGTGACGTTCCCTGAACTCACCCTGATCGGCTGGGTAAATGTACCTGCCGATGGAGGTGGGGTAGTGCATCGCTGCACCAGGGGTTGGCGTCCAGCCCAACCGGAACCGTCTGATCGCGCAGGGGTAGTTGCACGAGAGCGTAAGGAGGTTCTGGAACGTGCCAACATGCTCATCCCACTCAGACGGGCGCAGCGGCGTCGGAGACTCGATCTCCAAGTAGGCCGTCTGGGTACTAGCTAGCGTCTGAGAGTTCGGGTCGCCCGCCTTGGCAATGAACGGGCTGTAGGAGAGGTCGACCGTGAACTTCAGATCACCCCAGTGGGCTTCGAGCGAGTCCTTCAGCTGGACCTTCGCGGATGACCAGCGCTCGCGTACACCACCGTTGAGTGCGACCGTGTACTCCATCGCCGAAAGACCGGACCAAGCCAACAGGTAGTCCAGCTCAACCCGCACCGTTGTGAACGCCTGCTCATCTGGCTCATCGAGCCAGATGCCGTCAAACACGCGCGTGACATTCAGGTCTTGGGTCGAGACGTCGGTCCCCAGCCCGTTCGACGCATGAACGGTCAGATCCGTCAGGGTGAACTGATGACCTCGTGTCTCTCCGTGGACGAGCGGCCACTGCCTCGACCGATGGCCGATACTTCGCACACCGGGCGAGATCTCGGTGTAGACGTTGGGATCGAACCCACCGATGAGTTCCAGCATCGCCCTCCCAGAGGGCTCGATGCGTAGGACGCCTGGCATCTTGACGGCATGGGGTCCGTCTCCGGGTAGCCACCAATGCCCTCGGTGTAGCGTGTCGCCGTCAGCCACGATTGCTGGGTCTACCTGAACGCAAAGCCGAACAGGCCGCCATCTTCACTCGCATCGGTGAGACGCACCTTAAGCTGGTATGGAGTCGGGTCAAAGGTTCCGGCGCTCTCGATGACGACTGACTGCAGGAAGTCCGAGTTCATGGTTACGATGTATTGGAAGCCAAACTCCTCCGCCAGCCGCGCACCGATACTGAGGCACGACGCAACCTGCCGATGATCGATGGAGTCGAAGATGTGGCTGTCGTGTACCAGCAGTCCAGGAGCACGGTTGTTCTCAAGCCCAGATATCAGGCACACCATGTCGAGAAGGTACGTCTCGACGCTACGGATGCCATCGCTCGCATCGCCTGAGACTGAAGGGGTGACGTCAAGCAGTCCCCTGGGCGTCGGCGAGATCAGCAGATTCGCCTCGCGATCGGAGTAGATCTCCGTCCCCAAGGCGTTGAAGAGCGCGATCGGACGATCAAGAGAGTCGCTGCGCTCGGTTATCTCAGCCCGCACTGCACCGACAGTCTCGGCCGTCTGAAGTTTCAGGATGTCGTCGATCTGGTTGATGGACACGGCAGACTGAAGTCGGCGTTCGACGTCCGCGATCTCGGCGTCTAGCCTGGTGAGCGATCGTTGCGCGTCGAGGAACGTGTCCAGCGCAACCGTGTCCTGCAGAAGCTGCATCACCTCGGCGCGGCTGGTGTCGAGCGCGGTGCGCTCGACAGTGATGGCTTCCATCCGTCGCTGAAGGGACTCAGCCTCTTCGCGGAGGAACTCCTGACGGTTCCGGATAACCGACTCGTGGAACGCAGCGACCTCTTCGAACCGTCGCAACACCAGATCAGGTAGGACGATATTGACCTCTCCATAGACGCGGGCGAGCCGAGCACGAAGCTCGTCCGTCGAGGTATCGACTTCCTGCTCAGCTGTGCGTGCGATCTCGCCAAGACGGCGCTCGATCAGGAGCGCCTCGTCGTTTAGGGTGCGGATGTCCGAGGTGAGCAAGTCGGCGCGGCGTTGGTGTTCCCCGTACTGTTCGTCCACTCGGAACGCGCGAAGGTCGCCCTCTACCTTGTCGCGGTTGCGCCTCGAACTAGCCAGCCGTGAACGCAGCCCCGCTTCATCGAGGCTCAGGTGGTTGAGGACTCCGTCGCGTACCGCCTTCTTGATGGCGTCGCGCTGGTTCGCCAAGATCGCCAGATCCCCACTGCGGCTGAGCACGGTCGGGTCTAAGCCGAGGAAGTAGCCAAGTCGAACGCCGGTCTCCCAGCCTGCTTCAGCGTTATGGATCTTGGTTGGTGCACCGAAGTAGGTGCGGACAGTCTGACTCCAGAGCTGCCCCACCGTTGGCGTACTGCTGTCCTCTGGAAGATGCCAGATGTGGCGACCCATAAGCTCTCGCCACTCGTCGACCTGAAGCTCACCGTCGGGGTGCTCTGACCAGCCCTTGAGCGACGCACGCGTCGTCGGCTTCACGGGCCTGGTGACGGTGACGTCCTCGGGAGACCCGTCTTCGCCGGCTGGCAGGTTGAGTCTGGCGCGGAACTCATGGTCTTGAAGGACAGGGGTACGGAATTCTGGTGGCGGGCCGCTACCAAGGAGGTACTTGATGATTCGCACAAGGCTGGACTTGCCCGTTCCGTTACGGCTATCGCCCTGGTCGCTGGTGTCAGTTCGGTTTGCCACAACCAGGTTAAGGCCGTCCCGGAACGTGACTGTCTTGAATCGTTCGTCGTTCGAGCTGAGATTAATGATGAACATCGGTACGCCTCAAGTAACCCTCGGACGTCCACTCCACTGATCCGACGGCAAAGAGGGAAGCAATAGCCAGCGAGAACCAGTCGAAGGTGATGCGTTCTTTGGAGTTCGCCCTAGCGGTGCTGAAACGGTCCCACAAGCCGGAGATGGAACTAGGCGAGCGCAGGAGCACAAGAACATCGGCGCCGACCGTGATGAGTGCGCGGTCAAAACTGATACCTCTAGTGGGCAGCAGCATTGACCACCTCCGCGGGAGGTGCCTCAAAAATGTGGCACAAATCGAAAAAGTACGAGGTGACTGCGTACACGGCATCAGCACGCTTCGGATCTAACCGGAAGTCATTGCCACCCAGGGCGACATAGATTCGCTCGAGAATCCCTCGGGGGTCCGAATCTATCGCGGCGCTCTCTAGGTAGATCTCGCGGAACTTAGCGCCTTGGTGGTCTCTGAGATCGGGGTCTGAGAGGCCGTCAAACCATGAGTCAATCCGAGGGTAAAGGTGTCTCCACTGGCTGAGTTCTAACTGACTCATGGGCGGCAAATTGTTGTAATCCATCTTGTTGAGAGGGACCGGATTGACCGAGGATCCGTCCTCCGTGGATGCACCCACGTCGGTGAGGTGCGCAAGCAGTGGAATCAAATCTTCGAGCTCGATATTTGTTTGACCTGGGCAACCGGGAAATAGTAGATCGAGCTGCTCTTTAGAAAGCTTGATGATCACCTCACGCCAGAGGTGGCTCGGTCGCCATAAGGCGACCTTAACCGGGCGCTCGGAACCTTCCTTGTGCTCTTCTTGGAGCGCCCTGAAGATCTCCGTTGCGAGCGGGCCGACTGGCGAGTTCGTAACGAATCTCCAGACGACGAAGCTGGGCCACTTCTCGGAGGCCCGTGCGAAGTCTCCCGCGACCTTCGCCTCTAGCTTCCTCTCTGCGTTACGCTCGGTCGTGGTGCCGAAGCAGGCGTAGGCGACCTGACCGGCGTCCGCGAGGCCGTCGCAGCCGCCGTCCCCGAACGCTCCGGTCGGGTCCGGGTTGAGGTAATCGTCGTGGAACTGGTCCAGCACGGTCGTCACATAGGTTTCGAAGGCGGTAGCAAGCTCCAGCGAACGCAGCTGGTGGGCCGCCTTGTACCAGTCTCGCCAGGCGGAGCTGAGCAACGTGGTCATTGCGCTCCGTCTCGGCTCTGGCCCGTCGCCATCGACGTACGCCTCGTCGGCCCACAGTATCGAAGTCGCATACGACAGTCTCGCCTACCGCGCGCGCGTGTTCACGATTCACTGCCACAGCCGTCACTCTCATCGTTAGGACTGGCTACGGGCCGAAGGGCGTCATAGACATGACTCCGCAGTGGACCTACCGCTCATCTAGGGCGCGCTAGAAGGCCCAACCGACGGCGGCCTCCCGGTCTGTTATCGGCTATGAGCGGTAAATGGGAAAGCGCCATAGAAACTCACCTGCGCGCCGCGATTACGCTGGAGGTCGGTCCAGAACGACGGATCTAGCGCCCACGTCGAGCCCTGTCGTGGTACGTCGGAACGTCGGCGGGCCTCATCTTTCCGCCGTGATCTTCTCCGTCGATACACGAGGCGTAGCAGCGGCTATGACTTCAGGAAGGGGCGCACGCGGTCCTTGGGGCGGCCGATGATCGCGCGATCGCCCTTGATCAGCACTGGGCGCTGCATCAGCCGCGGATGTTCGACGAGGAGGTCGGCTACCGCCTCGGGCGAGACATAGTCGTCGGAGTCCAAGCCGAGCTGTGCGAAGTAGGGATCCTTGCGAACCAGGTCTGCGGGCGGATCTTCCAGTTTGCCGATCAGGTCCAGCAGCGCCGATCGGTCGAGCGGCGTCTTGAGATACTGCACGATCTCAGCGGCGGTTCCGGTCGCCTCAGCCTCGGCTAATGAGTGTTTGGAAGTCGAGCACGCAGTGTTGTGCAAGATCGTCACGTCGGCCATGCCCGGGAGCCTAGTGGGCTCTCAGGCTCACCGAATACAAGACCTGGCGGGGGCCGAGGAGTGGCTTCGGGCCGTGATTTGCCTCAATGCTCTGTCGTGCTGCTGGCACGCTCCCTGCTGCGGTCGGCCAAACCTGGCGCCGCCCGGCTAGCGTTGGTTCGTGCCGTCTCTGCTGCCGCCGCCCGAGGTGCCCGGGGCGGATCTACCAGTTAGAGCGGTGCTGCCGGCGACGATCGCCGCGCTGAAACAAGCCGGCAAGGCAGTGCTGGTCTCCCCGCCGGGATCGGGCAAGACGTCGCTGCTGCCGCTCGCGCTCGCCGATGCCTTCGACGGAAAGATCCTGGTCGCCGAACCCCGCAGGATCGCCACCCGCGCCGCCGCCCACCGGCTTGCCGCACTGCTGAACGAGCAGCCCGGCGGCCGGGTCGGCTACGCGATGCGCGGCGAACGAACCGGCGGTAAGGACACTCAGATCGAGGTGGTCACCACCGGGCTGCTCGTCCAGCGCCTGCAGCGGGATCCCGAACTGCCCGGCGTCGCTGCCGTGGTGATCGACGAGTGCCACGAACGCCACTTGGACGCCGACCTGCTGCTCGCCTTCTGCCTGGACATCCGCGCCGCCCTGCGCCCCGACCTTGCGCTGGTGGCGACCTCCGCGACCCCGGACACGGCCGCGCTCACCCGCACCCTCGACGCCCCGGTCATCACCGCTACCTCCGCCGCGCACGAGATAGACCTCGTCTGGGCCCCGCCGCCACGTCCGCTGCCGTTGCTGCCCGGCCAGCGCGTCGACCCGCGACTGCTCGACCACGTCGCCGACGTCACCCGGCGCGCGCTGGCGGACAACAACGGCGACGTGCTGGTTTTCGTCCCGGGTGAAAGGGAGATCGCCCACGTCGCCCGGGCGCTGGCCGGCATACCCGCCGACGTCCGGCCGCTGTTCGGACGCCAGTCCCGCGCCGAGCAGGACCTCGCGCTCACCGAAGGACCAAGGCGCCGGGTCGTCGTCACCACCTCGGTGGCCGAGAGCTCGTTGACCGTGCCCGGCGTGCGCGCCGTGGTGGACGCCGGGCTGGCCCGCGAACCACGAACCGACCAGGCGCGCGGGCTCGGCGCGTTGATCACCACCCGGGTGTCGAAGGCATCGGCCGACCAGCGCGCCGGCCGGGCCGGACGCGAGGCACCGGGTCGCGCCTACCGCTGCTGGTCGCCCGAGGAACACGCTCACCTGGCCGCGCACCCGCTGCCCGAGATCGCCACCGCCGACCTGGCCGGGTTCGCGCTGAGCGCCGCGGCGTGGGGCGCACCGGGCGGCGAAGGGCTCGCGCTGCTCGACCCACCGCCGGCCGCCGCCCTCGACGCCGCGACCGGGCTGCTGCACCGCCTCGACGCCACCGACGCAGCAGGCCGCATCACCAGTCGCGGTAAGGAGATGGCCGCGGTGGGCGCGCATCCGCGACTGGCCCGGGCCGTCCTCGACGGTGCCGACCTGGTCGGCGCCGAACGGGCCCGCGACATCGTGGCGCTGCTGTCCGACGACTCGCTGACCGGACGCGGCGACGACCTGGCCGCCCGCTACCGGGAACTGCGCGCCAGCCGGAACCGCGACGTACTGAACCGGTGGCAGCAGGAGGCGCGCCGGCTCGGCAACGGCGGCCCGGCCCGCACCGCGATGTCCGACGACCTCGCGGTCGGCACCGTGATCGGCCTGGCCTATCCCGATCGGATCGCGCGGGCCCGCGGGGCCGACACCGCCAGCTACCAGATGACCGGCGGCACCGGCGCCCAGCTCGCCGACGCCTCGCCGCTGCGCGGCACGCCGTGGCTGGCGATCGCGGTGGCCGACCGGCAGCCCGGCCGGGCCGACGCTCGAATCAAGGCCGCGGCGCCGATCGACGAGGCCACCGCCCGGACGGTGGCCGCCGAGCTGCACGGCACGTCCGAGGAGATCGACTGGGTCGACGGGGCGGTGCTGGCGCGGCGAAGGGAACGGCTCGGCGCGATCGAGCTCTCGGCCACCCCGCTGCGCAACCCCGATCCGCTGCGGGTCCAGGCCGCCGTGCGCGACGGGCTGCGCGCCCGGGGACTGTCCGCACTGCACTGGACCGACACCGCCCGCGACCTGCGCGCCCGGCTCGGCTTCCTGCACGCCGTACTCGGCGCCCCGTGGCCCGACGTCGACGATGCCGCACTGCTCGCGCGCCTGGACGAGTGGCTCGACACCGGCGCGGTACGGCGCGGTGCCGACCTGCGCCGGATCGACCTGCACAGCGCGCTGCGCCGGCTGCTGCCCTGGCCGGCGGCGACCCGGTTCGACGAACTCGCCCCCGAGCGGCTGGCCGTGCCGTCCGGATCCCGGGTCCGGGTCGGTTACGACGGCGCCGAGCCGCCGGTGGTGGCGGTGAAGCTGCAGGAGACCTTCGGATGGACGAGGACCCCGGCGCTCGCGGACGGGCGGGCCCCGGTCGTGCTGCATCTGCTCTCGCCCGCCGGCCGTACGGTCGCCATCACCGCGGACCTGGCGTCGTTCTGGCAGCAGGGCTATCCGCAGGTGCGCGCCGACCTGCGGGCGCGCTACCCGAAGCACCCGTGGCCGGAGGATCCGTTGACCGCCGAGGCCACCGCGCGCACCACTCGGCGCAACTGACCAGGGCCGGTTCGGGTCCGCGGCTGGGACATGGCCGGATCAGCGCTAAGCTGGAGGCGTACCGCCCCACCAAGGGACTTGCTCGGCTTGCGTGATTTTCGTGTGGTCGTCGACCCACGTGTCATTCGGCGGAGCAGGGGTGCCGCAGCGGGCAGCCCGTCCCGATCTCGCGGAGTTCGGTCGGCCAACGGCGGCCGGGAGCACCCGCTCCCGACGCCGACACGGTCACCCGACCACGGCAACAGGTGCGTGGAATTCTCGCCCGGCCACCGTGCCGGGCGTCGAAGGAGGAGTTAGTGGCTCGAGCTGGCAGGCGGCAGAGCACCGGCCATACCGCTCCGCCGAAGCAGCGGCGCGCCCGTGCCCCCGAGGACCTGATCTCCGCCCTCGCCCGCGCGGTGCGTGAGGTGGAGGCGGCCGTCGAGAAGCGCCGCGTGACGCCCGCGGTGCGCACGAAGTTCCAGGTCGTGGCAGTGCTGGTCCGCGAGGAGCACGCTCGGGTCCAGCGGCAGATCAGCAACCAGACCACCCGGGCCGAGCAGCTCAAACGCCTGGACGGGATCGCCACGATCCTGGCCAAGACCGCCGTCCGCGACTCCGCGCTGCTCGCCCTGCTCGCCGAGGACGCCGTCGTCTCGGAGGCGGCCAAGCTGCTCAGGCGGGAGCTGCTGCGGTCGGTGGGCCTGGAATCGGCCCTGGTGGAGCCCGCGCCGGCCGAGCCCGTGCCGGCCACCGCCGCCACCGAACGCCGGGTGGTGCCCCAGTCGGTGGTCTCGCGCCAGCTTGCCAACCCGTTCCTCGCCCCCGACTTCTCCGCTGCCCGGCCGAACGCGGTCGGCTCGCGCCGGCTGGCCGGCTGGGAGCTGCTCAACCCGCTGCTCAGGGCGTTCGAGCGTGCCGACAGCGGGGCGCCGGCGTGCATGGCGCTGCCGGCGCCGTCCCTGCTGCGGGTGCCGGGGAACCGGGAGCTGATGCCCCACCAGGCGCGACTGGTCGCCGCCGCCGCGGCCGGCCACCGGACCTTTCTGCTCGCCGACGAACCGGGCCTGGGCAAGACGGCCCAGGCGCTGCTCGCCGCGGGGGTGGCCAACGCCTACCCGCTGCTGGTGGTCGTCCCCAGCGTGGTCAAGACCAACTGGGTACGCGAGGCCAACCTGTGGACACCGAACCGGCGGGCCACCGTCGTCCACGGCAACGGGGACACCGTCGACGGCTTCGCCGACATCGTCGTCGTCAACTACGAGGTGCTCGACCGGCACGTGGGGTGGTTCGGCGAGTTCGGCTTCCGCGGCATGGTGGTGGACGAGGCGCACTTCATCAAGAACAAGTCCTCCCAGCGGTCCCAGCACGTCCTCGACCTCTCCAAGCGGATCCGGTCCCGCACCGCGCGCCCGCTGCTGATGGCCCTCACCGGCACCCCGCTGATCAACGACATCGAGGACTTCCTGGCCATCTGGCAGTTCCTCGGCTGGATCGACGAGAGCGAGCCGCTCGCCGAGCTGATGGCCTCCCTCGAGCGGACCGGCCTGACCCCCGCGGACCCGGGTTTCTACTCCGCCGCGCGCACGGCCGTGATCGACCTCGGCATCGTGCGTCGGCGCAAGGTCGACGTCGCCGCCGACATTCCGGCCCGCCGGGTCGCCGACCTGCCCGTCGAACTCGACGAGAAGGTCGGCCGGTCGATCCGGGCGGCCGAGCGCGATCTCGCCCGGCGGCTGGTGGCGCGCTACCAGACCGTGCTGGCCAACCGCCGCTCCGATCCCGTCGAGGGCATCGACCACGACCTGGTGCGCAAGGTGGCCAGGTGGGAGCAGAAGGACGCGGATGCGGCGAAGGCCGGCGAGAACGTGTTCAGCATGATGCGGCGCATCGGGCAGGCCAAGGCCGGCCTGGCTGCCGACTACGCGGCACAGCTCGCGCGCAGCGCCGGCAAGGTGGTCTTCTTCGCCAAGCACGTCGACGTCATGGACGTGGCGGAGGAGGCCTTCGCCAAGCAGGGGATCCGCTACTCCTCGATCCGCGGCGACCAGACCCCGACGTCGCGGCAGCGCAACATCGACGCCTTCGTCAACGATCCGGAGGTCGCCATCGCGGTCTGCTCGCTGACCGCGGCCGGCGTCGGCCTGAACCTGCAGGTCGCCTCCAACATCGTGCTGGCCGAGCTGTCCTGGACCGACGCCGAGCAGACCCAGGCCATCGACCGTAGCCACCGGATCGGTCAGACCGAACCGGTCACCGCCTGGCGCATCATCGCCGCGCGCACCATCGACGGCAAGATCGCCGAGCTGGTCGACAGCAAGGCCGGGCTGGCGGCCAGGGCCCTGGACGGCTCGGACGAGCAGCTGTGGTCCTCGGCCGACGTGCAGCACGAGGCGCTGGTCGCCCTGCTGACCGAGGCGCTGTCGACGCTGCCGCAGGAGCGGGCGGCCTCACACCGCGCCCGCTGACCCCGGCACGGGTAGGTCAGCGACGCACCCGGTAGCGCAGGTGCAGTACCCGCTCGCCCTGGACCACCACGTCCGGGTCCTCCAGCAGGTGCTGGGCGTCCACCGAGCCGAAATAGCGCTTGCCGGAGCCGAACACCACGGGCACCACGTCCATCGCGACCTGATCGACCAGGCCGAGTGCCAGGGCCTGGCCGCCGACGTCGCCGGCCGCGATCGCCACGTCGCGGTCACCGGCGAGCTCCTTCGCCGCCGCGATCGCCGCCGCGACGTCGCCGACGAACCGGCAGGATGCCTCGGGGTGCCAGCCGTCCGGGCGCGGACGGTGGGTGACCACGACCATGTGATCGCCGGTCGGCGGGGTGCCCTCCCAGCCGTTGGTCAGGTCGAACAGGCGCCGTCCGATCACGGTCGTCCCGATCCGCTGCCACATCGGTCGCACGTAGCCGAGTGAAGCCTCGGACACCCGGAACGAGCCGTTCTCGACGATCTTCGCCTCGCCGTTGAAATACCAGTCGAACAGCGGGCCGACCGCGTCGTTCGGATCCGCGATGAAGCCGTCGACGGAGGCCACCGCGTGCATCACGACACTGCCCATGCCGCCCATTCTGATCGGTCGGCTACCCGTCGTCCAGAATGACGGATTATCGGCACGGCAGGCCGGCGGATCGGAGAAAAGGCTCATGGCGGTCGAGCTCGAGGAGCTGCTGGTACCCGACGCGGCCGCCTGGCGGGCCTGGCTGGCCGACCACCACGCCGGCTCGCCCGGGGTCTGGCTGGTGCTGGGCAAGAAGGGCGGCCAGGTCACCGCGCTGACCTACGCCGCGGCGCTGGACGAGGCGCTGTGCTTCGGCTGGATCGACGGCCAGGTGGCCCGCCGCGACGAGGGCAGCATGCGGCAGCGGTTCACCCCGCGCCGGCCGCGCAGCGCCTGGTCCCGGCGCAACGTCGAGCACATCGCCCGGTTGGGCGCCGAGGGCCGGTTGATGCCGGCCGGGCAGGCGGCGGTGGACGCGGCCAAGGCGGACGGCCGGTGGCAGGCCGCCTACGCCGGGGCGGCCGCCGCCGAGGTGCCGCCGGAGCTGGCAACCGCGCTGGCCGCCAGCCCGGCGGCGCGCGGGATGTGGGACATCCTCACCTCGCAGAACCGCTACGCCATCACCTACCGGATCGGCCAGGCCAAGCGTCCGGAGACCCGGGCCCGGCGGGTCGCGGAGTTCGTCGCGATGCTCGAACGTGGCGAGACGGTCCATCCGCAGCGCCGGCAACGCTCCTGAGACGTTGCGTGCGATACCCAGCGGTCGTCCCGGCAACCGCTGGGTATCACGCAGGCCCGGACCCTCAACCGGGCCGCTCCTTCTTCGGCAGCTTGGCCACCACCTGGTCGTAGGAGTCGTCGATGAGTTCCCAGACCTCGTCGTCGGGCACCCGGTCGATCTCCAGCTGCACCCACAACCGCTTGTCCAGATAGCGCGCCGGCCGGGCCAGCTCCGGATAGCGCTGCTTGAGCTCGGCCACCGCCGCCTCGGTGTTCTTCACGGTGATGGTGCTGCGGCCGTCCACCGTGCCCGGAAACAGGAAGATCTTGCTGCCCACCTTGGCCAGGTCGTGGTTCTCGCCCCACGGGCTGTCCGGCCAGGCGCCGGGCTTGTCGAGGGCGTAGCGCAATGCCTCGTCACTGTCCATCCGAGCAGGTCTAGCACAATTGCCCGTGCCCGGCCCCGGCCAGCGGCAGCCGGATGTGCGGCCGTGCGAAAATGGCGGGGCTCGCCGCATTCCACCGGCACGGGCATCGACCACCTCGACGAAGTCGGAGATCGAAGACGTGACGATCCTTCTCGGAAAGCTCCGCCCGCTGGCCGTGCTGCCGGTACTGCTGCTGGCCGGCCTGGGCCTGGTGGGCTGCGACTCCAAGGCCGGCACCGCCGCCGTGGTCGACGGTCACCGGATCACCGAGAAGGACCTGTCACGCTACCTGCCGGCCAACGCCCGCCCGATCGTGTCCAGCGACGGCTCGAACAGCACCCCGGCCAAGAAGTTCGTGCTGCAGTACCTGGTGCGCAACCAGGTGTTCCCGCTGGTGCTGGCCGCCGCCGGCGCCCCGGTGACCGAGGCGCAGCTGCAGGCCAACAAGGCCTCGGTGCTGGGCGGCACCTCCGAGGCCGAGCTCACCCAGCAGCTCGTCCAGGCCGGTCTGAAGGCGCAGTTCGAGCCGGTGCTGCTGCGCAACAACGAGATGCTCAGCCTGCTGCGGGCCAAGCTGACCACCCAGAAGCAGGTCGACGACGCGCTGGCCAAGGTCAAGGACACGGTCTCGATCAACCCGCGCTACGGCAGCTGGGACCTACGCAGCCTCAGCCTGATCGACCTCGGCAAGAAGCAACTGCCGTCCGTGCTGTCCTTCGACAAGACGCTGCCGGGCGACGCGACCCAGCAGTGACCGAACCCAGCACGCAGGCGACCGGGCCGGGCGGCCAGCTGCTGCGCGCGGTCGAGGTGATGGACCGGCTGCGCTCGCCCGGCGGCTGCCCGTGGGACGCCGAGCAGACCCACGAGTCGCTGGCGCCGTACCTGATCGAGGAGGCCTACGAGACCCTCGACGCCATCGAGACCGGTGATCCGGCGGCGCTGCGGGAGGAGCTCGAGCTCCTCCCGCAGCGCCG
>Ga0247773_1000584_pt1 | contig 14414 bp, 10 predicted proteins | sample UWRJL092311B6_FD_179934 | JGI IMG/M metagenome (GOLD analysis project Ga0247773, IMG submission 179934) | Plant litter microbial communities from Arlington Agricultural Research Station in Wisconsin, United States - UWRJ-L092-311B-6 | ecosystem: Environmental > Terrestrial > Plant litter >...
TGATCTATTGGCTCGTGATCGGCGGGCTCGTGTACGAATTCGTCCGCCACCACGAACCAAGTGCGCTGCCAGAAGCCGAAGCAGCGCTCGCCCCCATCGCGCCTGCTCCGCCTGCCACGGTCCGACATTGGTGGCGCCCGTTGCCCGCGCCCGTCGCGCCCGAGCCCTCCCCGCCGATGGGCGAGCCCCCCACGACGGCGCCGAACGCGATCGCAGCCGTCGAAGCGATCGCAAGCATCGAAGCGCCATTGCCCGAGCCCGAGCCCGAGCCCGAGCCACCCGCCGCCGAACCTCCATTCCGCAGTCGCGCTCACACGCTCGAGCCCACTCGCGCTCGTACTCGCCCGCGCTCGCGCCTCGCCGAGTCCGAGCCCATGAACTGGCCAGTGCCCTCTCTTTCTCTCCCGTCTACTCCTACTCCTGCTTCTGCTCCCGCTGCCGCTCTTGCTCCCGCTGCCGCTCTTGCTCCCGCTGCCCCTGCGCTCGCTCCTGCTCCCGCTGCGGCACTCGCGCCCGTCGCAAGTGGCCTCCCCTCCTGTGAAGCCGCGCTCGCCTCTGCGAGCCAGGATGTCGACTTCACGGGTGGCAACCGCAGCGCTGATCTGCCCACGCAAGCAATCGCCGCAGTCCTCGAAAACGGTGCATGGCTCAGCAGCTGCGCGGTCCCCGAGCACACGGCGCTCGAGGTTTGCGTGGCGATCAAGGGCGGCCGTGTCGTCGGCGCGAGCGTGGCCTCGCAACCCGCCGACAGCGCGCTCAACCAATGCGTGAAACGCCGCGCGTCGTCCCTGCAGTTCCCCTACAGCCCGCACTTGGATCTGGCGCGGACGCGATTTTAGGCGGACGCTGACCTCTCCGCTAGCAGCGACGAGGTGAGGCATTTCGCCATAATCCGCGCGCGAGGTAGTGGTCGCGAGTCCTGCCACAGATAGGCATCGCTCTTGCTTTGAAGGGCAGCAGCGCGTGCCTCGAACCATCAACAAGATCCCGCCCTCCCCTGCCCCGCAGCAGCCTTCCGAACGCCCGGCGCTCGAACCGGGTGCGATTGTGGACGGAAAGTACCGTATCGACGGCTTTCTCGGCGCAGGCGGCATGGGTATCGTGCTGAGCGCGACGCATTTGGAGTTGGACGCACCGGTTGCGATCAAGGTGGTGCGTGACGATTTTGCTGCCAACGAGGCAGTCGTGTCACGCCTGCTGTTCGAAGCGCGCGCTGTGGCGCGGATGCAAAGCGTGCACGTGGTCCGGGTGTTGGACGTCGCGCGTCTGGAAAACGGCGCTCCATACATCGTGATGGAAAAGCTGCGTGGCGGGGACATGGCCGCGTTGCTCGAGCAACGCGCGGCGTTGCCCATGGCGGAGGCGGTGGGGTATCTGCTGCAGGCGTGTGAAGGCTTGATCGAGGCGCACGGCCTCGGCATCGTTCACCGCGATTTGAAGCCGGAAAATCTGTATCTGGCGCTTACGCCCGAGGGGGTCGTGCTCAAAATCTTGGATTTTGGCATCTCCAAGGACCTCGGAACGACGATCCGAGAGGCCAAGCGCACCACGCTGACCAAAGGCGGGGCGGTGATCGGTTCTCCCTCGTACATGGCGCCCGAACAGATACGTGCGGAGCCGAACCTCGACGCGCGCGCCGACATCTGGTCCTTGGGCACGATCTTGTTCGAGCTGCTGACTGGGCGCTGCCCGTTCCAGGCCGAGAGCGTCGCGGTCATGTACCAGAAGGTGTTGAACGAAGATCCGCCCTCGTTGCTCGATTTTTTGCCGGACGCGCCCCAAGAATTGAACGTCATCATTCAACTCTGCCTGCGCAAGAAGCCCGAAGATCGCTTTCAGTCGGTGCTGGAGCTAGCAAACGCGCTGCGCAGCCTGGTGCGCCCGGCGCCGGAACGGCAACGCTTGCAGTCGGGCATCGAACTGACCGTCGAAGCACGCGCACCGCAAACCGGCGTGTCGCTGCCGGTCAAGCTGGGGCTGTTCGCGACGGCCCTCGTGCTCGCCGCGGCATCGATCGCGTTTTGGCAGCTACAGATCCGCGACACGCTGCGTCCAACCGCGTCGACACCGCGCTCGTCCAGGTCGGCGGTCGTGCGTTCGAGCGAGCAGCTCTCCTCCGCCCCGCCCGCTGTGCAACCAGCTGCTCCGCTCAGCGCGGAAGGGTCAGTGGCCACGCCCAAGCCGCCAGCCATCGAGGCCGAGCCGTCGGCACGCCCGGCGCCCGGTCGCAAGTGGCCCGCTGCCAGGCCCGCACCGACCGGCGCGGCCGCACGCTACGGGCTCTGAGCCGCTTCGAGAAGCGCTGGCGCAACCCTCGGCGGTTCTTGCTAGGCTGAGGAAATCATGAACCTAGCGCGCGCATTTTGGACTCTGGTGTTGGTGAGCGTCACGGGCATCGCCTGCGACGACGGTGAAGAGCTGGCCGCGAAGACCAAGGCCGAGGCCGCTGCCAAGGCGGCCGCTGTCGAACGCGCCGCAGATGACGCCAAAGCGGAAGCCGCTCGCCAATTGCGGATCGCCGATGCCAAAGCTGCCCCCGCGCGAGCCGAGGCGCGAGCGACGATCCAAAAGAATTTGAGCGCCGCCGATCGCACGGCCATGGATCTCAAAGAGCGTTTGGCGAAGGTGAAAGGCAAAGCGAAGGCCAACGCCGAAGCCGCTTCGGCCGAATACGACAAGCACCGAACGGCCGCAGAACGCGATCTGGAAGGGCTCAACCAAGCGAGCGGCCCGGCTTGGGACACGCTGAAGGCGCAGGCCGACAAAGATCTCGATGCGCTCAAGGCCGCACTGGACGCGTTCGGCAAGGCGCTCGGACATTGAACGATTGATTGAGCGCGAGCATGTGCGGTCGCTACAAATTGAGCACGCCGGGTGACGAGCTGTGGGAGCATTTCGATCTTCACGGCGAACAATTGCCGCTCGTGCCGCGCTTCAATATCGCGCCCACTCAGCCGATCGCGGTGATCCGCGCGCCGCACACGCTCGAGCTTTTGCGTTGGGGCCTGGCCATGGCGAAGCCGAAAGCGGGCGGTTTCAACGTACGCGTCGAGAGCCTGGCTGCGCCCATGTACCGCGATGCCATCCGCCAGCGGCGCTGCCTGATTTTGGCAGACGGCTTTTACGAGTGGCGTGCGCAGGGCAAACACAAGCAGCCGTTCTTGCTTCAGCGGCGCGATCAACGGCCCTTTGCCTTCGCGGGCATTTGGGGAGAAGCGCGGCTTTCGAATGGTGAGCTCGCGCCGTCAGCAGCTATCCTCACCACCGTCCCACGCGGCGTCGCCGCCCAGGTGCACGACCGCATGCCCGTAATTCTACCGGCTGAGCTCCAAAGCCGCTGGCTCGACCCGAGCGCGCGCTACCGGGAGCTACTCGAGCCAGATGCGGATTCGCTCCAGCTCGTGCCCGTGTCGAGCTTGGTGAATTCGGTCAAAAACGACGACGCGCGCTTGGTCGAGCCGATCACCCTGACGGATTAGCGTCGCCGCCTGCTAACGGACCGCTGGTTGCGAAAGCCCGCTCAGTCCGGCGTTGATCAATTGCGCGCGCGTCAGCTCGCCAGACAGCGAAAAGGGCAGCTGCAGATTCAGGCTTTCACCGCCCAGCGTCGCGCTGCCGTCGAAGCGATAGGGCACAGCCGCGGGCGAGAGCAGGAAGGGCGTGAGCGCGGCCAGGTTCGTCCAAGCAACGGCGACCTCGCTGCTCACGGTGCTGGTGCCCTGGGCAGGAATGCTCGAGGCCGGCTCGGCGTGGGCCTTGCCGAGCTCGACGCCCGCACCCGCGCCAAGCCAGAAACGACCGTCCACCGCGTGTACGATCAAAGGAAAGCGATTGGGATTGGCCACCTCCAAGCTGACCGCGAGGGTCACGCCGCTGGCGGAGGCCGCAAGCACTTGCGCGCTCTTGGGCGTGATGGTCGGCGGTTTGGGCTTGGCGCAAGCCGTGGCCACGGTCAGCGCCGCGATCGCGGGCAAAACCCAGGAGCGTGTGCGAAGGTGCGACGTGGAAGGCATGTCTTGCTCGGCCTTTAGCATGGGCAGCGTCCGTCACGGAGCCTCAGAGCTCCGCCTTTTCGAGCCACTTGGGGTTCTTGGCGGTGCCGTCGTACTTTTGTGCGCTCTTGAACAGCTCGTGCTGGCCGTTTTGGGCTGCGGGCGCGCTGCGGGCCAAGAGGCTCGTCCGCTCGTCCGGGGAAAGCGGCCTGAACGTGCGCGCTACTCGCAGCGCCTGCGCCAGCACTGCTTGGCTATCGATCCCGGTGATCACGACCGACGTAGGCAAGCTCAGCGCATAGCGCAGGCATTCTTCGGCGTTTACCAGGCCGCTCTTCAAGATATCGCCCGAGCCCATCGACTTCATGCCCAGCACGCCGATGCCGCGTGCTTCGAGCACCGGCAGCACGTTTTTCTCGAAGCTCTTGTAGTGAGCGTCCATGACGTTGAGCGGCATTTGCACGGTATCGAAGACGAAGCCGGCATGCTGCGCGGCTTCGAGCATGGCCAAATGGATTGCGGGATCCTTGTGACCGGTAAAGCCGATGTGCCGGAGCTTGCCGGCTTTCTTCGCCGCCTGCAGCGCTCCGATCACGCCGTCGGGCGCGAACGCGCGGGCAGGATCGCTCATGCGGATCACCTCGTGCACTTGCACCAAGTCGATCACGTCCGTCTGTAGACGCGCTAGCGATTGTTCGAGTTGCGCGTTGGCCGCTTGCGCGGTGCGACCATCGAGCTTGGTCATCAGGAAAACCCGCTTTCGATAACCGTCCTGCAGCGCCTTGCCCATGCGCTCTTCACTGGCGCCTTGGTTGTAGTCCCAGCAATTGTCGAAGAAGGTAATGCCTTGCTCGATGGCCTCGCGCATCAACTGAATCGCTTCGGCGTCGCTCAGCTTGCTGTCGCCGATGTGGGCGCCACCCAGCCCGAGCATGGACACGAATTCTCCGGTCGAACCGAGCTTCCGCTTCGGCACACCTGCCGCCGGCTCCGCCGCCCCAGGCGAAGGCGCCGCCTGTCCGGCACTGACCTGCGACCGAGGCGCTGGTGCTGGGGCTTCTGGACTGGGAGTGGCCTTCTGCCCCGGGGCAGCCGCTTGGTTGCGGCACGCAGACAGCCCGATCAGGCCCGATAGTGATAAGCGACAAAAATCAGCCCGGGTGAGTGCGTTCGGCATGCCCGGGAAATGCAACCGATGTGCCGTGCTCTGACATTCTCGGTCCGGCCTCGCCTGCCAGCTGCTGGATCCCGAATCGGCGCTGTGTTGGGCTCCGTTCGTGGCCGAGCGAGGCGCGAGCGTGCTAGACGATGACGATTCCGAGAACGTCGGGCTGAAGCGCTTGGCGGCGGGGTTTTCGAGCCTCAGCCGCAAGCGCGGGCTGGAGTATTTCGAGGCCGGACGCGTCAGGGTCGTCGAGCGCACGGCGGACGTGTTGGCGGCTGAGGTGACGGGCTCGGGCGGTCGCTACTTCACGCTGTTCATGCGTCGTGACTCGCAGGTGCGTTACTCGTGCACGTGTCCGCACTTCGAGCGCGAGGTGACCGGGTGCAAACATCTGTGGGCCAGCGCGCTCGAGGGCTCGGCGTCCGCCATGCTGCTCCGTACGGTGCCCCAGAGCCGCCAGCTGATCGCCGACGCGGAGCTGGTTTGGGATGACACTCCGCCCGCTCTCGGTCTGGACGACGACGAGAGCGACGACGACGAATACGACGACGAGAGCGATGACGACGAATACGATGACGACCCGTTGCCGTTCGTCGGCGCCGCGCGAGATCTTTCGACTCCAACCCGAGGCGTGAGTTGGCAGGCGTTGCAGCACGCCGAGCTGCGCTCGGAGCCGGAAGCCTCGGCGCAATTGCACTATTTCATCGCCGAGACCTTGGGCAGCGAGTGGCGCCTGGTGGTCGGCAAGCGCAAACACGGCGTCGAGCTCGGGCCCTTGGCCCCCGCTGGTGATTCTGCACATTTGCTGGCCACGGACCCGCTGGATCGTGAGCTGACCAGCTTGGTGCACGGTTTCCGTGCCTCGCAGGCCTATCACTCGCTGCAGCGCGGGAACTTGAGCGTGGCGGCGCTGGCCGCCGTGTTGCCGCGCCTGGCCGCGACCGGCCGCTGCCACCTGGTGGGCTCGGCAGCCGCTGGTCGATCGAGAGAATGGCTCTTGTTCAGCGAGGGCCTGGGACGTAAATCTGCAGCCGCGCGCGAGCTGGCGGAAGGCTACGCACCGCTGCTCGAGCTGCCCACGCTGACCGTCGATCACGACGGGCCCTGGCAGCTGGAGCTCGAGCTCAGCGCGCCCGAGCCGAGCGCGGCACGGCGCAAAGCGCTCGAGTACGAAGCCCGCGCTCGGTTCGTGCGCGGCGCGCTAGTCCGTCCTTTGGAAGAGGTGCGGCTAGCGCAAGACAACGGCACACTGCTGTTCGCTGATGGCAAGCTCGGTAGCTGCGCGGCCAGTGACGCGCGCTGGCTGCGTTCGCTACGAAGCCTGGGACAGGGCCGGTGTGTGCTCGTGCCCGAAGCCCATTTGCCGGATTTTCTCGAGCTCAGCTTCGGCCGAAGCGGCGTGTCGCGCCTGATCTTGCCGCCGGATTTCGCACGCGTGAGGAGCCGCGAGCCAGCGCGAGCGGTGCTCGAGCTCGATGCCCCGCGCGGGCGCTCGACTGGTGGCCGCGTGTTTTTCGAGTACGACGAACAGCGCGTGCCGCTCCGCCAACAGGCGCGCTTGTTACTTCTCGGAGGCAAGCAAGTGCTCGAGCGCGATCGCGCGCTCGAGGACGCCGCACTCGTCGCGCTGCGCGACGCAGGCTTCGAGCTGTTGGCGCAGAACGGCAGAAACACCCCCGGCCACGACGTCAAGATCGGCACGACCGCGTTGCTTCCGGCCGTGCGCCAGTTGCTGGAAGCCGGATTTTTGGTGTTTGCCGAGGGCAAGCGCTATCGCTCGCCGACCAGCTTCGAGGTTCGGGTCGAGTCGGGGCTCGATTGGTTCGAGGTCCAGGGCAGCGCCCGTTTCGGCGCGACGCAGGTGCCCTTGCCGCAGTTGCTCCGGGGCGCTCGCAGCAGCCTGATCGTCGAGCTGGGAGATGGCAGCCGCGGCGTGCTGCCCAGCGACTGGCTGGCACGCTGGGCCGGGTTCGCCGCGCTCACCCCCGAGCGCGCGGCTTCCCTGCGCTTCTCGACACGGCAGCTCGGTGTGGCCGAGGCCGTGCTGGAAGCGCTCGACGTCGATGCGCTCGTGCCCGGCCTCGCAGAGCTGCGTGAACGGGTCACGACCTTTCAACGAATCACGCCGCTCACCCCGCCCGTCGGTTTCTTGGGCTCGTTGCGCCCCTACCAGGCGCACGGCTTCTCCTGGCTGAGCGCACTATCGGAGCTTTCGCTGGGCGCTTGCCTGGCGGACGACATGGGCCTCGGCAAAACGATCCAGGTCCTGGCGCACCTGGCGCGTCTGCACGAAAAGCCCGGCAATGCGCCATCGTTGGTGGTGATGCCGCGCTCGCTGCTGGCCAATTGGCGAGCCGAGGCGGCGCGCTTCGCGCCCCAGCTACGCTTGCACACGCATTGGGGGCCCGATCGCGGTGAGGTCGAGGACGTGTTTCGCGACGTGGACGTGGTGCTCACGACCTACGGCACCTTGCGCCTCGACATCGCCGCGCTGGCCGAGCTCCAGCTATCGACCGTCGTGCTGGACGAAGCCCAGGCCATCAAAAACGACACCAGCGCCACCGCCAAAAGCGCCAAGCGGCTGCGCGCTGCGCACCGCATCGCGCTAAGTGGCACGCCGATCGAAAATCATTTGGGCGAGCTTTGGTCGCTGTTCGAGTTCTTGAACCCGGGCATGCTGAGCGAGCTGCCCGAGCTCGGCCGGGCGCTCGACAAAGGCCAAGCCAGCCCGGAAACCCTGAAGTTGATTCAGCGCGTGCTGCGTCCCTTCGTGCTCCGCCGCACGAAACAAGAGGTCGCCAAAGACTTGCCCGCACGCAGCGAGCAAACGCTGTTCGTCGAGCTCGAGCCGGACGAGCGCGCGCGCTACGAGGAGCTCTTACGCTTCTATCAAGCGAGCATCAAAAAGCAGGGGCTCACCGACCCCACTCGCAGCACGCCGCAAGTGCTCGAGGCGCTCTTGCGCTTGCGTCAGGCCGCGTGCCACCCGGGCTTACTCGACCGCAAGCGCACGAGCGAGCGCAGCTCCAAAATCGAGCTCTTGCTCGAACAGCTGCGCGGGGTCCTAGAAGAGGGGCACAAAGCGCTGGTTTTCTCGCAATTTACCTCACTGCTCGGCATTTTACGCGAGCGCTTGCACGAGGAAAAGATCGCCTTCGAATACCTCGACGGCAAGACCCGGGACCGCGAGGCATGCGTGGCGCGCTTTCAAAGCGATCCCGCCGTTCCCGTATTTCTGGTCAGCCTCAAAGCGGGCGGCGTGGGCCTGAACCTGACCGCCGCCGATTACGTGTTCATCCTCGACCCGTGGTGGAACCCCGCGGTCGAAGCGCAAGCCATCGACCGCGCGCACCGCATCGGCCAAACCCGCCCAGTGATTGCCTACCGCCTGCTCGCCCGCAACACGGTCGAAGAGCGCGTCGCGCAGCTGCAGGATCAAAAGCGCCAATTGATCGCCGCGGTGATGGGCGACGAAGGCGCCTTTGCCGGCAAGCTCACGCGCGATGACTTGGAATCGCTGCTCGGCTTGGGAAATTGAGGGATACCGAGGGCGGGCGTCTTGGTGTAGCCTGACTTTGAATATTCGACGGGCGAGCTCGTCGATAAACGAACAGGATCGAGCCGAACGACATGTGGGGATCAAGCAGCTGGCTGGTGGGTCGGGGCGTCGCGCTCGCGTTTGGCGCGCTCATCCTCGGGGGCTGTGGCAGCTCCGCTTCGGATTCGGGCGCGCACTCCGGCGCAGGCGGTCTGAGCGACTCAGGCGACGCAGGCGCGGGCGGGGCCTCCGCCCGAGCCAACATGGCCGGCGCAGCCACGGCCGGCGCAGCAACAGCCGGTTCAGCCACGGCCGGCGCGGACGCGGCGGGAGGCACCGTTGGAGCGTCTGGCGCGAGCGGCGGCTCGGCAGGTTTGCTGCTCGGAGACAGCCCGACCGAGGCGTGCATCGCCTACGTCCTTGCGCAGTGCCTGCGGCGCCAAGAGTGCCAGGGCGACCCGAGCTCGATCCAAAGCTGCTTGCTGAACGCTTCGGCTTGCCCCGACCTGATGTTCTCCAACGGCTCCACGCGCACCGTCTCCAGCCTCAAAGCCTGTACCGCCGAATTCGCGACGTACTCGTGTGAGCAGCTGAACCTGGGCTTCGTTCCAGACTGCACCAGCGCAGGCACGCGAGCGCCCGGTCAGGCGTGCGCCTTCAATTCACAGTGTGCAAGCCTCAGCTGCGATCGGCCAAACCAGTGTGGGCAGTGCGCATCGCTCGGCGAGCTGGATGCGGACTGCTCCGGCGTGGGGATGGCTTGCAAGCCAGGGTTGTCTTGCGATCGAAGCACGAAGCGTTGCGCGACCTATGTGTACACGAGCCCCGATGATCCGAGATTTGCCAAAGGCATGGCGTGCACGCCGCAGACCGGCTGTAACGCGGGCTTGTACTGCGCTGCAACCGGCGTGTGTGCCCTGAAGCCGACCGTCGGTACGAGCTGCGCGGACGCTCCGTCGTGTGGGGACGACAGTTACTGCGCCCTGGCGGATAATTTTTGTACCGCCCTCCCCGGCTTTGGCGCGCCCTGTGGCATGGGCACCGGCGGCGATTCTTTCTGCCCCTCCGGCGCCGCATGCTGGCTCTTCGACACGTCGTGGACCTGCATGCCGCTCGGTGGTTCCGGCACGACCTGCCAGCTCGAGGAACAGTGCCAAGCGGGCCTGTCTTGCGCCTGCGCCGACGGAACGAGCGATTGCGCCAAACGCTCCTGCGTGACGCTGGGGCTGACGAATGCCGTTTGCGGGGTCGCCGGTGCGGCCTGCCATCCGTCCTTCACGTGCACGGCCGGCAAGTGCCAGCCGCGCGCCAGCCAAGGCCTGTTCGATGCAGCGTGCCCCGGGAACTAACGAGACAAACGCGGCGCCGCGTTGAACAGCGCGCTACTTCTGCGCGCTGAGCGAGGCTTCGGCGGCAGTGAGCACCTCGCGCGCGTGCACGCCCGGATCGACGTCGGGCCAAACGCGAGCGATCTTGCCGTCGGGGCCCACGAGGAAAGTCACCCGCGAGCTCATCCCCATCGGGCTCGGCACGCCATAGGCTCGAGCGAGCGCGCCGTCTGCGTCCGCAACGAGCGGGAACGGCAGCGCGTGCTGGGCGCGGAACTCCTGGTGGACCTCCTCCGAGTCGCGCGAGACGCCAAAAATCGTGACCTGCCGCGCTTCGTACGCCTTGAAAGCGTCTCGAAATGCGCACGCCTCTTTGGTGCAACCCGGTGTCGCATCCTTCGGGTAAAAGTAGACGACCGCCGCGTGGCCTCGAGAGGCCGAAAGCGCGACCTGGCTGCCATCAGCCGCCTTGCCCACGACCTCGGGCGCGCGGGCTCCGACGGGTAAGAGGCCCTGACCCCCGTCGGGACGCTGCACTGCGCCGCCGCAGGCGGCGAGCAGGGGCAGAAGTAGGAGGGCACGGCAGGCAGCGAAGTGGAGACTCATCGAAGGTCGTCCAAGTCTAGGTGAAACCGGTACTCGGGGCATCGGCACCAAGCTTGCTTAGCCTAGGACCAGCACGCAATTCGGCCCATAATCTGTGCCACTCCGTGCCAAGTTCACCCCTGACCCGGACTTTTACGTCCGGACCCGACCCAAGCAGGAGCCCCCATGCGATCCATCGTTCGAACCACCCTCTTTGGCGCTCTAGCGTTGGTCGCGAGCGCGTTCACGCCCGGCCTGGCTTCGGCCTGCGGGGGCTTCTTTTGCAACCAGTCCCAGCCGGTGAATCAAGCCGCTGAAGGCATCATTTTCGCGGACAATGGCGATGGCACGGTCACGGCGGTGATCCAAATCCAATACCAAGGCCCGTCCACCAGCTTTTCCTGGCTGCTGCCCATCTCATCGGTGGACATCGACAAGATCGGCGTGGCCTCGAACCTGGCGCTGCAACGGCTGCAAAGCGCGACCAACCCGAACTACACGCTCACGACCACGATTGAGGGAACCTGCAAGCAGGAAGAGTCCCGGGGGGGCGCGTTCGGTGTCGGGGGGGCGAGCTCGTCCGCCGCGCCCGGCGCCAACTTTGGCCCTACATTGGACTCCGGCGACGGCGTGACCGTGACGGCCTCTGGGGTCGTCGGCCCCTACGACGTGACGGTGCTCAAAGTCAGCGAGAGCGTCGCGGATCCCGCTGCCAGCGCCATCGAATGGTTGACTAAGAACGGCTACGACGTTCCGGACGGCGCGGGCAACCTGATCGGCCCGTACCTCGAAAGTGGCCTGCAGCTGCTGGCGCTCAAGCTCACCAAGGGCGTCGACACGGGCTCGATTCGCCCGATCGTGCTGACCTATCCCGGCACGCAAGCCTCGATTCCGATCAAGCTCACCGCGGTCGCGGCGAACGAGAACATGGGCGTGCTGACCTGGCTGCTCGGCTCGGCGCGCGCGGTGCCGCAGAACTACCTCTCGCTCGAACTGAACGAAGCGCGCATCAATTGGTTCAACGCCTCGAGCAACTACAACTCCGTCGTAATCGAGGCGGCCAGCGACGCCGGCGGTCGCGGCTTCGTCACCGAGCTTGCGGGTCCGAGCAGCACGCTCAAGAACGTGGTCTGGACGCAGCAAGACGACGCCAACTGGACGGCGTTCAAGGGCACGCTGTACCAGAGCTTCGGCGATTTTTTCAATCAAGCTTACGGGCGCTACGGGCAGTACGATGGTTTTTGGGAGGCCACGCAGACTGCAGTCACGCTGCCGGCAAGCATCAAGTTCGACGACTTCAAGCTGTGCCCCAATTGCTACGCCGATCAAGTTCAGATCAGCTCCCTCTCGGCCTATATCGCAGCCTTGCAGGCCAAGGTGATCGATCCGATGAAGCTGATCCAAGACCTGATCGACGCTCACCCGGAGATCACGCGTCTCTACACGACCATGTCGCCCAAGGACATGACTCTAGACCCGCTGTTCACATTCAATCCGAGCCTCAAGGAGGTGAGCAACTTGCACACGGCCGAGCGGGTCATCGAATGCAACGCCAATGTGTTCCAATTCGAGGCGCCGTGGCGCATCGAGTTGCCGCAGGGCGGAGTCGTGCGAGGCACGGCCGCTCAAGTGGGGACTTGGCCGGCTGATCTGAGCACGCTGCCGTCCAATCAACGCATCCTGCAAGTGAGCGCAAGCGGGAGCGGCAAGGTCATCGAAGACAACGGCAGCGTCACTCAAAGCGGGCTCACGGCCTACAACGCGACGGTCTCCAGCACGCCCTCTCCCAGCGGCACGCCCTCTCCCAGCGGCACGCCCTCTCCCAGCGGCACGCCCTCGAGCGCTGGCGGGGGTGGCTGCAGCGTGACTCGCGAGCCCGCCCCGTTTTCGGCGTTCCTCGTGCTGTCCGCGGCGCTGGGCGCGGTCGGGACGCTCGGCTGGCGCCGAAGGCGTTCGAACCGCAACCCCTCAGCCTAGGATCCGCAATCGACCTGAGCTTGCGCAACCGCCTTGCGCGAACAGCGCAAGCGGGTTGCGCGCGCGGCCTCGCCCGCGCGCATTGGAACCCGTCTTTGCGCCGTATTGAGCGTCGCTTGGCGTCGGCACGCCTGTTGCTCCGTTGCTCCCTGTCACAACGACAAAGGGAGTTGCATGAAGGGACAGCAGATGTTGAAGCGCCGTGCGGCGGCGGCGATCACCGTACTCGCGTTCGGCTGTAGCGGGCGATCGATCGATACACTCGCCGACCCAGGCGACGCTGCCGGCGGCACGCCGAACGCGAGCCCGAGCGCCGCGGAGGACCCGTCGGCTCCGACAGAGGGCGGCGCTGGTGCCAGCGTGATGCGCCCCAACCCGACGATGAAGCCAGCGCCGACTAAGACTCCTGCCAGCGTCGAGACGACGTACAGCGCGGGCGCAGGGGGCACGGCGGGCAGCGCAGGCGACGTCGACACGAGCGAAAGCGCGGGCGCGGGCGCGGCCGGGCTGGGCGGGAACGCGGGTGACACAGGAGACGCGGGTAACGCGGGTAGCGCGGGTGACGCAGGAGACACGGGCTTCATCCCTGCCCCCCAATGCGTGGGGCTGACCTTCCTACCCTCGACCCCGCACATCACCGGCGCGTTCGGCAGCGTAGCGATGCCGCAGGTCATTTACACGTATACCGCGCCCGGTCTCGTGCCTGCTAGCGCCGAGGCACTGACGGGGAGCGACGGAACCTTCGCCGGCATCGCGGTGAAGGCGGAGCCCGGGGTGGTCACCGACCCCATGAAGCGTTGGCTGGGGGTTGGCTTACCCCTGGCCGGTTGCGTGGACGCCCGCGCCTATCGCGGCGTGAAGTTCACGATCACTGGCGATCTGGGCAATTGCGGGCTCACCTTCGGCCTGGTCACCAGCGCAGACAACTCCGATGGCTTCGCCGGCTCGTGCCACGCCGAGCTTTGCCTAGCGCCCTCCTCGGGGCCGCTGCAGGTCGGCACCACGGTGGTGCTCTTTTCCGAAATGTCTGGTGGCATCCCCGAGTCACACGTCAACCCGGCCACGTTGAACGATCTGCAATGGCAATTCACCATTCCCGAGAGCGACACGGAGCCCGCGTGTGTTGCCGACTTCACGATCAGTGAGATGTCGTTCGTTCCGTAGCAAGCGCGTTCAACGAATAATCAATGCCGTGATCAGACTCAGCCCAGCGACGGCGTCCAGGGCGACCGCGGGCGTTACGACGCGCGTCGCCAAGGCCAGCAAATAAGGGGCCAAAAAGCCGAAGTAGGTGAGCAAATAGAAAAGCCCCATCACCCCGCCGCGCGTCTCGGGTCGCGCCAGACGCTGAACGGACTGGATGCCTGACGTCATGCACACGCCGTACGCCGCGCCGAGCAAGGGCGCGACCACGAGCAACATCACCGGCGCGCGCGCGCTCACGGCGAGCGCGCCCAGTAATACGCCAACCGTGCCCGTGGCCAGACCGAGCCTCGCGGCGACCGTCGGTGTGAATCGCCGAGTGACCGGCTGAGCGAGCACCCCAGCCGCCAAAGTGAGCGCACAGAGCGCGCCCGTGTACACCAGCGGAGCGGGACCGAGCGCACCACCGAGCATGCTCGGCAGCGCGGCAAAGGCGATCACCGGAAAGCCGAAGACGAACGGAGCCATCGGCATGACATTGCGCAGAAAGCTCGCCCAAGCCGCGGGCTCGAGCTCGATACGGATCAGGGGCCGCTTGGCCCCCTCCTCACTCGCGCCCGTGTCGGGCGCTGGGCGCGCGATCAGCAGCGCGCCGCCGAGCACGGCCAGGTGCAACACGAATGGCG
>Ga0247773_1000589_pt1 | contig 14344 bp, 8 predicted proteins | sample UWRJL092311B6_FD_179934 | JGI IMG/M metagenome (GOLD analysis project Ga0247773, IMG submission 179934) | Plant litter microbial communities from Arlington Agricultural Research Station in Wisconsin, United States - UWRJ-L092-311B-6 | ecosystem: Environmental > Terrestrial > Plant litter >...
GGCGCTGGGGGTGGGGATGCTGATGGACAACAGCATCGTGGTGCTGGAGAACATCTTCCGGCACCGCGAGATGGGCGCGCGCGCCGCCGCGGCCGCCGCGCTCGGCGCCGAGGAGGTGCAGCGCGCCATCATCGCGTCGACGCTGACCACGATCGCGGTCTTCGGCCCGATCGTCTACATCGAGGGCGTCGCGGGCCAGCTGCTGGGCGCGCTGGCGCTCTCGGTCGCCTTCTCGCTCCTGGCCTCGATCTTCGTGGCGATCACGCTGCTGCCGATGATGGCCGCGCGGTGGGGCGACGCCGACGAGGAGGGCCCGCCGCGCCCGAACGCCGCCGTGCGCGCGCTGCGCCGCCCGCTGGACGCGTTCGACCGCGGCTTCACCCGCTTCACCGGGTGGTACGAGCGGCTGCTGGAGGCGGGGATGCGCCACCGCGGCCGCACCATCGGCGTGGCGTTCGCGCTGCTGGCCCTGGGCGTGTTCATCTGCGTGATGCTGCCGCGGAGCGTGCTCCCCAACGTGGACCAGGGCGAGTTCCGCGCGCGCATCGAGCTGCCGCGCGGCACGCCGCTGGAGAGCACCGCCGACGAGGCCGCCGCGCTGGAGCGCGCGATCCGCGCCGACCCCGCCGTGGAGGCGGTGTTCACGCGCATCGGCCGGCAGGCGGCGGTCGCGGGGATGGACGACCGCGAGAGCGGGCTGAACACCGCCACGCTCGAGGTGCGGCTGAGGGACGGGGAGAAGACGGCGGGCGCGCTCCGCCGCCTCCGCCCGAAGCTGGACGCTTTCCCCGCCGGCGCGGTGACGCTGGAGAGCGGGCAGGCCACCGCGCTCGGACGCCTGCTGGGCGCGGGGGAGAGCGACCTGTCGGTGCGCATCCGCGGCGAGGACCTGGACGCGGCGCTGGCGTACGCGGCGAAGGTCCAGGAGCGGCTAGCCGGGGTGCGCTCGGTCGCCAACGTCCGCGTGGGCAGCGAGCTGGGCCAGCCCGAGGTGCGGGTGGAGATCGACCGCGAGCGCGCGGCGGCGTACGGGGTGGACCCGCAGCGCATCGCCGAGAGCGTGGAGGGCTACATGAAGGGGAAGGAGGCCACGCAGCTGGTGGACTTCGACCGCAAGGTCCCCGTGGTGGTCCGCCTTCCCGAAGAGGCCCGCCGCAGCGCCGGGACGCTGGAGACGCTGCGGGTGGATGGCGTGCCGCTGCGCGAGCTGGTGCACGTGCGCACCGCCAGCGGCCCGGCGGAGATCCGCCGCGTGGACCAGGGCCGCGTGGTGACGGTGATGGCGGACGTGGCCGGCGGCGGCCTGGCGCGCGCGGTGGACGACGTGCGCGCCGCCGTCGGCGCGATCCCGGTGCCGCGGGGGATGCGGGTGGAGATCGGCGGCGAGAACGAGGAGATGCGGCAGGGGTTCCGCGACCTGGCTCTGGCGTTCGGGCTGGCGCTGGTCCTGTGCTACATGCTGCTGGCGGCGGAGTTCGAGAGCCTGCTGCACCCGTTCATCATCCTGCTGGCCGTGCCGCTGGCGGCGGTGGGCGCCGCGGGGGCGCTGTGGATCGCCGGGGCGGGGATCAACACCATGAGCCTGATCGGGATGGTGATCCTGGTCGGCATCGTGGACAACGACGCGGTGGTGAAGGTCGATTTCATCAACCAGATGCGCCGCCAGGGGATGACCCGCCACGAGGCGATCCGCGCGGCCGGCCACGCCCGCCTGCGCCCGATCGTGATGAACACCGTCACCGCCATGCTGGGCCTGCTGCCGATGGCGCTGGCACTGGGCCCCGGCGGCGAGCTGCAGGCGCCGCTGGCGATCGCCGTGTTCGGCGGCCTGCTGAGCGCCACCGCGCTGACGCTGGTGGTGATCCCCGTGAGCTACGACCTGCTGGAAGAGCTGCAGGAGCGCATCGTCGCCCGCCTCCGCGGCCCGGCGGCGCCCGCCCGCGATGCGGCGGCGGACGCGGCGGAGCCCGCGCCCGTGGAGCCGGCGGTGGCGGAGGTGACACACGCGGTTGTCGCAGCGGACTGATCCGCCGCGAAGAAATGTCGCCTTGCAGGTGCGGTTGTCGGATCGTGTGCGGTTTCCGTGTGGCTGACGTGGTGGAAAGAGGGTTCTGTGGCTCGCCAAATTGGCTCATGAGTGCTCCCCCTCCACGCCGCGCTCGCGGCGCGGAGGCCCTGGTCCTTCGTTCACCGGAGGTCTGACCCATGCGCCCCAGCCGGCCGATCGTCCTCGCACTGCTCACGCTGGCGCTCGCCGCGCCGGCCACCGCGCAGCCCGCCGCGCGCGCCATCACCCTCGCGCGGGCGGACGCCCCGCGCCTGCGCCTGACCGAGCTCTTTCGTGTCGGCAGCCTGGACGGGCGCGACGCGTTCGGCCGGGTGATGGATGCCACGCTCGACCGTGGCGGGCGCCTCCTGGTGGCCGACGACCAGAACCACCGCGTGGTGGTGTTCAGCCGCGAGGGGCGCTTCGTGGGCTACGTTGGCCGGGCGGGGCGCGGGCCGGGAGAGATGCAGGCGCCGTGGGTGGTGGCGGCGGACGCGGCGGACAGCATCTGGGTGTACGACAACGGCCTGGCGCGAGTGAGCGTGTTCGGGCCGGACCTGCGCTTCGGCCGCAGCTTCGGGGTGCCGCCGCAGTGGCTGGTCAACACCCTGCGCTTCCTTCCCGACGGACGCGTGCTGGTGGCCGCGTACGGGCGCAACGAGCCGGGGGCGCTGCACGTGCTCTCCCGCGGCGGGCAACGCCAGCGCACCTTCGGCCCGCGGCCCACGCAGCGCAACCTGGCCGGCTTCGAGGCGAGCCTGCTGGGCGGCGACGCCGACGTGAATGGCGAGACCATCGTCTACACGGTGAAGAGCCCGTACGAGGTGTGGTTCTTCGACCTCGACGGTAAGACGAAGGGGCGGTGCGCCGGCCCGCGCGGGTGGACCACCGCGCCGCAGGACGTGGTGATGGCGGCCGACCGCTCGGTGCGGCTGGACTGGCTGCGCTACGTGCACTCCGAGAACGTGGTGGCGGTGAACGCCTCGCTGGCGCTGAACCAGGTGCTGGACCCGGTGAACGACCGCGCCGTGCTGGACCTGGTGACCGCCGATTGCCGCCTGCTGCGGCGCACCACGCTCGACGTGCCGCTGAACGTGACGGCGGGCGTGGGCTCGCGGCTGGTGGCGGTGCGCGACCTGGAGTATCCCGAGGTGGTGGTGTACGAACGGCGGATCGGGCGGTAGGCGCGGGCGCGAAGGCCGGCTCACCTTTCTCAACCAAGCGAGGAACGATGAGACGGACCATCTTGATGACGGCACTCGCGCTGGCGGGTGCGCTGTTCGCCGGGACCGCGGCCGCCCAGTGCACGTGGGGGTGCGCCTGCGTGGGCAACGCGTGCGGATGCAACAGCAACGGGCTGGGCGAGCGCTGTGTCACCGGCGGCCGCGGCTGCGTGGTGTCGATGTGCGACGCGGGCGGGATGGCGCTGCTGGCGCCCGGCGGCTCGCCCGTGCGGCTGGCGGCGGCACCAGCCGGCTCGGCCGGCACGGCGGCGCCGACCGCGGCCGCCGCGCGGATGGATGCGCGCGGCGCGAACGCGGCGGAGACGCCGGCGCTCTTCGCCACCGCCGCGATCCAGAGCCGCTGGGAGTACCACGGGCGCGGCCGCTCCGTGGCCCGGCACTGCAGCGGCGTGATCGTGGCCCGCTACTTCGACCGGAGCGCCGCGGCCACGACCCGCGCGCGGCAGCGAACGCTGGTGATCTGAATCTTCCCGAACCATGCAGTGACACTGAACCGAGTGACGCTGAACCGAGCTCCAACGCCGGCCTCGCGCGCCGGCCTGCGCCCCCGATCCGCGGGGCCGTGCCACGGGCGCGGCCCCGCTCGGCGCGTCCGCCCGCGTCATGACGAGCGGGGGGTGCGGCGATGATCCGCTTCTCCATCCGCCGCCCGGTGGCGGTCGCCATGGGATACCTGGCGCTGGCGCTGCTGGGCGTGGCGAGCTGGGTGAAGATGCCGGTGGAGCTGCTCCCGGAGACGGAGCTGCCGCGGCTGCGGGTGACGGCCGGGTGGCGCGGCGCCAGCCCCGAGACCACCGAGGCGTTCCTCACCTCGCCGATCGAGGCGGCGGTGCAGCAGGTGCGCGGGGTGGAGAAGGTGGAGTCGGTCTCGGAAGAGCGGAACGGCGCGGGGAGCGCCACGGTGGACGTGCAGTTCACCCGCGGCACCGACATGAACTTCGCGCGGCTGGACCTGTCCGAGCGGCTGGCCGTGATCGAGGAGCAGCTGCCGCAGGGCGCGCAGCGGCCGCAGGTGCAGCCCTACGTGCCCGCCGAATTCGAGAAGCAGCGCAAGCCCTTCCTCCTCTACACCATCACCGGCCCCTACACCGCCGAGGCGCTGCGCCAGCACGTGGACGACGAGCTGGCGCCCGACCTGCGCCAGCTCCCCGGCGTGGCCAACGTGAGCGCCTGGGGCGGGCGCGACCGCGTGCTCGAGGTGGAGCTGGACCAGACGCGCATCCTGGCGCTGAGGCTGGACCCGGAGCTGGTGCGCACCCGGGTGCAGCAGCTGGAGTTCGTGAAGGAGGCGGGCGCGGTGCGCCGGGCGGGGATGCTGTACACCGTGGCGATCCGCGAGCGCCCGCGCTCGGTGGCCGACATCCGCGCGATGGCGCTGCTCACCGACCACGGGCGCATCGTGCGGCTGCAAGACGTGGCGGCGGTGCGCGACACCTACGACGACCCGCAGAGCTGGTACCGCATCGACGGGGAGCCGGCGGTGTCGTTCCAGGTGTTCAAGGAAGCCGGCACCAACGTGGTCCAGGTGGCCGACGGGGTGAAGGCACGGCTGCGGCAGACGCGCGCCTCGCTCCCCCCCGGCGCGCGGCTGATCCTGGACCAGGACGAGAGCGAGGCGGTGCGCACCCAGCTCACCGACCTGCGCTGGCGCGCGCTGTCGTCGGCGCTGATCGTGTTCGTGGTCCTCTTCGCCTTCCTCCGCTCCTTCCGCTCGGCGGCGATCGTGTTCAGCTCCATCGCCTTCGCGGTGCTGATCACGCTCAACCTGGTGTACTTCGGCGGGCTCACGCTGAACGTGCTCACGCTGATGGGGCTGGCGATGGGCTTCGGCGTGGTGATCGACAACGCCGTGGTGGTGCTCGAGAACATCTACCGGCGCGCGCGGCCGGGCGAAGACGCGGCCGACGCGGCCGAGCGCGGGGCGAAGGAGGTGGTGCTCGCCGTGATGGCGGCCACGGCCACCAACGTGATCGTGTTCGTCCCCTTCATCTACCTGCAGGGCGAGGTGCGGCTCTTCTACGTGCCGCTGGCCATCGTGGTGGGGCTGACGAACCTGGCGTCGCTGGTCGCCGCCTTCTCGTTCACGCCGGCGCTGGCGAGCCGGCTGCTGGGGCGGCGCGCGCTCAGCATCCACAGGCGCGAGGGTCGCGCCTGGTACGTGCGCGCCTACGCGTCGATGCTGGGGTTCACGCTGCGGCGGCCGTGGGTGGCGGTGCTGATCCCCGTGCTGCTGCTGGCGGGCTCGGGCTTCCTGTTCGGCAAGTACGTCACGCACGGCACCCTGTGGCGGCCGTGGTGGAGCGAGGACAGCTACATCCGCATCTCGTTCGAGCAGCCGCGCGGCGAGGAGCTGGCCAACACCGACGCGCTGGTGCGCCAGTTCGAGCAGCGGCTGGGCGCGATGCGCGAGGTGGCGCGCTTCACCACGCACGTCTACCCGCAGGCGGGGGAGATCCGGGTCGATTTTCCCGATTCGCTGCAGACCACGGCGATCCCGCTGGCGATCAAGGAGCAGCTGGAGGCGTACAGCCACCTCTTCGGCGGGAGCGAGGTGCAGGTGTACGGCTACGGCCCCAGCTTCTACGGCGGAGGCGGATCGCCGCCCAACTACACCATCCGCGTGCTGGGCTACAACTACGAGACGGTGCGCGCGATCGCCGAGGACCTGGGCGAGCGGCTGAAGCGCTTCTCGCGGATCCAGGAGGTGGACACCAATGCCAGCGGCCAGTGGTTCGAGCGCGACCGCGCCACCGAGGTGATCGTCCGGCTCGACCGCGCGCGGCTGGCGATGCACGCGCTGGCGGCGCGCGACGTGGTGCGACGCGTGGCCGCGGCGGTGGGGCGCGACTCGCGGCGCAGCTACCTGCGCGTGGGCGACGAGGAGCTGATGCTCTCGGTGCGCCTCTCCGGGAGCGGCACGCTCGACATGCAGCAGCTGGACGACCTGACCATCCCCGCGCCCGGTGGCGAGCCGGTGCGGCTGGCCGACGTCGCCACCCTGGGGCAGCGCGAGGTGCTGTCGCGCATCCTGCGCGAGGACCAGCAGTACCAGCGCACGGTGGCGTACGAGTTCCGCGGCCCCAGCAAGCTGGGCGACAAGGTGCAGGCCGCGGTGATCGGGGCCACGCGCCTCCCCGCCGGCTACCAGGTGATCGGCAAGGAAGAGTGGCGGTGGGACCAGGAGGAGAAGACGCAGATCTACCTGGTGCTCGCCTTCTCGCTGGTCCTGGTCTTCATGGTGTGCGCGGGGGTGTTCGAGAGCGTGCGCCAGCCGCTGTGCGTGCTGCTGACGGTGCCGATGGCGATGATCGGCGTGTTCCTCGTCTACTTCTTCACCAACGCCAGCTTCACCCGCGAGGCCTTCATCGGGGTGATCATGATGGCCGGCGTGGTGGTGAACAACGCCGTGCTCCTGATCGACCGGGTGAACCAGCTGCGGCGGCACGACGGCGTTCCGCTGGAGCCGGCGATCGTGCAGGGCACGCTGGAGCGGGTGCGGCCGATCCTGATGACCAGCTCGGTGACCATCATCGGGCTGCTCCCGCTGGTGCTGTTCAGCAAGGCGGCCGACGCGAACATCTGGAACGCGCTTGGCTTCTCGCTTCTCGGCGGGCTGGCGAGCTCCACCATCCTGGTGCTGACGGTGACGCCGGCGCTGTACCTGCTCTTCGAGCGTGGCCCCGAGCGCCGCCGCGTGGCGCGGGCCGCCGCGGCGGGGACGATGCCGGTGCCCGCCGCCATCCGCGGGCCGGCGGCGGTGGCGGCGGGGTGAGGTTGATCGTCCGGCGGTAACGTGCTTTCGGGGGATGAACGGCGGCGGAGCGGAGATGGATTCCGGTCCGCCGGTTCGTCGTGCCGATGAGGGAATACGGGGTGCCGGTGGATGATCCCCGCGAGCGGCCAAGGCTTGGCCGGGCGGCTGAAGCCACGGCAACGACAACGGGAAAGCCCCGCAAGCTGCCGCGAGGGTGAAAACGAGATCGGGGCGGATCCAGCGGCTGAAGCCGCCGGCCAGGTACGGCACGAAGCCTCGCAAACTGCCGCGAGGCTGCTCATCGGCGCTGGCGCGTGTTGGAGAGCTCGATGGGACGGACGACCGGGGGGTCAGGCCCATCGCGGGGATGCGTGCGAGGGAGTCCGCGGAGCGGACCTGGGGCTGTTGTAGACCCAGGTTTCAATCCGGGGAGCGGGCCGTTGGGCATCCATCCCGACCCGTGGATGAGCGGACGATGAACGACCACGTATCCAGCGGGCTCGATGCAACCAGGCGACGGGTTTCGTGCACTCACAGATACGCAGGCGCGGCGAAGCGCCGCGTGCCGTCCCGGACGCCGTGTCCGGGCGGTGATCGAAAACCCTCCCGAACCGCATCCTCCGATGATCGCTCGATCCCTCCGTGGCGCGCTGGTGCTCGCCGCGTTCGCATCTCCCGGCGCGCTGGCCGCGCAGGCGCCGCGCTCCGTCGCCACACCGGCCGAATCACCCGCCGTGCTCCGCGCGCGCGAGGTGGTGGCGCTGTGGAACGGGCCCGCCACGCGCGCGGCCTACACCGCGTTCGTCGACTCGGTGTTCTCGCCCGAGTTCCAGCGGATGGTGCCGATGGAGCAGCACCTGGGGTCGCTCTTCCAGATGAGCAACCAGTTCGGCGGCATCGACAGCACCGTGGTGGAGTCGGTGAGCGACACCTCGGCCACGCTGCGCCTGCGCGGCCACCTGATGGGCACCTGGACCACGATGACCGTGGCCGTCACCCCCGACGCGCCGCACCGCATCGCGCGGCCGATGGGGTTCCGCGGCGTGCCGGGCGGCTCGCCCCCGGCGGCGCCGTCCACCCCCGAGGCGGCGGCGCGCGAGCTGGACGCGCTGGCCAGGCGGCTGGCCGATGCGGACGCCTTCTCGGGCGGCGTGCTGGTGGCGCGCGAGGGGCGCGTGGTCTTCCAGGGCGCGTACGGGCTGGCGAGCCGCGAGCTGGGGGTGCCCAACCGGGTGGACACGCGCTACAACCTGGGCTCCATCAACAAGATGTTCACCACCGTCAGCATCCTGCAGCTGGTGGAGGCGGGAAAGCTGTCGCTGGACGACGACGTGGCGAAGTGGCTTCCCGGCGTGCTCCGCGACGACGTGGCCGCGCGGATCCGCATCCGCAACCTGCTGTCGCACACCAGCGGGCTGGGCGACTTTCTCTTCACTCCGGAGATGGAGACGAAGAACGTCGCGCGCTTCCGCTCGATCGCCGATTACCTGCCGCTGGTGAAGGCCGACACCGGCCAGTTCGCGCCCGGCACCCGCTGGAGCTACAGCAACACCGGCTTCCTCCTGCTCGGCGCCATCGTGGAGAAGGCGAGCGGCGTTCCGTACGAGCGCTACGTGCACGACCACGTGTTCGTCCCCGCGGGGATGACGGACACGGAATGGCCGTACTTCGACCAGAGCCCGCGCAACGTGGCGTTCGGCTACGAGCGCGAGCTGGGGGAGAGCGGCGCGGTGTGGGCCAGCAACCGCTACAACCTCCCGGTGCACGGCTCGCCAGCGGGTGGCGGCGTGAGCACGGTCGCGGACATGTTCCGCTTCCTGGAGGCGCTGCGCACCCACGAGCTGCTGAAGCCCGAGACCACGACGATGATGCTGTCGCCCAAGCCGGAGCTGGGGTCGCCGCAGTACGGCTTCGGCACGCAGATCTTCGCCGCGGACGGGATGGTGGGGCACACGGGCGGTGGCCCCGGCACTCGCTCGTGGGTGAGCATGGACCCGGGCACCGGGCTGATCGTGATCGTGCTCGGCAACAGCACCGGGCAGGTGCGGCCGGTGGTGAGCCGCGCGACCGAGCTGTACAGGGCGCCGCCGCGGGGTTGATCCACCGGCAACCGCGACCGCGAGCTCACGGGGAGGAGCGGAGGAGAACCGCGGAGACGCGCATGCGGTCGCGCGTCTCCCGAACTCGACGCGAACCTCTCGATGCCATCCCGAGGCCGGCCACGCCAGGTGTCGGAGTGAGAAGCGGTTGCGGGCTGAAGGATCCATCGCCGGGCGGAGCGCCGTCCCGTTCGAAGCGCTCCATCGTTCAGCGAGAGACGCACCGACGTGTTTCGACGGGCGATGGCGATGCGTCGGTGATGGATCCTTCGCGCTGCGGCCATCATCGTGGACGCGGTTTTCGCGTGGTCGCGCTCGGGATGACATCGGGAGACGCCTTGCACAGAAGCAGGGGAAGCGATTCATCACCCGGATACGGTCGATCCGGGAAACACGAAGCGCCGGGGGCGATTGCTCGCTCCCGACGCTCCGTGTCCCACTCACCCGGTGTCCACGTTGCCCGACGACGGCTGCTTGAAGGTATCCCCGCCCTCGCACCTGCCGCGCCGGACAACGTGAACGGCCGAAGTTTGTAGCCAAAGCGGACGCAAGTCAATCGACCGCCAGAACACCGCCATCGTACGCATCTGTCCACTATTCCCCGGCAATTTCGCGCACGATCGTCTCCGGCAGCCGATGTGCTTTCGGGCGAAGATGGACGGATCACCCCACCCAACCGGCCATTACGCTGGCCTGAAGCCGATGTAGAGGCCGCGGCCGGTGAGCCCGTGCTCGTCATGCGTCACGCGCAGGCCGGCGGCGTCGAAGGCGGCGCGTGTCTGGGCCGGGGTGAACAGCCCCAGCTCGTGGCGCTCGCTGGCGCGGGTGATCCCGTCCGGGCGGCCGATCAGGTACTCGAAATCGAGGATCGACACGCTTCCCTCCACGCGCGAGACGACCATCCGCACCAGCGTCAGCCCCGGCTCTTCGACGGTGTTCACGCCGATGGTGCCGGCGCGATAGACGCCGGGCGCGAACCACGGCTCCACCGCCAGCACGCCGCTGGGCGCCACGTGCCGCGCCATCACCCGGATGGCGGAGGTCATCCCCTCCACCGTGCGCGTGTAGCCGATGGAGCTGAACAGGCAGGTCACCACGTCGTACGTGCGGCCGAGATCGAAATCGCGCATGTCGCCCTGGTGCAGCGGCACGGTGGGGAGCCGTTCGCGCGCGGCGGCGAGGAGCCCGGCGTCGAGGTCCATCCCCTCGCCCGTGTAGTGCGCGCCGAGCGCCCGCAGGTGCGTGCCGGTGCCGCACGCCACGTCCAGCAGCGTTCCCGCGCCCGGCCCGCCGGCGGCGGCGATCATCTCGCGCAGCCGCGCGGCCTCGGCATCGTAGTCCTTCCAGGCGTAGAACCGGTCGTACAGCTCCGCCGTCTCGGTGAACATCGGTGGAATCCTCCTGGAGATGATCGAAAGCGCTCGAGATGAGCGTACGAGGATGCGCGCGGCGGTGATTCCCCCCTCGCCGTACACTCCGTAAACGTGCGTGCGGTTCGGCGAACCTTCGGCGGGGAGCGGGGTTGGAGGAGGTGGAAAACCCGCGCCGCCGCTCGTGTCGAGCGGTCACCTCGTTCGCTTGCGCATGGATCTCCCGAGCCCGCCATCCACCGGCACCGCCGAGCGCCCCCGCCGCATCCTGCTGGCGGACTGCGACTCGTACTTCGTGCGCTGCGCCATGCTGGCCGACCCCGAGGGCGCGGGGAAGGCCGAGCTGCTGCTGGTGGGCGGGCGTCCGGATGGGCGCGGCGTGGTGACCTCGGCCAGCTACGCGGCGCGCAAGTTCGGCGTGCACGCGGGAATGCCGATGAGCCAGGCGGTGCGGCTCTGCCCCGGCGCCATGGTGGTGCCGGTCAACGGCGAGATGGTGAGCCGCAAGCACCACGAGGTGAAGGCGGTGCTCGACGAGTTCAGCCCGGTGGTCGAAGCGGCGAGCGTCGACGAGTTCTACCTGGACCTGACGGGCACCGAGGAGCTGTACCGGCACGAGCCGCTGATCGACACCATCCGCCGGATGCAGGCGGCGGTGCTGGAGCGCACGGGGATCTCGCTCTCCATCGGCGCGGCCACGCAGCGCACGCTGGCCAAGATGGCGGCGGGGGTGAACAAGCCGTTCGGCATCCGCGTGGTGGAGCCGGGGGGCGAGGGCGAGTTCATCGCCGGGTTCGACCTGGCCGACATCCCCGGCGTGGGCCCCGCGTTCGCCGAGACGCTGCGCCGCCGCGGCGCCACCCGCGTGCGCGACCTGCTCACGCTCGACGAGGCCACCATCGTGGCCTGGCTGGGCGACGGGCGCGGCCGCTGGCTGTACGAGCTGAGCCGCGGCCGCGCGGGCGAGGGCGCCATCGCCCCGCGCGCGCCGCAGAAGTCGATCTCGCACGAGCGTACCTTCGCGCAGGACATCCGCGACGAGGACGAGATCGAGAACAAGCTGGCCTACCTGGTCGGCGAGACCGGCGCCTCGCTCCGCGCCGACGGGCTGAAGGCGCGCACGGTGACGGTGAAGATGCGCTACGGCGACTTCACCGACAAAACCGCCAGCCGCACCGTGCACGAGCCGCTGGAGAGCGACCGCGCGATCTATACCGTGGCCCGCGCGCTGGTGCGGCAGCTGCGCGCCCAGCGGCGTGGGGGGATCCGGCTCCTGGGCGTGGGGGTGAGCAAGCTGGGGGAGGATGAAGAGGCCGAGCCGATGCTCTTCGAGCCGCCGCAGGGGCTGGACAGCGACCGCGACCGCCGCCTGAGCGCCGCCACCGACCGCCTGCGCACCCGCTTCGGCCGCGAGGCCGTGGTCCCCGCCCGCGTCGCGCCGAAGCCCTCGAAAGAGGCGGAGTAGGCCGCCGGGCGGACGCGGTGGATCACCCCCGCGCCGTCTCTCCCTCCGGAACCGGGGTCCGGCGCGTGGGTACGGGGCGGTCATGCATCGCACCCACCACGCCTGAGCCGGTGAACGCACCGGCCACATCGCCCGGCCGCGGCGGACGCCCGCCCGCCGCCCTGCCGCGGACGCGGCCCGGGCGCGCGGGCCGTTTCGCGTGGGCGGCGCTGGTGCATCTCGTCCTCGCGCTCCTGCTCGCCGCGCCGGCGCTGCACCCGGCGCGCGCCGCGGTGCCGGGCGCCGAGGCGGGCATCCGGGCGCGCGACGCGGTGGAGCTCGCGGCCGCGCGCCAGCGCGACGGGTCGGGCGCGGAGCTCACCCGTCACCTGGGCCGCGCGCCGCAGCCGCCACGCGCGGGAGCGGACGCATCGCCCTTCCTGGCCGCGGCGCCGCTCGCGCTCGCCCTCCAGCTCTCCACCCGCGAGCCGCCGCACGCGTCCGCGGCGGACCCACGAAGCGCGCGGCGGCCGGCGTATTACGCCAACGCGCCCCCTCTCCCCGGTCGATTCTCGAGCTGATGCCGTCCGCGTGCGCGGGCGGCCAACACATCGACCCGCACAACGGAGAGGGATCGTGGACGACTTCATCGCGCGCACGTTCAACGGCGCCACCACGCTGCAGATCGCCATGGCCGCGGTCACGATGCTGGGGATGATCTGGGTGTTCTGGATCGGGTCCCGCAACCAGGATCGCCCGCCGCGCCCGCGCGACACCACGCGGTCCGGAGACGCGACGCCATAACGCTCGCATGAACGAGAGGAGCCGCCCTGCAGATCCGCCGGGCGGCTCCTTCACGTTCACCGGGCATGGTGTGCGTCCTTGGCAAGAAAAAGAATACACGGAACTACAACGGAGGGAACGTTGTCGTTCTGTGTACTCTTCTTCAGGTCCGCCGTATCACGAGGCCTGGTCGACGAGCACGAGGCCGACGAGGTCGACGCGGCCCGCGTCCATGCGGCGCACCTTCAGCTTCACGGCGCCCAGGGTGATGCCACGCCCCTCCTCCAGCCGGTCGCCCAGCCGGTCGCGGAGGAGGGATTCGAGCGTGGCATCCGGCTCGGCGTCGATGTCGATGCCGTAGAACTCCTCCAGGTCGGCCACGGTCGTATCCCCGCGCAGGGGGAACTCGGCGGCGGGCGCGGCGGCGGCGCGCGGCCCGTCCGGCGTGCCGCAGAAGACGTCGTCCACCTGCTCGCGCGCGGCGGGGGTGCGCACCACGAACACGTGGTCGCCCCCGCGCAGCCGCGTGCTCCCGCGCGGCGGAACCACGCGGTTCTCACGCGCGATCATCGCGATCACGGCGCCGCCGGGGAGCCCCAGGTCGCGCACGGTGCGGCCCACCACGCCACCGCCGGCGGGGAGCGTGTACTGCACGATGTCGCCCTGCACGTGCTCCAGCGAGGTGATCTCCAGCGACATGGCGGGCGGCGGGGCGCCGGGCTCGTCCAGCCCCAGCCGCCGCGCGAACGGCGCGAGCGTCCACCCCTGCAGCAGCGCGGAGACGAGGACCACGAAGAAGACCACGTCGAAGAGCGGCTCGCCGCCGGGGAAGCCCAGCAGGAGCGGAAAGGTGCCCAGCACGATCGGCACCGCGCCCTTCAGCCCGGCCCACGAGACGAACGCGATCTCGCGCGCGCTGAAGCGCAGCGGCGCGAGCGCGACCGCCACCGCCAGCGGCCGCGCCACGAACACCAGCACCGCCGTCACCAGCAGCCCCGGCCCCGCCACGTGCAGCAGGCGCGAGGGGAAGCTGAGCATCCCCAGCAGCACGAACATCCCCACCTGCGCCAGCCACGCCGCGCCGTCGGTGAACAGCAGGATCCCGCGCTCGAACACCACGCGGCGGCTGGCGATGGCCATCCCCGCCAGGTACACGGCCAGGAATCCGCTCCCGTGCAGCGTGGCCGCCAGCCCGTACGCCAGCATCCCCACCGCGCCCACGAACACCGGGTACAGCCCCTCCGCGCCCAGGCGGATGTGGTTGATCACCCACACCGACAGCAGCCCCACGCCGATCCCCACCGCCGCCCCGATCCCCATGTGCTCGGCGAAGAAGAGCAGGAGCCCGGGGCCCAGCTCCGCCTTCCCCAGCAGCACGTCGAGCAGGCTCACGGTGAGGAACACGGCCATGGGATCGTTGGATCCGCTCTCCAACTCCAGCGTGCCGCCCACGCGGTGCGGCAGCCGCAGCCCGGTGGAGCGCAGCACCGAGAACACCGCCGCCGCGTCGGTGCTCGCCACGATGCTTCCCAGCAGCAGCCCGTGCATCAGCGGGATCGCCAGCAGCCAGCTCGCCGCCGCGCCCACGACTCCCGCCGTCACC
>Ga0247773_1000590_pt1 | contig 14332 bp, 13 predicted proteins | sample UWRJL092311B6_FD_179934 | JGI IMG/M metagenome (GOLD analysis project Ga0247773, IMG submission 179934) | Plant litter microbial communities from Arlington Agricultural Research Station in Wisconsin, United States - UWRJ-L092-311B-6 | ecosystem: Environmental > Terrestrial > Plant litter >...
ACCGGCTCGCCGAGCAGCTCGGACAGCCGGCGCACCGCGGCGGTGCTGACCAGGTGCAGCGCGGACTCGTCGTAGTGCCGGACGCCGGCCTCCCGGCCCAGGCGCACCGGCCGGTCCAGCTGTGCGCTGAGCAGTTCGCCGGCCGCCGGGTCGTCGGCCCGGAACCGCTGCCCGGCCGGCGACTCGATCAGCGGGACCGGCTGCCGCGGGCCGTCGACCGCCGGCAGGCTGGACCGGTAGCCGAGCAGCCCGTCGATCCGGCGGAACCGCCGGCTGGACTTGCCGCTGCCGATGCCGCCGTCCGGGGTGTAGACGGCCCACTCCCGGTCGCCGACCATGCCGCGCCGGTCCACCTCGGCGGCCTCGAGCTGCTCGCCGCGCATCGACTTCACCGGATAGCGCACCAGCTGCGCGACGGTACCGACCGGGGAATCCATGAGCACAGGGTGCCGCACCCGCCGTTGCCGCCGTACGCCCGGGTCGGCCGGGCGCGCAAGCCGGAATCTTCCGGCCGGGCGGCGGGTTGGCTATCGACATGACCGTGCAGCAGGCCCGGGTCCGGGCCCCGGAATTTCCCGCAGGCAGCTGGTTCAACGTGGCCGCTCCGCTGAGCCTGCGCGAGCTGCGCGGCAAGCTGGTGCTGCTGGACTTCTGGACGTTCTGCTGCGCCAACTGCCTGCACGTGATCGAGGAACTGCACGCCCTGGAACGCGACTTCGGCGACGAGCTGGTGATCATCGGCGTGCACTCGCCGAAGTTCGAGCACGAGAAGTCCGACCGGGCGGTGGCCGCGGCGACCGAGCGCTACGAGGTGTCACATCCGGTGTTCAACGACCCGGAGCTGCACCTGTGGCAGCAGTACGCCGTCCGGGCCTGGCCGACGCTGGTGCTGATCGACCCGGACGGCTACGTGGTCGCCCAGGCCGCCGGTGAGGGCCAGGCCGGCAACCTGGCGCTGCTGATCGCCGAGCTGATCGCGCGCTACGACCAGGCCGGCACGCTGCGCCGCGGCGACAACCCCTATCAGCCGGCCCCGCCGCAACCGGGCGACCTGCGGTTTCCGGCCAAGGCGATCCGGCTGGCCGACACCCTGGTGATCGCCGACAGCGGCCACCACCAGCTGGTCGTCACCGAGCTGGACGGCAGCACGGTGCTGCGCCGGATCGGCTCCGGTGAACGGGGCTCCGACGGCCAGCGGCTGGCCGAGCCGAACGGGCTCACCGAGCTGCCCGCCGACCTGGCCGCCGAACTCGGCTACGACCTGGTGGTGGCCGACACCGCCAACCACCAGCTGCGCGGCGTCCGGTCGGCCGACGGCGCCATCGTGCACACCGTCGACCTGGCCGCCGGGCTGGCCGGCACCACTACGGTGACCGGCCCGGTGCCGGCGGTGCTCTCGCCCTGGGATCTGGCCTGGTGGCCGGCGATCGGGCAGGTGGTGATCGCCGCGGCCGGCGTGCACCTGTTGCTGGGCTGGCAGCCGGTGACCGGCGAGGTCGCCATTCTGGCCGGTACGACCGTCGAGGGGCTCAAGGACGGCCCGGCGCTCGACGGCTGGCTGGCCCAGCCGTCCGGGCTGGCGGTGGACGGCGACCGGATCTGGTTCGCCGACTCCGAGAACTCCGCGCTGCGCTACCTCGACGCCGAGGGCCGGCTGCACACCGCCGTGGGCGAGGGGTTGTTCGACTTCGGCCACCGGGACGGCCCGGCCGGCCAGGCCCGGTTGCAGCACCCGCTGGGGCTGGCCGTGCTGGCCGACGGCTCGGTCGCGATCGCCGACACCTACAACGGTGCGATCCGGCGCTACGACCCGGCCACCGACGAGGTCGGCACGCTGGCCGGTGAGCTGGCCGAGCCGTCCGGGCTGGTGCTGGTGGACGGCGAGCTGGTGGTCATCGAGTCGGCGGCCCACCAGCTGGTGCGGCCGGTCACCGCCGGCCGGCTGGAGCAGGTGCTGGGCGCGTCGTTGCAGGCCCGCCGGCCGGTCACCGGACTGGCGGCCGGTAAGCTGCGGCTCACGGTGCCGTTCGTGCCACCGCCGGGACGCAAGCTGGACGAGCGCTACGGGCCGTCCACCCAGCTGACCGTCAGCGCCTCGCCGCCGGGACTGCTGGCCGACGGTGCCGGCACCGGCACCGAGCTGGACCGGACGCTGGTACTGGCCGGCCCGCCCGGCACCGAGGGGGTGCTGCACGTCACAGCGCAGGCCGCCTCCTGCGACGACGACCCCGGCATCGAGCATCCGGCCTGCCACCTGGCCCGGCAGGACTGGGGCGTGCCGGTCCGGATCGCGCAGGACGGCGACGGCGAGCTGACCCTGATGCTGCTGGGCTGAACCTGGATCGAGGAGCTAGGCCCGGTCGTCGAGCAGGGTGGCCCGCAGCCGCTCGGTGTCGGCGTCGGTCCAGCCGTGCCGGGCCAGCCAGGCCAGCACGCCGCCGTACTCGGTGTCGATGGCCTCGAGCACCGCCCGCATCACCGCGGCCGAAGCGGGCGGGATCTTCTCCGGCTGGCCGACCTCGAAGCCGTACAGGTCGCTGCGGGCCAGGTGGTCGACGATCGCGGCGATCTGGGACTGGGTGTGGGCGTAGTCGGCGGCGATCACCTCGCGGGCCACCCCGGCCACCGTCAGGGCCAGCGCCACCACCATCCCGGTGCGGTCCTTGCCGGCCGCGCAGTGCACCACGGTGGCACCGTCCGGCTCGGCGATCGCCCGCAGCGCCGCCACGATCGAGTCCGGTCGCTGCTCCAGGTACTTCAGGTAGGCCGCCACCACCGGGCCGTGCTCGGTGCTGAACCGCTCGCGCTGCCAGGGCAATGGGCCCGGCGGCTCGGCCCGGGGGCCGGGCGGCAACTCCGCGGCTTCGGTGGTGGTCCGGTCCGGGTACAGCGACAGGTGGTGGATCACCACGTCCGGCTGGGCGTGCAGGGCCCCCGGGCCGTCCCGGTCGACCTCGACGTCGGTACGCAGGTCCACCACCCGGCGTACCCCGAGCTCACCGACCAGGTGCCGGACGTCGGCGTCGGTGAGGTGCCCGAGGTTGGCCGAGCGGATCAGCGCCCGGGGCCGGATCGCGCCGCCGTCGACGGTGGGCAGGCCACCGACGTCGCGGGCGTTGACCCCGCCCTCCAGCTGGATCCAGTTCACCGAGCCGAGCGTCATCCGCCCACCCTAACCAACCGGCCCCGCACGGCTGCCCGGCCGCGGGCCCGGTTAGAAGACGTCCTCGGTCACGTCCATGATCGCGTTGTCGGTGGACTCGACCACCTTGCGCCGGGCCACCAGCTCGGGCAGCACGGTGACCGCGAAGAACCGGGCGACGGCCAGCTTGCCCTCGTAGAAGGACTTGTCGGCGGCGCTCAGCCCGTTGCCGTCCAGCTTCGTCAACGCGACCTGGGCCTGACGCAGTAGCAGCCAGCCGATCGCCAGGTCACCGCACGACATCAGCAGCCGGGTGGTGTTGAGCCCGACCTTGTAGACGTTGCGGATGTCGTCGCGGGCCGAGGTCAGCTGGCCGATCATGGCCGCCACCATGGTGCCCACCTCGGTCAGCGCCTGGGCGACCGCCTCGCGCTCGACCTTGAGCCGGCCCTCCTCGGCGATCGAGTCCAGGAAGCCCTGGATCTCGGCCGACAGCGCGCCGAGGCCGACGCCCTTGTCCCGCACGATCTTGCGGAAGAAGAAGTCCTGGCCCTGGATCGCGGTGGTTCCCTCGTAGAGGGAGTCGATCTTGTTGTCCCGGATGTACTGCTCCACCGGGTAGTCCTGCAGGTAGCCCGAACCGCCGAACACCTGCAGCGACTGACCAAGCTGCTCGTACGAGCGCTCCGAGCCGACCCCCTTGACGATCGGCAGCAGCAGGTCGTTGAGCCGCTCGTCGGTACTGGCCTCCGGCCGGGCCGAGCGCTCCGGTTGGGCGGCGGTGCCGTCGGCCAGCCCCCCGGCCGGCACCTGGTTACCGCGCAGGTCGCCGCCGTGCACCTCGAACTCGCTGACCTGGATCCGGTCCTGGACGCTGGCGGTGTAGAGCGCGACCGCGCGCAGGCCCTCGGCATAGGCCTTCTGCAGCATCAGCTGCCGGCGGACGTCGGGGTGGTGGATGATCGTCACCCGGGGCGCGGTCTTGTCGGCAGCCCGGGTCAGGTCCGCCGACTGCACCCGGGTCTTGGCGTAGTCCAGCGCGGCCAGGTAGCCGGCCGACAGCTCGGAGTAGGCCTTGGTGCCGACCATCATCCGGGCGTGCTCGATCACCTTGAACATCTGGGCGATGCCGTCGTGCACCTCGCCGAGCAGCCAGCCCCGGGCCGGCGCCTGGTCGCCGAAGGTGACCTCGCAGGTGGTGGAGGCCTTCAGCCCCATCTTGTGCTCGACCCCGGTCACCAGCACGCCGTTGCGCTCGCCCAGCTCGCCGGTGTCCCAGTCGAAGTCGAACTTGGGCACCAGGAACAGCGACAGGCCCTTGGTACCCGGTCCGGCGCCCTCCGGACGGGCCAGCACGTAGTGGACGATGTTGTCGGCCATGTCGTGCTCGGCCGAGGTGATGAAGCGCTTGACGCCCTCGATGTGCCAGCTGCCGTCGTCCTGACGGATCGCCTTGGCGCGGCCGGCGCCGACGTCGGAACCGGCGTCGGGTTCGGTCAGCACCATGGTGGCGCCCCAGCGCCGGTCGATGATCAGCCGGGCGATCTTGCGCTGCTCCTCGGTGCCGAGCACGTCGATGATGTTGGCGAAGGCCGGCCCGCAGTTGTACATCCAGATGGCCGGGTTGGCGCCGAGCACCAGCTCGGCGATGGACCACACCAGCGATCGGGGGGCCAGGGTGCCGCCGAGCGAGGGCAACGTCTCCAGCCGCCACCATTCGGCGTCCTGCCAGACCGAGTAGGACTTCTTGAACGACTCGGGCATGGTCACCGAGTGGCCGGCGGGGTCGAAGACCGGCGGGTTGCGGTCGGCGTCGGTGTAGGACTGGGCCAGCGGGCCCTCGGCCAGCGTGCGGACCTCGGAGAGGATGCCACGGGCGGTGTCGGCGTCGATGTCTGCGAAGGGCCCGGTGCCTAGCCGGTCACCGGTTCCGAGTACCTCGAACAGGTTGAACTCGATGTCACGCAGGTTGCTCTTGTAGTGGCCCATCGCCGGAGATCTCCTTGTTACTCGTCAGTAGCTCAAGAGTATTACTGGCGAGTAGGTGTCGCAAGTGATTCGTCGGCCCGAACCGTGCCGCTCGTCGGGTCTGCCAGTTTCGCCGCCGGGACGCCGGTCGCCTTCTCGGGCGTTGCCGAGGCCGCACGCGCCGGGATCCGGGCTCCCGCTAGCCTCGGAGGATGCGGCTGCGCGTCTTCACCGAACCCCAGCAAGGAGCCTCCTACGACGAGTTGCTGGCGGTGGCCAAGGCCGCCGAGGCGCTCGGCTTCGACGGCTTCTTCCGCTCCGACCACTACCTGGCGATGGGGGACGCGGCCGGCCTGCCCGGCCCGACCGACGCCTGGACGACGCTGGCCGGCCTGGCCCGCGAGACCAGCCGGATCCGGCTGGGCACCCTGGTGAGTCCGGCCACCTTCCGCCATCCCGGACCGCTGGCGATCACCGTCGCCGGGGTCGATGAGATGAGCGGTGGCCGGGTGGAGCTGGGCCTGGGCGCCGGCTGGTTCGAGGCCGAGCACACCGCCTACGGGCTGGACTTTCCCGACGTCGCCACCCGCTACGACCTGTTCGCCGAGCAGCTGGCGATCCTGGACGGCCTGTGGCGGACGCCGGCCGGTGAGCGCTTCGACTTCGACGGCAGCCACTACCGGCTGCGTGACTCGCCGGCGCTGCCCAAGCCGGTGCAGCAGCCCCGGGTGCCGATCATCCTGGGCGGCGAGGCCAAGAAGCGTTCGGCTGCGCTCGCCGTCGCGTACGCCGACGAGTACAACGCCGCCTTCCGGTCGGTCGCCGAGAGCGGCCAGGTCTTCGAGCGGGTGCGGGCGGCGGTGGCCGACGCCGGCCGGGCCGCTCCGATGGCGTACTCAGCCGCGCAGGTGATCTGCGTGGGACGTTCCGAGGCCGAGCTGGGGCGACGGGCGGCCGTGCTGGGCCGCGACCTGGCCGAGCTGCGCGCCAACGGCCTGGCCGGCAGCCCGGCCGAGGTGGTGGCCAAGCTCGGCGAGTTCGCGGCGGTCGGCACTGACCGGGTCTACCTGCAGCTGATGGACCTGGCCGACCTGGACCAGCTGGAACTGATCGCCGCCGAGGTCGCCCCGCAACTCTGAGTGCTCGTCGATTTCTGCAGTCAGTTGAGCAGTCAGATAACCGGTCAATCAGTTGGATAACCGGCTCAACAGGGATTCGGGATTTATCGAGAACCTGACTGCACCTATCAAAATGATGTTATTTTCATGAGAGAAAAGCAGTCACCTCGGAGCAGAATCGAGTACTCGTAGATGGCCAACAATCGTGTTCGGGTGGCAGTCAGCGCGGCGAGTCTTGTCGCCGGCGGCATGGTCGCCATGGTCAGCGCCGCACCCGCGTCGGCGACGCCGTCGAACTGCTCCGTCAGCAGGAGCACGTATTCGGCCTCGGCCCAGTGCAACAGCGGCACCGGGCAGTTCCGGGTGTGGGCGACCTGCGAGTCCCCCATCAGCGGCACCCGGGGTGTCTATTACGGTGACTGGAAGAATGCGGGCTACACGTCGGTCGTCAGCTGTCCGGTCACCAGTGGTCAGCACTGGTACGCGGTCGTAGCCGGCTACCAGACCTGAGCCGCTCGGTGTAGCTCGGCGCCCTCGTCACGCCGAGCTGCACCGCGCTGTCAGCACCTCGGACGGGCCCACCGTCCGTCACACGTACGTTCTGTGAACGGTGGGCCCCCACCTGCCGCCGGGCCCTAGACCAGGACGCGGAGCCGGATGGTCTCGGGCATCGCCCGGATCTGGTCGACGATGGCCTGGGTGGTGCCGCTGACGCTGTCGGTGACCAGGTAACCGACGTCGCCCCGGGTGCCCAGCAGTTGGGCCTCGATGTTGACCTCGGCCTCGGCCAGGATGCCGTTGACCCGGGCCAGCACGCCGGGCACGTTGCGGTGCAGGTGCACCAGCCGCAGGGTGTCCTTGCGGCGCGGCAGTCCCAGGCCCGGCAGGTTGACCGACAGGGCAGTGGAGCCCTCGGTCACGAAGTCCACGAACTTGCCGGCCACGAACTGCCCGATGTCCTGCTGGGCCTCCTCGGTGGAGCCGCCGATGTGTGGGGTCAGGATCACGTTGGACAAGCCGCGCAGTTCGGAGACGAACTCGTCGCCGCGGCCCTTCGGCTCGACCGGGAACACGTCCACCGCCGCACCGGCGATGTGGCCGCGCTCGATCGCCCCGCGCAGCGCCGCGTAGTCGACCACGAAACCCCGGGACAGGTTGAGGAACAGGCTGCCCTCACGCATCGCGGCGAACTCGGCGGCGCCGAAGATGTTCTTGTTCTCCGGCCGCCCGTCGACGTGCAGGGTCACCACGTCCGAGTCGTGCAGCAGTTCCTTGAGGGTCTCGCAGCGGCGGGCGTTGCCCAGCGACAGCCGGTCGGCGGTGTCGTAGAACAGCACCCGCATCCCGAGGTTCTCGGCCAGCACCGACAGCTGGGTGCCGATGTTGCCGTAGCCGACGATGCCCAGCGTGCGGCCGCGCACCTCGTGCGCACCGGCGGCGGACTTGTCCCAGGTGCCGCCGTGCATCAGCTCGTTCTTCTCGGTCAGCCGGCGGGTCAGCGCGATCAGCTCGGCGATCGCCAGCTCGACCACGCTGCGGGTGTTGGAGAACGGGGCGTTGAACACCGTCACGCCGTGCTCGGTGGCCGACAGCAGGTCGATCTGGTTGGTGCCGATGCAGAAGGCGCCGATGGCCAGCAGCTGCGGGGCGGCGCTGAGCACCTTGTCGGTGACGTGGGTCTTGGACCGGATGCCCAGCAGCTGCACGCCGGCGAGCGCCTCGATCAGCTCGGCCTCGTCCAGCGCCCGATCGGAGCTGGTGACCTGGAAACCCGCCGACTGCAGTCGCTCGACCGCCTCCGGGTGGATCTGTTCGAGTAGCAGGACGCGAACGGGGCTGGCGTGCACTCGGAGAAGTCTAGTCCGCACCCGATTAAGCTGGACCTGGCCCGGCGTCCGCACCCCCGCAGGCCGCGCCGGCGCGGGAACCGGATGGGCAGATGACCGAGACACGCTGGCTCAGCGCCGACGAGCAGTTCGCCTGGCGATCGTTCGTGGACGGTGTCCGTGGCCTGATGGACGTGCTGGACCGCCAGTTGCAGGCCGACAGCAACCTGCCGCACAGCTACTTCGAGGTGCTGATCCCGCTGTCGGAGGCCGAGGGCCGGACGATGCGGATGAGCGAGCTGGCCGAGGCGGCCCGGTCCTCACGCAGCCGGCTCTCGCACGCGGTGGCCCGGCTGGAGGAACGCGGCTGGGTGCGCCGGGTGGACTGCGCGACCGACCGGCGCGGCCAGCTGGCCCAGCTCACCGATGAGGGGTTTGCCGTCGTGGAGGCGGCCGCGCCGGGCCACGTGGCGGCGGTCCGCAAGTACCTGATCGATCGGCTCAGCCCGGAACAGATCACCGCGCTGGGCGAGATCGGCCAGGTGCTGCTGACCAGCACCTCCGAGACCGACCTGCCACCGCGTCCGGTCTGAGCACCGGCCGCCGAGCGCGACACGATCGCGAAGTATCGATCAATCTCGGGTTTGGGCTAGACAACCGGATACGGTCCGATCCATGGATCCGGTCCGCAACCCCTATGCCCCTGGCGCCGGCCAGCGGCCACCCGAGCTCGCCGGCCGGGACGCCGAGTTGCTCGCCTTCGACGTGGTGCTGGAGCGGGTCGCCCGCGGCCGGGCGGAGCGCTCCATCGTATTGACCGGGCTGCGCGGGGTCGGCAAGACGGTGCTGCTCAACGCGCTGCGGTCGGCCGCCGTGCGGGCCGGTTGGGGCACCGGCAAGCTCGAGGCGCGTCCGGACCAGTCGCTGCGCCGACCGCTGGCCGCGGCCCTGCACGTGGCGATCCGCGAGCTGGGTGGCGGCCCGTCCGGCGCCGAACACGTGCTGGGGGTGCTGCGCTCGTTCGCCCAGAAGGACGCGCCCGGAGCCAAACTGCGCGAGCGCTGGCAGCCCGGCATCGAGGCGGCCGCGGTGCCCGGCCGGGCCGATTCCGGCGACATCGAGATCGACCTGGTGGAGCTGTTCGGCGACGTGGCCGGGCTGGCCGCCGACGCCGGCCGCGGGATCGCGATCTTCCTCGACGAGATGCAGGACCTGGCACCCGAGGACGTCTCGGCGCTGTGCGCGGCCTGCCACGAGCTGAGCCAGAACGGGCTGCCGCTGGTGGTGGTCGGCGCCGGCCTGCCGCACCTACCCGCGGTGCTGTCGGCCAGCAAGTCCTACAGCGAGCGGCTGTTCCGCTACGCCCGGATCGACCGGCTGGACCGGGCGGCGGCCGACCAGGCGCTGCAGGCCCCGGCCCGCGACGAGGGTGCGGAGTTCAGTTCCGAGGGGCTGGCCGCGATGTATGAGATCACCGCCGGCTACCCGTACTTCCTGCAGGCCTACGGCAAGGCGGTCTGGGACGTCGCCCCCGGCTCGCCGATCACCGCCGCCGACGTCCGGGTGGCCGCGCCGCTGGCCGAAGCGGAACTCGCGGTGGGCTTCTTCGGCTCGCGGCTCGACCGGGCCACCCCGGCCGAGCGGGAGTACCTGCACGGGATGGCGGCGACCGCTGTTTCGGCGTCGGCTGCCTCGACCTCGACCTCGACCTCGACCTCGACCTCGACCTCGGCTGATCAGGCTGGTGCGGCGGCCGAGCCCGAGTCGGTGCCGACGGCGGCGGTGGCGGAGTTCCTCGGCCGCAAGCCGCAGTCGCTGTCGCCGGCCCGCGACGCGCTGCTGAAGAAGGGGCTGATCTACTCCGGGGCTCGCGGCCGGATCGCGTTCACCGTGCCGCACTTCGGGCGCTACCTTCGCGCCCAGCAGCTGGACTGAGGGCACCGTCGTATCCAGCACGTTGGACGGAGGTCCCGGCACCTTTCGTATCCATTGTCGCCGCCCGGGCGTGCCGATCGGATCCGAAAGCCGGCGAGCTCGGTAGCCCTCGCTAGCGCTGTCTTGGATTGTCACTAGCCACGGTTAGCCGCCGCTAGCGCCGGCAACCGGCCGCCCGTCGGGTTGCCGACTGGTCACGCCTAGGTTGCAGTTCGAACTCGGGGCTTCACCCGCGGCGGGTGCCGGGCCGAATCTGGATTGGTGACAATTGGTGCCCTTCCGTGGCGGACCCGGCGGCTGCCCGGAGCCGCGCGCGCTTCGGCCGACCCGGTCGGTGCCTCACCCCGGCGGCAACGCAGCTACGCCCGCGCCGAGCGGGCCGGCGGCGCCGCCGCGGCCGACGACCGCTTCCTGGACGCCATCGTGCTTGCCTCGGTCGTGATGTTCGTACTGCTGGTGGCCGGCGTCGGCATGCTCGTCATGCAGGCCGCGCTGAACCGCTGACCGGCTGACCCTCTCGACCCGCTCGTCCGCGCCGGGCTCCGGCGCCGGTGGCCGGCACTCTGCCAGGATGGGGCGCGACCAACCCTGCGCCCCGCGGTAGGCGCGCGTCCGCCGAACGAGGTGAGTGTTCGTGGTACAGCCGCCCTACGGTGGGTTTCCGCCCGTCAACCCGTACTACGGGGCGATGGCTCCCAAGCCCGGCTGCATCCCGTTGCGGCCGCTTGGCGTCGGCGAGGTGCTCGGCGGCGCGGTCACCGCGATCCGGCGCAACGTCCGGACCGTGCTCGGGCTGTCGGCGGTGGCGGGTGCCGTCCAGGCGGTGCTCTCCCTGGTCCTGCAGCGCTATGCTGACCTGCAGGGCCGGCAGGCCTTCGACCAGAGCGACCCGGCCAATCCGGTGGTGCACTGGGACCAACTGGGCAAGGTGGTGGGCGGTGCGTTGGGCCTGTCGCTGGTGGGCGGCATCATCGCCGCGATCCTGACCGGCATGGTCGTGGTGGTGGTCACCGAGGACGTGGTCGGGCGGACCGCCGGCCTTGAGCTGGTCTGGGCGAAGGTGCGGTCGCGGATCTGGCGGCTGATCGCGCTGTCGCTGCTGATCGGCCTGCTGGAGGCGCTGGGCCTGGTGCTGTGCCTGGCACCGGGAATCTGGCTGTGGGGTATCTGGGCGGTCGCGGTGCCGGCCCTGATCATCGAGAACCAGGGTCTCGGCGCGGCCCTGCGGCGGTCCCAGACCCTGGTCCGGGGCACCTTCTGGCGGGTCTGGGGGATCCGGGCGCTCGCCTTCGCCATCGTGGGGGTGGGCGGCGCGGTGGTCAGCGCCGCGGTGGGCGTGCTGGCCGCCGGGGTCACCGGTGACCAGCCGGCCGGCCTGTTCGGCAGCGGCGAGGGTTCGCTGTCCTGGGCGTACCTGCTGATCGCGGCCCTCGGCACCGGCGTGGTGGCCACCTTCAGCGCGCCGTTCCAGGCGAGTGTGGACTCGCTGCTCTACGTGGACCTGCGGATGCGCAAGGAGCAGCTGGCGGTGGACCTGCAACAGGCCGCGGCCGGGGTCCGGCAGCAGCCGCCGCGCTACTAGCGGTAGCGTCGGCGGGGTGACCAATCCCACTGCTTCCCCCGTACGAATCGGCGTCCAGATCCAGCCGCAGCATGCCGACTACGCAGAGATCCGGCGCGCGGTCGCCGAGGCCGAGGACATCGGCGTCGACATCGCCTTCAACTGGGACCACTTCTACCCGCTCTACGGCGACGAGGACGGCAAGCACTTCGAGTGCTGGACGATGCTGGGCGCCTGGGCCGAGCAGACCTCGCGGATCGAGATCGGCGCGCTGGTCACCTGCAACAGCTACCGCAATCCCGACCTGCTGGCCGACATGGCCCGGACGGTGGACCACGTCAGCGACGGCCGGTTGATCCTCGGGATCGGTTCGGGCTGGTTCGAGAAGGACTACCAGGCCTACGGCTACGACTTCGGTACGGCCGGCTCCCGGCTGGACGACCTGGCCGAGGCGCTGCCCCGGATCGAGCAGCGGTGGGCCCGGCTCAACCCGGCGCCGACCCGCAAGATCCCGGTGCTGATCGGCGGCGGCGGTGAGCGCAAGACGCTGCGGATGGTCGCCCGGCACGCCGACATCTGGCACTCGTTCTCCGACCTGGAGACCTTCCGGCGCAAGTCGGAGGTGCTGGCCGGCTGGTGTGCCGAGATCGGCCGGGACGTCGCCGAGATCGAGCGTTCGGTCGGGGTCCAGCCGGGGGATCCGGCCGAGGTCGGCCCGGCGTTCGTGCAGGCCGGCGCGCGGCTGTTCACCGTCGGCCTCGGCGGCCCGTCCTACGACCTGAGCGCGGTGCGCGACTGGGTGGCCTGGCGCGACAGCCTGTGACCGGCGGGTGTGGCCGGTTGACGGGGCCCGGCGCGGGCGTTAGCGTCCGCGGTGCGTGATGGCGTGCGGAAGCCGGTGTGAACCCGGCACGGTCGCGCCACTGTGAGTCGGTCGCCCGAGGCGATCGGCGAGTCAGGTTGCTACGCCATCACGACGCCCCAACCAACCAAGGGACGCAGAATCCCTGAAGGAGGCACCACATGAGCAGCACCGCTGGACCGTCCACCGCCACTGCCACTCCGGTCGTCGTGCCGATCAGCACGGCCGCCCTCTGGCTGGTCGGCGCCCTGTTCCTGGCGCTGGCGATGTACTTCCTGGTCGGCGTCGACCAGGGTGCGGTCTCGGTGTTCGGGCAGAACAGCAACATCCACGAGTTCGTCCACGACGCCCGCCACCTGCTCGGGTTCCCCTGCCACTAGCCCGTAGCGGCTGGGACAACTCGATATGGAGAAGGACCTTCTCGCCCGCGGCGCGCTCTGCGGAGCGATCGCCGGGCTGCTCACCTTCGTGTTCGGCCGGATCTTCGCCGAGCCCTACATCCAGCGGGCCATCGACTACGAGGCCGGCCGGGACGCCGCACAGGCCCTGCTGAACAAGACCGCCGACCTACCGGCCGAGCCGGAGCTGTTCAGCCGGACCGTCCAGGCCGACATCGGCATGGGCGTCGGGATGATCGCCTTCGGCATCGGGATGGGCGTGTTGTTCGCGCTCGTCTACGCCGTCTGCCTCGGCCGGGTGGGTCGGCTGCGACCGCGCTCGCTGGCGCTCTTGGTCGCCGCGGCTGGTTTCGTCGGCCTGTACCTGGTGCCGTTCCTGCGCTACCCGGCCAACCCGCCGGCCGTCGGCCAGGCCGACACCATTCAACAGCGCACCGCCGGCTACCTGGCGATGGTGCTGGGATCGGTGCTGCTGCTGGGGCTGGCGGTCTGGGCCGGCCAGCGACTGCGCGCCCGGTTCGGCACCTGGAACGCCAGCCTGCTGGCCGGTGCCGGGTTCGTGGTGGCGATCGGCATCCTGATGGCCCTGCTGCCCTCGTTCGGCCAGCCGGCCACCGCCGGGCTGGCGGCGTCGGCGTCGGAGACCCCGCTGCCGCTGACCGACGCCGACGGCGTGATCAAGTACCCGGGCTTTCCGGCCGACGTGCTGTTCTACTTCCGGCTCTATTCGGTTGCCGGGCAGTTGCTGCTGTGGACGGCGATCGGCCTGCTGTTCGCGCCGATGGCCGAGCGGCTGCTGAACCCGGCCGCCCGCCGGGCCGACGCCGCCGTCCGGGCCTGACCGGCGACCGGTTCGCTGACCGGGCGGGCCGGCAGGTGAGTGCCGCCGAGCCGCCGGCGACGCCGATCGGCGCGGACCTGCTGGCCGACCTGGCCCGGCTGGGCCCGCCCTTCGCCCTCGAGGTGCACCCGGTGGGCTCCGTGCCGGACGATCGGTGGCGGCCGTTCGGTGAGCTGCTCGATGCCCTGGACGTCCGGATCGCCGGGGTGCGGGCCGGGCTGGCGGCGGTCAGTGGCCGGGCCGACCCCGGCGAGGTGGAGCTGCGGGTCGCGGTCTCGATGACCCAGCTCGGCCTGGTCGGCCGGCTGGTCTGTCCGGCGCTGGGGGTGGCGGTGCTTACCGGCGGCCTGCTGGATCTCGACCCGGCCCGGCTGCGCTGGCAACCGGGGCCAGGCACCGCGGTGGCGCTGTCGGTGCCCGCTGACGCGGTCGGGGGAGCCGGCGCGCTGCCGTCCGAGCTGGCCGGCGCCCTCGCCGGGACCGTGCTGGCCGGCCCGGTCCGGATGCTGGTCGAGGCCGCCGGCCGGTACCGGCTGTCGGAGCGGGTGCTGTGGGGCAACGTCGCCTCGGTGGTGCACGGTGCCCGGACACTGATCGGTGCCGGGGCGCCCGACCTGCTCGGTCCGGCGGAGGTGCTGGTGGCCGGCCTGTTGGACCTGCCGCCGCTGCGCGGCACGTCGC
>Ga0247773_1000591_pt1 | contig 14300 bp, 14 predicted proteins | sample UWRJL092311B6_FD_179934 | JGI IMG/M metagenome (GOLD analysis project Ga0247773, IMG submission 179934) | Plant litter microbial communities from Arlington Agricultural Research Station in Wisconsin, United States - UWRJ-L092-311B-6 | ecosystem: Environmental > Terrestrial > Plant litter >...
CGAGCCGCCGAAGCCGACCTGCATCGCCAGCGAGGGGAGGTACTGGGAGCGGGCCGCGCGCACGCCGGTGCGAGCCGCCTGCGCGGTGGCGCGGGCCGACAGCAGGTTGGGGTTGCCTTCCAGCGCCAGCGCCTGGAGCTGGTCCACCGTCCAGGTGGGGGCGAAGAGCGCGAAGGTGGTCGCCAGCCGGGTGTCGGCGGGGATCTCGCGCCCCATGGCCAGCCCCAGGCGCAGCAGCTCGGTCTGGTAGGTGTTGCGGCGCTGCAGCACGTTGACCTCGGCCTGGCCGCGCTCCACCTCGGCGCGGCGCAGGTCGAGCGGGGTGCCGGCGCCCACCTCCAGCCGGGCGCGCGCCAGCCGCTCGTGCTCCACGGTGCGGGCCAGCTCGCGCTGCGCCTGCCCGCTCTGCTCCCACGCCTGCAGCGCGGCCAGGTACTGCTGCTGCACCTGGCTCACCAGGTTGGCCTCGTAGCCGGCCACGCGCTGCAGGGTGGCGCGCTCCTGCGCCCGGGCCAGGCGCGGCTGCATCAGCTTGGAGCCGCTCATCTGGTAGCTGAAGTCGAGCCCGTAGCCCGACGAGTAGATGGCCGGCTGCTGCTGCAGGCTCACCGTGCCGGAGCGCCGCTCGCCCGAGGCCACGTACCCCATCGAGCCGCTCACGCTGGCCGAGGGGATGAAGTCGAGCCGGGCCTGGCGAACGGCAGCGCGTGCGACGCGCGTGTCGTTCTGCTGCATCAGCAGGTCGGGGTTGGCCTCGCGCGCCGTGGCCACCGCCTGCTCCATGGTGAGCGGGGGCCCCTGCGGCTGCTGCTGCACGGGCGGCGGCGCCGCGGCCGGGGTCGTCTGCTGCGCCGCGGCGGGGGCCGCGGACAGGGCGAGCGCGATGGCGGCGCACGCGCGCCGCGAGAGTGTGCGGGTCATGGTTGGTTGAGCGGGTTGTGCTTGAGGGGGCGGCCCGAGAGAACACTCCCGCCGGGGAGTACGGGGCCGTCCCGATTAGGTTTCACCGGCTGGGTCTCACTGGCCGGCGGCGCGGGCCTTCACCAGCTCGCCGGCGAGGCTCATGGCCACCATCAGGGCCAGCTGCAGGCCCAGCAGGATGGCCGCCGGGCCGGCCCAGCCGCGGCGGCGGTTGATCGTGGCTCCGCCCAGCGCCAGCAGCGCGACGAGCCACAGGAGGAACGGGTTCAGCGCGTGCCCCACCGCCGCCAGCACGGGGCCGGGCTGGTCGCCCATCAGCAGCGTGGCGTCGAGCGCGATGTCGAGGGTGCCGCTGGCGTACTGCAGCGCGGTGACCACCACGAAGCCCAGCGTGGAGACCAGGAACGCGTGGCTGGCGACCGCCGCATAGGGGCGCAGGGCCGTGCGGCCGCCCATCAGCAGGCCGAACACGGCGGCCAGCACGGCGCCCGCCAGGAACACGCGCAGGAACAGCCAGGCGGCCGTGAACACACCGCCCACCACGCTCTGCACTCCCATCCGCGACGCCATCTCCTCGGCCGGGGGGAGGTTGGGCGAGCCCATCTCGCCCATCTTCTGCAGCGCGAACTCGGCCATCTGCAGGTTGCTGATGAACAGCGGCCGCAGCGCCATCAGCACCACCATCACGGCCACGCTCACCAGCACGGGGCCCAGCCAGGGGGTGGGCCCGTCGCGGAACGGCTCGAACACCCGGGTGGGCGCGAGGAAGGTGTCGGCGACGCGCGAGGCGAGGGGGGCCGGGCGCGCGGTGGCATGGTTCGGCGCGGGGGGTGCGGCGATCTCCAGCACGGGGGTGCTCATGGGCGCTCTTCGGGTCAGATCGTTCGGGCGCGAGTCGGGGAAAGGTCCCGGAGGTTGGAAGGCCAAATCTAACCCCGCGCGGGAAACGTGTAAACGCGTCGCCGCGGGGGTAAGGGATGGATCGGCCGCCACTTGGGAGCGGGGGGAGAAACGGCGCGGCGCCGGAGGGCGGCGCGCCCCCCGGCGCCCCCGTGCGGCGCGGACCTTACCGGGAGAAGACGTTCAGCGCGGAAGCTCGGTGCGCACGGCGCGGTACTGCCGTGCGGGCACCTCCACGCGGATCACGCGGTTCAGGTCGTCCACCCACACGTCGGCCGCGGCGCCGCCGCGGGGCTGCACCACCAGGTGGAAGAGGCGCGCGCTGCGCCCGCCCACCTGCACCGTCTCTTCGCCGCGGTCGGTGACGGTGGCCAGCACCTGCCGGTTCTCGCGCGGCACGATCACCGGCACGGTGCCCGAGTGGGTGCGCTGGGCCAGGAAGTAGTAGTGGTGCGCCACGCCTTCGTCGAGCACCACGGCGCCCGAGCTGGCCACGTACTCGCGCAGTTGCTCGCCGGCGCCGGTCACGATCTTCTGGCTCACGCGGCCGGCGGCGATGGTGCCCACGATGCGCTGCGGCGCGTCGCCGCTCACGTCCACCTGGTACTGCACCGGGTCGGACCCCACGCCGCGCGCGCGCAGCCGTGGCGAAAGCGACAGGCTTCCCTCGGCCAGGCGCAGCTCCACCTTGCCGCTGGCCAGGGTCACGGCCCCGCCGCCGCTCCCCGTCTGGGTGATGGAAAAGGTCTCGCTTCCCACCTCGTGGTCGGCCACGTAGACGCGGAAGGTGCCCCCGTCCACCGCCTGGGCGGCGGCCGGGGCGGCCGCGGCCAGGGCGGCGGCAACAAGGCTCAGGACTCGGTTTCGGATCATTGCATGGCTCCCGGGGCGTCGCGCCTCGCGCCGCCCCAAACGGGTTCAGGTGCACAACAGTACACCCCGCGTGCGCCCGGGGGTCCGACGCAAGCGGCGGTCCGGGGGATGGAAGTGCGGGAGTGCGGGAGTGCGGGAGTGCGGGAGTGCGGGAGTGTTGAGTGCCGAGTGCCGAGTGCGGCAGAGGGGATCGGTCCGCATTGGCGGATCGCACGGTTGCGTGAGGGATGCGCGCCCGGAGGGCCGGGAACGCGGCGGGCCGCTTGCGCCATACCGTCAGGCGAGGAGATGCCTGGGCGGGCCGCCGTGGGCCCGGCGCGGTTGGCAACGGCGGTATCGTTGCCTACCGCGCGCGCAGCCCGGCCCGGAGTGCAGCGGAGGGACACGCCCGAAAACCGCGGTTCCGGATGCTCCCGGAACCGCGGCTGGAATCCTTCGCTCGGATCTGTCCGGACGGATGCTACTGGAGAAAGGTCTCCAGGAAGCGCGCGCGGGACTGGTGGCGCAGGCGCAGGAGGGCCTTTTCCTTGATCTGCCTCACCCGCTCGCGGGTGATGCCGAAGCGCTCGCCGATCTGCTCCAGCGTGAGCGGCTCGGTGTCGCCCAGGCCGAAGTACAGGCGCAGCACCTTGGCCTCGCGCTCGCTGAGCGTGCCCAGCGCCTCCTCGATGGTGCGCTTGAGGGCACCTTCGTAGACCTCGTCGTCGGGGCCGGGGGAGAACTGGTCGGACAGGTAGTCGAGGAGCTGGCCGTCTTCGCCGGGCACCAGCGGGGCGTCGAGCGAGAGGTAGACCTGGCTCATGGCCAGCGCGTGGCTGATCTCGTCCTCGGGCACCTCGAGCTCCACCGCGATCTCCTGCAGCGTGGGCTCGCGCCCCAGCTCCTGCGTCATCGCCGAGCTGCGCCGGCCGATGCGGTGCACGGCCCCGGCACGCGACAGCGGCACGCGCACGATGCGGCTCTGCTCGGCCAGCGCCTGCAGGATGGCCTGGCGGATCCACCACACGGCGTAGGAGATGAACTTGATCCCCTTGGTCTCGTCGAACTTCCGCGCGGCCCGGATCAGGCCGATGTTGCCTTCGTTGATCAGGTCGGCCAGCGACACGCCCTGGTTCTGGTACTTCTTGGCCACCGCCACCACGAACCGCAGGTTGGAGCGCACCAGCGCCTCCAGCGCCTCGGCCTCGCCGTCGCGAATGTGGCGGGCGAGCCGTGCCTCCTCGTCGCGGTCGATGAGCGGATACGCGCTGATCTCGCGCAGGTACTGGTCGAGCGATTCGGATTCGGAGGCGATCTTCTTGGCGGGGCTGAACGACATGGCGGGCTCCGGTTCAGCGGAAACGACGGGGTTTTCCGCCAGATGGCGGCCAGAATCAGTGGAGGGACTTTTCGAACCTGCTGACGGCCGCCGCAACCAGAAGCGGAGGGGCCGGGATTCGCTTGCGAACATTGGGGAGGGACGCATGGACCGTTCATGACGGGCCACGGCTGGAGTATGACAGGGCGCTTACGGGGTGTCAAGCCCCCCTCCAGACGTTTTCAGCGCCGCGGCCCGAAGCGGCCCGCGCCGGTCCGCAACTCTCGCCGTGCCGCTCACTTCCGCTCCGGCACCTCAAGCCCGTATGGCCGTACAAAAGGATCGCTGGCAGGGTGTGAATGGACGGCTGCGCGGAATCCTGCTGAGTGCTGAGTGCTGAGTGCTGAGTGCTGAGTGCTGAGTGCTGAGTGCTGAGGGGGGTCCGGCAGATTTCCGACGAGAACGGCAGAGGAGCAGAGACGCCATGTTGGTCTCTGCTCCTCTGCGTGAGATTTTTTTCTCAGCCCCGGTCCGCCAGGGAGGCGACCGTCAGTGCACCAACTCGCCGATGCGGCCCCAGCGCACGCCGCTGAGCCACGCGAAGGGCGACAGGTCCTTTTCATACGAGTAGTACACGAACATGGGGCGGCCCTTGATGGCGGTGCCGTCGAGGAAGCCCCAGAAGCGCGAGTCCTCGCTGTTGTCGCGGTTGTCGCCCAGCGCGAAGAACTTGCCCTGCGGCACCACGATGGGGCCCCAGTTGTCGCGCGTGGGGCGGTAGTCGCTCCAGTGCGCGGGGCGGTGCGCCAGGTACTGCAGCTGCCACAGCATGTCTTCGCTGGGCGGGTCGGTGAGCGGATCGGTGTGCCGCGCGAACGGCTCCACCTGCGCGTCGCCGTTCAGGTACAGCACCTTGTCGCGCATCTGCAGCGTGTCGCCGCCCACGCCCACGATGCGCTTGACGTAGTTGCGGTGCGGGTCGTGGGGCGGCAGGAACACGATCACGTCGCCGCGGCCGGGCGCGGTGAACGCCGGCAGGTGCGAGTGGGTGTACGGGATCTCGGCGCCGTAGACGGCCTTGTTCACCAGCAGGAAGTCGCCTACCAGGAGGGTGCCTTCCATGCTGCCGGTGGGGATCTTGAACGCCTCGAACAGGAAGGTGCGGATCACCAGGAACAGCACGATGGCGGTGCTGATGGCCTTGGTCCACTCCCACATCCAGCGGCCGGTGCTGATGGAGCCGCGCGCCTCGCCGGCGGTCTTGCGGCGCTCCAGGTCCACGCGCTCGGCCGAAAGGCGGAGGCGGCGCTCGGGGAGCACGGTTTCGGTGGCCTGGAGGTCGTCCATTGCGCGCGGGCTCTTGCGGTAAAAGGCACTGCGGTGGGGCGGATGGCTCGGCTCGCCGCCCCTCCGCTTGCTGTACACGCAATGCGGGGGCCCGTTCCTGGGCGGCGCGCCGGTGGGGCGGCTTCCTAAGCCGTTGCCAGAGCGGCGCTAAGCGGAGCGCTGATGAAGGGTAACGCCACCACCCCGCATCGCCAACCCCCGCGCCGCAGGCGGTGGTTTTTCGCGCGGTGAACGGCGGCGGGTGCGGGTGAGCGGGAGGTGCTGGATCCACCCGGCGGTGACAGGCGCCACGAGGTTTTCCGCCCTCGCGCATGATTCCGATAAATGCAGCCGGAGGACCCGACGCTCACCCGTTTCGACGCTCGGGCGGTGAGCGGGGGAACTGTCAGGAGGGCAACGGGATGGCCGTTACAGGGTCGGACTCCTGGTCAGGCATGGCGATCGCGGCGCGTGCGGCGAGACGCGCCGGAGCGGCAGTGGCGGCGGGGATGTATTCGCCGGGGCGAGGCTCTTGCAGATTGTGGCGGATCAGGCGAATCCAGTTCTTCGACCTGCTTCCACCCTTTTGTTCATCGGAGTGCCATGAGCGTCTCAATGTCTTTCGGCGGGGTCAAGGCTCGCATGCCGTGGCAGCGTCCCACCATCACCGACATGCCGCGCCTGACGGAGCTCACCCTGACGACCGGCCCCACGATCCCGGGCGGCGGTGGCCCGGGCGGCGGAGGCAGCACCGTCATCTGAGCGGACGCGTTCGGCCCGGCCGAAAGATCCGCCGGCGCACCCGCATCCGTCAGCCCCCAAAGGAAAACGAAGTGCGCGAGTGCCAACCAACGCACTCGCGCACTTCCGCACTCACGCACCTGTCCGCGGAGCTTCGCGCCTCGCGAACGATCAGTACGGGCTCGCCTGGTAGTTGTCGATCTGCGCGCGCTGCAGCTTTCCGCTGTAGTCCACGTAGCCCACCTTGGTCTCGCTGTAGAACTCGTACACCTCCCAGCCGCCCTCGCGGTGGCCGTTGCCGGTCTGCTTCACGCCGCCGAAGGGCAGGTGCGCCTCGGCGCCGATGGTGGGCGCGTTGACGTAGGTGATGCCGTTGTCGAGGTCCTGGAAGGCGCGGAAGCCCAGGTTCACGTCGCGCGTGTACACCGAGCTGCTCAGGCCGTATTTCACCTCGTTGTTGATCCGGAACGCCTCGTCCGCGTCGCTGAAGCGGATCACCGACAGCACCGGCCCGAAGATCTCCTCCGTCGCCATCCGGCAGCCGGGCTTGAGACCGGTGAAGATGGTGGGCTGGAAGAAGTAGCCGTCGTCCAGCCCTTCGCCCGTTGCGCGCTCGCCGCCCAGCGCCAGCGTGCCTTCCTGCTTCCCGATCTCGATGTAGCGTTCCACCTTCTCCAGCGCGCGGGCGTTGATAAGCGGCCCCACGTCCACGCCGTCGTCGTTGCCGTAGCCCAGCTTCAGCTCCTTCGCGCGCTCCACCAGGCGCTCCACGAAGGTGTCGTGGATGGCGTCGTGCAGCAGCAGGCGGCTGGTGGCGGTGCAGCGCTGCCCCGTGGTGCCGAAGGCGCCCCACAGCACGCCGTCCAGCGCCAGGTCCAGGTCGGCGTCGGCGAAGACGATCTGCGCGTTCTTGCCGCCCATCTCCAGCGACAGCCGCTTGTGCATCTCGCCGCACACGCGGCCGATCGTACTGCCCGTCTCCGTCGACCCCGTGAAGGAGATGACGGGGATGTCGGGGTGCGCCACGATGTGCGCGCCCACCTCGTCGCCGAATCCGTGCACCAGGTTCACCACGCCCTTGGGGATCCCCGCCTCTTCCAGGATCTCCACCAGGAGCTGCACGGTGTGCGGCACGTCTTCACCCGGCTTGATCACCACCGTGTTCCCGCACACCAGCGCCGGGAACATCTTCCAGGTGGGGATGGCCAGCGGGAAGTTGAAGGGCGTGATCAGCCCCGCCACGCCGATGGGGCGGCGGAAGCTCATCGCCCACTTCCTGGCGAGCTCGCTGGGCACCGTGCGCCCCGAGAGCTGGCGGCCGATGGTGGCGGCGTAGTAGGCGGTGTCGATGCCCTCCTGCACGTCGCCCTTGGTCTCGGCCCACACCTTCCCCATCTCGCGCGTGGCGGCGCGGGCGATGTCGTCCTTGCGCGCCACCAGCAGGTCGCCCACGCGGCGCAGGATGTCGCCGCGCGCGGGCGCGGGGAGGAGCCGCCACGCATCGAAGGCGGCCTTGGCAGCGGCGGCGGCGCGGTCCACGTCTTCCTTGCCCGAGCGCGGCCACAGGCCGATCAGGTCGCTGTTGCGGGCCGGGTTGCGGTTCTCGAAATACTGGCCGGTAGACGGCTCCACCCACTCGCCGCCGATGAAGTTCTTGAACTTGTCCGACATTGCTCCGTGCGCGTTCAGGGGGTCGCTGTACGGGTCTGGGAAAGCCCGCCAATCTACAAGGGCGGGGAAGGGGGCGCCATTCGGGCTTTCGCGCGGGGGAATGACCGCCGACGGTGCGGAGTGCGGAGTGCGGAGTGCGGGGCTTACACGATCGATACCTTCTCGCGACCGGACGTTAGGAGGCGGCTGCCAGCTTGGAGGCGTCCCTCGGAGCGGCCGCCGTCGCGCCGCTCGTGCCGAGGTGCCCAACCCACGAGGAAGATCCCGATGAGCACCACCGTGCTGAACCCCGCCGTGCTGCGCGTGTCGGCGCCGCGGATGCTGGTGATCAAGAACCGGCCCGCCCTGCTGCACCACCTGCTCGACCGCATCGACGAGGGCGCACGCGACGTGGTGGTGGGGCTGGAGCGCACCACCTACATCGACAGCTCGGGCCTGGGGATGCTGGCCGACGTGCACCGCGTGCTGGTGCGCGAGCTGGGCGGCCGCCTGCGCGTGGACGGCGCCAACGCCGACCTGCGCCTGCTGCTGGAGGTGACCCGCCTGTCGCGCCTGCTGGAGGTGGTGGACGAGGTGGAGGGCGGCGAGGAAGACGCCTGGCTGGCGCCCGACGACTGGACGGCGCCGCTCTGAAGCGCCGGTAGCGAACGCCATTCTCCACCCACGAAACGCAGCCGCGACCACCCGCAAACGGCCGTGTTCACGTCCGCCGGCAAAGCGCCCGTCCACCCCATGGCGGGCGCTTCGTATTCTGGCCCCCACGCGTCGATTTCCACCGCATACGAAACCGCATGCAGTCTGGAGCGTAGTACAGCACGGGGCACGGCGCGGGTGCCTGCCCCGGAACTCCAGATCTCGCTCCGAGTGAACAAGCTCATCATCGCCGGCTGCCTGGCCGTGCTCGCCGTTTTCATGCTGGCGGGCTTCTTCAACTCCAGCCTGCCGCTCGCCGCACCGGCCACGCTGGCGGCGCTCGCCATTACCGTGGGGCTTCCCGCGGCGGGCGCGGCGCTGCTGGTGCGCGGCCACTACGCCGACCATTCGCGCATCGCCGGCCGCAAGGCCGAGCTGCGCCGCAACACGGTGGACGCCGAGATCCTGCGCCTGGCCGCGCGGAACGGGGGCCGGCTGGCCGCAGTGGAGGTGGCGACCGCGCTCTCCATGCGCCCCGAGGACGCGGCCGAAGCGCTGAAGCAGCTGGGCATTCGCGGCCAGGCCGAGGTGGAGGTCACCGACGACGGCGTGCTGGTCTACTCCTTCTACGACCTGCGCCACCTGTCGGGGAAGCACACCGCGAAGGGGGTGCTGGATGCCTGAGATGGCGGCGCGCTATCCGTGCCCGGTGTGCCTGGGCGTGACGATGGAGAGGGTGCAGCTCGGCGAAGGCGCGCAGGTGCTGGAGATCGACCACTGCACCCGCTGCGGCGGCGTGTGGTTCGACGCGGGCGAGGTGGAGCAGCTGCGCGGCTTCCCCGCCGAGGCGCTGTGGGAGCGCATCGGGCGCCAGCGCGAGGAGGTGCTGCCGCCGTGCCACCTCTGCCACACGCCCCTCAGCCGCCACGTCGCGGCCTGCCAGGCGTGCGGCTGGAAGAACCTGATCGACTGCCCCGTCTGCGACGAGGTGATGGACCGTAAGGACATGGTGCTGGTCACGCTGGACGTGTGCCGTGGCTGCCGGGGCGTGTGGTTCGATCACGTCGAGCTGGACATCCTGTGGGAGACGGCGTCGATCGCGGCGGCGTCCAATGGGCCGGAGCCGCACGGCCCCGAGGAGAGCCGCGTTGGCCTGGCGGGTGACGTGGGGCTCAACGTGCTGCTCTTCGCGCCCGACGTGGCGGGGCACGCCATCGTGGGCGCGGCGAACGCGGCCAGCCACGTTCCCGACTTGGTGGGCGCCGCGCCCGAGGCGGCCGTGCACCTGGCGAGTGCCGCCGGCGAGGCGGCCGGCGGCGTCTTCGACATCATCTCCGGCATCCTGGACGCTCTGTTCGAGATGTTCGACTGGTAATCATAAGCCGCGCCGCACCTCGGCCGTCCTGGGAACGAAAGAACCCGGCGCCAAGCCACGGTGCCGGGTTCTCTCGTCACGCCCATCGCGATCTACAGCTGCGCGAGGCCGAAGACCAGGACCGCGAGCAGGGCCACGGTGGTGGCCAGTATCGCGATCCACCTGCGCCACCCGCGCAGCCTCTTCCACGTATCCTTCAGCGCACGCGAGCCGGCAATCAGGCACACCGGCGTCGCAACGGCCAGCACCCACCACCGCCATCCGTCCGCATGCGGGAACAGCCAGTGGGTGAGCCACCGGTCGAGGATCACGGCCCCGGCTATTCCGAATGCGAGGCCGATCACGTCGAGGCCACGCTCGCGCGGTGCGCCGGGATCGTAGCGCCGTGAAAGCTGCCGCGGCGCGGTGATGTCGTGATCCGCCGCATGGTGCTCGATCGGGCGATAGATCACGGAATCCACCGGGAAAGCATCAGAGCCTAACCACGCCGAAGGCCAGGATCAGCGCCACGACGGCGCCGAGCACGGTCGTCCACATCGCCCACAGCTTGTAGAAGGCGAGGCCCGGATGCAGGCGCTTGTACAGCCACGCCAGCGCCGCCCCGCCGCCGAACGCCCCCGCCATCCACGCGGCCCCCAGCGCCACCCACTGCCCGAACGTCTGCGGCATCGATCCCGGTCTCTCGCCAGCTCCTGAGGATCCGGCTGGGTGGAAGTTGAACACGGACGGGGTCACACGGAGCAACGGAGGAACGGAGGAAAGCCGGGCAGTTCTCCGTTCCCTCCGTGCCTCCGTGTGACATCTTTCCGTGCGGGTGGCTACGAATTCACGGTCGCCTGGACCCGCGTCACCCTTCGCGCACCAGGTCGTAGCGCTCGATCTTCTTGTACAGGTTGGACCGCGGCATGTCGAGCAGGCGCGCCGTCTCGCTCACGTTCCAGTCGTTCTCGCGCAGCTTCTGGATGATGAAGGCGCGCTCGGCGGCTTCCTTGAACTCGGCGAAGGTGTTGCACCCCAGCAGGTCGCCCGAGAGGCCGCCGCCCTTCATGTTGCCGCCCACCAGCAGTTCCACGTCGTCCTCGGTCACCTGCGCGCCGCTGGCCAGGATCAGCAGGCGCTCGATGGTGTTACGCAGCTCGCGCACGTTGCCCTGCCAGTCCATGCGCGACAGCCGCAGCACCGCCGCGTCGGTGAACGGGCGCGGCTTGAGCGCGCTCTCCTTCGCGATGGTCTGCACGAAGTGCTGCACCAGCATGGGGATGTCCTCCCGCCGCTCGCGCAGCGGGGGCACGTGCAGGGGGATCACGTTCAGCCGGTAGAACAGGTCCTCGCGGAAGCGGCCGCCCTTGATCTCCTCCTCCAGATCCTTGTTGGTGGCGGCCAGCACGCGCACGTCCACCTTGATGGGCCTGGCGCCGCCCACGCGGGTGATGATCCCCTCCTGCAGCGCGCGCAGCACCTTGGCCTGCGCGTTCAGGCTCATGTCGCCGATCTCGTCCAGGAAGAGCGTGCCGGTGTCGGCCAGCTCGAACTTGCCGGCGCGGTCTTCCACGGCGCCGGTGAACGAGCCCTTCATGTGCCCGAACAGCTCGCTCTCGATCAGCTCGCTGGGGATGGCGGCGCAGTTCACCTCGATGAAGGGGGCGTCGGCGCGCGGGCTCAGGCGGTGCACGGCGCGCGCGATCAGCTCCTTGCCGGTGCCGTTCTCGCCGGTGACGAGGACGCGCGCGTCGGTGGGCGCCACCTTCTCCACCCGGTCGAGCACCTGCCGCAGCGCGAAGGAGCGGCCCACGATCTGGTGGCGGCTTTCCACCTCGCCGCGCAACCGCGCGTTCTCGGCCTGCAGCCCCTGCTGCGACAGCGAGTTGCGCAGCACGATCAGCAGGCGCTCGGTGTCGAGCGGCTTTTCCAGGAAGTCGAAGGCGCCGCGGCGGGTAGCCTCCACGGCGGTGTTGATGGTGCCGTGGCCGCTCATCATCACCACCACCGCGGCGGGGTCGCCCTCGCGGATCTTCGTCAGCGTCTCCAGCCCGTCCATGCGCGCCATCTTCACGTCCAGGAAGGTGACGTCGGGGCGGAAGTCGCGGTACAGCTCGATGGCCTCCGCGCCGCCGCCCGCCGAGCGGACCTCGTGGTCTTCGTATTCGAAGAGCTGCGTGAGCACGTGCCGGATGCCCTGTTCGTCGTCTACGACGAGGATGCGTGCCATTGAATTTTCGCTTCGTGGAGGTCGGATCCGTCGGAGTGCCCAGTGCCGAGTGCCCAGTGCCCGGTCGAACAGCTGCGGGAGTGCGCCAGTGCGTCACGACCGGTTGGACCCGCAGGCTGTCCCCTGTCCCCTGTCCCCTACCGGGACGGGCCCAGCACCAGCTCGCCGCCTTGCACGCGCGCCGAGCCGACGCCGGGGGGGAGGCGGAACGGGTACTCGTCGCGGCCCAGGCCGGGCTCGGCGGCGCCGCCGCCCACCTTCTTCAGCGCGTTGATGTACACGTCGCGAGGCACGGGCACCTTGGCCACCGACACGTTCTGCACGCGGATGGCGCCGCGGCCGGGGCCCAGCGTGCGCAGCTGCCCGCGCACGCGCACGTCGGCGGTGTCGGGGAGGAAGTCGCGCAGCGCGGCCACGTCGCGCGTGTCGGGAAGCCGGTCGGTGGGGAAGCGGCCGTTGAGCGTGAGGGTGTCGCCCGCGAACTGCACAGTGGGCGCCTCGAGCTGGTCGGTGAACTGGTCCTTGAAGCGGTAGCGCATGTAGCTGGTGAACTCCACGCTGCTCAGGTGCACCGTGTCGCCGCTGCTGCGCATGCGCGCCAGCTTGTTCTCCGCGCTCTGCGCGGCCTCGGGCGACACTTCCAGGGCCGCGGCGTCGTTGTGCCGCCAGGGGCCGGGGATGCGGTCGCGATACGTGTAGCCCGCGAACAGCAGGGCCGCCAGGCCGGTCAGCGCCAGCAGGTTGCGCATGGGTTTCCGATGTGGGGCTCGTGTTGGATGAGGCGGGCACACCGGTCCGCCGCCGCATCCATCTACCCCCGCGCGGCGGCCGATGTTTCCCGAGCGTCCTCCAGAATGGACGCCACCGCGGCGGCGGCGGCATCCACCTCCGCCTCCGTGGTGGCCCACCCTACGGAAAAGCGCACCGCCCCGGTTTCGGCCACGCACAGCAGCTGGTGCGCCTCGGGCGCGCAGTGCAGCCCCGCCCGCGTCATCACCCCGTGCTCGTGGTCGAGCCGCCACGCCAGCCGGTCGGGGCGGATGGAATCCACCGCGATGGTGACGATGCCCACGCCGTCGGGCGCTTCGGGAGAGAGGACGCGCACGCCTTCCACCACGGCCAAACGCGAACGGAGCCGCAGCTTGAGCGCGGTCTCGCGCGCGTGTACCGCGTCCACGCCGCGCGCCTGGATGAAGCGGATGCCCGCCAGCAGCCCCGCGATGCCGGGGCCGTTCAGTGTGCCCGGCTCCAGCCGGTCGGGCATCGCGTCGGGCATCGCCAGCGGCATCGAGTCGCCGCCGGTGCCGCCGGCGGCCACGGGGTCGACCTCCACGCCGGGGCGCACGTACAGACCGCCGGTGCCCTGCGGCCCCAGCAGCCCCTTGTGCCCCGTGAACGCCAGCACGTCGATCCCCATCGCCCCAACGTCGATCGGGAGATGACCCGCGGACTGCGCGGCGTCCACCACCACGAGCGTGCCGTGGGCGTGCGCCCGCTCCGCCATCCGGGCGACGGGGAGCGCGGTGCCCAGGACGTTGGAGGCGTGGGGCATGGCGAGGACGCGCGCGGGCTTTCCATCCCCCGCCAGCGCCGTATCCAGCTCGTCGAAGTCGATGGTGCCGTCGCTGCGGCCGCCGACCACCGTCTCCGCCACGCCGCGCGCGGCCAGCAGCGCGGCGGGGCGGCGGACGGCGTTGTGGTCGTAGGCCGTGCGGACGATGCGGTCGCCGGGGCGCAGGAGGCCGAACAGCGCCGCGTTGAGGGCGTAGGTGGCGTTGGGGAAGAAGGCGATGCGGCCCGGGTCCCCCTCCGCGCCGAACAGCTCGGCCAGCGCCACGCGGCAGCGCAGCGTGATACGCCCCGCCTCCAGCGCGCGCCGGTGCCCCGCGCGGCCGGGCGTGGTGCCCACGTCGCGCAGGTACCGCGTCACTGCTTCGATCACCTCGTCGGGGCGGATGGCGGAGGTGGCCGCGTAGTCGAGGTAGATGTCGTCCATCTAGCCGTCAGGCGGCGCGGCGCGGGTAGGCCCGGCCCACAAGCTGGCTGGCCGCGATGCCGCACGACGTGAACCCCACCGCCACCACGGCGCTGGTCGCCAGGATGGCGCCCAGGTGCCCCACGAAGTTCGGCTGCTGCAGCGCCGCCTCGGTTCGCACGTAGCTGGTCAGCGTCAGCACCGTGCCGGCCAGCACCCCGGCGGCCGTCGCGGCAACCACTCGCGTCGAGGCCAGCGTGCGCGAGAACACGAATCCAAGCAGGAGACAGACGGCCGCGCGTCCGGCCATGGTCGGCTCCGGCCCGTGATGGGTCCACAGCGCGGCCGCGTCGGCCAGACCGGCGCCGAGCACCGCGTG
>Ga0247773_1000592_pt1 | contig 14259 bp, 12 predicted proteins | sample UWRJL092311B6_FD_179934 | JGI IMG/M metagenome (GOLD analysis project Ga0247773, IMG submission 179934) | Plant litter microbial communities from Arlington Agricultural Research Station in Wisconsin, United States - UWRJ-L092-311B-6 | ecosystem: Environmental > Terrestrial > Plant litter >...
TGCGCGACCTGGTGCAGCGCACCGAGCAGCAGATGCTCTCGATCGACAACTTCGGCAAGAAGTCGCTGCAGGAGATCAGCGAGTTCCTTGCCGGCCACGGACTGCGCTTCGGCCAGGAGCTGGAGCAGACCGACGACGGCACGCTGTACTGGGTGCTCCCCGAGAGCGACGGCGGCCACAGCGACCTGTCGGCCGGCGGCGCCGCCGGCGAGGAGTAAGAGAGTCATGCGTCACAACAACAAGGGGCGCGCCCTCGGGCGCACGACCTCGCACAAGACCGCGCTGATGCGCAACATGGCGACCAGCCTGTTCCGCCACGGCCGCATCGAGACGACCGAGGCCAAGGCCAAGGAGCTTCGTCCCTATGCCGAGAAGCTGATCACGCTGGCCAAGCAGGGCGACCTGCACGCCAAGCGGCTGGCCGCGCGCGAGATCCACGACCGCGACGTGCTGGTGTCGCTGTTCGACAAGATCGGGCCTGCCGTGGCCGAGCGTCCCGGCGGCTACACCCGCATCCTGAAGACCGGCTTCCGCCAGGGCGACGGCGCCGAGACGGCGCTGATCGAGCTGGTCGACCGCTAGGCTTCGGCCGGATCGGTGATTGAACGAAGAACCCCGGGGTCGCGCGAGCGGCCCCGGGGTTTTTTTCTTCGATTGCCTGAACGCCGCTCCCGTGGCTTCTCTCCGCCCTCATTCTCAGACCGAAGCCCTATGAATCGCGGATGCGTCTGCGGGACGAAGAATGGCGATTCTCACACAGGGTCAGCAGAGTTAGCAGTTAACTTAACAGCAGTTCTACTGCTACCTCTGTTGGCCCTGTGTGAGACGGGTTTTTTTCCTGGCTGCGTATCACTCTGCCGCCACCCGCACCGCGCAGAAGGAGCCGGCGGCGTGGTAGGTGCTGTAGCCGAGCGCGGCGCGCCAGCGCCCGGAGAAGCCGGCCGGGCCGATGCGCTCGATCCGCATCAGCGTGATCGATCCATCGTTCATGAACGTGCGCACGTCGTTCCGCACGGAGCCGAGGCCGAGCTCCACCATCGGCCGGTCGCGATCGTCAAAAGCCAGCGTGATGGCGGCGCCTGGGGCAAGGGGGTCGGTGGACGACAGCGTGCCCTCGGTCATGGCGCCCACCAAATCGAGGGCGATCGTGGAGGTGCCGTAGAAGGGCTGGACCGCGGCAAGGTCGATGTCGCTGCCGAACAGGCCCTTGGCCGGTTGCGGAGACGGACGCTTGGCGAGCGAGAGCATCCCCCGCGTGGTGCGATTCTTCGGCGTGCTCTCCACCATCACCAGCCGATACGTGCCCGAGAGGTCGGGAAGCGACTTGGGTTTGGCCGCACTGTCCGGCGGCAGGCACGCGACCGTTGGCGCCGGCGGAAGCGAGGCGCACGCGCCGAGGAAGGTCGCCGCGAGGGACAGGGCGACGAACGCCGAGGGGACGCGGCGGTGGATCGTGATCGGGCGTCGTCCGCGTGCCTGGTGTTGCGACGGAGGCGTCTCGCGGGCGGGCCGCGGTGTCTGCGGCAGCCGTGGATCTGACATGTTCGGCGGGTGAAGGGTAGGACTGCGGCCCATCGCATCGGGTCCGCTTGCGTGTGGGGCGAATCATCCTCAGAACGTGCTGCCGGGGTGGATGGTGACGCTGGCAACCAGCTGAACGCTGGCTCGGCGCGATGCCACGTCGTGCTTGAGCGATGAGGCGCGGGGACGTACTATCATCGCCGCGCCGCCGGTCCGTGGCGCGCATCCTCCAAATCCGCCGTCCGTGCGGATCCTCTCCCCATTCGGCCCCCGTCTCCCATCGTGCTTCCACTTTCTTCCGGACCGGGCCTCCCCGGCCCCGTCACGCTTCCCCGCGGCCGGGCGTGGCGATGGTGCGCGCTGGCGGTTCTGGCGCTGCTCACGACCGTCGGCGGTGGCGCGGCGCAGACGAGCGCCAGGCCGCCGCTGCGGTGGGGTGGCGACGCGGAGGGGGGCGCGCCGTTCGTGGAGGCCGACCCCGCGAATCCTTCCGCCGTGCGCGGGTTCGACGTGGAGATCGCGGGGATGATCGCGCGCGGGGTGGGGCGCGAGCCACGGTTCGTGCAGGTGGCGTGGGCCTCGATCGAGCAGTCGGTGGAGCGCGGCGACTTCGAGGTGGGGATGAGCGGGCTGGAGGACCGCCCCGAGCTGCGCGCCCGGCATTCCGTCTCCATCCCCTACTACGAGTTCCACGAGGTCCTGGCCGTCCGCTCGGCTGATCGCGGACGCTTCAAGCGGCTGGACGACCTGGCCGGGCGGCGGGTGGCCACCTTGGGCGCCACCATGGCGTACACGATGCTGGTGGAGGCGAGCGGCCGCATCGGCGTGGTTCCCGTGTCGTACGACGATGACGTGCATCCCTACAGCGACCTCGTGGCCGGACGGGTGGACGCGGTGCTGCTGGACAACATCATCGCCGAGCGATCGCTTCGACGAATGGGCGGCAGCGGCTTCGTGATCCAGCCCGCGCCGGCCGCCACGGGGCACTACGTGGCGGTGTTCTCGAAGGCGAACGCGGCGCTGCGCGACTCGGCCAACGAGGTGCTGCGCGCGCGCATGCGCGACGGCTCGCTGGAGCAGACGTTCCGGCGCTGGGGCGTGTGGAGCGACGCGCAGGGGCAGTACTTCCAGCGCGTCCTCGCCGCCGCGCCCGAGCGCGGCGGCGGCGTGGGGGCCTCCGTGCCCGGGGCCGGCCGGGCCACGCTGGCCACGTATCTCCCCGCGCTGCTGCGGGCGGCGGGGATCACGCTGGTCCTCTCGTGCCTGGCCATGGCGCTGGCGGTGGCGGTGGGGATCGGCGTGGCGGCGGGCCGCGTCTACGGACATCCGCTGGTCCGCGCGCTGCTGACGGTGTACGTGGAGGTGATGCGCGGCACGCCGGTGCTGCTCCAGCTGTTCGTGATCTACTACGGCCTGTCGGGCATCGTCCGGCTTCCCGCGTTCGCCGCCGCCGTCCTGGGCCTCGGATTGAACTACGCGGCGTACGAGAGCGAGATCTACCGCGCGGCGCTGCTGGCCATCCCCCGCTCGCAGCTGGAGGCGGGGCGCACGCTGGGGCTGTCGGAGGGGCAGATCCTGCGGCTGGTGCGCGGGCCCCAGGCGCTGCGCATCGCGCTGGCGCCGATGACCAACGACTTCGTGGCGCTGCTCAAGGATTCGTCCCTGGTCTCCGTGATCACCGTGGTGGAGCTCACCAAGCAGACCGCCATCTACGCCACCAACGTGGGGAGCTGGGTGGTGCCGGGGATCCTGTGCTCGGGGCTGTACCTTCTCTTCTCGCTCCCGCTTTCGCGCTTCGCGCGGCGGCTGGAGCAGCGCTGGAGCGCGGCATGAGCGGCGCATTGAGCGTGACCGACCTGCGCGTGGTGCGCGGGCCCCGCGTGATCCTGCGCGACGTGGACCTGCGCGTGGCGCCGGGGGAGATCTGCGCGCTGATGGGCGCGTCGGGGTCGGGAAAGAGCACGGTGCTGCGCAGCATCGCCGCGCTGCAGCCGTTCGACGGAGGCGCGATCGACGCCGGCGGGTTCGCGCTGCGGCCCGGCCCGGTGCCGCGCGAGTCGCGGCTGAAGGGGCTGCGCAGCCGGGTGGGGATGGTGTTCCAGGCGCACTCGCTGTTCGAGCACCTGTCGGCGCTCGACAACGTGATGCTGGCGCCCGTGCACGCGCTGGGGTGGACGCGCGCGAAGGCCAGGGAGGTGGCGCAGGCGCTGCTGGCCGAGCTGGGCGTGGCCCACCGCGCGGCGGCGTACCCGCGCGAGCTGAGCGGCGGCGAGGCGCAGCGGGTGGCCATCGCCCGCGCCCTGGCGCCCAACCCCATGCTGCTGCTGATGGACGAGCCCACCAGCGCGCTCGACCCCGCCCGCCGCGGCGCGCTGGGCGACACGCTGGGCGAGCTGGCGCGCGGCGGCGGCCGCGGCCTCCTCATCTCCACGCACGACGTGGATTTCGCCCGCAACTGCTGCGACCGCGTGGTGATCCTGGCCGAGGGCGTGCTGGTGGAGGAAGGCCCCGCCGCCGAGGTGCTGGCACGCCCCCGGCACCCCGCCACGCGCGAGCTGCTGCAACACCGCGATCCCTCAGCGCAGGCGCCGGCGTAAGCGCCGGCGGATCGTCGGACGTGGAAACGAGACCGCCCCCGCGGCTGTCCGGCAGCCGCGGGGGCGATCCACGTCTACATCCCAGCCGGTTCAGCGCGGCGTGGGCGTGGGGCGCACCTCCACCCGGCGCTCGCCCCATGACCAATCGGACGAGAAGCTGAGCGGAACGCTGATCCACGCCTTCATCCGGCAGCCGCCGATGGCGAACGGGGCGAAGCGGGCCTGCTTCCAGGCGTTGCCCAGCATGCGGTCCACGTGGCCGTTGCCGGTGTTGGGCTTCGCGTCGGTCACCTGGCCGCTCTCGTCCACCGTGAGCAGAACGCTCAGCGTTCCATCGATCTGGGTGCCCTCGTCCAGGAAGCGCATGAGGACGAGGTGCATCCGGCGCGAGAAGTCTTCCTGGTTCTGCATCGGCGTGTACTCGCCCGGGTTCAGGATCACCACCTGCGTGCCCTCGGGGAACATGCCGCCCTGCGCCACCAGCGTGCGGATCTCGTCCACCGTCTTCCCCGGCGGTACCATTACCGCCACCCGCTGCACGCCGGTTTCGGCGCAGGCGGGGGTGGTGGCATCGGCCATCTCGAGCGCGGTGCGCTGGGCGTGGATCGGGAGGGTGGAGCAGACGGACAGGGCGGCGGCGAACGCGAGCTGGCGGAACGGTCTCATCGGCGGAGCGGATACGAACGTGGGATCGAAAGGTGAGGCGGTAAAGTCTGGCACCGTTCCGCCGTGCGCGCCAGCCCGGCCGCGGTCCGGTTGTGCCGAGCCGCGCTGAACCTCGACGCCACACGTGCGGAGCAACGGATGCTCGTCCGCTCGCCCACTCCTCCGGCGCACCGATCGCGGCCCTGGGCTTTCGCCGCTCACCCTTTCGGCCGCATAATGAGCGTGACACGCGTTTCCCCTCCACCTCCGCAGCAAGCGTACGCATGACCGTGCAGGCCGGGCAGATCATCGTGATGGGCGGCGGCGGCTTCACCATGGAGCCCGACAACCCGCTGCTGGACCACTACGTCCTTCGCGCCACCGGGCGCGAGCGGCCGCGCGTGTGCTTCATCCCCACCGCCGCGGGCGACTCGGTGGGTTACATCGACCGCTTCTACGAGGCGTTCCCCGACGAGCTGTGCGAGCCGACCCACCTGTCGCTGTTCAGCCGCAAGGTGGACGACCTGGGCGAGTTCCTGGCTGAGCAGGACCTGGTGTACGCGGGCGGCGGCAACACGGTCAACCTGCTGGCCGTGTGGCGGGCGCAAGGGCTCGACCGCGTGCTCCCCCGGGTGCTGGCGGGGGGAACGATCCTGTGCGGGGTGAGCGCGGGGGCGCTGTGCTGGTTCCAGCGCGGCATCACCGACAGCTACGGCCCCGACCTGCAGCCGCTCACCAACGGCCTGGGGCTGCTGGAGGGCGCCTTCTGCCCCCACTTCGACAGCGACCGGCGGCGCCCCGTGCTGTGGCCCCCGTTCGTGGCGCGCCACGGCGGCCCCGCGGTGGCCGCGGAAGACGGCATGGCGCTGCACTACGTGGACGGCCGGATCGTGCGCGCGGTCACCTCACGCCCCGACGCGCGGGCCTACCGCTTCGAGCGCCGGGAGGGCGGCGAGGTGCATTCGGAGACGATCACGCCGGTGTACCTGGGGCGGGAAGAGCGGCCGCGAGAGGAGCCGCAGCCGGCGGATTAGATCAGGAGTGCGGGTCCGGGTGGGAGATCCGGGGTGGGAGAGCGAGGGAGTGTAGTTCGAGCGCACTTCCGCACCTGTTCCGCCGCGCCGCCGCACCGGTCCCGGGACGCACTTGCGCACCCGTTCCGCGACCCGCCCCCGACCCGGCCGAAAAGAGAAGCGGCCGCGCCCCGGTGAAGGGATGCGGCCGCGCCGTCAGATCGAAAGGAATCGCCGTACGGCTTCAGCCCGCCTTGCGGACCTTGCCGGCCGACAGGCAGCTCGTGCACACGCGCACGCGCTTGTGCGTGCCGTTGTCGGTCACGATCCGCGCGGGCTGCAGGTTCGGACGCCAGACACGCTTGGTCTTGTTGTTCGCGTGGCTGACGTTGTTCCCGCTGCGCGGCCCCTTTCCGCAGACCTCGCAAAAAGCCATCGGAGTCTCCTCAAGTTGTATTCGCCGGGTTATGCAAACAAGCCGTAAAATCTATCCCCGCTCCGGCCACTGGTCAACCCCGCGCGGCCTATCCCGTTTGATTGACAGCGCTTCGGCGCGCGGCTAGCTTCCTCGTCGCATTCTCGTGCCCCTCCTCACCGGCGCCCCGCGCCGGTGGTATTTGGCATTGGGGCACGTTCACGCCACCCACGCCGCGACGGATGAAGACCGCTCTCATCACCGGAATCACCGGCCAGGACGGAAGCTACCTGGCCGAGCTGCTGCTCGAAAAAGGCTATCGCGTGTTCGGGCTGGCGCGGCGCAGCTCCACGGTGACGTACGAGCGCATCCAGCACATCCAGGACCGCATCGAGTTCCTGTCGGGCGACCTGACCGACCAGAACTCGCTCCTGTACGCGCTGCAGCAGTGCGACCCCGACGAGGTGTACAACCTGGCCGCGCAGAGCTTCGTGCAGACCAGCTGGAACCAGCCCACCCTCACTGGCGACGTGACCGCGCTGGGGGTCACGCGGATGCTGGAGGCGATCCGGGTGCACAACCCGAAGATCCGCTTCTACCAGGCCTCCAGCTCGGAGATGTTCGGCAAGGTGCAGGCGGTGCCGCAGGACGAGAACACGCCCTTCTACCCGCGCTCGCCCTATGGCGTGGCCAAGGTGTACGGGCACTGGATCACCGTGAACTACCGCGAGAGCTACGGGATGTTCGCGGTGAGCGGGATCCTGTTCAACCACGAAAGCCCGCGGCGCGGCCTCGAGTTCGTCACCCGCAAGGTGACCGACGGCGTGGCCCGCATCAAGCTGGGGATGGCCGACAAGCTGCGCCTGGGCACCCTGGAGGCCCGGCGCGACTGGGGCTTCGCGGGCGACTACGTGCGCGCCATGTGGCTGATGCTGCAGCAGGACGAGCCGCGCGACTACGTGGTGGCCACGGGCGAGACCTACAGCGTGCGCGAGCTGGTGGAGGCCGCGTTCGGGCACGTGGGGCTCGACTGGCGGGAGCACGTGGTGCAGGACGAGCGCTTCATGCGCCCCGCCGAGGTGGACCTGCTGGTGGGCGATCCGTCGCTCGCCAAGACCGGCCTGGGGTGGGAGCCCGAGGTGGGCTTCCACCAGCTGGTGCGGATGATGGTGGACGCCGACCTGGAGCGCCTGCGGCCGGCGGCCGCACGCGCGCTGGCGGCCGCGGGCTGAGCGCCGTGCGCGTACTGGTCACCGGCGCGGCCGGCTTCGCGGGGGTGCACCTGGCCCGCGCGCTGCTGGCCGAGGGGCACGAGGTGTGGGGCACCCTGCAGGGGGGCCACGCGCCGCCCGTGGAGCCGGCCGGCGTGCACTGGGTGGCGATGGAGCTCACCTCGCCCGCGTCGGTCGCCGACGCGCTGGCCCGGGCGTGCCCCGAGCGCGTGTTCCACCTGGCCGCGCAGGCCTCCGTGGCCGACAGCTTCGGTGACCCCCAAGCCACCTGGGAGACCAACGCCACCGGCACGCTGCGCCTGCTCGCCGCGCTGCCCCGGGGCGTGCGCTTGCTGTTCATCAGCAGCGCGGAGGTGTACGGCGTGGTGCCCGAGGCGGCCCAGCCGATCGCCGAGGCCACGCCGCTGCGCCCCGCCAACCCCTATGCCGCGTCCAAGGCGGCCGCCGAGATGGCGGTGGTGGAGGCCGCGCTGGGCCACGCCGGCGCGCACGCCGTGGTGGCCCGCTCGTTCAGCCACACCGGGCCCGGCCAAGACGCGCGCTTCGCGCTGGCCGCCTTCGCGCAGCAGCTGGCGCGCATCGGGGCGGGGCTCGAGCCGCCGGTGCTGCGCGTGGGCAACCTGTCGGCGCGGCGCGACTACCTGGACGTGCGCGACGTGGTGCGCGCCTACCTGGCGCTGATGGAGCACGGCACCCCGGGCGCGGCCTACAACGTGGCCAGCGGCGAGCCGCGGCGGATGGACGAGCTGGTGTCCACGCTGGTGGAGCTGTCGGACACGGGCGCCCGTGTGGAGGTGGACCCGGCCCGCGTGCGCCCGGTGGACGTGCCCCTGCTCTCGGGCGACGCCACGGCGCTCCGGGCGCTGGGGTGGGAGCCGCGCGTGCCGCTGCGCCAGACGCTGGCCGAGCTGCTGCGCCACGAACGGGCCGCGCTCCCCGCCCCGGCGGAGGCGGCTTGAGCGGAACCGTGTACCTGGTGGGCGCCGGCCCCGGCGACCCCGGCCTCCTCACCGTGCGCGCCGCCGAGCTGCTCGCCCGCGCCGACGTGGTGGTGTACGACGCCCTGGTGTCGCCCGGGATCGTGGACGGGGCCGCGAAGGCGGAGCGCATCTACGCCGGCAAGCGCGGCGGCACCCGCAGCCCGCTGCCGCAGGAAGAGATCAGCCGCCTGCTGGTCGACCTCGCCGCACGGCACGAGACGGTGGTGCGCCTCAAGGGCGGCGACCCGTTCGTGTTCGGCCGCGGGGGCGAGGAGGCGCTGGAGCTGGCGCGCGCGGGGGTGCCGTTCGAGGTGGTGCCCGGCGTGACCGCCGGCGTGGCGGCCACCGCCTACGCGGGGATTCCCGTCACCCACCGCGGCATCTCCACCGGCGTGACGCTGGTGACCGGGCACGAAGACCCGGAAAAGGCCGAGACGGGGATCGACTGGGGCGCCCTGGCGCGGACCGGCGGAACGCTGGTGTTCTACATGAGCGTGGGGCGGATGGAGGAGAACTTCGCCCGCCTGGTGGAAGCCGGCCGCTCGCCCGGCACGCCCGCCGCGGCGATCGAGTGGGGCACCCATCCGCGGCAGCGCACCGTCACGGGAACGCTGTCCACCCTTCCCGCGCTCGCGCGCGAGGCCGCCGTGGGCGCCCCGTCGATCGTGGTGGTGGGCGACGTCGTCTCCCTCCGGGGCGAGCTGGCGTGGTTCGACCGGCGTCCGCTCTTCGGGCGGCGGATCGTGGTCACACGCGCCCGGGCGCAGGCGAGCGCGTTCGCCGCCCGGCTGGGGACGCTGGGCGCAGAGGTGATCCAGCTCCCCGCCATCCGCATCGAGGCGCCGGAAGATCCCGCACCGCTGCGCGAGGCGGTGGGGTGTGTCGATTCGTTCGACTGGATCGTTCTGACCAGCGTCAACGGGGTCGAGCGCTTCTTCGCCGCGCTGCGCGAGGGCGGGCGCGACACGCGGGCGCTGGCGCGGGCCTCGGTCTGCGCCATCGGCCCGGCCACCGCGGGCGAGCTGGAGAAGCACGGCATCCGCGCCGACCTGGTCCCCCCCGAGTTCGTGGCCGAGTCGGCGGTGGAAGCGCTCGCCGCCGCCGGCGTGGCGGACAAGCGGGTGCTGATCGCCGCGGCCGAGGACGCGCGGCCGGTGCTGGCCGAGGGGCTGCGCGGGGCCGGGGCGCGGGTGATGGAGGTCGTCGCCTACCGCACCGTGCCCGACGGCACGGGCGCGGACAGGGTGCGGAGTCGCCTGGAGGCGGGCGAGGTGGACGTGCTCACCTTCACCGCCGCCTCCACCGCGCGCAACTTCGCGGCGCTGGTGGGAACGGACGTGCACGGCGCGAAAGTGGCCTCCATCGGCCCTGTCACCTCGGCGGCGCTCGGCGAGCTGGGGATGGCGGTGGACGTGGAGGCCGACGAAGCGACCCTCGACGGGCTGCTGCGCGCCGTCCGCGGGCTCTATGCGGGAGGCGCGGGATGAGGTGGGGAAGGGAATGGGCCGTCGCGGTGGCGCTGGCCGGGGCGACGGCGCTGGTGCCGCCGCGCGCCGCCGCGCAGGACACCACCGGCATCCGCATCGACCCGCGGAACGCTCCCGTGCTCGACGGCGAGCCGATGACGGTGGACACCACCGCGTGGCTCCGGGTGGAGGAGCACGCGCCGGCCTTCCGCGCCTCGCCCTCGCTCCCCTTCGAGCACTGGGCCGTGCAGGCGGCGCGCCGCGCCGAGGCGCTGGGGCTCACCCGCTTCTTCCCCGCGCAGCGCGCCGTCCCCCGCGCCGAGGTGGCCCGCGCGCTGGACGACGCCGTGCGCAACGCGGAGGGCCCGGCGCTGCGGCGGATGGCGGAAGGGTGGCGGGCGCGCTTCCGCGAGGAGTTCCCGGAATACGCCGACGCGGTCTCCGCGCGGTCGCGCGGCGGCGTGACGCTGCTCGGCACGCGGGCGGCTGCGGGGTACGACCGCTGGACCGGCCGGCTCGCGCCGGCGGTGGGGTACCGCGGGTCGCGGAACGATCCCGAAGCCCTGCGCGACCTCTCCGCCCCCCGCGCCACCCTGGGCGGAGGCGTGGCCACGCCCTGGGCCAGCGCCAGTGCCGAAGGCGCCTACCGCGGCGGCGAGGCCGTGCTGCGGGAGTGGGACGTGGGCGTCGGCTTCGGCGCCTTCCAGCTGGCCGTGGGCCGCGCGCAGGTGGGCTACGGCTGGGGGCGGACCGGCGGCATCGTCTACGCCACCCCCGACGCGCTGCCGCGCATCGAGCTGCAGAGCACGCGGCCCTTCCGCCTCCCGTGGGTGCTCCGGCACGTGGGCCCGGTCACGCTGCACACCTTCGCGGGGCCGGTGAACGACCCCGCGCGGCACCCCACCAACCCAAAGCTGTGGGGGATGCGCGTGGCGGTGCAGCCGCACCCCCGGCTCACGCTGGGCGCCAACCGCGGCTCGATGTTCGGCGGCGAGGGCGACCCCACCACGCTGAAGAACCTCGCCTCCATGCTGGTGGGCGTGGTGCGCAGCACCTTCGAGAACCAGGTGGTGTCGCTCGACGCGCGCTACCGGCTGCCCACCGACCGGGTGCTCCCCGCCACGGCCTACGTGGAGTGGGGCGCGGACGACGCCGCGGGTGCCTTCGACGAGACGCCGGGGCGGGTGATCGGCCTGTTCCTCCCCGCGCTACCGGCGGCGCCGCAGCTGGCCGCGGGGGCCGAGTACACCTACTTCAAGCACTGGTGCTGCGGCCACGGGCCCTGGTACCTGAACGCCACCTTCCCCGGCAACTGGGCCGTGCGCGGCCGCCCGCTGGGGCACCCCCTGGGCGGCGAGGGCGCCGAGTACGCGGGCTACCTGCGCGCCGACCTGTGGGACGCGCGCCTGCGCGTGGACGCCCGCGGCTGGGTGCGCGACCGCTCGGAGCGGAGCCTGGTGGGCGTGCTGTACCACGGCGGCGGCAACCTGTACACGCCGCAGCGCGCCGGCCGCAGCCGGGGCGCCACCCTGGACGCGGCGCTGCGGCTGGCACCGCGCGCGGAATGGCGCGGCGCGTGGATGCTGGACGACGGCGACGGATGGCGCGAGCAGGCGCTCACCACCTCGCTCGCGTGGACCTTTTGACGCCCCGACCCTTCGACCCGTTCGCGGCTGGACTCCCATGCTGATGTCGCGCTTCCCGAGCTACCGTCCCCGGCGCCTGCGCCGCTCCGAGCCCCTGCGCGCGCTGGCGCGAGAGACGCGGGTGTCGCCGGGCGACCTGATCCTCCCGCTCTTCGCCGTGCCCGGCCGGGGCGTGCGCCGGCCGGTGGGCTCCATGCCCGGCGTGGAGCAGACCTCGCCCGACGAGCTGCTGAAGGACGCGGAAGAGGCGCTGGCGCTGGGCTTGGGCGGCGTGCTCCTCTTCGGCGTGCCCGACGCCAAGGACGAGCGCGGGACCGGCGCCTGGCGCGACGACGGGATCGTGCAGACGGCCGTGCGGCTGCTCAAGCGCGAGCTTCCCGGGCTGGCGGTGATCACCGACGTGTGCCTGTGCGAGTACACCAGCCACGGCCACTGCGGGATCGTCGTGGACGGCGACGTGGACAACGACGAGACGGTGCCGCTGCTGGCGCGCGTCGCGGTGAGCCACGCCGCCGCCGGCGCCGACGTGGTGGCGCCCAGCGACATGATGGACGGCCGCGTGGGCGCCATCCGCGCCGCGCTCGACACGGCGGGCTTCGGGCGCACCGCCATCCTCTCGTACGCGGCCAAGTACGCCAGCGCCTTCTACGGCCCCTTCCGCGACGTGGCCGAGAGCGCGCCCAGCTTCGGCGACCGCCGCACCGCGCAGATGGACCCCGCCAACGCCGACGAGGCGCTGCGCGAGGTGCGGCTCGACATCGACGAGGGCGCCGACATGGTGATGGTCAAGCCCGCGCTGGCCTACCTCGACATCATCCGGCGGGTCAAGGACGAGACCGGCTTTCCCGTGTGTGCCTACCACGTGTCGGGCGAATACGCCATGATCGAGGCCGCCGCGCGCCTGGGGTGGATCGACGGGCCGCGGGCGCACGAGGAGGCGCTCACCTCCATCCGCCGCGCCGGCGCCGACCGGGTGATCTCGTACTGGGCGCGGCAGTTCGCCCGCTCGCGCGGCCGGTGACGGTGGCGCGCGCTAGGGCGCGGGTGTCCCGCTGCACCACGGCTGTCCCGGTTCGCATGGGCTCCTGTAGGCCGGGCGCGCACCCGTTCGGCGCGGGGCGTGGCCGCGCCGCGGCTGAAAACCGCCACTTTGCTCCGTCCTCGCGCCCTGGCGTGGGGGGCCGGTTCTCCCTGCGCGGGCGCGGTGTTCACCCGCGCTCCGGCGCGTGGAAGCCCGGGAGTGCCGGTCCCCACGGGCCACTCTCCGGGGGGCCGCGCCGCGAGTCCGCGGCGAACCGTCATGGGGATGGCCTGAAACGTGCCGCGAGTGGACGCGTTTCGTACGATGTGACGCGCGTCCCCCTGCGGGCGTCTCCCCGTCGTGCCGGCAGGCGGCGCGGCCGCTGGATGAGCGAACTCCCCGCCGCTGCCCGCCCGGGCCGCGGCGCATGGCACGGCCGCGGCGCGGCCTTCCCAACACACCCTCGGGCTTGATGCTGTTTCCGGGTCTGTTCCTCCGTTTCCGCCGGGTGCTACTCGTCGTCCTGCACGCCCTCCTGATCCCGGTGGGGTACTACGCCGCGTTCGCGCTCCGCTTCGACTTCCAGCTCCCCGCCGAGCCCGCGCGGCTGTTCTGGGCCACGCTGCCGTACCTGGTGGCGATCCGGCTGGCCTCGTTCGCGATCTTCGGGCTGTTCCGGGGGTGGTGGCGGCACGCGGGGATGAGCGACTTGGTGGCGCTGGTGAAGGCCGTGTCGCTCAGCACCGTGCTGGCGCTGGCGGCGCTGTTCATGAGCGGCAACCTGGCGGGGATGCCCCGCTCGGTGCTGGCGCTGGACGCCGGCGTGGCGCTCCTCCTCTTCGGCGGGCTGCGCTTCACGGTGCGCGCCTTCCGCGAGGACCGGCTCACCCCGTGGCGCGCCCTGAACGGCAAGCGCACCCTGATCATCGGCGCGGGGATCGCCTCCGAGCGGCTGCTGCGCGCCCTGCAGCGCGACGGCGGGTCGGGGATGTGCCCGGTGGCGCTGGTGGACGACGACACCGAGAAGCACGGGATGCACATCCACGGCGTCCCCGTTCTGGGCGCCACCGCCGACCTGGGCCGGATCGCGGCCAAGCTGCAGGCGCAGCTGCTGGTGATCGCCATCCCCTCGGCCACCCGCGAGCAGATGCGGGCGCTGGTGGAGCAGTGCCTGGCCACCGGGGTCGAGTTCAAGATCGTCCCGTCGATCCGCGAGCTGCTGGACGGCCGCGCCCGGCAGGGCCAGCTGCGCAGCGTGCAGATCGAGGACCTGCTGGGCCGCGAGACGGTGGAGCTGGGGCTGGACGGCCCCCGCGCCGAGCTGCAGGGCCGCACCGTGCTGGTCACCGGCGGGGCCGGCTCCATCGGCTCCGAGCTGGCGCGGCAGATCGCCGGGTGCGGACCGGCGCGGCTGGTGGTGCTCGACCAGGCCGAGAGCCCGCTCTACTTCGTGCACCTGGAGCTGGCGCACGCGCACCCCGGGCTGCGCATCGAGCCGGTGGTGGCCGACGTGACCGACCAGGGGCGGATGGAGCGCGTGTTCGCCCGCTACCGCCCCGACTTCGTCTTCCACGCCGCGGCCTACAAGCACGTGCCGCTGATGGAGCACAACGTGGTGGAGGCGGTGCGCAACAACGTGCTGGGCACCCTGTGCGTGGCCGAGATGGCCGCCCGCTTCGGCGCCGAGAAGTTCGTGCTGATCAGCACCGACAAGGCGGTGCAC
>Ga0247773_1000595_pt1 | contig 14242 bp, 8 predicted proteins | sample UWRJL092311B6_FD_179934 | JGI IMG/M metagenome (GOLD analysis project Ga0247773, IMG submission 179934) | Plant litter microbial communities from Arlington Agricultural Research Station in Wisconsin, United States - UWRJ-L092-311B-6 | ecosystem: Environmental > Terrestrial > Plant litter >...
CGTCGCCGATGCGCTCGGCCATGGAGCGGCGGCGGGTGGTGTCGTCCAGCCGCTGGCGCTCGCGCCCCAGCTCCACCACGGCGGCCTTGTAGTTGGTCTCCAGCAGCGGAACCTGCGCGCGCACCTCCACCATCTCCCGCCGCATGGCGCCCAGCAGCCCGGCGATCTGGTCCTCGGGCTCGCGCTTCCCCGCCTCGGTGATGAACGAGTCCCACGCCTGCGAGAACATCTTCCTGAGGTCGTCGAGCATCGGGGTACGGGCGAATGCGGTGGAGAGGTCGCGGGCGGACGGGTGTCGCGCGGCGAAGCGGGGAAAGCTGGGTGCGCGCGGCGGGCACAGCAAGGGGCGCCCGGCGCGACACCGGGCGAAAAGGGCAGACCCGCCGCGTGCGCTGGGCACCGGCGGGTCTGCTCGTCACTTCTCGGGATCGGCGTCCGGCTTCTTCCTCCGCGTCCGTTTGGGCGGCTCCTCGTCTCCGCTTCCCTTCGGCTTGCGCCGGCGCAGCAGGTAATCGTACGGCTCCTGGATGGCGTACTCCGCGCGCACCAGGAACTCGAGCCACTCGCGCAGCGCCTCGGCCGAGTGCGGCAGGGCCCCGGCGGCCTCGGCGCGATCGATGACCGCGTCGATGTAGTCGAGCGCGGCGTCCCGGCCGGCGGGGAGCACCGACTTGAGCTGTGGGAGCGTTTTCCGCTCCGTCACGGTCTCCCACTCGATTGCAACGGGTTTGCGCGCCATATACAGTTCGCCAAAGGCTCTCAAGGTCCGTCGCTCCGGCTGGCTGCTGCCCTTGACGAAGTTCTGGACCGCCGCCGTGGACATGTCCACCATCGCCGCCAGGCCGCGGTCGGTGTACTCCAGCCGGAGCACATCCGCGAATTCCCGGAGCACATCCAAAGGGATGTCTTGCCACTTCCCATACTGACGGAAGTCGCCCTCGAAACGGTCATGGCCGTTTTGGCCGCTATTCGGGTCTCTCATGTGGAAGGTTAACATAGTTGATGTGACGAGGCAATAGTGGCCGTAGGGTAAAAACGCCGTCGCTCCAACACGGCCACGTGCGTCCAGATTCACCATTCTGCAGCGCTCGAACCCTCCCCGCTGGACACGTGAGACCGGGCTCGCGGCCTAGGCCGGCGACACCGTGTAACCGAACGGATCGTACAACCCGCCGCACGGACTGTCAAGATCTTCGGAAGCACATCGTGCCTGCCGCTCCGCCGTGCCTCCGTGTCCTCCGTGGCTCGCTCGAAGCCCCCCGGGATCCGCCGACGGGGAGGGCAGGGGCTTCGCGGCGAACGAAAACGGGCCCCGGAGATCGCTCTCCGGGGCCCGCTCTCCCTCGACCGCCAGACGCCGGTCAGACGTCCAGGTTCTTCACGTACTTGGCGTTCTGCTCGATGAAGAGGCGGCGCGGCTCAACGGGGCGGGTGGAGACCGCTCGCCGACTCCTTCTGAAATGCTGATGGGTGCGCCGCAGTGGGGAACGAGGTTCACCAAGCAAGACAATCGTTTGCCGGGCCGCGCATGCGATTGTAAATTGCCAATCAACAAGCCGCGAATCTGGTCGTCCAGCTGCCTCCCGCACGATTATTTTTAAGGACGTCCGAGGCATCCAGGCTAGCATTACACGCGCCCACGCCGCATGAACCTCCCATCCTCAGCAGATCTACCGTAGATATGACCGAATCCATCAACTTCGAGCAGGTCCCCTTCGGCGGTGCGTCGGATTTCGTCAACAATCCGGAACCGCGGTGTCCATGTGTTCTGGTGCTCGATGTTTCCTACTCGATGAATGGTCAGCCGATCAGCGAGTTGAATGACGGGCTGCGGACGTTCCGCCAGGAGCTCGACTCGGACGACCTCGCGCTCAAGCGCGTTGAGATTGCGCAGGTCCTCTTCGGCCCCATCCAGACGAACGACTTTGAGGGTGCGGCCAACTGGCGTCCGCCGCACCTCACCGCGCAGGGCGACACGCCCATGGGCCAAGCGATCAACGAGGCCCTGGAATTGGTACGTGCCCGCAAAGACGAGTACCGCCGCAACGGTATCTCCTACTACCGTCCCTGGATCTTTCTTATTACCGACGGCAGTCCGACCGACGCCTGGCAGACTGCCGCGCAGCGGGTGCACCAAGGCGAGGCGAACAAGGAGTTCTCCTTCTTCGCCGTAGGCGTGCAGGGCGCAGACATGAACACCCTGACCAAGATTTCTCCCCCGGAACGCTCGCCTCTGGCGCTCAAAGGTCTCGCCTTCCGCGAGCTGTTCCGCTGGCTTTCCGAGTCGATGAAATCCGTTTCGCGCTCCCAGCCAGGCGACGCCGTACCGATCCCACCCCCGACCGGGTGGGCGGTGATCGGCTGAGTCGCATGGATGCTCGGCACAAATGGCGCTGGATCGGAAGATCAGTCCGTGGCACATCGCACGTGCGCGCGGGCACTCCGTGCCAGGACGCTTGTCGGATCGACCGCGTCGGAGAAGGCCCGGATGGCGCGGTTCTCGTGCTGGTGTGCGCCGATGGGGCCGGCAGCGCGCCTCTGTCGCAAGAGGGTTCGCTTCGCGCGGTGCGCTCGGTGGTGGCGAGCGCGGCCAACTTCGTCCTTCACGGCGGCCGCGTCTCCGATCTGGACGACGCTGCGTTGGCTGGGTGGTTCGAGGTAGCTGCCTGGCAGATCCAAGAGGCGGCCGAGGCAGAGGCGCGTCCCGTCGGCGACTACGCGTGTACGCTTCTGTGCGCGGTGATCGACGGCGCGGCCGCGGCGTACGCGCAGCTCGGCGACGGAGCGATCGTGGCCGGATGCGGGGATGACATCCACCCGGTGTTCTGGCCGCAGCAGGGTGAATACGCGAACACCACGTTCTTCATCACCTCCCCCAGGCATCTGGAGCGGGTGCAGACCCGGACGGGAGCCGAGGTCCCCGAGCGCGTCGCGCTGATGAGCGATGGCTTGCAGAACCTCGCGCTCCGGATGGCCGACCGTTCCGCCCACCCAGGCTTCTTCAGCCCTCTTTTCGTAGATCTTCTCAGGCAGCCAGCCGGGGAGGCGGAGTCGCTCCGCGAGCCGCTGTACGACTTTCTCGACTCGCCGCGTGTCAACGAACGCACCGACGACGACAAGAGCCTGCTCCTTGCGATCCGCGAGATGCAGGCGCCCGTGATCGACGTTGCCGAGGCGGACGCCGCCTCCGAGGACGAGACCCTGGCGTGAGCGCGCGGACGGCTGCGGCGGCAAGGCCGACGATCTACGATGCGCACGGACGCCCCGTGGCCCTTGGCGAGAGCATCGGACGCGGCGGTGAGGCCGAGGTATTCGCCGTCCAGGCGGTTCCTGGAAGCGTGGCCAAGGTCTACCACAAAGTCCCGGAGCACACCAAAGGGGAAAAGCTGGCCGTCATGGCCGCCATCGCGGCACCGGACCTCCTGCGCGTCGCCGCATGGCCAACCGGAACTCTCCACGTTCGCCCGGGAGGGGAGGTAACCGGATTGATGATGCCGCGGGTCGAGCGGCACCGCGAGTTGCACGCGCTCTACAGTCCGGCGCAGCGGCGGCAGACCTTCCCTCATCGCGACTGGGAATTCCTGCTCCACGTTGCAGTGAACGTGGCCCGCGCGGTCGCCATCGTACACGCCGCGGGGCACGTGGTCGGCGATGTGAATCAGAAGAACGTGGTCGTAAACGAAGAAGGAAAGGTACGCCTTCTCGACTGCGACTCATTCCAGATCAGCGTCGGCGGCAGGCGCTTCCCGTGCGAAGTGGGTGTGCCGGACTTCACGCCGCCCGAGCTTCACGGACAATCCTTCAAAGGGGTGATCCGCACGCAGAACCACGACTGCTTTGGGCTCGCGATCCTGGTCTTCCACCTGCTGTTCATGGGCCGCCACCCCTTCACCGGCGTATACCAGAAGGGCAGGGCGGACATGCCGACCGAACGGGCAATCCGTGAGGGGCGCTACGTCTATGGCATCCACGCAGTGCGGCATGAGATGGACGCACCGCCGCACTCGCTCCCCCCGGCAGCGGGAGCGACCGCCGAGGTGGCGTTGCTCTTCGAGCGCGCCTTCGCGCTGCAGAACGGCGCGCCGACCCGTCCGTCAGCGGCTGAGTGGGTCGGCGCGTTGACACGGATGCAGAAGGAAGTACGCCGGTGCGGCGCGCATCGAGGACACGCGTTCGTCGGGAGCAACTGTCCATGGTGCGCGATCGAGCGCGGCGGGGGGCCGGATTTCTTCTTGACGCTCGCGTCGATCTCGCCGGGCGCGGCGCGCACGCCTGGTGCCTCTGCGCCGGTGTGGAGCCTCGACGCGCTGCTTCGCCGCGCGCAGGCCATCCCGCATCCGCCCACATCGCTGGCTCCGTCGCTCCGCCAGCCTCCGGCCAAGGCCGGAGTCGCGTCGCAGGTCGCATCGAACGCGCCGCAGCTAGCTTTCTCCGCGCTGTTCTACTTCGTCGCAATCGCGTGCTTCTTCGCGATGTTCGAGTTCGGCTGGCTCTTCTTCGTGATGCTTGGGGCCGTGTTCGTGGGGAATGCGCTTCGCGACGGGGCAAAGACGTCCAAGCTCGATCCTGCGCTCAGGGATCTACTGGCACAGGCCATCCGGGCGCACATCGCGCGCGTGTCGGATTGGGATCGCGACGTGGCCGGTCCGGCAAGGCAGTTCCACGACGCGGCTCGAACGTTGGACGAAAAGCAGCGCGCCTATCGCCTTCTCCCAGGTGAGCACCAGAAGGCGCGGCAGGACCTCCACAGTAATCAGCATCAGATCCAGCTCAGGCAGCATCTGGAAAAGTTCTACGTCCGGGGCGCGCGGGTCGACGGTGTGGGGCCGAGCCTCAAACAGACCCTGATGTCCTTCGGCATCGAGACTGCGGCAGACGTCACACGCGGTGCGGTGCTGCGCGTCCCGGGCTTCGGGCCCGCGCGGACGCAGGCGCTACTCGACTGGAGACGAGGCATCGAGGCGCGGTTCGTGTTCAACCCGAACAAGAGCGTCGATCCGGCGGACCTCGCCGAGATCGACCGGCGTTTCGCGGCGAAGCGCCAGAAGCTCGAGCAAGAGATGGAAGCGCTGGTCGCGCAGATGCAGAGCCACTCGTCGCGGACCCAGAATGCGGCGCAGCGGCTTCAGGGAGAATTGGCCCGGACGGGTGAGGCGCTTGCCGTGGCGAAGGCGAAGGCGGGGCAGCGCTGAGACGGATTTGTCGCTTGGAGGACCGTCGAGGAGATGGCCCGCCTGACGGATGTAGCCTGGTCTAAGGCGGCAAGCCGTCTCCACCGTACCCGTCAGGCGACCTGATATGCACTGCGACGTTGGGCTCAGCTTCTGAGCTGGCGCACTGATAACGTATGACGAAAGCAAGCGACGCCGGCGAGGAGATCCTCGCCGGCGTCGTCCTCAAATCCGATCGTCCGTGACTCAGACGTCCAGGTTCTTCACGTACTTGGCGTTCTGCTCGATGAAGAGGCGGCGCGGCTCCACCTCTTCACCCATCAGCTGGGTGAAGATCGAGTCGGCCTCCACGGCGTCCTCCATCGTCACCTTGAGCAGGGTGCGCGTCTCGGGATCCATCGTGGTCTTCCAGAGCTGGTCGGGGTTCATCTCGCCGAGCCCCTTGTAGCGCTGCACCGACACGCCCTTGACCTCCTTGCCGTCACCGTCGGCGCCCGCGGTCCCGCGGATGCGGGCCAGGATCTCGTCGCGCTCGGTGTCGCTGTAGGCGTACTGCTCGCTCTTCCCCTTCTTCACCAGGTACAGCGGCGGCTGCGCGATGTACACGAAGCCCGCGTCCACCAGCTGCCGCATCTGCCGGAAGAAGAAGGTGAGGAGGAGGGTGCGGATGTGGCTGCCGTCCACGTCCGCGTCGGTCATGATGATGATCTTGTGGTAGCGCGCGTTGTCGAGGGTGAACTCGTCCTCGCCGATCCCCGTGCCGATGGCCGTGATGATCGCGCGGATCTCCTCGTTGGAGAGCACCTTGTCGAAGCGCGCCTTCTCCACGTTCAGGATCTTCCCCTTGAGCGGGAGGATCGCCTGGAACTCACGCTTGCGCCCCTGCTTGGCGCTGCCGCCGGCGCTGTCGCCCTCCACGATGTACAGCTCGCCGATCTCGGGGTTGCTGCTGCTGCAGTCTGCCAGCTTGCCGGGGAGGACGCCGGTCTCCAGCGCGCTCTTCTTGCGCGTCAGGTCGCGCGCCTTGCGGGCGGCCTCGCGCGCGCGGGCGGCGCTGATCGCCTTGTCGATGATCGCGCGGCCCACGCCGGGCTTCTCCTCGAGGTACTCGCCGAACTTCTCGTTCACGGTGGTCTCCACCGCGCCCTTGACCTCGCTGTTGCCGAGCTTGGTCTTGGTCTGCCCCTCGAACTGCGGCTCGCGCACCTTCACGCTGATCACGCAGGTCAGCCCCTCGCGCACGTCGTCGCCCGAGAGCCCGTCCACGCCGCCCTTCTTGAACAGCCCCACGCGCCGCGCGTAGTCGTTGATGGTCCGCGTGAGCGCGCTCTTGAAGCCGGTGAGGTGCGTGCCGCCTTCGTGCGTGTTGATGTTGTTGACGAAGGTGAACGTGTTCTCGTTGTAGCCGTCGTCGTACTGGAAGGCGATCTCGATCTCGGCCTCGGGGCGGGTGGCCTCGATGTACACCACCTCGGGGTGCAGCGGCTTGCGGTTGCCGCGCAGGTGCTCCACGAACTCGCGGAGGCCGCCCTCGTAGTGGTAGGTGTCGCTGCGCACCTCGCCGCCGTCGACCGTGGGCCGTTCGTCGGTGAGCGAGATGTTGACGCCCTTGTTGAGGAACGCCAGCTCGCGCAGCCGGTTGCTGAGCGTGTCGAAGGAGTAGGTGGTCTCCTCGAAGATCTCGGCGTCGGGCTTGAACGAGACGGTGGTGCCGGTGTCGGCGGCCTCGCCGGTCACCTTCAGCTCCATCGTCTTGTCGCCGCGCGAGAAGGCCATCTCGTGCACCCCGCCGCCGCGGCGCACCGAAACCCGCAGCCACTCCGAGAGCGCGTTGACCACCGACACGCCCACGCCGTGGAGGCCGCCGGAGACCTTGTACGAACCCTCGCCCTCGTTGTCGAACTTGCCGCCCGCGTGGAGCATGGTGAGCGCCATCTCCACCCCCGACATGTTCTCGGTGGGGTGGATGTCGACCGGGATGCCGCGGCCGTCGTCGACCACCGTGATCGAGTTGTCGGCGTGGATGGTCACGTCGACCCGGGTCGCGAAGCCGGCCATCGCCTCGTCGATGGAGTTGTCGACCACCTCGTACACCAGGTGGTGCAGGCCGCGCGCGCTGGTCGACCCGATGTACATCCCCGGGCGCTTGCGGACGGCCTCCAGGCCCTTGAGGACCTGGATCTGGCCGGCGTTGTATTCCTGGGCTGCGGAGCTCGAAGCCATGCCCCCTCGTCGCTGTGTTCGGTCGGTTGATCTAGACCCGGTCAATACCCCGAGATGGCGCGCACGTTCGCGCCGGTGCTGCGTTTGCGCGCCGTTCCCTCAGGGCGCCATCTGGAAGACGATCATGCGGATCTGCCCTTCCTTGCGGCCGCTGTTGACGCGCTTGATCAGCTCGTGCTTCATCAGGTTCAGCTCCATCATCCACGCGCTGTTGGCGACCTGCACGAACAGGGTCTGCTCGTGCAGGCCGCTGGGGGTGGTGACGGCGGCGATCTGCGGGCCCACGCGCTCCGGCCAGTCGGTGAGCACGGTCGCCGCCTCGACCTTCGCGCCGATCCCGGACTTGTCCAGGAAGCGCGACAGCACGTCGCCCAGCGGCGTGGGGGCAACGTTGGTCTTGCGGGTGCGGGCGCGGCTCACGGCGGTGCGGAAACGGCCATTGCGGCGAGGCGAAAGACTCCTGCGGATTGTGCTCTCAATCTAGCACGCCGAGCGCGGTCGCGAAACGGTCACGATGCGCCCCCGATCGCATCCTGTAGCTATCCGGCACTCGCTTGGGCCACAAGATGTTGCGCAGACCTTGTGCGCCTCCGGTGTCGGGGTGGATGTGCTACGATGCGTGTCGCAGAGCGTCGCTCATCCTCATCCATCGTCAACCGCAACGGGTGAACACCGAGCCATGGAGAGCACCGAGGCCACGGCGAGCTCCGTCGCATTCCGCGGTTCGACCGTGGCTCCGTGACTTCCGGGGCTCGCGCGAAGCGCCACCGTTGTTGTTGGCCGGAAGGAAAAAGAGAACACGGAACGACAACGGGAACCACAACGGTTGAACTGCCTGGTTCTCCCGCAGTTGACCGTAGCTCCGTTGTCGTTCCCGTTGCTCGCGCGAAGCGCCCCTGTTGCAGTTCGCTCAGGCCGCCTTCGCGAGCGTGTCCGGGATGATGGAGACGAGGGTGGCGTGGCGGAGCTTCTGCCCGGGGCGCCAGGCGAGCGACTTCACCTCGATGCCGACACCGGGCTTCAATCGCGCGAGCTGCAGCCGCGAGTAGATCGGAACGATGCCGGCGGAGGCACCGGCGGGATCGGCCACCGCGACCTCGCCGGCGTAGACGCGGGTGATGGTGAAGCGATGCACGTGGAAGCACTTCACCTTGAGCCAGGCGCGTGGCCGCGAGCCGGGCCGGTAGCCGCTCCCGATCCGCTTCGACACGATCCCCTCGATCCCCAGCCCGTGCGCGTGGGCGTGCAGCTCCGGCCCCAGGCCGATCACGTGCTCCACGTAGCGCAGCCGCGCTCCCCCGCGCTCCAGCACGTCCGCCAGCCGCTGCTTGCGCTCCAGCACGCAGGCGGCCAGCAGGTCGCGTCCGCGGACGCGCAGGAGGTCGAACGCGTGGTAGAGGAGGGGAGGGGCGTTGCGCCCGCCGCGCATCGCCCGGTGCAGGGCGGTGAAGTCCGGCAGGCCATCCGCGCCGATGGCCACCAGCTCGCCGTCGAGGTACGCGTCGCGCAGCCCCAGCTCCGCGACGGCGCCCTCGATCGCCCGCAGCTTCTCCGTCCAGTCGTGCCCGCCGCGCGTGTACAGCCGCACGCGCCCGCTTTGAACGCACGCGCCGAGGCGGTAGCCGTCGTACTTCACCTCGTGCAGCCAGCGGTCGCCGGGCGGCGCCTGCTTCGCGGCGGTCAGCAGCTGCGGGGGGATGAAGGTCATCGCGCGGGCCTGTCGCGGTGCCCGCGTTCGCCGCCGGCTCCTTTCGGCGCGGCGGCCGTGGTTCCAAGGCGGATGAATCCGCGGCTACAACGGCCCAAAGTCGCTGCGCGACTCCCACGCGAGCATCCGCGCGCGTGGCGGGTGCCGTGGCGCTCACCCTGGCGGCGGGCGCTGCCCGCCACGCTCCCCGCCCGCCTGTCCCTCTCCCCAAACAGCCGGGGAGAGGGACGTGGGCTCGCTACGCTCGCGGCGGTGAGGGAGGCGGTGAAGCGCTCCCTTTTCTCCCGCGGAGCGAGGGAGAGGGGCCGGGGGAGAGGGGGCAGCCGGCGGCCGCGGTGATGCCCGTCCGGGTGCGACGGTGCCTTCGGGGGAGTGGGTGGATGCGGTTGCATCATCCCCCCGCCCTCAGTGGTAGTCGTGCGACGGGACCACGGCGGCCGCGTCGTCGAGCTTGAGGGCGTAGAACTGCTCGGCCTTCAGGTTGGTGACGCCGTCTTCCTTCCCCAGCCTGCCGCGCACCGCCAGGATCCCGTTGCCGTTGATCACCTCGCGCTGCTCGGCGTAGATCGTGGGGTTCACGATCACGTCCATCCGTCCCGTCTCGTCTTCCAATCCCACGAAGACGAAGCCCTTGGCGGTGCCCGGGCGCTGGCGCACGATCACCACGCCGGCGGCGGTCACCACCTGGTTGTGCGCCAGCCGGGGATCGTCGCGCAGCTCGGCCACGGTGCGCACGCCCATCTCCGCCAGGAAGCCGCGCAGGTGGCGCATGGGGTGACCGTCCAGGTCGAAGCCGGTGGTGTGGTGCGCCATCAGCGTGCGCTCGCTGGGCCCCGGCTCGGGGATGCGCGGCTCCGCCACGACCGTCGCGGGCGCCAGCGGGCCGCCGCTGCCGCGCGCGCGCAGCTCGCCCAGCACCGTCCACAGCGCCTGCCGCGGGCCGCCGGGGATCCAGGCGCGGAACGCCCCCGCCGCCGCCAGCGCCCGCAGCCCCGCCTCGTGGGGAAAGCGCGCCACCACGTCGGCCGCGCTGGTGAACGGCCCGCGGCCGATCTCGTCCTTCAGCCGCCCCCCCGCCACCGACCCCAGCCCGCGCACGTACCGCATCCCCATGCGAACCGCCGGAGAGTGCGAAAGTGCGAGAGTACGAGAGTGCGAAAGTGGCTCGCCGCCAGCCGAAATACCGGCGCTCGCGCGCGGTTCACTCTCGCACTCTCGCACTTTCGCACTCTCGCACTGCGGTTCCATGGTGCAGTCCCACGCCGACACCGACAGATCGACCGGGAGCACGACGACCCCGTGCGCCTTCGCGTCGTGGATCAGGGTAGAGACGGGGTAGAAGCCCATCGGCTGGGCGTTCAGGATGGCGCACAGGTACTCGGCCGGGTAATACAGCCGCAGCCACGCGCTGGCGTATGCCAGCAGCGCGAACGAGATGGCGTGGCTCTCGGGGAAGGTGTAGCTGGCGCACGCCTCCAGCCAGCCGAGCACCTTCTCCGCCGCGTCGGAGCTCACGCCGCGCTCGGCCATCCCGGCGCGGATGCGCTCGGTGGCCTTGTGCATCTCGGCCGAGGTGCGCTTGCGGCTCATCGCCCGGCGCAGCGCGTCGGCCTCGCCGGGGCTGCACCCGCTCACCACGATCGCGCAGCGCATCAGCTGCTCCTGGAAGAGCGCCATCCCGTGCGTCCGCGAAAGCACCGGCTCCAGGTCGGGATGGGGATATTCCGTGGGCACCTTTCCGCGCCGCCGCGCCAGCATCTCCTTCACCTGGCCGCCCAGCATGGGGCCGGGGCGGATGGCGCCCACGCTGATCACCACGTCGTAGAAGCAGGTGGGGCGAAGCCGGGGGAGGAAGTTGGCCTGCGCCCGGCTCTCGATCTGGAAGAGGCCGATGGTGTCGGCCGCGGTGAGCTGGCGGTACACGGCCGCATCGTCCAGCGGCAAGCGGCCGATGTCGATCTCCACCCCGCGCCACTGGCGGATCAGCCGCACGCAGTCGCCCAGCAGCCGCAGCATCCCCAGCCCCAGCAGGTCGAACTTCGGCAGCCCCGCGTCGGCGCAGTCGTCCTTGTCCCACTGGATCACCGTGCGCTTCTGCATCGACGCCTGCTCGATCGGCACCACCGTGGACAGCGGGCGGGCCGAGATCACGAAGCCGCCGCTGTGGATCCCCCGGTGCCGGGGGAGCGCGTCGAGCCCCTCCACCAGGCGCACCAGGGCGCGCGCCCGCGGCTCGGCGGGGTCCAGGCCGATCGCCCGCAGCGCCTTCCCCTCGCTCATGTCCAGCCACTCGGCCGCCGTCCCGGCGCTGGAATGGCCGTCCAGCCGCTTGGCCAGCCAGTCGCCCTGCGTGGCGGGAAAGCCGAGGACGCGCAGGGCGTCGCGCACGGCGGAGCGGCCGCGGTACTCCACGTGGGTGCACACCATCGCCGCGTGGTCGCGCCCGTACGTCTCGTACACGTACTGGAGCACGCGCTCGCGGGCGTCCATCGCGGCGAAGTCGATGTCGATGTCGGGCGCCTCGGGGCGCTCGAGGGAGAGGAAGCGCTCGAAGAGGAGGGCGTGCGCCACCGGGTCGACCGCCGTCACCCGCAGCGCGTAGCAGACGATGGAGTTGGCCGCGGAGCCGCGCCCCTGGCACATGATCCCCTGGTCGCGCGCGAAGCGGCAGATGTCCCAGCAGACCAGGAAGTGGTCGGCCAGCCCCAGCGTGCGGATGGTGCGCAGCTCGTGCTCCAGCTGCCTGCGGTGCGTGTCCGACGCGTCCGGCAGCCGCTCGGCGAGACCCACGCGCGAGAGGCGCTCCAGGAAGTCGTCGGCGTTCTTCCACTGGCTGGGGAGAGGGAAGGCGGGGTGCACCGGCCCCACCTTGCTGAAGCGGAACCCCTGGCAGCGCTCGGCGATCTCCAGCGTGCGGCGGACGCCCTCGGGCGCGGCGCGCCAGCGGCGGGCCATCTCCGCCGGCTTCTGCAGGCACCACTCGGCACTGGGGCGCAGCACGCCGCGGCGGTGCGCCTCCTCCAGCGTGAGCTGCCGGGTGACGCACACCAGCGCGTCGTGCACCACGCGCCCCTCGGGGGTGGCGTAGTGCACGTCGTGCGTCACCGTCCACGGCATCCCCACCTCGCGCGCCAGGTCGAGCAGGTCGCCGCAGAGCGACGCCTCGGCGTGGGTGCGGTGGTCCCACAGCTCCAGGTACGCGCGCTCCCCGAAGGCGTCGCGCAGGCGGCCGGCCTCGGCGCGGGCGTCGTCCCAGCGCTCCTCGGCCAGCAGCCGGGGGATGCGCCCGCGCGGGCATCCGCTCAGCGCGACCAGCCCGGCGGCGTGCGCGGCCACGTCATCGAATGTCACCCCGGGCGCGCCCCGCGGCGCCTTCATCCGCCCCCTTGACACCAGGGCGCAGAGGTTCCCCCATCCTTCGGGGTTTTCCACAAGAAGGGTGAGGTGAGAGCGGTCCGCCAGCGTGATTTCGGCTCCGAAAATCGGAAAAATGCCAGACCCTTCACACGCCCTGGCGAAGCGCACGGCGCCCCCCACGTCGTCGTGGTCGGTCAGCGCCAGCGACCGGTAGCCGAGCTCGGCCGCGCGCGCGGCCAGTGACTCGGGCGTGGACGAACCGTCACCGAGCGAAAAGGCGCTGTGGGCGTGCAGCTCGACGTAATCTCCTTGCGGCATCTGCATTTACGGGGATTTCGCGCCCATTGCGCCGTCACACCGGTGTGTCACGGGTTCGTCTAGTCGTACCATCCCTCCAGGTACCACCGGCCGCTCGCCGCGTCGCGGAAAAGCAGCCCCAGCCACCCGTCGGGCGCCTCCACGCGCCAGTACTCGCGGGCGGTTCCGCCGGCCCACCAAGCACCTGAAATCCGTTCGGGCCCCTCACACCGAGTTTTCCACAGCCCTGGTGGAAAACTCCCCTTGACAGCACCTGTTTCCGTCCCAAGTGGGGCCATTTCCATCGTTTGCAGCTCCACCCGCTCGGGGCTGCGCCCCTCGCCCTCGCGCACCCGCACCGGCGCCGGCTCGGGGAGGCGGCGAAGGCACAGCTCCAGCGTTCCGCGCCCCAGCTCGGGCCCCTCGTCCACCGGCACGTCGCTCCCCGGCGGCTGCGCGGCGGCGAAGGTGGCGATCCCGCCGGAGCCCAGCACGCTCCACGCGGCGCGCTCGCCGGGGAGGTGCGCCCCGTTGCGGACGGCGGTGGAGAGCGCCCCCTCGCCCCAGCGCGCGAACACGGGGAGGAGGGCGGCGTGCAGCGCGCCGGGGTCGGGCGCGGGGGTGCGGAAGGCGTCGAGCTGGTCGGCCCGGGCCACGCCGTCTTCCGGCGCCTCCAGCCGCACGCCGGCCACGGGGCCCTCGGGCGGCCGCGCCTCCAGCGCGCGGCGGCAGAGGTCGGCCAGCACGCGCGGGTCGGCGGTGGGGCGCGCGGGGCGGATCTCGCGCACCTCCTCGCTCCGCGCGATCCCGTCGATCGAGAGCACCATCCGCAGCGAGGCGGGGATGCGCTGCCGCTCGCCCAGCTGCCTGCAGATGGCGTCGATCAGCCCGGGGAGGAGGAAGCGGAGCGGCTCGGTGCTCTCCACCGCCGGCTCCAGCTCGGTCTCGGCCACCGGGAGGGCGGGGTCGACCGGGCGAAAGGGCCAGCGCGGGTCGTCGGCCCGCGCCAGCCGCCATGCCGCCAGCCCCTCGGCGCCGAAGCGCAGCTCCACGTCGGCCGGGGCGAGCGCCGCCAGCGCGCCGCAGCTGTGGATCCCCAGCAGCCGCAGCGTCTCGCGGACGTGCATGGAGACGGGGAGCACCGCCAGCGAGCGGCGGCGCAGGTAGGTGGCGTCGGCGCCGGGGGTGACCACGCGAAAGGGCGTTCCCGGCTCGCGCGTGGCCGCCGCCGCCGCGATGCAGGTTCCCGCCACCCCCACCCGCGCGACCACGCCCGCCTCGCGCGCCGCGTCCACCAGCGCCTGGGCCACGGCCGCGTCGCCGCCGCGCCGCTCCATCCCGCCCGCGTCGGCCCAGAGCGCGCGCGCATGGCCGCGCACCGGCGTCACCCGCGGCGCGGCGCGGAGGAGCGCGCCGGCCAGGCGGGCGCGGGCCGCGGCGTCGAAGGTCCCGGCCACCACGGGCGGAAGGCGGATGCAGGCGATGC
>Ga0247773_1000596_pt1 | contig 14204 bp, 13 predicted proteins | sample UWRJL092311B6_FD_179934 | JGI IMG/M metagenome (GOLD analysis project Ga0247773, IMG submission 179934) | Plant litter microbial communities from Arlington Agricultural Research Station in Wisconsin, United States - UWRJ-L092-311B-6 | ecosystem: Environmental > Terrestrial > Plant litter >...
CCGCGTTCGCCTCGGCGTGGCCGAAAGCCAGCCACATGCCGGTCGGCTCGTGCCACTGCACGCCGGCCTGGCGACGGGCGGCGGCGAAGTGCGGGTACGGATCGCCGATCACCTCAGCCGAACCGAGCGCCAGCCGGCTGACCGGAACGGGCATGGCTAGGACGGCTCGCCGCGGGCGGCCAGGTTCTCGATCGCTGCCAGGTCCATCGGGCCGAAGGCATGCGGCAGCAGGCCGGCCACCGGGATCGGGCCACCGTCGGCGGCCACCAGCATCTCGGGACCGCCGTGTTCGAACAGCAGCTGCCGGCACCGTCCGCACGGCATCAACAGGTCGCCGGCACCGTTGACGCACACCATCGCCACCAGCCGGCCGCCGCCGCTGGCGGTCAGCGCCGACACCAGGCCGCACTCGGCGCACAGCCCCAGGCCGTAGGAGGCGTTCTCGACGTTGCAGCCGGTCACCAGCCGCCCGTCCGAGACCAGCGCCGCCGCACCCACCGGGTACTTCGAGTACGGCGCGTACGCCCGCTCCATCACCGCCACCGCCTCGCGGCGCAGCAGCTCCCAGTCGATCTCCGGGGTGGCCGTCATGTCTCCTCGCCCCGGCGGTAGACCTTGCCGTCGGCCTTGGGCATCCGCAGTCGCTGCGAGGCCAGCGCCAGCACCAGGATGGTCACCACGTACGGGGTGGTGCCGACCAGCTCGTCGGGCACCCGGTCGGTGTCGACGTACCACAGCACCGCCAGGACGGCGATCACCACGGCGACCACCGCGATCGCCCGCTGGCCGGTCCGCCACTGCCAGATCGCCACCAGCACCAGCGCGATCGCCATCAGCAGCAGCAGCGGGTGCACCGCCGAGGAGCTGCGCAGCTGGATCGCGTCGGTGTAGCCGAACAGCCCGGCACCGGCCGCCAGCGCCCCCGGCCGCCAGTTGCCGAAGATCAGCGCGGCCAGCCCGATGAAGCCGCGGCCGCCGGTCTGGCCGTCGCGGAACTGGTGGGCCGCGATCGCCAGCGCCGCGCCACCGAGGCCGGCCAGCGCGCCCGAGACGATGACCGCGATGTACTTGTACTTGTAAACGTTCACTCCGAGCGATTCGGCGGCGTACGGCGCCTCACCGCAGGAGCGCAGCCGGAGCCCGAAGGCGGTCCGCCACAGGATCCAGGCGGAGGCGAGCACTACCAGCGCGGCCAGCAGGGTGACCAGCGACAGCCGGGTGACCAGCCCGCCCAGCACCCCGGCCAGGTCCGAGACCGCGAACCAGTGCTTGTCCTCGACGGTGTGCAGCCAGTGCGAGAACGGCAGGGTGATGGAGCCGGCGTCGTCGATCGGCGGCGACTGCTTCTGGCCGCCGCCCGGGTAGTGGGCGAAGGTCACCTTGGTCAGGTACAGGGCCAGTCCCGGCGCGATGATGTTGATCGCGACGCCGGAGATGATGTGGTCCACCCCGAAGGTCACGGTGGCCACCGCGTGCACCAGCCCACCGGCCGCGCCGAGCAAGGTGCCGAACAGCAGCCCCGCCCAGGGGCCGTGGTCCCAGCCGAGGTAGGCGCAGCCCCAGGTGCCGAGGATCATCATGCCTTCCAGGCCGATGTTGACCACGCCGGCCCGCTCGGCCCACAGCCCACCCAGGCCGGCCAGCCCGATCGGCACCGCCGCCGACAGGCCGGCCGCGATCGTGCCGCTGCTGGTCAGGTCGTTGCCGCCGGTGAGCGCCCGCACCGCCGACAGCACCAGGAAGGCGCCGAGGGCGAAGGCGATCAGCAGCGGTGGTGACAGCCGGGAGCCGCGGCGACGGGGGGCGGCGTCGGGGCTGGCCGGCAGCGCGGTCGCGGTGCTCATGCGGTCACCGCCTGGTTGGTCGGGGCGGGCGGCGGGGTGGCCGCCAGCTGGGCGGCGACGTCCTTCTGTTGCAACACCAGGCGATACCGGCGCACCAGCTCGTAGGCGATCACCACCGACAGCAGGATCACCCCCTGCATGATCGCGGCGATCTCACGAGGCACCCCGATGAAGTCCAGCTGGTTGGCGGATTTGCCGAGGAAGGACCACAGCACCGCTGCCAGTGCCATCCCGACCGGCGAGTTGCGGCCCAGCAGCGCGATGGCGATACCGGCGAAGCCCAGTCCGGACTGGGCGGTCTGGCTGAACGTGTGGGTCTGGCCGAGCAGCTCGGGCAGGCCCACCAGCCCGGCCACCGCGCCCGACATCAGCATCGCCACCAGGGTCATCCGCTTGACGTTGACGCCGCTGGCCACCGCGGCCTGCTCGTTGAGGCCGGTCGCCTTGATCCGGAAGCCGAACCGGGTACGGCCGGTGATGAACCAGTACGCCACCCCGACCGCGATCGCCACGAACAGGAAGCCGAAGATCTTGGCCTGGGTGCCGGAGTAGCTGAGCCCGGCCACCTGACCGGAGCCGGTGATCGGCTTGGTCTGGATGTTGTTGCCGCTGGACTTGCCGAGCTTGTGCAATAGGTAGGAGCCCAGGCCCACCGCGATGGCGTTCAGCATGATCGTCGAGATGACCTCGCTGACCCCTCGGGTGACCTTGAGCAGGCCGGCGATGCCGGCCCAGGCGGCGCCCACCAGCATCGCCACCAGTACCTCGATCACCACGTGGAACGGCCCACCACCGGTCAGCTGGCCACCGACGTAGGCCGCTCCGAACGCCGCCAGGCTGTACTGGCCCTCGACGCCGATGTTGAACAGGTTCATCCGGAAGCCGATCGAGACGGCCACCGCGGACAGGTAGTAGACCATCGCCTGGTTGACCATGTCGACGAACGAGGTCGGCCGCTCGGCCTGCTTGAGCATGGTGGAGAAGACGTTCGACGGGCTGTGGCCGCCCAGGCTCAGGATCACCGAACTGGCCAGCAGCGCGAACAGGATGGCCCCGATCGGCGCCGCCAGGCCCAGCAGCACCGACCGCAGCGGGTAGCGCTGCCTCAGCCGTCCCGCGATTCCGACCCGGCCCGGCGCGCTCACGCCGCACCCGACACGGTGCCGGCGCCGGTCATCGCCGCGCCCAGGTCCTCGGCGGTGACGGTCGCCGGGTCGGCCTCGGCGACGAACGCGCCGCGCAGGATCACCCGAATGGAGTCCGACATCCCGATCAGTTCCTCCAGGTCGGCGGAGATGAGCAGTACCGCGAGCCCCGAAGCCCGGGCCCGGCGGACGTGTTCCCAGATCGCGGCCTGCGCCCCGACGTCCACGCCGCGGGTGGGCTGGGACGCGATCAGCAGCACCGGGTCGCCGGACAGTTCGCGGCCCACGATCAGCTTCTGCTGGTTGCCGCCCGACAGTGCCAGCGCCGGCACGTCGATGCCCGGCGTCCGGACGTCGAACTCCGACACGATCCGCTCGGTGTCGCGGCGGGCCCCGGCCCGGTCGATCAGCGGCCCCTTGATGTTGGGAGCCGAGTCGGAGTGCCCGAGTACCCGGTTCTCCCAGAGCGGGGCCTCCAGCAGCAGCCCCTGCCGGTGCCGGTCCTCGGGGATGTAGGCGATGCCGGCGATCCGCCGGTTGCGCGTCGACGTGGTGGTGATGTCGCGGTCGTTGAGCGTGACGGTGCCCGCGGCGATCGACCGGATGCCCATCAGCGCCTCGACCAGCTCGCTCTGGCCGTTGCCCTCGACGCCGGCGATCCCGTAGATCTCACCGGCGTGGATGTCGAAGGTGAGGTTGTCGAGCACCGTGCGGCCGCCCTCGCCGGTGACGCTCAGGCCGCGGACCGACAGCACCGTCCGGTCGGACACGGTGTCCGAACGGGTTTCCGGGCTGGGCAGCTCCGAGCCGACCATCAGCTCGGCCAGCTGCCGCGGCGTGGTCGAGCGCGGGTTGGCGGTACCGACCGTGCGCCCCCGCCGGATCACCGTGATGTCGTCGGCGACCGAGATCACCTCGTCCAGCTTGTGCGAGATGAACAGGATGGTCAGGCCCTCGCTCTTGAGCTCCCGCAGGTTCTGGAACAGCTCGTCCACCTCGTGTGGCACCAGCACCGCGGTGGGCTCGTCCAGGATCAGCAATCGGGCGCCGCGGTAGAGCACCTTGGCGATCTCGACCCGTTGGCGGTCACCGACCCCGAGGTGCTCGACCAGCACGTCCGGGTTCAGGCCCAGGCCGTAGGTCCGGCTCAGCTCGGTGATCCGGCGGCGGGCGGCGCCGAAGTTGAGCGCGCCGCGCGCGGTCGGCTCGCTGCCCAGCACGATGTTCTCCAGCACGGTGAAGTTGTCGGCCAACATGAAGTGCTGGTGCACCATGCCGACGCCGGCGGCGATCGCGTCCGAGGGTGAGGAGAAGCTGACCGGCTTGCCGTCGATCCGGATCTCGCCCTCGTCCGGGCGCTGCATGCCGTAGAGCATCTTCATCAGGGTGGACTTGCCGGCACCGTTCTCGCCGACGATGGCGTGCACCGTGCCGCGCCGCACCGCGATGTTGACGTCGGAGTTGGCGACCACTCCCGGGAACCGCTTGGTGATGCCCAGGACTTCGATGGCCAGTTCGGAGGTGGCGGGCGTTCCGGCGGTCACCGGCTGGGTTGGCTGGGGCATCGGTGGAAACCTCCTGCGTCGGGGCCGCCGCTGGCGAGGATGGTGCACGAGCTGGCCGAGCTACTACAAAGACGGGCCCGAGGTGACGCTAGCGAGTCACCTCGGGCCCGTCGACCACCGCGGGTATCCGGCGCCGGAAACCGGCGCGATCCCCGTGATGGGTGGCCTACCTTACTTGGTGGGGACCGTGATGGTTCCGTCGATGATCTTGGACTTGAAGTCGTCCACCTTGGCCTTGATGTCGTCGATCTTGCCGCCCGAGGTGGAGTAGTCCACGCCGCCGGCCTTGAGGTCGAAGATGGTGTTGCCGGCCTTGAAGCTGCCGTCCTTGACCGAGTCGATGAACTTCTCGACGGCCACGTCGACCCGCTTGATCATCGAGGAGATGACGACGTCCTTCACGTCGTCGGCCGCCGTCAGGTACTGGTCGGAGTCGGTACCGATGGCCAGCGCGCCCTTGGCCTTGGCGGCCTTGAACACGCCGCTGCCCGAACCGCCGGCGGCGGCGAAGATGACGTCGGCGCCGCCGTCGTAGATGCCGTTGGCGGCGGTCTCACCCTTGGTCGGGTCGTTGAAGCCACCGAAGTCCGGCGGCTGGGTCAGGTACTTGTCCGCCAGCTTGACCGACGGGTCCGCCGCCTTCGCCCCGGCGTCGAAGCCGGCCTGGAACTTCTGGATCAGGGCCACGTTGACGCCGCCGATGAAGCCGACGCTGTGCTTGGTGCTCTTGAGCGCGGCGATCGCGCCGACCAGGAACGAGCCCTGCTCCTCGGCGAAGGTCAGGTCGGCCAGGTTGGGCGCCTGCACCGAGTTGTCGTCGATGATGGCGAACTTCGCGTTCGGGTACTTGGGCACGACCGCCTTGATGGCGTCGGCGTAGGCGAAGCCCACCGCGATGATGGTGGTGAAACCGTTGTCGGCGAGCTGGGTGAGCCGGGCTTCCTTGTCGGCCTCGGCCTCGCCCTGGGCCGCCTCGAGCTCCTTGACGTCGGAGTCGGCGAGGTTGTACTTCTTCTTGGCGTTGTCCAGGCCGAGGGCGGCGGAGTCGTTGAAGGACTTGTCGCCCCGGCCGCCGATGTCGTACGCCAGGCCGATCTTCAGGCCGCTGCCACCCGCGGCACCCGAGCTGGACGTTCCGGCCGAACCGGAGGTTCCCGGCGACGTGGTGCCGGGGCTGTCGCTGCCACACGCGGTCAGCAGCATCGCAGACGCCGCGACGCCGGCGATCGCGGCCACCCGATATGAACTGAGTCGGCGCAAGACACTCTCCTTGTTTAAATGATGAGCATGAGGAGGCACAGCGCCTCCGAACGGCGCTACCGTAGCCCGTCCCGATAACGACGCCCGATTCGCCAGGCTGGTTGTCATCACATTGTTGTGCGTCGGGTCCCCGTTCAGGTGCTGCCGCCGGGGTCGGACCGGCTGCCGCGGGCACTGTCCGACCGGTCACAAACGCCGGTGCGGGTACGCCCGGGCCCGCCTGCCGCGACTAGGCTCGATCCCGTCGATCGGCTGCCGTTGCGGCGCGCACAACCCGGTCGGGTCCGGCGGTTTCGCTCGCCGGAACAGGCTCGGAACTTCGGAGGAGAACGGGTGTCCACTCCGACCACCGCGCGTCCCAGGACCAAGCTCGGCGGCACGCTCTACCGCGGCCGGGAGGGCATGTGGTCCTGGGTGGCGCACCGGATCACCGGCGTGCTGACCTTCTTCTTCCTGTTCGCCCACGTACTCGACACCGCGCTGGTGCGGGTGTCACCGGAGTCCTACGACACCGTCATCGACACCTACAAGAACCCGTTCGTGAACCTGATGGAGATCGGACTGGTCGGCGCGGTGCTGTTCCACGCGCTCAACGGCCTGCGGATCGTGGCGGTGGACTTCTGGAGCCGGGGTCCGCGCCTGCAGCGTCCGATGCTGTGGGCGATCGTGGCGGTCTGGGTCGTGGTGATGGTGCCCGGGGCGTTCTTCATGTTCAAGCATTCCTTCGAAGTCCTGTTCGGGGCCGGCTGATGACCACCGCGGGAGTACGCATCGACCCGCCGCGCAGCGGGTCCGCGCGCCGGTTGCGGGGCCGTACCAACACCGAGCTGTACGCCTGGCTGTTCATGCGGGTAAGCGGGATCCTGCTGGTGGTGCTGGTGCTCGGCCACCTGTTCATCATGAACATCCTGGACGGCGGGGTGCAGCGGATCAATTTCGGTTTCGTGGCCGGCCGCTGGGCGTCACCGTTCTGGCAGGTGTGGGACCTGCTGATGCTGTGGCTGGCACAGCTGCACGGCACCAACGGCCTGCGCACCGTGATCAACGACTACACCCGCAAGGACGCGACCAGGTTCTGGCTGAAGATGGCGCTCTACACCGCCTCGGCCGTGGTGATCGCGTTGGGAACGCTGGTGATCTTCACCTTCGACCCATCCATCTCCTAGCGCTGCTGGCAGAAACGGAAGTTGGGCGAGTATGCAAACCCATCGCTACGACGTGGTGATCGTGGGCGCGGGCGGCGCCGGCATGCGGGCGGCGTTGGAATCGTCCAACCGGACCCGGACCGCCGTGCTGACCAAGCTGTATCCGACCCGGTCCCACACCGGCGCGGCCCAGGGCGGCATGTGCGCGGCCCTGGCCAACGTCGAGGAGGACAACTGGGAATGGCACACCTTCGACACGGTCAAGGGCGGTGACTACCTCGTCGACCAGGACGCCGCCGAGGTGATGTGCCGCGAAGCCATCGACGCGGTGCTCGACCTGGAGAAGATGGGGCTTCCGTTCAACCGCACCCCGGCGGGCAGGATCGACCAGCGCCGGTTCGGCGGCCACACCCGCAACCACGGTGAGGCACCGGTCCGGCGCTCCTGCTACGCCGCCGACCGCACCGGCCACATGATCCTGCAGACGCTGTACCAGAACTGTGTCAAGCAGGGCGTGGAGTTCTACAACGAGTTCTACGTCCTGGATCTCTTGCTCTCGCCCCGCGCGGACGGGGTCGAGGTCGCCTCCGGCGTGGTCGCCTACGAGCTGGCCACCGGCGAGATCCATGTGTTCCAGGCCAAGTCGGTGGTGCTGGCCACCGGCGGTTTCGGCAAGGTCTTCAAGACCACCTCCAACGCCCACACCCTGACCGGCGACGGGATGGGCGTGGTCTGGCGCAAGGGATTGCCCCTGGAGGACATGGAGTTCTTCCAGTTCCATCCGACCGGGCTGGCCGGACTGGGCATCCTGCTGTCCGAGGCCGCCCGCGGCGAGGGCGCGATCCTGCGCAACAGCGAGGGCGAGCGGTTCATGGAGCGCTACGCCCCGACCATCAAGGACCTGGCACCGCGTGACATCGTGGCCCGCTCGATGGCCAACGAGGTACGCGAGGGTCGCGGCGCCGGCCCGCACAAGGACTACGTGCTGCTCGACCTGACCCACCTGCCGCGCGAGCAGATCGATGCCAAGCTGCCCGACATCACCGAGTTCGCCCGCACCTACCTCGGGGTCGAGCCCTACACCGAGCCGGTTCCGGTCTACCCCACCGCGCACTACGCGATGGGCGGAGTGCCTACCAACGTCGAGGCCGAGGTGTTGCGCAACAACACCGACGTGGTGCCGGGCCTGTACGCCGCCGGAGAGGTGGCCTGCGTCTCGGTGCACGGCTCGAACCGGCTGGGCACCAACTCGCTGCTGGACATCAACGTCTTCGGCCGCCGCGCCGGGATCGCGGCCGCCGACCACGCGCTCGGCGTCGAGCTGCCCGAGCTGCCGGCGGCCGCCGAGCAGCAGGTGGCCACCATGGTGCGGCGGCTGCTCACCTCGACCGGAACCGAGCGGGTGGCCGTGATTCGCGGCGAGCTGCAGAACACCATGGACCGCAATGCCCAGGTGTTTCGTACCGAGGAGTCCCTCGCCGAGGTGCAGGCCGACATCGCCAAGCTCAAGGAGCGCTACGCCGAGGTGGCCATCTCCGACAAGGGCCGGCGCTACAACTCCGAGTTGCTCGAAGCCGTCGAGCTCGGCTTCCTGCTCGACCTGGCCGAGGTGCTGGTGGTCAGCGCCCGCAACCGCAAGGAGTCGCGCGGCGGCCACGCCCGCGAGGATTACCTCGAGCGTGACGACGAGAACTACATGAAGCACACCATGGCCTACCGCCAGGCCGACGGCAGTATCGCGCTGGACTGGAAGCCGGTGGTGCAGACCCGCTACCAGCCGATGGCCCGCAAGTACTGAGGAAAGTTGATACCCAGATGACCGCTGTAGCCGAACGTCCCGCCGCCGTCGAGGCGCCGAAGGCGCGCACCGTCGAGGTGAGGATCCGCCGGTACAACCCGGAGATCTCCGACGAGGTGCGCTGGGTGACCTACCAGGTACAGGCCTACCCGACGGACCGGGTGCTGAACCTGCTCACCAAGATCAAGGACGAGCAGGACGGCACGCTGACCTTCCGCCGGTCCTGCGCGCACGGGGTGTGCGGCTCGGACGCGATGCGGATCAACGGGGTGAACCGGCTGGCCTGCAAGGTGCTGATGAAGGACATGCCGGCCAAGCTGACCATCGAGCCGATCAAGGGACTGCCGGTCGAGAAGGACCTGGTCGTCGACATGGAGCCGTTCTTCGAGGCCTACCGGGCGGTGAAGCCGTTCCTGATCACCGGCGGCAACCCGCCCACCAAGGAATGGCTGCAGTCCCAGGCGGATCGGGACCGCTACGACGACACCACCAAGTGCATCCTGTGCGCGGCGTGCACGACGTCCTGCCCGGTGTTCTGGACCGACGGCTCGTACTTCGGCCCGGCCGCGATCGTGAACGCGCACCGGTTCATCTTCGACTCCCGCGACCAGGGAGCCGAGGAACGGCTGGAAATCCTCAATGACCGCGAGGGCGTCTGGCGCTGCCGGACCACCTTCAACTGCACCGAGGCCTGCCCCCGCGGCATCGAGATCACCAAGGCCATCAAGGAGGTCAAGCAGGCGCTGCTGTTCCGCCGCGTCTGACCGTTGCGCTCCTTCTTGCTCGCTTCCTTTCGTATCCGATTCGCACGTCCTGGCACACAAATCGGATACGAAAGCTAGACCCTGAGCGCCTCGCGGAGTTGCTGCGCGACCAGTTTCGGCTGCTCTCGCACGATCACGGACGGAAACCGCAGAACCACAGCGCCGGCCAGGGCCAGCTCGTTCTGTCTGAGCTGGTCGTCCCACCAGCGTCGGACGTTCAGATGTAGCGCGCCATCGACCTCCACGACGATCAACCGGCCATCGGAGCGCCGCCACATCGCGTCCAGGTAGCGCCGCCGCCCGGAGCTGTCCCGGCGCAACTTCTGCTGGTCGGGCAACGGAAGTGCGCCGCGGCGGCATAGCCGGACAAAGTCGATCTCGCTCAATGCCTGAGAGCCACCCTCGATGTCTGCGACAGCGCGCGTCAGCGTCACCCGATGGCGGGTTCGAATGCTTTGATCCAGCGCCCGGCGCAGCTGGGCCGGGGTGACGATCCGCTGCTGCACCGAGGCCGCCAGCAATCCGCAGGCCGGCCGGGCTCCCAGGGTGGCGGCCGCCCGAACCACGGCAGGAGCCGGAGACTCGCAGCGATACCGTTGCCACGTCCCCACAGGCCATGCCCCGCAACGGTGCAGCGTCACCGCAAGATCAGGCACAGTGCGGCACTTCGCCCCGTACGGCGCCAGCACGTGGATGCAAGGACGCTCCCATCCGTTGAGCCCGGCGAATTCGGCCGCGGTGAAGGCTGTCAGCACACTGCGTGGGCCGACATTGATCAACGCGGCATGCCAGCGTTCATCTCGGGTGAGCGGGCCGGTGTGCAGCACGATCGCCCGGCCGAGCCGCTGCCAGCGCCCGGCGTCAAGGTTGGCCCGCACCCGGGAACGAGTAGCACCTGACTTCAGCAGGTGAGCCGTCGTGGTCACTCTCGCTCGCCCACGGAGGTCTTCGGCTCGTTGCGCCGATCCGGTCAGCATCGGACCAGTGTGGTCACCCCACGCGTCGGGCGGCGGCCCGCGATCGCAGCTCGTGGATAACCTTTCGCCTTTCGTAGCCTATTCGAACGCCTGGGCGAACGAATCGGATACGAAACGCGGTAGGGAGGGATCAGGCCGGGGAGAATTGGGTTAGCGGAGCGGGACGATGTCGGCGGCGCCGAGCCGGGCGGCGTCGGCGGTGGCGTCGTCTGGCTGCTCCTGGGACTCGCGCTCGGCGGCCACCCGGGCCAGGTAGTGCTCGACCTCGGTGGCGGTGTGCGCCTCGTCCCAGCCGAGGTGAACCGCCATCAGCGAGGCCACCACCGGCGCGGCCGACACGCCCCGGTCCCAGGCCTCGATCGAGGCGCGGGTCCGTCGGGCCAGCACGTCGTCCAGGTGCCGGGCGCCCTCGTGGGTCACCGCGTACACCGCCTCGGCGCGCAGGTAGTCGTCGACGCCGGGCAGCGGCTCTGCCAGCGACTCATCGGCGGCGATCAGGTCCAGCACCTCCTGCACCAGGCTGCCGTAGCGGCCGAGCAGGTGGTCGATGCGCACCACGTGCAACCCGGACCGGGCGGCCAGTTGATGGCGCTGGTTGCGCACCCCCTCCCAGCCCTCGGCGCCGACCAGCGGGATCCGCTCGGTCACCGAGTCCGGCACGTGCGCGTCCATCGCCCGGACCGCCTCGTCCACGGCGTCGCGGCCCATCACCCGGTAGGTGGTGTACTTGCCGCCCGCGATCACCACCAGCCCCGGCACCGGATGGCCCACCACGTGCTCGCGGGACAGCTTCGAGGTCAGCTCGGACTCCCCCGACAGCAGCGGCCGGAGCCCGGCATAGACCCCCTCCACATCGGCCCGGGACAGCGGCGAGGACAGCACCGAGTTCACCTGGTCGAGCAGGTAGTCGATGTCGCGGGCACTGGCCGCCGGGTGGGCCAGGTCCAGGTTCCAGTCGGTGTCGGTGGTGCCGATGATCCAGTGCCGACCCCACGGGATCACGAACAGCACACTGGTCGCGGTCCGCAGGATCAGCCCGGTCGAGGACTGCAGCCGGTCCCGCGGCACCACCAGGTGCACGCCCTTGGACGCCCGGACCTGGAACTGGCCGCGGGTGTCGGCCAGTTGCTGGGTCTCGTCGGTCCACACCCCGGTGGCGTTGATGACCTGCTTGGCCCGGACGTCGAATTCCACCCCGGTCTCCAGGTCCACCAGCCGGGCCCCGGTGACCCGGCCGGCCTGGTGGTTGAAGTCCAGCACCCGGGTGCGGTTGGCCGCCAGCGCGCCGAACGCGACCGCGGTGCGCACCACCATCATGGTGTGCCGGGCGTCGTCGACCTGGGCGTCCCAGTACTGCACGGCCCCGGTCAGCGAGTCCGGCGCCAGGCAGGGCGCCTCGCGCAGCGCCCGCCGCTTGCTCAGGTGCCGGTGGTGCGGCAGGCCGCGGGCGCTGCCGGCGGCGGTGCCCAGGGTGTCGTAGAGCAGCACGCCGGCACCGACGTAGGGACGTTCCCACAGCCGGTGGGTGAGCGGGTACAGGAACGGCACCGGCCGGATCAGGTGCGGCGCGATGTGCTGGACCAGCAGGCCGCGCTCGTGCAGCGCCTCGCGCACCAGGCCGAAGTCCAGCATCTCCAGGTAGCGCAGGCCGCCGTGGATCAGCTTGCTGGACCGGCTGGACGTGCCACTGGCCCAGTCCCGCGCCTCCACGATGGCGGTGGACAGGCCGCGGGTGACCGCGTCCAGGGCGGCCCCGGCGCCCACCACGCCGCCACCGACGATCAGCACGTCGAGCTCGACGGCCTCGCGCATCGCGGTCAGCGCGCCGTCGCGGTTGGCCGGCGACATCGGCCGGACCGTCATCGGCTGCCCCGACCGATTGCCGCGCGGGGCTCAGTCAAGCTCGACCCAGTCCAGGGTGCGCTCGACGGCCTTGCGCCAGCCGGCGTAGCCGTCCCGGCGCCGCTGGTCGTTCCAGGCCGGCGTCCAGCGCTCGGCCTGGTTCCAGTTCGCCCTGAGTTCATCGGTGTCCTTCCAGAATCCGACCGCCAGCCCCGCCGCGTACGCAGCCCCCAGCGCGGTGGTCTCGGCGACCACCGGACGGCTGACCGGCACCCCGAGGATGTCGGCTTGCAGTTGCATGCACAGGCCGTTGGCGGTCACCCCGCCGTCCACCTTGAGCACGTCCAGGCTGACCCCGGAATCCCGCGCCATCGCCTCGATGACATCGCGGCTCTGGTAGCAGATCGCCTCCAGGGTAGCCCGGGCCAGATGCGCTCCGGTGTGGTAGCGCGACAGCCCGACGATCGCGCCCCGGGCATCGGATCGCCAGTACGGGGCGAACAGGCCGGAGAACGCCGGGACGAAGTACGCCCCGCCGGCGTCGTCCACCCGGGCTGCCAGCGCCTCGACCTCGGCAGCGGAGGAGATGATGCCCAGCTGGTCGCGCAGCCACTGCACGGCCGAGCCGGTCACCGCGATCGAGCCCTCCAGCGCGTACACCGGCCGGTCGTCGCCGAACTGGTAGCAGACCGTGGTCAGCAGCCCGTGCTCGCTGGCCACCGGCTCGGTGCCGGTGTTGAGCAGCAGGAAGTTGCCGGTGCCGTAGGTGTTCTTGGCCTCCCCCGGCGCGAAGCACACCTGGCCGACGGTGGCGGCCTGCTGGTCGCCGAGGGCGCCGGTCAGCACGATGCCCCTGGCCGGCCCGGCGATGGCGACCTCGCCGTAGCCGGCCGGGTCCGCCGACGGCCGGATCTCGGGCAGCATCGCGGCCGGAATGCCGAAGAAGGACAACAGTTCGTCGTCCCAGTCCAGGGTGCGCAGGTCCATCAGCATCGTCCGGCTGGCATTGGTGACGTCGGTGACGTGCCCGCCGCCGGTCAGGTTCCACAGCAGCCAGCTGTCGATGGTGCCGAACACCGCGTCACCGGCCTCGGCCGCCGCCCGCAGGCCGTCGACGTTGTCCAGCATCCACTGGACCTTGCCGGCCGCGAAGTAGGTGGCCGGCGGCAGGCCGGCCCGGGCCCGGATCACCTCGCCGCGCCCGTCGCGCTCGAGCGCGGCGGCGATCCGGTCGGTGCGGGTGTCCTGCCAGACGATCGCGTTGTAGTACGGCTGCCCGGTACGACGGTTCCAGACCACCGCGGTCTCGCGCTGGTTGGTGATGCCCAGTGCCGCGATGTCGCCGGCGGCCAGGCCCGCGTCGTCGATCGCGGCGTGCAGCACGTCCTGGCTACGCTGCCAGATCTCGACCGGGTCGTGCTCCACCCAACCGGACCGGGGCAGCAGCTGGGCATGCTCGAGCTGGTGCCTGGCGCGCTCGTTGCCGGCGTGGTCGAAGATCATGCACCGGGTGCTGGTGGTGCCCTGGTCGATCGCCGCGACGAACTCAGGCATGCCGAGCCGCTTTCCAGCCCCGGATCCCCAGCCAGCCGATGGCGGTCCCGAGGGTCAGCGACACCACGGTCAGCGCGAGGTGAACCATCAGGAAGCCGGTCGGCCCGTCGGAGAAGGACCGGTCGTCGGCCCAGATGTTCTTCAGGAAGGTCGGCCAGATCACCCAGGACCAGACGCCGAAGCCGATCAGGAACACCGAGACCCGCCTGGTCAGCCGCATGCCGCCATTATCCCTTCGACCGGCCGGTCGATCATCCGGCACGGCCGGTCGTTGACCGCGGGGGGCCGCTGCCGGTTAGCCTGATCCGAT
>Ga0247773_1000597_pt1 | contig 14158 bp, 11 predicted proteins | sample UWRJL092311B6_FD_179934 | JGI IMG/M metagenome (GOLD analysis project Ga0247773, IMG submission 179934) | Plant litter microbial communities from Arlington Agricultural Research Station in Wisconsin, United States - UWRJ-L092-311B-6 | ecosystem: Environmental > Terrestrial > Plant litter >...
GCCGCTCATCTCCCCCGCGCCCCCCGTGTGGGACCCGGCGGTGCGCGGCGCCTGGGCGCTGGAGGTGAGCGGCGCGGTGAAGACGCCGCTGCGGCTTACACTGCAGGACCTCGCGAAGCTGCCGCAGGTCACACAGCGCATCAACCACTACTGCGTTGAGGGATGGACGGCCGCCACGCAGCTCACCGGCGTGCGCGTGAGCACCCTGGCGCGCCTGGCCGGCCTCGAGCCCGACGCGGGCTACGTCGACTTCCAGAGCTTCGACGCCGGCTACCACGAAAGCTGGGACCTGGAGAGCGCCATGCACCCGCAGACGCTGGTGGCGTACGCACGCGAGGGGCGCTGGCTCAACGCCTGGTACGGCGCCCCCGCGCGCGTGCACTCGCCGGTGAAGCTGGGCTACAAGAACACCAAGTACTTGACCCGCGTCGTCTTCATGCCGGCCCGCAACGGCGGCTACTGGAGCGACAAAGGGTACGAGTGGTACGGGGGGACGTGACGCAGATATCCCAGATGGAGCCGTGTGGCGGGTGATTCGCACACGGTGTCTTGACGCGCCCTACTTTTGTCCGCAGGAGGGACGGTCCGGATGGAATGATGGGCGCGGTGGGTGCCCGGGCCGCGCGGGGCGGACCTCCCGCGCTCCGGGGCAGAGCGCGAGAGGTCCACTCGTCGTGCGATCAGAACTCGCAGTGGCAGTGGCCATACGGCGCGCCGTCACACCATCCGAAGACGTCCTGGGTGTTGTACTTGAACTCGCAGTACGCCTGACACTGCTCGTCGTTCTCGCACGAGAGGGCCGCCGCCGCGGCGGTGGGCGCGGAGAACGCCTCGCGCGCCCCGAACGCCAGCATCAGTCCTATCGCCGCCGAGAATGCCTTCCTGCCGAGGGTCGATCGCCACATGGCCGGCTCCTTTCGGGTGGGGTAAGGTGAGCTTCGCTGCCATGGCGCAAAGTACACTCTGCAGGCGTGCGGAACAATGCTCGTGATGTCGGCCGCGGGCGCGCTGCTGCTCCAGGGTCACCAAGCTTCGATCAGGCGTGGCGCGCCTGGTGCCGCGAACCTCTGCTCCGCCGTCCGCGCAGACGCAGCGCCAACCCGTCGTCACCGCGAAGCTTCAGGGCAGACGCGGGGCAGGCGCGGCGGCGCCTCCGGATGACATTGGTTTGTTGCGGGGATACGAGATGAGTTTCCCCGAACCCATTGTGCAGCCGTTGATAAGAATGGCGTGCCCGACGGCTACCGCGCGATGAACGACCGCGAGGCGATCAGCCACCCCGCCATCGGGCATGATCGCCCAGAAAGGCACATTAGAGCACACATACGTTCAACGCGAATGGCAAATTGGCCGACACGTTTCCCGCCGGTTGACGTAAGTCGTTTAGTTACACAGATTTAGAATCTGATTACGTCACAATTCTACGCGTTCCATTCACCGCTTCGCAGGGGAACGATGAAAAGATTGATCGCCCTTCTGGGACTCGCCGCGCTCCTCGGCGGCTGCTCCGATGCCTCGCAGCCGCTGGCTTCGGCGCCGGACGAGCCGAAGCATAGCGTGTGGGGGGTGGACAACGACGGCGACGGGATCGACGACGGGACGGAGGCCGACCTGGCCAACACCTATGCGCCGCTCCTGTACATGCCCAACCTGATCACCCGCGACCAGGCCGGGAGCGGCGTGAGCGGCGACTGGACGTGGCCGGCCAACGTGGAGTGGTACCTGGCCAACACCCAGATGCGCTTCCACCACGACAACTGCCCCGACCACCAGATCCTGAACCTAGGCACGATCAACACATCGAATTTGATCACGCAGTCGCACCAGCGCGCGACGAGCTGGCTGGGGTGCAGCCACTCGGGCACCACCTACAACTCGGGCGAGAACACGTACGACGCCGAGAACCACTTCTTCCTGCAGGCCGTGTACGACGACGTGACCCACCCGGGGGTGCGCGACGCGGCGGGGTGGAAGGTGTACACGCACGTCTACCGCAACGACATCGGCGGGATCAGCATCCAGTACTGGTTCTTCTACGCCTACAACGACTTCATCGCCGGGTTCAACCACGAGTCCGACTGGGAGCACATCACCGTCCAGCTCAACGGCAGCCAGCAGGCCGTCTCGCTGATCTACGCGGCGCACTTCACTCCCAAGACCTGGGCCGCAGGTGACGTGTCGTGGTACGGAACGCACCCGCAGGTGTGGGTGGCCGACGGCTCGCACGCCAGCTACCACTCCGAGAGCGAGTGCGACAACACCTACCCCGAGGGCTCGGCCGAAAGCTGCTGGACGAACCTGGGCCAGCGCTGGTTCACCTGGAGCGGCGGCAAGGGCTCCGACCAGGGGCTGCAGGGCGGCGGCTTGGTGAACATGGGCGAGATGCCGGGCACCGGCGGCAAGCGCCCCATGCCCGGCCAGGAGTGGATCCGCTTCTCGGGCCACTGGGGCGAGGAGGGGACTTCCGACCTCACCAGCGGCCAGCCCGGCCCGGGGCAGCACGCCGATGACTGGAACGCGGGGCTGGGCACCGGGTGCGGCGAAGCGTCGTGCACGCCGGTGCAGGCCGCCTACGTGAGCCACTACACCGGCGCCGACTGCACCGGCACCGAGAGCTACTACACGCCCTATTTCGGCTACGACGGCGTGCGGCGCTCGTGGAACGGCACCGGCATGGCCGGCACCACGCTGCGCACGGTCACCAACCGCTCGTACCGCGACAGCAGCGGGTCGTGCGTGAACGCCTGGCCCAGCGGCAACACCCTGTCCGACTTCGTCACCATCTATCGCTGACGCCCATCGGGGGCGCGGGGACGTGATGGAGATGCCGGGAGCACCGCGTGGTGCTCCCGGCATCTCTCGTTTGGGCGATTCCAGGACCATCCGCCGGTCGATATCAGATCCGCTGAATCATCGCGGCGGCAGGATCTGCTGAAGTGTCACACGGAGGCACAGAGGCACAGAGAAAACCAGCAGTTCTCCGTGTCTCCGTGCCTCTGTGTGAGAAAAGCAGTTCAGCCGGATCTGGAAGGCTGGGCGGCCTTGCTCCGCGGCTCCACGCGGTAGCGCAGCCAGAGGACGTCGTCCGTACGCCGCTCGACCGAATCGAGCGCGAGCCGGTACGACCTGTGCTCGCCGTCATCCTCGTCGCCCTCCCCGTCGATGTCGAAGAGCGCGGGGGTGCCCATGCGCCCGTCCACCACCGGCGCGACCAGCAGGCTCACCTCGTCCACCAGCCCCGCGCGCAGCATCCCGCCGTTGATCCGCCCGCCGCCCTCCAGCATCAGCGTGCGCACGCCGAACCGCGTGCCGATCTTCTCCAGCGCCAGCGCCAGGTCCACCTCGCCCGCGCCGGCCAGGAGGTACGACACGCCCTTGTCGCGCAGCCCCGCGAGGTATTCGTCCGACACGCGCTCGGAGAGGACGGCCACCACGTGGTCGCCGGCGATGTCGTTGGTCGACCAGTCGAGCCGTCCGCGCGAGTCCACGGCGAAGGCGAACGAATGGTGGTCGCCGGGCGCGCGGAAGTCGCCGCGGGGGCCGCCGTGATGCTCGCGCGCGATCTCGGCGTCGGGGCGCACGGCTTCGGAGAAGTGCTGCTCCATCGTCACGCGGCCGCAGATCCAGCCGTCGGAGCCGTAGCCGTCGTGCACCCGCTCGTACTCGCGCCGTCCGTCTTTCGAGAGCGGCCAGCCGTCGGTGAGGATGCGCCCGTCCACCGAGGCGAGCATGTGGCAGATCACGCGCGGGCGCGCTGCCGGCGTCTCGGCGCTCACCGGTCCACCTGCGCCATCGCCTTCTCGCCGTAGCGCGGCCCCGCCACCTTCTCGGGCGCCAGCGCCGCGTCCAGCTCCGCCATCTCCCCCGCGCTCAGCGACACGCCCGCCGCGCCCACGTTCTCCTCCAGGTACGTGCGCCGCTTGGTTCCCGGGATGGGGACGATGTCGTCGCCCCGGTGCAGCAGCCAGGCGAGCGCGACCTGCCCCGGCGCCACCCCCTTCCGCTCGGCCAGATCTCGAACGGACGACGCGGCGCGGACGTTGGCGTCGAAGTTCTCGCCCTGGTAGCGCGGGTCGCCGCGGCGGAAGTCGCCATCGGGGTACTCCTCGGCGCGCTTGACTGCGCCGGTGAGGAAGCCGCGGCCCAGCGGCGCGAAGGGGACCAGCCCGATCCCCAGCTCGCGCAGCAGCGGGATGATGTGCGGCTCCAGGTTGCGCTCCCACAGCGAATACTCGCTCTGCAACGCCGAGATCGGGTGCACGGCGTGCGCGCGGCGGATGGACTGCTCGCCGGCTTCCGAGAGGCCCAGGAAGCGCGCCTTCCCCTCGCGCACCAAGTCGGCCATCACGCCCACCACGTCCTCGATGGGCACGGCGGGATCCACGCGGTGCTGGTAGAGGAGGTCGATGCGATCCGTCCCCAGTCGGCGCAGCGAGCCCTCGACGGCCTCGCGGATGTGCTGGGGGCGGCTGTCCATCCCCGCGATGGCGCCGTTCTCGATCTTGAAGCCGAACTTGGTGGCGATCGTCACGCGGTCGCGCCCGCCCGGGAGCGTCTTGAGGGCGCGGGCCAGCAGCTCCTCGTTCGCGAAAGGTCCGTAGACCTCGGCGGTGTCCAGGAAGGTGCATCCCAGCTCCACGGCGCGGTGGATGGTGGCGATGGACTCGCGCTCGTCGCGCTCCTCGGCGCTTCCGTAGGCGTGGCTCATCCCCATCAGCCCCAGGCCGATCGCCGAGGCAGTCAGCCCCTGCGTGCCGAGCGTGCGAGTGGGCAGCATGTCATGTCGTCCGTGTTGAAGTGATCCTGAGACGCGCGCTCCGCATCGTCCAAGACGATGCCATCCTGAAGCGCCCGTTCTGCATCGTCCCAGAGAATGTCACCCTGGAGTTCTGCATCGTCCCAAACAATGTCATCCTGAGGTGCCGCCGCGCGTAACCTTTACTCGCACCGGTCTTTGGCGGCGCCGAAGGATCTATCGGCGGCGCTCGGAGCCAACCTTCCGAAGCGCGATGTGCCGCCAGCCGCCCCCACTGCTCACCGGCGGCTGGAAGCCGCAGCAACAACTACGGGAAGCCTCGCAAACTGCGCGAGGCTGTGGCCGCGGCATCGGTGCGAGAGGTAGCCCGCCGGACACACGGATGCACGCGAGCAGTCCGCGAAGGCGGACTTGGTGCCGTTGTTGCCGCGAATTCATTCGCCCGGCCCGGGAGGAATTCGCACTGCCGTGGGACTCCGGGCTGGCATGCTGCGGGCCGGAAGCACCACGGGTTCCCTCCGCCGTCTCCATCATCCCCGCTCTGCGAACCGCTCGAAGCGGTACGCCAGCTCCGGGCCGCCGTCGCCCTCGTACGCGAGCTGCGCCACGAGCAGCGCGAACGGCTCCACGTAGCGGGCGATGCGAAGGGGGCCGGCGTCCACCGGGTCGAAGCCGGCGTCGCGGATCAGCCGCGCGGTGGTCTCCTTCGCGCCCTCGTCGTCGCCGCAGTACACAAGGCTGGGCCGGCTGGCGTCGCCCCGCGCCTCGAAAACGCCGAACAGCACCTCGCTGGGCACCGTGCCGAAGGCGCTGACCACGTGCGCGCCGCGGAGCTTCGCGGCCAGCTCCTCCGCGCCCGAGGAGGTGTGGGCGACTACGAGCTCCGTATCGTCATCGTTCATCGGCAGCGAGCAGGTGATCACGACCTTGCCCGACAGGTCGCCGGCCTGGCCCAGCACCTCGTCCACGCGCGACCAGTGCACGGCGAGCAGGATCGCGTCCGCCGACTCGGCGGCCTCGCGCGGCGTGCCCGCTCGCGCGCTCCCGCCGGCGTCGCGCGCCAGCGACTCGAGCTTGGTGCGATCGCGCGAGTAGCTGAAGACCACCTCGTGGCCGGCTCGCGCGAAGATCGTTCCCAGTTTGGCGCCCATCAGCCCCGATCCCACGATCCCGATACGCATGCCTCCGCCTCCCCCGCTTCAGGTTCCGTCACCGGCCGAGCGCGGACGGCGTGCATGTCGCCCGCAATCCGCACGCCTTCGATCAGGCGCCCTGCCCGTTCATCGCGAACGACGGCGAGTTCGGCGTTACGGGATTGGCGCAGGAAGACCGGCCACCCGCTCCGCGTCCATCCCGTCCCTGGCTCGGCTCGCCCCTCCGCCACCGCGTCCGGACCCATCACAGGTCCCCGTTCGGGCGATCCGGCGCATTCATGAGATGCCACAGCCGGTACGCTGGTCCCGCCGCACCCCGCGCGGGCCACGTGCCCGCACGGACCGGAGACCCAACCATGAAGAAGCTGAAGCTGGACCTGGAGGCGGTGCGGGTGGATTCCTTCGCCACCGACGCCTCGGGCGGCCGCGGGTCGGTGCTGGCGAACAGCGGCGTCAGCTCCGACTGCAGCCTCCACCCACCCGAGACGTGCCTGGGGCGAACCTGCTGGGACAGCTGTGGCGGGAGCTGCGACTCCCTCTGCTGTTAGGGCCGAGCCGGGGCGAACCTGACGGGTCCTGCGTCTGACCACTGGTCCGCCCCGGGCCAAGGTGCGGGAGTGCGGATCGCGCACTCCCGCACCTGAGTCTGTGCGAGCACGCAAGAACAGCGAATCATCACGCAGAGTCAGCAGAGTAATCAGTCTAAATGCGCAGCGAATCGCGGGGTGGCGTTACGCCTCCGGGATCTCGCGCCCGAAGTTCTCCAGCGTGATCAGCTCCGGATCCGGGCCGCCGCGCGTCCCGGTCTCGAGCGCGTCGATCGCGGCCATCTGCCCGCTCGACAGCTCGAAGTCGAACACGTCGAAGTTCTCGGCGATGCGCGCCGGCTTGACCGACTTGGGGATCGCCGAGCGGCCCGCCTGCAGCTGCCAGCGCAGCATCACCTGCGCGGCCGACTTCCCGTGCGCGCGTGCGATGGCGAGCAGCGCCGGATCCTCGAACGCGTTCTTCGCGGCGGGCCGGTAGGAGGTGATCCCCCCGATGGGCGACCAAGCCTGGTTCACGATGCCGTGCGCGGCGTTCAGCCGCTGAAGCGCCGCCTGCTGGAAGTAGGGATGGATCTCGATCTGGTTCACCGCGGGCACCACGTCGGTCTCGGCCAGCAGGCGCCCCAGGTGCTCGGGCATGAAGTTGCTCACGCCGATCGCCCGCACGCGCCCGTCGGCGAGCAGCGTCTCCAGCGCGCGGTAGGCGTCCAGCGTGCGGCGGAACGCCGAGGGGAGCGGCTGGTGCAGGATCAGCAGGTCCAGCTGCTCCACGCCCAGCTTGCGGGCGCTCTTGTCGAACGCGTGCAGCGTGGCGTCGTGGCCGTAGTCGTTGATCCACACTTTGGTCTCGATGAACACCTCGGCGCGGTCGATGCCGCTCCTCCGGATCCCCTCGCCCACCTGCCGCTCGTTGTAGTAGGCCGCCGCGGTGTCGATCAGCCGGTACCCGGCCCGCAGCGCGGCCTCCACCGCGCCGGCCGTATCCTCGGGGCTGCTCTGGAACACGCCGAGCCCCAGCGCCGGCATCCGCACGCCGTTGTTCAGCGTGATCACGGGGTTGCTTGCGGTCATCGTCGTTTTCCTTTCCGCGGGTGCGTTGCGAGTCACCCAAACTACAGAAAGGCGTCGTGCGGATAAACTTGACTGTGTTTAGCAGGGTGATAACGTGTCGTTTACAATGAGCAATCACCTGGACGGTATCGAGATGTTCGTCGCGGTGGTGGAAGCCGGGGGCTTCCGCGCGGCGGGGAAGCAGCTGGGCGTAAGCGGTGCGGCGGTGAGCCAGGCGCTCCGCCGGCTGGAGGAGCGCTTGGGCGTGGCGCTGGTGCAGCGCACCACGCGCAGCGTGCGGCTCACCGAGGCGGGCGAGCGGCTGTACGCGGCCGTGAGCCCGGCGCTGCAGGAGGTGCGGGCGGCGATCGTGGCGGTGGGCGAGATGGGCGACCGGCCCCGCGGCACGCTGCGGCTCAACGTGACGAGCGCGGCGGACGCCTTTCTGAGCGGGGCCACGCTCGGCGGCTTCCTGAAGCGCTTCCCCGAGGTGCGCCTGGAGGTGACCGTGGGCAACCGGCTCCCCGACATCGTGGCGGATGGGTACGATGCGGGGGTGCGGCTGGGCGAGGTGATCGACCAGGACATGATCACCGTGCCGGTGTCGGGGCCCCTGCGGCTGATCGTGGTGGGCGCGCCAGAATACTTCGCGAGCCATCCGGCCCCGGCGCACCCGCGCGACCTCGCCGCGCACGACTGCATCAACTGGCGGCCGGCCCGCGGCGAGGCGCCCTACGCCTGGGAGTTCACGGAGGAAGGGCACGATTTCGCGGTGGCGTTCGAAGCGCGGGTTCTCACCAACGACCCGCCCCTCAACCTGCGCCTGGCGCTGGCCGGCGTGGGCCTGGCGCTGGCGCGCGAGGACGTCGTCCGCCCGCACATCGAACGGGGGGAGCTCGTTGCGGTGCTCGAGGAGTTCTCCACTCCGTTCCCCGGCTTCTATCTCTACTACCCAGCCCGGCGCCAGGCCTCGCCGGCCCTCCGAGCGCTGATCGACTACCTGCTGGAGATGCGGCAGGCGCGGTGATCGGATCGCTGGCGGATGATCCGGTGCGGTAGCGCCAGGGGATGCGCCACTCGCTGACCAAGCGCGCGAAAGCCGCAGGGGGATCTCTCTCCCGTGGCCTCTACCACTGGTCCCGCTGCTAGAAATCCGGAAGCGACTCCACTTCCGGCGGATGCCTGCGTCCGAGTTGCTCCTCGATACTGAGGATGAATTTTGTGACGCGACCGATCAACGCCTCGAGTTCTTGGTGAGAAATGTAAACAGGCGTGCCGTCCTTCCGTTTTCCGTTCCGATGGACGATGTCGTGTCTGTGACTGACGGCAAGGCCCAAGCTCGCCAAATCAGCATGCGTAAATTTTACGTCTAGCGCAGCGTTGAAAGATGCTCCCACTCGAGCCAGGTTGTGCCATACGATCCCGAGTAGATGATCTTTCACCTTTTCACTGGCGGTCTCAGTAGCTTCAAAGATCTGGCTGTAGGCGATCTTTTGCTCCTGGAACTCCTTCGAGGTTTCTACAAACCGTCTCAACAGAACGCGGTCCCCCAAGACAGTGTTGATGAATGTATCCGACAAATACGCCTCCATCGCAGCGATCAAGTTGGCAAGTAATAGTCGGCGGAGCGCGTCTTCCTCACGGGTGGTTTCCGCATGAAGCATCAGCCGCCGGATGGTCGCGACTGCTTCCAAGTAAGTGTAGTACGGTTCCTCATTTCCACTGACAACGTCGAATAGAGATTGATCGTAGTCATCTTCGGTCGGGATGGGCGTCCACTCGACACACTCCCTTGAAAGTTCCTCCGCTAAGATTTCGATCAGGTTCTCGGATACTTCATCTCCGAATTGTGCCTCCAATTCCATGCGCGCATCACTTGGCCCGCCCCAGATATAGACGTACCCGCCTTCTTCAGATTCGTAAGGCGTGCGCACGGCCGGATCCTCAAAGTTGGAGCGAAACCACTCCTCCATTCGACCTAGCTCGGCAGTCTCCACTTCCGAGAGCGAATCGCGGATGGGACTCTGCTGTCTCCATTGTTCCACGTAAGCACCACTTGTGTTTGGAGGCGGGTGTCGTTGAACAATCCTGCTGGATTCTACCTCGCTCAGTGAAGAAATGCTTGGGCGCCGGCACTCACCGCAGTTACCCCCTCAACGCGCTGGGTGCCGACGCGAGCTGCGCGCGATCGGCGGCGGGTGAGACAAACACCAGCCTTGCCCGCGCGGGCGGTACGGAGTAGCCTGCGGCCTGCGCGGTACCCGAGCGGCGGCTCGGCATCCTTCTCCCCGCCTGCTGCACGCCCCACTCTCCCGAACGCCCATGCCCGAGCTGCTGCGCTGCCCCACGTGCTCCGCGCCGCTGGACGCGCCCGCCCGCCACGACACCACCGCGCGATGCCCCTACTGCAGGGCCAGCCTACTGCTGGACGGCCGGTCTGGCGAGTCGGCAGACCAGTCCGCCGCGGTGGGCGAGGTGCTGCGGCTGCTGCGGGCGGGGAACAAGATCGGCGCCATCAAGGCGTTCCGCGACCAGTTCGGGGGCGGGCTGAAGGAGGCCAAGGAGGCGGTCGACCGGCTGGAAGCGACACTGCCGCCGGGCACCGTGCCCAAGCCGAAAGTGGCGCGTGGCTTGATCGGCTGCCTGGGGCTGGTGGCGGTCCTGGGCATCATCGTGGTGATGGCCACCCGGCGCGAGTCGCCGCCGCCTGCCCCCGAGCAGCCGCGGCCCGTGGCGGGGACCCCGGCCGCCCCCGCGGCGCCTGCCCAGCCTCCCGCGCCGCCCTCGTTCGCCGACGAGGTGCTGCGCTTTGGCAGCGAGGGCACGGGCGCGGGGCGGTTCGAAGACGCGCGCAGCGTGGCGGTGGACGGCGCGGGGCGGATCTACGTGGCGGAGTACAGCGGCGGGCGGGTGCAGGTGTTCGACTCGCTGGGCACCTTCGTCACCCAGTGGATGGCCGACACCAGGATGCCGCTGGTGGACCTGGAGGTGGACCGGGGCGGCACGGTGTACGTGGTGCAGAGCGGCCGCATCAGCCGCTACGAGGGCGCCACCGGCCGCCTGCTGGGCACGGTGAGCGGCGCGGGCCAGAACGTGAACGACGTGGTGCTGGCGCTGGACGGAACGCTGTGGGCCGCCAGCGACTGGTCTCACGTGGTGCACCTGTCGCGCGGCGGCGGCGTGCTGCGCCGGATCGACCTGCGCGAGGCCGTGGACGGCGCCGCGCCGGCGCGGCTGGCGGTGTCGGGCACGGGCGAGGTTTACGCGCTGGACCAGTGGACGTACGAGATCTACCGGCTGGACGCCTCGGGGAAGTTCGTGGACCGCTTCGGGGGGAAGGGCGACGGCCCCGAGCAGTTTCGCTGGGCCACGGATTTGGCCATCGACGGCCGCGGCCGCGTGTACGTGAGCGACATCGGGCGCGGCATCCGCGTGTTCGACGCCGCCGGCCACTTCGTCGACTCGTTCGGCGAGCGCACGGTGGTGTTCGGGATGGCCATCGACGACCACGACGGCCTTTTCGCCAGCCTCCGCAACAACCACGAGATCGTGAAGTACCGCCTGAAGCCCTGACGTTCCGTCAATCCGCGCCGCGCAGCATCGCACGGCACGCACGGACGCACGGCGCGCACGGCACCGCACCGACCCATGTCATCCTGAGGTCACCGCCGCGCTGAATCCAAGTACGCACAAGAGTTTGGCGGTGGCCGAAGGATCTATGGCCGGCTCCCGAGCGACAGGCCGCCTGACGCTCGGACCGCGGCGATAGATCCTTCGGGTGCCGCCAAGGGTTGGTGTGAGGAAAGGCCGGTGCGGCGGCGCCGCTCAGGATGACATCGGACGGGTCTGCGCGGAGGGCGGCCTGACGCTCGGACCTCGGCCACAGATCCTTCGGGCGCCGCCAAGGGTTGGTGTGAGGAAAGGCCGGTGCGGCGGCGCCGCTCGGGATGACATCGGACGGGTCTGCGCGGAAGGCGGCGTTACGATCGGACTGAGGCCACAGATCCTTCGGGCGCCGCCAGGAACTGGTGTGATGAAAGGCCCGTGCGGCGGCGCCGCTCAGGATGACATCACGCGGGGTTGCACGGTCGATTTCGAAAGGCGGAATCAGCGGTGAACGATCGTTGTCGATTTCCCGGATCTCCGTTCGTCGCCTGTGTGACCGCGATGACCAACCGACCCCTGACCAGAGAGAGGCCGTTATGAGAAAGCTGATCGTTTCCGAGTTCATGAGCCTGGACGGCGTGATGCAGGCGCCGGGCGGCAAGGACGAGGACACGGATGGAGGATTCGAGCACGGCGGCTGGACGATTCCCTTCTGGCACGACGACATCGGCAAGACCTTCGTCGAGCTGATGCAAGGGTGCGACGCGTTCCTTCTGGGCCGGCGCACCTACGTCACCCACGCGCAGGCGTTCGAGCCCATGCCCGCGGGCGACTTCTTCGGCGACCTGATGAACACCCCGAAGAAGTACGTGGTCTCCACCACGCTCGATCAGCCCATCTGGCGCGACACCACCATCATCCGCGACAACGTGATCGACCAGGTGCGCGCGCTGAAGGAGCAGCCGGGCGGCAACATCCTGACGGACGGCAGCAGCCAGCTGGTGCATGCGCTGCTCGAGCACGGCCTGGTGGACGAGCTGCACCTGCTCGTGTACCCGATCACCCTGGGCGGCGGCAAGCGGGTGCTGCCGAGCGGCGTGCTCGCCACGTTCGACCTGAAGTCGGCGACGCCCTATCCCACCGGCGTGGTGGGGCTGCACTACACGGCGCGGCGGTAATGGCGGCAGCGTAGTGCCGGATCGGGCGATTCGAATTATATTCGAAATGTCCGATACGGCACGCCGCTACGCATGGTGGCGGAGGAGACGGAGCGGGAGAACGAACGGCATCCCCGGTGGATCACGGCGGTTCGCGCCCGGGTACGGGGAGCGGTTCCGCTCGACATCTCGCGGGAATGGAACGCCGCCCTGCTCAGCTCGTCCGCCGCCTCCCCCGCTCCCCGGATCCACGCCAGCATGCGCTTCACACGCTTCCTCCTGTTCGTCGCGGGCGCGGTATCTTGCGCTGCTCCGCTCGCGGGCCAGGGCCCCGGTCCCGCCTCGGGTGTCCGGGGCAGGGTGCTGGGCCCGGGCGGAACGCCGGCAGCCGGCGCCAGCGTGGCGGTCCGCGCCGAGGGTGACACCGTGCGGCTCGCCCGGGCGACCACCGGCACCGACGGGAGCTTCCGGATCGCGCTCGCGGCGGGGAGGTACGTGGTGCAGGCACGCGGCGGTCCGGGAGCCGCGGCATCGAAGACGGTGGAGGTGGCCGCCGGGCAGTGGAGCGACGCGGGAGCCCTCACGTTGGGAGCGATCGCCCTCGCCGGCATCGACGCGCGCACCACGCGCCCGCCGGTGGTCCAGGCCGAGGACCGGACCATCTACAGCGTTCGCGACATGCCATCGGTGACCGGCGTGGCCGCGGACGTGCTGCGCACCATCCCCGAGCTGGAGGTGGACATCCAGGGCAACGTGACGATGAGCGGCAACCGCGCCGTCACCATCTTCCTCAACGGCCGGCCCTCCCCGCTGCGCGGCGACGCACTCACCCAGTTCCTGAAGAACCTCCCCGCCGACCGGATCGAGCGCGTGGAGGTGATCCCCAACCCGTCCGTCCGCTTCGAGAACGGAGGGGCCGCGATCGTGAACGTGGTCCTGCGCAAGGACGTGCGGCTGGGCCTGAGCGGCAGCGTTTCGGCGAGCACGGCCACCCGCGGGGCGAACAGCCTTTCGGGCCAGCTCGCCTACCAGCGCGGCAGGCTGACCCTGTTCGGGGGTGGGTACGGGAACTCGTTCCAGTACAGCAACCGCTCGTACGAGCTCCGGCAGAACCTGCAGGCCACCACCGCCCTCGAGCAGGACCAGCAGAGCGAGGGCTCCAACTCTTCGGGCGGCGGCGACCTCACGGCCGAGGTGGACGTGGGCCCGAAGGAAACGCTCTGGGCCTCGGGCACGGTGTACCGCGGCGGCTCCGGGAACGACGGGATCTCGCGCAACCGGCTGCTAGACCTTTCCGAAAGCGAGATCCGCGCGTACGAACGGGTGAGCCGGGGAGAGGGTGACTACGACTCCGGCGAAGCCGCCGTCGGCTTCCGGCGCATCGTGGAGCCGCAGAAGAACGAGCTTGCGCTGGAGCTGCGGCGCGGCTGGAACGGCTCGGGCAACAGCGCGCGGATCGAGGAGACCACCCAGGCCCGGACCGTGCCGGCGGGCCCGGGGGAAGACGAGCTGAGAACGACCCTGTTCGACCAGAACCAGCACGACCTCACGGTGAAGGGCGACTACACGCACCCGCTCGCCGGGAGCCGCCTGGAAGTGGGCGTTCGCAGCCACGTGTCCACGTCGGGCGAACGGAACGCGCTGGAGGTGTTCGGCCCCGCCCCGCTTGCCGACCCGCGCGGCGACACCCGCTACGCCTACACCTCTCGCGAGCGCGAGCACGCCGCCTACTTCACCCTTACGCGCAGGGTGGGGCGCTTCTCCCTCCAGGGCGGCCTGCGCGCCGAAGCCGCGAACGTGGGCATCACGGCGCAGGGGCAGGACGTGGCCGAGATCGACTACTTCTCGGTGTTCCCCAGCGCGAACGTTTCCACGCAGCTGGGGCCG
>Ga0247773_1000598_pt1 | contig 14156 bp, 5 predicted proteins | sample UWRJL092311B6_FD_179934 | JGI IMG/M metagenome (GOLD analysis project Ga0247773, IMG submission 179934) | Plant litter microbial communities from Arlington Agricultural Research Station in Wisconsin, United States - UWRJ-L092-311B-6 | ecosystem: Environmental > Terrestrial > Plant litter >...
ACCAGCCGGCACCGGCTCTCGGGATGCCGGTCGAACCAGCCCAGCAGCGGCCCGGTGTCCAGCGGCTCGCCGCCGAAGATCACCAGCCGCAGCGAGTCGGGCAGCCGGCGTCGCCGATCCACCTCCGCCAGCTGGGAGAACGCGCTGGGGGTCTGGTTGAGCACGCTGACCTGCTCGCCCGCCAGCAGCTCGGCGAACCGCTCCGGGTCCCGGGCGGTCCACTTCGGCACCACCACCAGCCGGCCGCCGGTGCTCAGGCAGCCCCAGATCTCCCAGACCGAGAAGTCGAACGCGCTGGAATGAAACAGCGTCCAGACGTCGTCGCCACCCAACCCGAAGTCGTCTTCGGTGGCGCCCAGCAGGCTCGCGACGCTGCGATGCGTGACCAGCACGCCCTTGGGACGGCCGGTCGATCCGGAGGTGTAGATGACATAGGCGGGATCGTCGACGCTGCCGGACCGGTCGGGTACGGTCACCGGCCGGTCGGCTGCCAGCAGCGCGTCCGGTGCCAGCAGCGCGTCCGGCGCCAGCAGCCGGACGTCGGGCAGCGGCGGGAAGTCCGCCGAGTTGGTGATCACCACCGTCAGCCCGGCGTCGGCCACGGTGAAGGACAGCCGCTCGGCCGGGTAGTCGGCATCCATCGGGACGTAGGCCGCGCCGGCCTTGAGCACCGCCAGCAGCATCACCACCAGGTCGAGCGAGCGCTGCAGGCACACGCCTACCCGGTCCCGCGGCCGGACCCCGGCCGCGTGCAGCGCGCGCGCGGCCCGGTCGGCCAGCTCGTCCAGCTCGCGGTAGCTCAGTCGTTGCCCTTCGAAGCACAGTGCGATCGCGTCCGGACGGGACGCGGCCCGCGCGCTCACCAGCTCCTCGATCCGCCGCTCTGGGACGGCCGGCCGCGGACGGCCCAGCCCGCCCAGCTCGGCCAGTTCGGCCAGCTGCTCGGCGTCGAACAGGGCCAGCTCGCCGATCGGCTCGTCCGGGTCGGCGGCGGCCAGGCCGCGGTACGCGGTGGCCAGCGTCCCGGCGAACCACCGCACCGCTGCCGGGTCGAAGGCGGCGTGGCCGAACCAGCAACTGGCTCGCAGCGTCCCGTGCACGTCCTCGGCCCAGATCGAGAGCGGCTGCACCGGTGCCAGGAACGGCCGGGTCGCGCCGACCGCCAGCCCTACCAGCGCCGGCCCGGTGTCCGGCTCATCGAGTGCCTGCCTGACCCGCACGAGGTAATCGGCCACCGTGCTGCCGGGTGTGCAGTCGAACCCGGCGGTGCGCAGCGGGTCGATCCCGACGCCGACCCGGTCCGCGCCGGTGCAGCTGGCCAGCACCAGGCCGAGCGCAGCGGTCAGCAGTACCTCCGGCAACCGCTGCCCGCCGGCCGGGCCGAGTGCGACCTGGTGAACCCCGACCGTGCTCGCCCCGGCCCGTCCCAGGCCCCAGTCCGGCGGCTCCGCCCGATCCAGGGCGACCAGCCCGGCCTGCAACCGTTCGAGCAGGCCGGTGTCGAGCCGGACCACCGGAGCCGAACCGGAAAGCACCGCGTGCGACACCGAATCCGGCTCGGCGACGGCGCGGTGCGCGACGACCACCAGGTCGGCCGTGTCGTCGGCGTAGCGCAGCAGCACCACCCGGATGCCCGGCCCGGTCCGCGGATCGACCGGCCGGGACAGCTCGCGCTCCCGGCGCCGGGCCGCGGCCGGTGAGTCCGCCGAGCCCGGCACCCGTTCCACCCACAGCCGGCTGCCGGTGCCGGCCGCCAGCCGCTCGGCCAGCCGGGATTCATCAACGACTACCAGCCGGGTGACCGATGCCTGGCACAGCCGTGCCGCGCTCGGCAGGCCGGCGGTCATCGGTCCGGTGGTGAATGAGCCGGCGGTCGGCGGTGCGGCGGTCATCGGCTGGTGAACCCGCCGTCGACCGCCACCACGCTGCCGGTCACCTGCCGGGACTCGTCCGAGGCCAGCCAGAGCGCGGCGCCGGCCACGTCGTCGGGTTCGATCAGCGCGTTCATCGGCTGAGCGGTCACGAAGGTCTGCTCGTGCTCGGCCACCTCGACGTCCAGGGACCGGGCGATCTCGCTGAGCATCCGGCCCTCGACCGCCGGGTCGTCGCGAACCGAGCCGGGGCACAGCGCGTTGACCCGTACCCCGAACGGCGCCAGGTCCAGCGCCGCCGCCTTGGACAGGCCCACCAGGGCGTGCTTGGCGGTGACGTAGCCGGCGAAGTTGCGGTAGCCAACCAGGCCCGCGGTCGAGGCGACGTTGATGATGCTGCCGCCGCGCTGATGACTCAGCACCGCGCCGACCGCCCGGATCATCCGCCAGGCACCGGAGACATCGACGTCGAGCATCAGATCCCACTCCTCGGCCTCGATGTCGTGCACCGGCTTGCCGGACGGCGCGGCGATGCCGGCGTTGTTGAGCACCACGTCGATCCGGCCGAACCGGTCCAGCGCCAACTCGACCGCGCGGCGGACCGCGGTCAGGTCCCGCACGTCGGCCTGGACGCTGAGCACGCTCGCCTCCGGCCCACCGGCCTGCCGGCACAGCTCGGCGGTGTGCTCGAGCTGGCTGAGCGTGCCCAGCGGGTAGGGCACCCCGGCCAGGTCGGAGCCGATGTCGAGCAGCAGCAGGTCGGCACCGGCCCGGGCGAACGCGACCGAGCAGGCCCGGCCGATGCCGCGGGCCGCGCCGGTGACGATCGCGACCTTGCCGGCCAGCCGCTGGTCAGGTGCGAGCACGGCACTCACCGTTGTCCTGCCAGCTCGTCGGCCATCAGCCGGACCAGTTCGGCCAGCGAGTCGATGAGGTACATGTGGTTGCCCGGCAGCTCGCGCAGCCGGCACCCGGCACTGGTCGCCGCCTGCCACTGCGCCGCCTGCTCGGCCGACACCAGCTCGTCCTCACTGCCGCGGATCGAGGTGATCGGCACGTCGAGCAGCCTGCCCGGCGGCGCCAGGTAGTTCTCGTGCAGCTCGACGTCGGCGCGCAACGTCGGCAGCAGCATCTCGCGCAGCTCCGGGTGCTCCAGCGCCGGGTGGCTGTAGCCGGCGAAGCCGCGTACCTGCTTGAGGAAATCCTCCTCGCTCAGGCCGGTGGCCCGGGGTTCGCGCCGGGTCCACGGGCCCGGTGAGCCGCTGACGAAGACCCGCACCAGCTCGGGACGGGGCAGCTGGCGCAGCTGGTGGGCCAGCTCGAAGGCCAGCACCGCACCCAGGCTGTGGCCGAACACCGCCACCTCCGCGATGCCGGCCACCAGGTCAAGGGCGGCCGGCAGCAGGTCGGCGACCGCCTCGGCCGCGTCGGTGAACGGCGGCTCGCCGAACCGCTCCTCCCGGCCGGGCAACTGCAGCGGGCAGATTCGTACGGTGTCGCTGGGGTATTCCTGCGCCCGGCGGAAGGCCGACGCGCCGGCTCCGGCGAACGGCAGGCAGAGCACCGCGATCTCGGACACCTCAGACCTCCAGCTCGGCGGCCGACAACCAGGCCTGCCGGACCAGCTCGGCGGTGGCACCGGGATTGGTGCGGATGAAGTAGTGACCGCCCACCGGCAACCGGCAGAACCGGACGTCGGCGGCGAGCAGGCTCCAGCCGGCGTAGTCCTCGGCTGCCCGGGCCAGCCCGCGGTCGTCGTCGGCGACCACCACGGTGACCGGCGCCGCCACCTTCCAGGACGGCCCGTCGGCCACCGCATCGAGAAAATAACGGTATCCGCCGCCGACATCGTGGCGGAAGATCCGGCCCATCAACGCGGTGTGCTCGTTGTCCAGGCCGTCCAACTCGGTGTAGCCGGTCTCCTCGACCATGTAGCGGATGATTCGCTCGTCGTCCCAGCTGTCCATCACGTCGAGGTTGCCGCGCATCTCCGGCACCGCCGGCAGCAGCTTGGACCCGAGGAAGACCTGCCGCAGGTCGAAGCCCTGGTCCTCCAACAGCCGGGCCAGCTCGACCGCGACCGAGGCACCGCCGCAGTGCCCCCAGACGATCAGCGGCAGGTCGGCCTTCGCCTCGATCTCGGCGATGATCTGGCGCGCCGCCTCGCCGATGTCGACGAACTCACCTACCGACATGGGCGCGTGGCCCGGCAACTCCACCGCCCAGACCGCGATCTCGTCGGTCAATCCGGACACCTCGTCAGCCAGCGGCTTGAAGTTGATCGGATGTCCGCACGGGTGCGGCACGCAGATCAGCGCGCAGCGGGCGCCGTCAGCGGTCGGCGACAACAGTTGCAGCACCTCCTCCTCGGGCTGCCGGCGCCGGTCGGCCAACCGCGCCAGCCGATCCAGCCGGGGATGGCGGGTCAGATCGCTCAGCGTGACCAGGCCGTCGAGTTCCAGCACGACCCGCAACGCCGACAGCGAATTGCCACCCAGCTCGAAGAAATCCGCCTCGCCACCCAGCTGTTCGACCGGCACGCCCAGCACCTCGGCCCACACCGCGGCGATGGCCTCCAGCGTGTTCCGGCTGACCGGGCCGACCGGCTCGAAGTCCGCGCTCGCCTCCGCTGTGCCGGGCACCGCCGCGCCGATCAGGGTCAGGTCCTGCAGGGCCAGCAACGCCCGGGCGGTGTGCGGGGCGGCCGGCTCGGCGGCCATCAACTCCAACACCCGGACGAAGTAGCCACCGATCCGGTCGATCTGCGCCTGGTCGTAGAGGTGGCTGTGATAGTGCAGGCTCAGCCGCAACTCGTCGTCGACGAAGTGCCGGGAGAACTCGGTGCGGAACGAGAACTCGGTTTCGGAATCGACCCGGACCTGCATCAGCGAGAACTCCGGCAGCTGCGCGAGGTTCTTCATCAGGTAGAAGTGGGTGAAGTTGAAGGTGGTGTCGAACAGCACCCGCTGGGTGGCCAGATCCTGCTTCATCTTGGCCATCGGATAGCGGCGGTGCGGCAGCAGGTCGAGTTCGGCCCGGTACACCCGCCCGATCAGTTCGGCCCAGGACTCGGCTGTCCCGTCGGCCGATCCCAGCCGGAGCCGGAGCGGCACCGTGTTGAGGTGCAGGCCCAGCGTGGTCTCGGCACCCGGCAACTCGGGACGGCCGCTGTGCTCGTAGCCGGTGGTCACCTCGTCGCTGCCGGACACCAGGCTCAGCACCTTCAGATGCGCGGCCAGCAGCACGTCCTTGAACGGCACCGACAGCGCGTCGGCCAGCGCGGCGACCCGCTGGGTCAGGCCGGCCGGCAGCGGCACGTCAGCCAGCACAACCTGGAAGTCGTCGGTGTCGCGGGCACCCGGCTGGCGCGGCACCACGGTGGATTCGGAGCCGTCCACGACCCGCAGCCAGAAGTCCCGGGACTCCGTGGAGCGCAGCGCCGCCCGTTCCAGGCCGATGAAGTTGCGCAGGTGGTTGTCCGCGAACTGCTCGGCCGGCTGGGTACCGGCTCGCAACTGGTGGTAGAGCTGGAACAGCTGGGTGTGCAGCAGGCTGATGCTCCAGCCGTCCAGGGCCGAGTTGTGCTGGCTGACGGTGTAGCGGTACTGCTCGTCGCTGAGGATCTGCACGTGCAGCGTGACCAGTTCGCCCCGTTCCCATTCGAAGCGGCGGGCCTTCTCCGCCGCCAGCCAGCGCTCGTGCCAGTCCGCCTGGGCCCGCTCGTCCAGCCCCCGCAGGTCGGCCACCGACAGTGGCGGGCGCACCTCGCGGTGCACCACCTGCAGGAATTCGCTGTAACCGGTGAGGTGATAGGTGGTACGCAACATCGGATGGCGCAGGCTGAGCAGCCGGACCGCCTCGGTGAACGCGGTCTGGTCGAAGGATCCGCTGATCGAGTAGCTCAGCACGTCGTGGTACTGGCCCAGGCCTCCGGTGATCTCGGTCTGGAAGATCAATCCGGCCTGCAGCATCGACAGCGGATATGCCTCCTCGGCGTCGGCGGGCAGCAGGGCCCGGTCCTCGGCCGAGATCAGCTCGAACGGTCCGAAGCCGCCGCGGCTGGCCACGTCGGCCTGCTCGATCGCGGCCGCGTTGCCGAGGCTGTCGGCGAGTGCGGCAATGGTCTGGGCGCGGAACAGCTGGGCGAAGGTGAAGTCCAGGCCGGCGGCCCGCGACTTGGCCAGTACCTCCACGAAGTGGATGGAATTGCCACCCAGGGCGAAGAAGTTGTCGTGCACGCCGATCCGGTCCTTGCCGAGCACCTCGCACCAGATCCGGGCCAGGGTTCGCTCCGTCGCGGTCCGCGGCTCGACCTGGGCGGTTGCGCGTACCCGGGTGGCATCCGGACCGGCCAGCCAGGCCCGGTCGAGTTTTCCGTTCGGGGTCAGGGGCAATTCCGGCAGTACCAGGATCCGGCCGGGTACCTCGTGTTCGGGCAGCGTCTCGCGCAGGTGCTGCTTCAGGCTGCTCTCCGGCACCTGCTCGGCCAGCACCACGAAGCCGCGCAGCGATGTCTGCCAGCCGTCGTCGACGGCGACCACCGCGGCGTCGGTCACGGCCGGGTGGGCCCGCAACCGTTCCTCGATCCCGGCCGGCTCGACCCGGAAACCGCGAACCTTGACCTGCAGGTCGACCCGGCCCAGGTAGTCCAGCCGGCCGTCGGGCAGCCAGCGGGCCAGGTCGCCGGTGCGGTACAGCCGCTGCTCGCCCACCCCGGTGCCGGCCACGAACCGTTCCGCCGTCAGCTCCGGCCGGTTCCGGTACCCACGCGCCACCCCGACGCCGGCGATGTGCAGCTCACCGGGCATCCCCACCGGCACTTGGTTGCCGCGCTCGTCCAGCACGTACAGCCGGAGATTGTCGATCGGCGTGCCGATCGGGATCCGGGCCGGCCGGCCCAGTCCCCGGGTCGGCTGGCAGCTGACGTCCACACTCGCCTCGGTCGGGCCGTAGAGGTTGACCAGTTCCGCTCCGGGCAGCAAGCGGTAGAACTGCTCGACCTGGCTGGGGCTCAGCGCCTCGCCGCTGGCGAACACCTGGCGCAGGCTGCCCAGTCGCGCCGCCGCACCGGACCGCTCGACCCACACCGCGAACAGCGTCAACATCGACGGTACGAAATGCACTGTGGAAACCTGGTACTTCTCGATCGCGGCAGCCAGCAGCGCCGGGTCCTTCTCGGCACCGGGCTCGGGCAGTGCCAGGGCCGCGCCGGTGATGGCCCACCAGAACAGCTCCCACACCGACACGTCGAAGGAGATCGAGGTCTTCTGCAGCAGCACGTCCCCGGCCGAGATCGGGTAGGCCCGCTGCATCCACGCCAGCCGGTTCACCACACCGCGGTGCTCGACCAGCACCCCCTTCGGAGTGCCGGTCGAACCCGAGGTGTAGATCAGGTAGGCCAGGTCGCCGGCCGTGCTGGTCGACTCGACCGGGCCGCGGTCGGGGCTGTGGCCGGCCGGGTCCGCCAGGTCCAGCACCGGCGTGCTGCCGGCCAGCCCGGTGAAGCGGGACTGCGCGAGCACCAGCCGGGCGCCGCTGTCGGCGAGCAGGTAGTCGATCCGGGCCGGCGGGTAGGCCGGGTCGATCGGCAGGTAACACCCACCGGCCTTGAGCACCGCCAGGATCCCTACGATCAGCTCCGGTGATCGTTCGGCCAGCAGCGCGACCACCACGTCCGGCCCGATCCCGTGACCGCGCAGGGTGTGCGCGAGTTGGTTGGAGCGGACGTCGAGTTCGGCGTAGCTCAGCGTGCCGTCGGCGCTCAGCAGCGCCGGTGCGTCCGGGGTGGCGGCGGCCTGCCGGGCGAACAGGCCGTGCAGGGTGGCCTCGGTGTCGAAGGACCGCTCGGTGGCATTGGCCGCGGCCACGATCGCCGCGTCCTCGGGCGAATCCAGCGGCAGTTCGGTGACCGGGCGGTCCGGCTCGGCGGTCGCCGCCTCGAGCAGCGCCAGGTACTGCCGGGCGATCAGGGCGATGCTGGTTTCGGCATACCGGGACGGGTCGTAGCCGACGGTCAGCACCAGCGTGCCGTCGTCGCGGACGGTGTCGAACCGAACTCCGGCCCCGAGCGGCGACTCGGCCTGCGACCCGAGGACCACGTCGACCGGTCCGTCCTGGACCGGGGCAACCTGGGACGAGGCCGCCACCCGGCCGAGCAGCTCGCGCAGGCTGCCGGCCGGCTCGGCCCGCAGCAGCCGGCCGCCCGGCAACCCCAGCGACACCTCCTCGGCCCGGGTGTAGCGACCGAGCAGCGCCACCGCGGCCGCCGCCAGCACCACCTGCAGCATCTCGTCCCGGCCGCGGCTGATCCGTTCCAGCCGGGCCGCGAGTTCGACCGGTAGCCGGATCGGCGCCAGCGCGGCGGGTTCGGCGGGGCCGGCCTGCGCCGCGAAATCGGCGGGAAAGCTGGTGGTCGAGGCGGGAGGGGGAAGCGACATGGCAAGGTTCCTATGCGGTTCGTAGCGGTCAGAGATCGAAGTCGAAGGCGGCGGCCCGCGCCGGGTTGGTCAGGACCGCCAGCGATGTCGCGGGATCGGCCAGCACGGTGTCGAGAACGCGCAGCAGGTCCTCCCGCCACCGCTCGACCTCGACGCGGCGCAGCACGCTGCTGTACTGCCAGCTCATCCGCAGCGTGTCGCCGGTCTCGTAGATCTGCAGGTTCAGGTCGAACGCGCTCTGGCCGGTCGGTTCCAGGCGGACGTCCACGCCGCTGCCGTCGAAGTCGACGTGCAGGTAGCGGTTGCTGTGCAGCGCGATCAGCGCGTCGAACAGCGGCGTGCGGCTGTAGTCGCGCTCCGGTGCCACCATCGCGACGACCTCGGCGAACGGAAAGTCCTGGTGGACAAAGGCTTCCTCGGCGGTGTCGGCGACCTGACGCAGATACCGGGCGAAGGGCAGGCCGGGATCGGCAGTGTTGCGCAGGCACACGGTGTTGGCGAGCATCCCGACCGTCCGGTGCAGGCCCGGCGCCGTCCGGCCCGACACCGGAGTGCCGAGCACCACGTCCGGCGAACCGATCAGCCCGGCCAGCACGACGCCGTACGCGGCGGCCAGCAGCGCGAACAGCGTCACCTCCTGGCCGCGAGCCAGTTCGCGCAGCGCCGCCGTCCGGGCCGGATCGAGGTCGAAGTCCAGCACGTCACCGTCCGGCACCCGCAACGGTGGCCGGGCGGCCGGCAACGGCAGGTCGGCACGGTCCGGCGGGGTCGCGAACACCCGCTGCCAGTGCCCGCGTTGCCGCTCGGCCCGCGCCAATCCGGCCGGGCCGGACAGCCAGGCCGCGTAGTCGCGGTAGCGGACCGGCACCTCGGCAACCGGCTGCCCGGCATAGAGCGCGGCCAGATCGGTGAGCAGGATCCGCAGCGAGAACCCGTCGGTGATCAGGTGGTGGAATTCCCAGCGCAGCTGCAGGTGCTGCTCGGTGCGCCGCAGCTCGGCCCGCCACAGCGGTGCCCGGTCCAGGACGAAGGGCCGGACCTCGGACGGCCCGGACTCGACCACCCGCAGCGGCAGGGCGATCATGGGCTCGATCCGCTGTCGCAGCCGGCCGCCGTCGGAGACGAAGCAGGTACGCAGCGCCTCGTGGCGCTCGGTGAGCCGGCGCAACGCCTCCGCCAGCCGGTCCGGGTCGGTGCCGGCCGGCAGCCGGAGCAGCACCGGCAGGTTGTACTGCACCGCCGCCGGGTCCTTGAGCTGCTCGACGAACAGCTGGCGCTGCTGGGGGGTCAGCGGATAGTCGGCGGCGTCCTCGGCCGGCCCGATTGCCGCCCCGGCGACCGGTTCGGCCCGGCTCACCAGCTCGGCGAGCCCGGCCAGCGAGCCGCTGCGCAACACCGCGCTCACCGGCAGCTGCCGGTCCAGCCGGTCGGCGACGGCACCGGCCAGCAGCGTCGCGGTCAACGAGTCCGCACCCAGGTCGCGCAGGTCGTGTCGTAGGCCGATGCCCGTCATGCCCAGCGCCGCCTCGGCCAGCTCGAGCAGGACCCGCTCGGTCTCGGTGCGCGGCGCGACGTGTTCGGCACCGGCGAGCAGCTGCGCGCCGTCCGGTTCGGGAAGCCGGCTGCGGTCCAGCTTTCCGCTGCGGTGCAGGGGAAGTTCGGCCAGCTCGATCAGGTAGGACGGCACCGCGTACGCCGGCAGCAGCCGTTCCAGATGTGCGCGCAGGCCGGTGACCGGCCGGCGGGCCACGTAATAGCCGCACAGGTACTTGTCCCCGCCCGGCCGGGGGCGAGCGGTCACCGCGGCCTCGGCGACATCGGGATGGCCGAGCAGGACGTTCTCCACCTCGCCCAGTTCGATGCGGTAACCGCGCACCTTGACCTGCTGGTCGCGGCGGCCGAGGAACTCGATGGTGGCGTCGCTTCGCCACCGGCCGAGGTCGCCGCTACGGTACATCCGGCCGCCGGTGAACGGGTCGGCGACGAACTGTGCCGCGGTCAGCTCGGGCCGATCGAGGTAGCCCGCGGCCACCCCGTCGCCGCCGAAGCACAGCTCACCGGGCACGCCGACCGGGCACAGCTGCCCGTCCGGATCGAGGACGTAGGCGGTGGAGTTGGCGATCGGGGCGCCGACCGGGATGCCGGCCAGCCGGTGCCGGTAGTCGGTGGTGCGATCCAGCTGATAGGTCAGCGAGTAGGTGCCGTTCTCGGTCGGCCCGTAGGCGTTGATCAGGGTCAGCTCGGGGCAGCCGGCCAGCACCTTCGCCACGTGGGCCGGCGACAGCACGTCACCGCCGGTGAAAACCTCGCGCAGCGGCCGGAAGACCGCCGGATCCTGTTCCACGAGCTGGTTGAACAGCGGCGCGGTGATCCACAACGTGCTGATCCGCTGGGCCCGCAGCTCGGCGCCGAGAGCCCGGGCGCTGAGGATCACGTCGTTGTCGACCAGGTGCAGGCTGCCGCCGTTGAGCATGGTCGCCCACAGCTCGAACGTGCTGGCATCGAAGGAGATCGAGCCGGTGGCCAGGATCCGGGTGTGCGGGCCGAGTTCGGCGTACTGCACCCCGCGCACCAGCCGCACCACGTTGCGGTGGGTGATCCGCACCCCCTTGGGGCGGCCGGTGGTGCCGGAGGTGTAACACAGGTAGGCCACCGCGTCCTCGGCCGGCAGGTCCGGTGCCGGTTGAGGGACGACGGCCGGGGCCGTGGCCGCCGGGTCCAGCACCGTGCCGGCGAAGGCGAAGTCCGGTGCGGAGTCGGTGATCAGCACCCGGGCGCCGGAGTCGGTGAGCAGGAACTCCACCCGTCCTGGCGGGTAGTCCGGGTCGATCGGCAGGTACGCGGCACCGGCCTTGAGGATTGCCAGCGCGCCGACCACCAGCTCGGGGGTGCGGCCGGTGCGCAGCGCGACCAATTCTCCGGGCCCTACCCCGGCCGCACGCACGGCCTGGCACAGCCGGTCGGCCCGCTCGTCGACCTGGGAGTAGCTCAGCCGCTGGTCGCGCCAGCTGATGGCCAGCGCATCCGGCGCCCGGCGGGCCTGTTCGGAGAACAGGTGGTGGATCGCGGTGTCTGCCGGGTAGGGCCGGGCGGTGTCGTTGAACCGGCCGAGGATCTCCTCGCGCTCGTCCTCGCCGGCCAGCTCGACCGTCCGCACCGGCCGCTGCCGCTGGTCGAGCACCCGGCGGACCTGCCCGGCCAGCCGCGCCGCGGTGTCGGCCTCGAACAGCCCGGCACGGTAGCCCACCCGCAGCCGACCATCGCCGGTGCCGAGTACCAGGTCGGCAGTACCGAGCGAGGGCTCCGGGCGGTCGGTGAACCGGACGGCGGTGTCCCGCACCTCCAGGTGGGCCGCCGTTGCCAGCAGCCGGTCCGCGGGCTGGTCAGGATCGATCCGTACCGCCAGCGCGGCGACCCGGCCGGCCAACTCCACGTCGAGCAGCAGCTCGGCCTGGCCGGTCCACTTGTAGAGCACCACCAGCCATGCCGTCAGCACGGCGGCCGGGTCGTAGCCGTCCGCGGGTGCGCAGGCCCAGGCACAGTCGGCTGAATCCGGATCGGCCGGCGATCTCGGCCGATCCGGGATCAGGGTGACCGGCTGAGGATTCAGATCGGGGCCGAGCTCAGGACTCGACAGTGGCCGGACTGCGGTCGGCAAGGGCGTTCACCCCCAGCCGGAACGCGACGTTCCGGAAGATCAGGATGGTGAGGAAACCGGGCGAGGCGGCCAGGATCGTCATCACCACGACCAGGCCGGTGTAGTGGCGACCGCTGAGCAGGATGCCGCCCAGCGCCGCGCCGACCGGCAGCGAGCCGGCCATCGTGGTGCGCATCAGGGTCATCGCCCGGCCCCGCATCTCCGCCGGGGTCCGGGTCATCCGCACCACCCCACCCAGCACGGTCATCGGAGCGGACAGCACCCCGATCAGGATCAGGCCGAGCGAGATCACCGGCAGGCTGCGCGGTGCCAGCAGCAGGAAGGTCGCGCCCGTGATGATCTGCAGCTGGCCGATCCGCAGCATCTGCTTCTCCGAGGTCTTGAGCGCGCCGGAGACCAGCGAGCCGATCAGCTCGGCGGCGGCCAGGACGGCGAGCAGCAGGCCGAGGATGCCGGGGCTGTCGGAGAACTCGAACTTCGCCAGCCAGGGCAGCGCGACCAGCAGCGCACCGGAGGCCATGTTGAACAACGCGAAGGACAGCGTGAGCAGCAGCAGGAACTTGTCGTGGACGATCATGTCGAACACCGGTGCCCAGCCCGACACCTTCTTGGTCGCGCCGACCTCGGCCGGGGCCGGCCGGTCCAGCGGGGCCGAGATCCGGCTGATCAGGAAGGCGAACAGCAGGTAGGTCGCGGCGTCGAGCAGCAGCACGTTCGACGAGCCGATCAGGGTGATCAGCAGCGCGCCGAGGGCCGGCCCGATGATGTTGGCCGCGCCCATCGCGGTGGATTCCAGGCCCATCGCGGCCTGCAGCTCGCTCTCGGGCACCAGCTCCGGAATCACCGCGGGGGTGCCGGCCAGCGGAATGATCTTGAGTAGGCCGTAGACCAGTGCCACCGCGTAGAGCTGCCACATCTCCAGCCGGTCGAGCGCGGCGGCCAGCGGGATCAGCGCCACCACCACGCCGCGGAACACCGAGTCGTAGATGAACAGTTTCCGCCGGGAGAAACGGTCCAGTAGCGGGCCGATCACCGCGCCACCGGCGATCACCGGCAGCGTCAGGCAGACCCCGAGCACGCCGAGGCCGCCGGCGCCGGCCCGGTCCACCGTGATCCAGGCCAGCGCGGTGTAGGTCGCGCCGTCACCCAGCAGGTTGATCGTCAATGCCGTCCAGAGCAACCGGTAGTCCGCGATCCGCAGGACAGCCACGTACGCCTTCACAACTCGACCCCTTCGACGAGACGACCCGGACGCGGCGAGAGCGCGCCCGGCACACCGAGCGCGATTACGATGTCACCTTTTCGGGCGGCCAGCACCCAAACCTCTGAGTTGCAGGTGGCCGCCGCTGATACCTCGACGCGGTGCGAGGGTGATTCCGGCGCTCCGGTGGCTACACCAGAACCCACAGATGGCTACGACCGACTTCGCGGGCATCCGCAGTCATGACTGCATCCGAGCAAGCATGGTGCTATTTGACCGTTTACATATATTTAATGTCCTAATTGTGATTCCTGTAATTTATAGGGATCACACGTTTGATGCGCTTATATGGCCAAATGGTCCGGCCGAGAAAGTCTATGCAGCCTGCCCTGACCACCCCCTCCGGATCCGGCGTCCTGCTCGACTGTGACGGCGTATTGGTCGACAGTGAGTCGTTGTCGGCCTCGGTTCTCGCCGCGATGCTGGCCGAACAGGACATCGAGTTCGGGGTCGCCGAGTCGCTCGAACTGCTGCGCGGGCGTCAGGTCGCGACCTGGGTCGCCGAATTGTTCGCGGCGCTGCCGGTGGCCGGCGCGCCCGATACCTTCGTGCCCGATTACCGCGCCCGCGTCTCGGCCGCCTACCGCTGCGAGCTGGTTCCCGAGCCGCACGCCCAGGAACTGCTCGACACGATCGGGGTTCCGTACTCGATCGTCTCCAACGCCCCCGGCTGGAAGATCAGCGAGGGTCTGGCGTGCGCCGGCCTGGACGCCGGCTCGGCCCACCAGTACGTCAGCGCCTACGACCTGCAGTCCTGGAAACCGGAACCGACCGTCTACCTGGCGGGGGCGGCCGGCCTCGGCCTGCCGCCCGCCCGGTGCATCGCCGTCGAGGACAGCGACGCCGGTATCCAGGCGGCGCACGCAGCCGGCATGCGCGTTCTGCACTACGCCCGGGACGAGTCCGTCCCGACCCATCCGATGGCCCTG
>Ga0247773_1000599_pt1 | contig 14134 bp, 14 predicted proteins | sample UWRJL092311B6_FD_179934 | JGI IMG/M metagenome (GOLD analysis project Ga0247773, IMG submission 179934) | Plant litter microbial communities from Arlington Agricultural Research Station in Wisconsin, United States - UWRJ-L092-311B-6 | ecosystem: Environmental > Terrestrial > Plant litter >...
CGGATCACTCCGACAAGCCTAATGGGCGCCGTCGGCACCCCGCGCCAGTCGCCGCGGAACCACAATTCGGGCACACGTATGTTAAATCCCGGTGAGCGTTTGCCAAAGGTGGGTATACCGTGAATCGTTCTTCCCGTGCACGATGCCGCCCTGTTGTTCATCGTTGTTACTGCCGCGCTTACGTTCGATTTCACCAACGGTTTCCACGACACCGCTAACGCCATGGCGACGTCGATCGCGACCGGGGCACTGAAGCCGAAAGCGGCCGTCGCGCTGTCCGCCGTGCTGAACCTGGTGGGTGCGTTCCTGTCCATCAAGGTCGCCGCGACCATCGCCGGCGGCATCGTCGCCTCGGGTGCGATCACCCTGCCGATCGTGTTCGCCGGCCTGCTCGGCGCGATCGTCTGGAACATGGTCACCTGGAGCCTCGGGCTGCCGTCCTCGTCCTCGCACGCCCTGATCGGCGGGGTGATCGGAGCCACCCTGGTCTCGGCCGGCACCTCGGCGGTGCACGGGCACTCGATCATCGCCAAGGTGGTGATCCCGGCGGTGCTGGCCCCGATCCTGGCCTCCCTGGTGGCGATGCTGGCCACCCGGCTGAGCTACCGGATCGCCCGGCCGGACGAGCGCCCCCGCAGCCACCGCTACTTCCGCTACGGCCAGCTGGCCTCGGCCTCGCTGGTCTCGCTGGCGCACGGCACCAACGACGCGCAGAAGACCATGGGCGTCATCACCCTGGCGCTGATCGCCGACCACCAGATCAGCCCCGGCGCGGATCCGCCGGCCTGGGTCATCGTCAGCTGCGGGGTGGCGATCGCGGCCGGCACCTACTTCGGTGGCTGGCGGGTGATCCGCACCATGGGGCACCGGCTGACCCACATCGAGGCCCCGCAGGGCTTCACCGCCCAGACCGCGTCGGTGGCGGTGCTGCTCACCGCCACCCAGGGCGGCCTGCCGCTGTCGACCACTCACATCACCTCGGGCGCGGTGCTCGGTACCGGCCTCGGCCGGCGCGGCTCGGACGTCCGGTGGCGGGTGGCCGGCTCGATGGTGATCGCGTGGGTGCTCACGCTGCCGGCCGCCGCCCTGGTCGCGGCCGGCATCGGGCTGATCGTCGACGGCGGCGGCACCGGTCAGATCATCGTCGTCTCGGTGGCCGCGGTCGCCGTGCTGGCCGGCTTCTGGCTGTGGTCCCGGCGGCACCCGGTCAGCGCTGACAACGTCAACGACGCCTCGGACCGGTTCGGCCGCTCGCTGAACTCGATCGAGCGCGCACCGGTCCTGGAGCAGGCGGCGAGCTGAGCACGATGAGCGATTACCTGGACCTGGTGGTGCTGCGCAACGTGGCAGTGGTGGCGCTGGTCGCCGGGATCGGCATCACGGTGCTGTTCTCGGTCGCGGTGCGGGCCATGACCAGCGCCGAGGAGCAGCCCGGCCAATCGGTCGCGGTGTCCCGGCTGCTGGCCGCCGGCTGCCTGCTGATCGTCGCGGCCACCGTCGCCGTCGGCCTGTGGGCGGTACTGGCCAAGTAAGCCACCTGGCACCTCGGCCCCGACCCGGCGATCTAGGCTGGCGTGGTGACCACGTCAGACCGGCTTCCGATCAAGATGCTGCACGACCGGGTCCTGGTGCGGGTATCGGCCGAGGAGGGCGAGCGCCGGTCCTCCGGCGGCATCCTGATCCCGGCCACCGCGCAGGTCGCCAAGCGATTGATCTGGGCCGAGGTGCTGGCGATCGGCAACCACGTCCGCTCGGTGGAGCTGGAGGACCGGGTGCTGTTCAGCCCCGAGGACCGGCACGAGGTCGAGATCTCCGGCGAGGACTACCTCCTGCTTCGCGAGCGTGACATCCACGCGGTGGCCGCCAAGCGGATCGAGGCCAACACCGGGCTCTACCTCTGACCAGTCAGGATTGGCTCGTGCCGGTGCGGCGGATCCGCGCCAGCCAGTCGCCGGCCCCGGCGAAATCGGCGTCCGAGCGGCCGCCCTGGACGGCGCCGACCCGGCCGTCCCGGCGCGGGTAGGAGCCCAGGAAGCGCACGTCGGCGCAGACCCGGTGCAGCGCGGCCAGCGCGTCGCCGACCCGGGCGTCGGCGACGTGGCCCTCGCAGTCGATCGAGAAGCAGTACTGGCCCAGCCTGCCCTTGGTCGGCCGGGACTCGATCCGGGTCAGGTTGACGCCGCGGGTGGCGAACTCGGTCAGGATCTCCAGCAGGGCGCCGGCGTGGTCGTCGCGGAGGTAGGTCAGCACCGTGGTGCGGTCGTTGCCGGTCGGCGGCGGCGGGGCGGCCGACCGGCACAGCAGGACGAACCGGGTGACCGCGCCGGGGTGGTCGGCGATGTCGGAGGCCAGGCTGTCCAGGCCGTAGCGCGGGCCGGCCGCCGCCGGGGCGACCGCCGCGTCGTAGTGGCCCTCGGCGACCGCCCGGGCGCCGCCGGCGGTCGAGTCCACCAGGATCAGCTTCGCTGCCGGCAGGTGATCGAGCAGGTACCGGCGCACCTGCGCGGCGGCATGCGGATGGGTGGCGACGGTGCCGATGCCGGCCGGGCGGGTGCCCGGCCGGACCAGCAGGTCGAAGACCACCGGCAGGTAGCTCTCGGCCGTGATCATCAGCGACGAGCCGCCGGTCAGCTCGGCCAGTTCGTCCAGGGTGGCCGGCACCGCGCCCTCGACGGAGTTCTCCAGCGGCACCACCGCGCCGGCCACCGTGCCGTCGCGCACCGCGTCCACCGCTTCGGCGACGCTGGCGTAGCCGGCCAGGTCCGGCCAGCCGTGGATGCCGGCGAGCTGCTGGGCCGCCGCGTGGGCGAAGCTGCCCTCCGGGCCGAGGAATCCGTACCGGCCGGACGGGCTGGAAGCTTCGGACGGCACGGGAGAAGTCTAGTTCTCCCATCCGGTAGCGCCCGCGACGCGCGGTCAGCGGGTGAGCGCTGCCCGGACGGCCTGCTCCTCCTCGGGCGAGAGCGGATGCTCGCCGGCGCCACCGGTCAGCGCCTTGGCGTAGAGCCGGGTGTCGGACGTGCTGGCGATCGAGGTCAGCGTGATGCCGTTGCCGCCGTCGTCCAGCAGCGCCAGTGAGAACGACAGCCGGCCGCCGAGGTCGTCGAAGGCGTCGAAGCGGACCAGGGCCACCCGCCGCAGCACCGTGCCGACCGAGCTGGTCAACCCCTGCACGGTCGCGGCCAGGTCCTGCCGGTCGGCCGCCACCCCGGAGGCCAGTTCCTGCTGGGCCGCGGCCAGGTCGCGCTGCAGCTCCTGGATGTCCTTGCGGACCGCCTCGCTGGCGGCCATGTGCTTGTCGGCGACCTCGAGGATGGTCTCGCGGCCGGACGTCCCGCGCGAGAGCAGCGCGACCGAGCGGCGTAACCGGCTCAGGGTGCGCAGCGCCAGCACCCCGGCCACGAAGCCGGCCACCCCGAAGATCACGGCGCCGGCCGCCAGCCAGGTACTCATCACCGGCCAGGGTAGGGCACCGCCCGGCGCCGGCCGCGGACCGGCCGGGCAGAATGGCAGGCAATGACTTCCTTCCTCGCGGTGTTCGCCATCGCCTTCGCCGCGATCCTGTTGGTCGAGCTTCCGGACAAGACCATGGTGGCCACCCTGGTGCTGTCCACCCGGTACCGGCGGCGCCCGGTGCTGGCCGGGGTGGCGGCCGCCTTCGCCGTCCAGTGCGCGGTCGCGGTCACCGCCGGCGGCCTGCTGCACCTGCTGCCGCACCGGGTCCTGGAGGCGGTGGTCGCGCTGCTGTTCGCGATCGGGGCGGTGCTGCTGTTCCGGGAGAGCGTCAACACCGACGAGGACGAGGCCGGCCTGCGGACCGGTACGCCGGAGGACTCCGGGCTCAGCGACCGGCGGATCTTTGGGATCTCGTTCGGGGTGCTGTTCGCCGCCGAGTGGGGCGACGCCTCGCAGCTGGCCACCGCCGGCCTGGTCGCGCGCTACGGCCAGCCGGTGGCCATCGGGCTGGGAGCCTTCCTCGCCCTGGTCGGGGTGGCGGCGCTGGCCATGGTGATCGGCAGGGTGATCCTGCGCCGGGTGCCGCTGCAACTGGTGCACCGGATCGCCGCGGCGCTGTTCGCCCTGTTCGCGGTGCTGGCTGCGGCCGCCGCGATCCGGGGCTGATTGCGCCGCCGTCGGGCCGAACCGATCGAGCAGATCAGCAGGGCGCTGGGATCAGTCCTCGTCCTTGGCGTGCCGGCCCTGCGCCGCCGTTGCGAACTTTCCGAGGACCGAAGTGATCAGGGTCGCCAACTCGGCTTGGGTAACCACGAGCAGATCTTCCTCGCCACGTTCGTCCTTGATCGCCGCCCGCCGCTCCTCCAGTCGACTGCCTTTCTCAGCCTCTTCGTCGAGGCGATCGAGAATCCACCGACGCATTAGGACCGTGGGTGCGACATGTTGCCGCTCAGCTCGCTCACGAAGCTCCTGGAGCCGGTCCAGCGGGATACGGAGCGAGTAGACCTGCGAGGGCTCCTTGGCCTTGACGCGGTTACGGACCATCGGCGTCTCGACATTCGCGGCAGCTTCGGATGCCGTGGCCTCATCGGCCAGAAGCTTGCTGATGTCAGTCATGGTTGATCACCTCCGTTGCGTTATATCGACGGTTTTCTGTTGTGTTGGAGATCCAAGCGGTAGCGCCCCACCAAATGCCATCCAGTGCCTGCGGATTCTTGGGCACCAGGATGACGGTGCACCCTGTTCATCTGTTGGGACCGACCCACTAGCCGGATGCCCCAGCCTGATTTGCTTCCCGGATCCAGGCCGATGAGACGTTCCTCGTCGAAGGCGGCTTCGGTCGCCCACTCGGGCTGGATATCCAAGTCACCGGGTATGCGCACGGACCGGGTGCGGATATGGTCTCCGCGCTCAGTCCAGTCGATCTCAGTGATCAGTAGTTCACTCAGCGGCCGTCCGTGATACGCAGCCTCCTCACGCTCTGCCCCCGTGGAACAACTGTAATACGCGTAATACAACCTGCCCAGAGTATGCGGCAACAACTCCCAGGCTGCCCCTGTGAGAGTGAGCAGCGTTGGGACGATCGGCCCGGCCAGCGATAACCTCGTCGCATGACTGTTCGGATGCGCCCCGTCCTGGCCTCGCTGCCGTCCTACGTGCCCGGTCGCAACGTGCCCGGCTCGATCAAGCTCGCCAGCAACGAGACCGCCTACGGGCCGTTGCCGCACGTGCTGGACCGGATCACCGAGGCGGCCGCCGACGCCAACCGCTACCCCGACACCAACTCCAGCCAGCTGCTGCGGGCGCTGGCTGCCAAGTTCGGCATCGGGATCGAGCACCTGGTGGCCGGCTGCGGCTCGGTGTCGCTGTGCCAGCAGCTGGTACAGGCCACCGCCGGACAGGACGACGAGGTGATCTTCGGCTGGCGCTCGTTCGAGGCCTACCCGATCATCACGGCCATCGGCGGCGCCCGGGCGGTGCAGGTGCCACTGCGCGATCAGGCCTACGACCTGCCGGCGATGGCGGCCGCGATCACCGACCGGACCCGGCTGATCTTCGTGTGCAACCCCAACAACCCGACCGGTACCGCGGTGCCCGGGGTCGGGCTCACCCAGTTCCTGGACGAGGTGCCCTCCGACGTGCTGGTGGTGCTGGACGAGGCCTACCGGGAATTCGTGACCGACGAGAAGGTCCAGGACGGCACCGGTCTGCTGGATCGCTACTCCAACATCATCGTGCTGCGGACGTTCTCCAAGGCTTACGGCCTGGCCGGCCTGCGGATCGGCTACGGGCTGGCGGCCGACCCCGCGGTGGCGCTGGCGGTCCGCCAGACCCAGGTCCCGTTCGCGGTGACCCATGTGGCGCAGGCCGCCGCGCAGGCCAGCCTGGAGCCCGAGGCCGAGCGGCAGCTCGCCGACCGGGTGGCCGAGGTGGTCGCCGAGCGGTCCCGGGTCACCGGGGCGCTGCGGGCGGCCGGCTACCAGGTGCCCGATTCCGAGGCCAACTTCGTCTGGCTGGCCGACGGCCCGGCCGAGGCGGGTGGCGTGGACGCGGTCGCCTTCGGCGCCGGTTGCGAGCGGCACGGCCTGATCGTGCGGGTCTTCGCCGGCTCGGGGGTGCGGATCACCATCGGCACGGCCGCCGAGAACGACACCTTCCTGGCCGCGGCGGCCGAGCTGCGCGGCTGAGCCGCTCCACCGGCTTCCACAAGCGGGCGGGCGGGCCCGCGATATCCGGGTACCAAAACACCCACCGGTGTGATGGTATTGGTGTGACATATACCCTCGAAGAATCTGGACCTCACCGCGTACGCTCACGGTTTGCCCGGCATCGGGGTGCTGCTGGTCGTCGGCAGGTCATTACTGGCGAACCAGTAAGTCGCTGTCATCCATTGGGCTCGGGCCGGTCCGCTACCTGGTAGCAGTCAACCGCATCGCTGAATGCCAATAACGAAGGACAACGATGTCTGCGCGAAGTGAACTAACTCCTCAGATGCGTGACTACGAAGCGAAGTTCACCGATGCCGGTGAGGTGCGCTGGCTGCCCTATCTCATGTACTTCCACCCGGCAGGTCACCGCTCGGCAACTGTCAACACCGACGCCAGCGGCTTCCGCTACTCCGAGGCGCACGGCCGCCGGTTCTCGGTGGCCGACCGGCCCGGGGCCGGACCCGTGCGGCTGCTGGCCGGCAGCTCGACGGTGTTCGGCATCGGCGCCAGCGCCGACTCCTGGACGCTGTCCTCGCGGATGACCGAGCACGATCAGCGTCCGGAGCCGTGGCTCAACGTCGGTGGTCGCAGCTTCAACTCCACCCAGGAACTGACGCTGTTCACGCTGTACCGGCACCTGATGCCTGAGGTCAGCGAGATCGTCCTGCTGTCGGGGTTCAACAACCTCGGCCTGGCCCGGCTGCCGGCCTCGGTGCGCGGCGAGCACGGGGCGTTCTTCAACTGCAACCAGTTCTTCGAGGCGATGGGCGCCGGAGCCCAGCAGAACCAGGGACGTTCCCGGCTGCGCCGCCCCAGGCAGCAGCCGCCCGCGCCCGAGCCGGTGCCCAGCATGGCGGAGCAGATCGCCTACGCCGCCGACCTGACGCTGCGGCACCTGGACGGCTGGCGGGCCCTGGCCCGCGACCTGGACGCGAAGCTGACCTTCGTACTGCAGCCGCTGTCGGGCTGGGTCCGCGAGGTCGGCAGCCCGGAGGAGGAGCGGTTGTTCGCCGAGCTGGACGAGCTGGGCAGCTTCAGCGAGGTCTACGGCGACATCCTGCAGCAGCAGGTCTGCCGGGACTATGCGGACGCGATCGAAGCCGGCACCAGAAAGCTCGACGTCGGCTTTGTCAATCTCGGCCCGCTGCTGGCCGACGCGATCTCCGAAGATCAATGGTTGTTCGTGGACCGAATCCACTTCACCGACTCCGGCCACGATTTTGTTGCTCGACAACTGCTCGGAGCCATTTAAGGTAGGTACATCCCCCACCCCAAAGGATGTCGACATGAAAGCCATCAAGTCCTTCTTCCTGCGCCTGATCGGCCGTCCGGAGAAGAAGAAGCCGGATTCCTCGATCTACCCGATGTTCTAATTCCGGCTGCCGTCCGGCGGCGGTAATCCTCGTTCTGACCCGCAACCCGGGAGTTTTCTCATGTGGCGCGCGCTGTACCGAAACGCACTCGACCCGGAGGCTTACTTCGACGTCGACCGGCTGCGTGCGCTTATGCGGGCGGTGGCCGGTGAGCCGGTCGCGGCCGGTCCGACGGCGCCCGAGGCGGCACTCGGCGAGACCGTTCGGCAGGCGATCGAGTGGGCCGAGGCGGACCGGGCGGGATTCGAGAAGCTGCTCGCCACCAGCACGGCACCGGAGGTGGTGACGGCGCTGCTGACGGAGTCGCTGCCGATGGCCTCGGCCCTGGGCTGCTGGTTGCAGAACCTCAGCGCTCCCGGGGTCTTCGAGGACGAGGTCCACCTGGAGCTGATGGCGCTGCTCGCCGACGACATCGGGGTCGGTCGGCCGGAGGCCTCGCGCTACTGCGAGTTCCGGCTGCTGCTGGGCCTGGAGCGGCTGTCCGGGCTGGCGGTGGGGGCGGCGGAGCTGGCCGACCTGCCCGGTGTGGGCGAGGAGCTGTACGCGCTGCCGGCGGTGCTGCAGGCATTGAGCCGGCGCAGCGACGCGTTCGCCTTCGAGCTGGTCGGCATCGACCACCTCGCGCGCTCGCTGGGCATGCTGCCGTGCTGGGCGGCGCTGCGGTCGTCCCGGCCGGCCGCGATCGACTGGGCCCGGCTGGACCTGGCGGCCGTCACCGGGCACAGCGAGCTGGGCGATCCGGTGCGGCTGAGCGGCCGGATCGTGGCCGCCTGCGCCGGGCTGGGCCCGGACCAGGCCGGCCGGGTGGCGGCCGGTGCCGCCTGGTTCGCCGGCGCGGTCCGGGAGTGGAGCCGGCGGGTGCTGGACAGCTGCCGGCAGGCCACCGACCCCGAGCAGGCGATGATCGCCCTGCTGCGGGCCCGGGCCCGGGAGGGCGCGGTCTACCACCACGACTACCTGATCGAGGGCCGGCCGCTGTCGGCCTGGATGCGCGAGGCCCAGCAGGACCCGGTGCCGCTGCTGCGGGTGCTGGCCGCCAGCAGGCTGGTCAAGCCTGGCAACTCCGCGCGCAGCGTGCTGGTCAACGGCCTGGTCGGCGTCCGCGGCCGGATGTTCCGGATCTTCAGTCCCGAGGACCTGGCGGTGCTGCGGCGCTGGATCGACCAGCTGCCGGCCCGCACCGACCAGCCTGTTAGCACCGATCAGCCTTCCGGCACCGAGCAGTCCGCCGGTGCCGATCCCACACCGCCCAGCTATCCCACCGCGCGCCCGGCACCGCCGGTCAGCCCGGAGCTGGGCGTCAGCCCGGTCGACCTCCGGCAGGCCTACTTCCTGCTGCAGGGCCGCGCGCTGGAACCCAGGACCCGCGCGTTCGCCCTGGACTACGCCTCGCACTGGCTGGAGCTGGCCGAGAAGTCCCTGGACCGGCCCGAATCGCTGCCGGCGGAATGGACCGCCGAAGGTCTGCGGCCCTGGCTGCTGGCCCAGCACGACCAGCACGACCTGCAGTTCCAGCAGGCCACCGACGCCGAGGAGGCGCTGCCCGAGCGGGACGCGGTGATCGACTCGGCGGTGCAGCTGGCCCCGCTCACCCTGATCGACGGGTCCTGGCTGCAGGGCTACACCGACGTGCACCTGGCCTCGTCCCGGGTCGGCGCACCGCTGTTCCAGACCTACTGGGACGAGCTCGGCAACGGCCGGCTGGCCCTCAACCACCCCAAGATCTACCGGGACGGCCTGGCCGACATGGGGGTGACGCTGCCGCCCACCGCGAGCTGGGAGTTCGCGCACGACCCCCGGCTACGCGAGGAGTCGCTGCGGCTGCCGGTCTACTGGCTGTGCCTGGGCAAGCTGCCGATCACCTACCGCCCCGAGATCCTCGGGATGAACCTGGCGATGGAGCTGTCCGGGGTCGGCGGCAGCTACCGCTCGGCGCGCAGGTTCCTGCGCCACTACGGCTACAGCACCCGGTTCGTCGACATCCACAACACCATCGACAACGTCTCGACCGGCCATTCGGCCTGGGCCGCCGATGCCATCGACAGCTACCTGCGCAGCCACCCCAGCCGGCACGACCCGCACCGGCTCGCCGAGGAGTGGCAGCGGATCCGGGTGGGCTATGAGTCGCTGTCCCCGGTACAGCCCAAGCGCGGCGCGCTGTCGGCGCTGCGCCGTTCCCGCCAGCCGTTCCCCGCTCCCGGCAAGGCTCCCGCAGGCCAGGAGCAGGCCGGTACCGACCCCGCGCAGCCACGGTTGCACCACCCGCCGATAAGGATCAGTGCCTGATGCCCAGCTATGTCCTCGGACTGTCCAGCTACTACCACGACAGCGCCGCCGCCCTGGTGGGCGACGGGGTCGTGCTGGCGGCAGCGCAGGAGGAACGGTTCAGCCGGGTGCGCCACGATTCCGCGTTCCCGGCGCGGGCGGTCGGCTACTGTCTCGACCACGCCGGCATCTCGCTGGACGACCTGGCGGCGGTCGTCTACTACGAGGACCCCGAGGAGAAGTACTCGCGGGTGATGTCGTCGTTCTCCAGCGCCGGCCCGCGCGGGATCACCGCCTTCGCCAACGTCTACCCCGAATGGCGGCGCTGGAAGCGCAACGTGCTGGACCGGGTCGAGCAGGAGCTGGCCAAGCTGGGCCGCGGCACCGCCCCCCGGCCGAGCAACTCCCAGCACCACCGCTCGCACGCCGCCTCGGCGTTCTTCCCGTCACCCTTCGACAGCGCCGCGGTGCTGACCATCGACGGGGTGGGCGAGTGGCAGACCACCACCATCTGGCACGGCCGCGGCAACGAGCTGGAGCTGGTCAACTCGATCTCCTACCCGCACTCGGTGGGCATGCTGTACTCGGCGTTCACCTACTACTGCGGCTTCAAGGTCGACTCCGGCGAGTACAAGCTGATGGGCCTGGCCCCCTACGGCCAGCCCCGCTATGCCGAGCTGATCCGGCGCGAGCTGGTCAACATCCGTCCGGACGGCTCGTTCACCCTGAACATGCGCTACTTCGACTACCTGCGCGGCCAGCGGATGGTCGGCAGCGCCTTCGAGCAGCTGTTCGGCGGCCCGATCCGCGACCCGGAGAGCCCGCTGACCCAGCGCGAGTGCGACCTGGCCGCCTCGGTGCAGCAGGTCACCGAGGAGATCGTCTCGGGGCTGGCCGCCCGGGCCGCCGAGCTGACCGGCGAGCGCAACCTGTGCCTGGCCGGCGGGGTGGCGCTGAACTGCGTGGCCAACGGGGTGCTCAGCCGCAGCGGCCGGTTCGACGACATCTGGGTACAGCCGGCCGCCGGTGACGCCGGCTGCGCGCTCGGCGCGGCGCTGACGGTGGCGGTGCCGGAATCGGGCCGGCCGCACCTGGGCAACGGCACCGACGGCATGAGCGGCTCGCTGCTCGGCCCGGAGTACAGCGACGCCGAGATCGGCGAGTTCCTCAGCAGCCACGGCTACCCGGCCACCGAGTACCCGGACGAGCGGCTGTACGCCGAGACGGCCGCGGAGCTGGCCGGCGGGGCGGTGGTCGGCTGGTTCCAGGGCCGGATGGAGTACGGCCCGCGGGCACTCGGTGCCCGGTCCATCCTCGGCGACCCGCGCAACGCCGAGATGCAGAAGACCATGAACCTCAAGATCAAGTTCCGGGAGTCGTTCCGGCCGTTCGCGCCGGCGGTGCTGGCCGAGGACGCCGGCAAGTACTTCGACCTGCGCCACGACAGCCCGTACATGCTGATGGTCAGCGAGATCGCCGAGTCCATCAAGGCCGGTGCGGCGCTGACCGAGGCCGGCCCCCGGCGCGACCTGGGCAGCATCAACGAGGTCCGCTCGCAGCTGCCCGCGATCACCCACGTCGACCTGTCGGCGCGGGTGCAGACCGTGGACGAGCACCGCAACGCCCCGCTGACCCACCTGCTGCGCGGCTTCAAGGAGGCGACCGGCTGCTCGGTGCTGGTCAACACCTCGTTCAACGTGCGCGGTGAGCCGATCGTGCGCACCCCGGAAGAGGCCTACGCCTGCTTCATGCGTACCGGCATCGACGTACTGGTGCTGGGTCGGCACCTGCTGCGCAAGTCCGACCAGCCGGCCTTCGTCGAGGCGGTCGACTGGCGCAGCCAGATCCCGCTCGACTGACCACTACTCCGCAGCTGTCCGTCCGCAACGACAAGGAAGATCGCCCATGCTGGCACGACTGGCCGCCCGCCTGTACTTTCTCGCCGTCCTGGTGCCCGTCTCGATGATCCGCAAGGCGCGCAAGTCCTCCGCCTTCGGCGAGCAGGCGCACCTGGCCCCGTCGGCCTGGGACCGCTGATGTCGGCGACCATCTACAAGAACCTCAACCAGGAGCCGATCTGGGCCGGTGGTGGCAGCGGGGTGTGGATCACCGACTCCGCCGGCCGGTCCTACCTCGACACCTGCGGCGGGGTCGCGGTGTCGAGCCTGGGGCACTGCCATCCCCGGGTGGTCGACGCGATCGGCCGGGAGGCCAAGAACCTCAGCTGGGCGCACGCCGGCAGCTTCACCACCCCGGCCGCCGAGGAGCTGGCCGAGCTGCTGACCTCGCTGCCCGGCGGCCTGCCGAAGGCGCAGTTCCTGTCCGGTGGCTCGGAGGCGATGGAGGTCGCCCTCAAGATCGCCTTCCAGTACCACTGCGAGCGCGGCGAGCCCGGGCGCACCCTGGTGATCTCGCGCCGGCAGAGCTACCACGGCAGCACCCTGGCGATGCTGGCGATCTCGGGCAACGTCCAGCGCCGGTCGGTCTTCGAGCCGGTGCTCGGCCCGGCCGAGTTCGTCTCGCCCTGCTACGAGTACCGCGACCGGCTGGAAACCGAGTCCCAGCAGGACTACGCGCAACGACTGGCCGACGAGCTGGAGGCCAAGATCCTCGAGATCGGCCCGGAGCGGGTGGCGGCCTTCACCGCCGAGACCGTGGTCGGCTCGACCAACGGCGCGGTGCCGGCGGTGCCCGGCTACCTGGCGCGGATCAAGGCGGTCTGCGAACGCTACGGCGTGCTGGTGCTGCTGGACGAGGTGATGGCGGGGCTGGGCCGGACCGGCCAGCACTACGCCTACGTCGAGGACGAGATGGTGCCGGACCTGCTGGCGGTCGGCAAGGGCCTGGCCGCCGGGTACCTGCCGATCTCGGCGCTGATGGTGTCGCAGGAGATCCACGACACCCTCGGCGCCGGCTCCGGGGTGCTGCAGAACGGCCAGACCCACGTCAACCACCCGCTGGCCTGCGCGGCGGCGCTGGAGGTGCAGCGCACCATCGTCGAGGAGGACCTGCTGACCAACGTGCGGGCCCGCGGCGAGCAGCTGCGCCGGGAGCTGGCGCAGCGTTTCGCCGACACCGGCTCGGTGGGCGACATCCGCGGCCGCGGGTTGTTCGTCGGCGTCGAGTTCGTGGCCGATCGCGCGACGAAGGCGCCCAGCACCGGCGGCGGGGCGCTGTCGGCGGCGATCAAGCGCGAGGGCTTCCGGCAGGGACTGCTGCTCTATCCGGGCTACGGCACGGTGGACGGCAAGTTGGGCAACCACGTGCTGTTCGCGCCGCCGTTCATCTCGACGGAGAGCGACATCTCCGAGATGGTGGACCGGTTCGGGAGGGTGATCGACGCCTGCTTGTAGGCCACGGTGTCGCCACCCGGTTACCTGCACCGCACCGCCGAATGAACAGCCTCGTTGCCTTGCGACAACCTAGGTTGAGATAACCACCCACGAAGCGGCGCTGGGACGGGTCCTCACACACAATTCCTGCGTCGAAACTATTGATACCTGCCCCTGAACGAATCACACTCGACCGGGTCAATGATTTCGCTTTGGGGAGGCGACTGACATGATCACGACCGCTGGCCGGGTGAAGGATAAGATCAATAATCTTATCCAGCAAGAGAAATCGGTCCCGCCCGCACCCGCGGATGTGACCATCCGGATGCTGGTCGGCGCGATTGCACTGGTCACGCTGATCGCCATGCTGGTCGGACAATTTATAATTGACGGCCCGATCGGGGTTCGAGGTTCCATCAGCGCGTACTACCACTCAGGCCTGCGCGACCTGTTCGTCGGATCCTTGTGGGCGATCGGTACCCTGTTGATTGCCTACAAGGCCGCTAGGCCGAGGGGCTGGGAATTCTGGGTCAGCCTGGTGGCGGGAGTGAGCGCGCTCGGCCTGGCGACCTTTCCTACCGGCCGCCCCGGACTTCCGCACAACACGCCGAGTTGCCTGGATGCGTCCTCTTTGAAGGTCGAGTGCACCTGGTTACAGGACTGGCTTCACGAAGACACCGTAGAAACGCTGCACCACACATTCACCGGCGGTTTCGGGGTATTCCTGGCGATAATTTGTCTCGTATTCGCCCTGTCCGAGAAATCCAACAGGGCGAAGTGGGTGTTCTGGAGCTGCCTCGTTCTGATCGCTCTTGCCGTCCTGGAGTTCATCCTCGGCTCCCTGGTCGGCTTCCGCGCAAAGATGTACGTAGCCGAATGGATGTTCATGATCGCATTCGCGGGGGCCTGGTTCTGGAAGGCTCGAAGCCTGTTGTACCCGGTCCTGAACCGACGGAACGCGACAAGGCCTTCGCGGGTGGCTTTCCCGGGCGTGTGAACG
>Ga0247773_1000601_pt1 | contig 14129 bp, 13 predicted proteins | sample UWRJL092311B6_FD_179934 | JGI IMG/M metagenome (GOLD analysis project Ga0247773, IMG submission 179934) | Plant litter microbial communities from Arlington Agricultural Research Station in Wisconsin, United States - UWRJ-L092-311B-6 | ecosystem: Environmental > Terrestrial > Plant litter >...
GGCGGTCGCCGGGGATGCGGTCGGATGGAGTGCTCATGCCCCACGCCCGGCGCAGGAACCGTGCGAACGCCGTCAACGTCCCGCCGGTGGGATGATGGAGATGCCGTGGACACCGGCGTCCACACCCACGCGCCGCATCTCCCGGATCCGCCCGGGGATGAGCGGTCGATGAGCGCCGGACGCGCTCCGGTTGCGCCTCGCGCCGGGGCGGCGTAGCCTTCCGCCCATGATCCACCTGGACCAGGTCGTAAAGGAATACGGCGGATGGCTCGCCCGCGCGCGCAAGCACCGGGTGCCCGCGCTCACCGGCGTGTCGCTGAACGTGCAGCCGGGCACGGTGCTGGGCATCGTGGGCCCCAACGGCGCGGGGAAGAGCACGCTGATCCGCATCCTGCTGGGCTACCTTCGCCCCACCCGCGGCAGCGTGTCGGTGGGCGGCCTGGCGCCGCGCGCCTATGCCGAGCGCCACGGGGTGGCCTACGTCCCCGAAACGCCCGCCATCCCCCCGTCGTGGACGGTGGAGTATGCCATGCGCGTCTACGCCTCGCTCGCCGAGATCGACGAGCCGGGGGCGCAGGTGGAGGCGGCGCTGGCCCGCGTGGGGCTCAACGAGCTGCGCGGCCGCCGCGTCGCCGCGCTGAGCAAGGGGATGCGGCAGCGGCTGGCGATCGCGCAGGCGCTGCTGGGCGACCGCGCGGTGATGGTGCTGGACGAGCCCACCAACGGGCTCGATCCCGAATGGGTGGCCGAGCTGCGCGGCATCGTGGCCGAGTGGCGCGCCGCGCGGGACGACCGCATCGCCCTGGTGGCCAGCCACGACCTGAGCGAGCTCGAGCGGATGACCGACCGTGTGGCCGTGCTGGAGAGCGGCGCGCTCCGCGAGATCATCGACCTGCGCGCCGGGGCGCACGCCTTTCCGCCGTACCGCATCGAGGTGGAATCGACGCCGCACGCCGCCGACGCGGTGCGCGCCTGCTTCGGCGGCGCGGTGCCGGAGCACGGGGCGCCGCTGCAGTTCCTGGTGGAGCCGGCCGACGCGGCGGACCTCAGCCGCCGGCTGGGCGAGCTGCTGGCGCGCGGCGTGGTGGTGCGCGCGGTGGCGCCGCTGCGGATCACGCTGGAGGAGCGCTACCGCGGCAGCGTCGGCCCCTCGCGCGGCGGCCGGGGAGGGCGCGCATGATCACGCTCACGCTCTGGCAGATGCGCTGGCGGCTGCTGGTGGTCGCCCTGCTCGCGGTCGGCTTCTACCTGCTGGAGCCCGGCTTCCACCTGCACGGCGGCGAGACGGACCTGGCGCCCACCGTGTCCGATCCGCGCGGCATCGCCTTCACGCTGGCGAACCTGGCCGGCGCCAGCATGCTGATCCTGCTCTCCGGCTTCATCTCGGGCGACCGGCGCGAGGGGTACTACCGCACCTACTTCTCGCATCCCACGCGGCCGCTGGCGTACTACGGGGTGCGCTGGGCGCTGGCGTACGCGCTGTCGTTGGCGGCGGCCGCGCTCTTCCTGGTGTTCGGCCAGCTGCTGGCCTGGGGCGAGCTGCGCGTGGGGGTGGGGGCGATGGTGAACCCGGCGCTCTTCGCGCTGGTGTACGGCGGGCTGGTGGCGTTCTTCTCCACCCTGCTGCCGCGCGGCGACAGCCTGGCGGCGCTGGGCGTGTTCGTGCTGACCTCGGCGTGGGAGTACGCGCTGGCCGCCTTCGCCGAGCTGGGGACGCAGCCGCCGCTGAGCCCGGCGGTGCGGCAGGGGCTGTCGTTCATCTTCCCCCCGCACCTGGCGCTGCGCGACGCCTTCGAGGCGATGATCGCGGGGACCTCGCCGCTCGCATCGCTGGCGTTCGCGGCGGGGTACGGGCTCTTCTGGCTCGCCCTGGCCGGCCTCCTCCTCTGGTCGCGCGAGTGGCCGTAGGCGAACGGATCGGGATCGGCGGAGCGCGATCGGGGGAGCGAGCGAGGCGTACGAAACGGCGGCGGCGCGGGAGAGGATCTCCCGCGCCGCCGCCGTTCATCGTTCACCACCACCCCGTCAGTGCAGCGTGGAGAGCCGCGCGATCGGCCTGCCGAGCATCCCCTCCGGCGAGCGGCCCCTGCGCTGCATCATCAGCCGGCGCACGACGAAGCCCAGCATCAGGCAGTCGAACAGGATCCGCTCGGCGGGCATGGTCCACGTCGGCGGCTCCCAGCCACCCAGGTCGAACTTGGCGAACACCGAGAACCAGAAGGCGCTCAGCGCCAGCGCGATGCCATAGATGGTGAGAAAGCCCCAGAGCAGCCGGTCGGCCCGGTTGCTCACCAGCAGCGCGAACAGGGCGATCATCAGCGCCACCAGCTCCACCACGTCCCACGCGGCCACCGCCGAGTAATGGCGGTCGGTGGCGAACGGACCCTCGTACCATCCCACCGCCGACCCCACGGCCAGGCCCACGCAGAGCACCGCGAGGCTGCCCAAGCGAAAGCGCCCGTCCAGCTCGCGCCGGTACGCCGCCATGAAGGTGAGCACCAGCAGCAGGCCGTAGACCAGGAAGGTGCGGCCGTGGTTCATCACCGGGTCGGCACGCATGTACGCCGCCCACGTGGCCGAGTGCTCGCCACCGTGGATGGCCATGGCGCCGTACACGTTCTGCGCCGCGTCGGAGAGCGCGTGCCACAGAAAGGTGACACCGGTGATCCACCAGGCGAAGTGGTGATGCGCGTTCTGCGGCGCGCGCACCCGCAGGCACAGCACCGCGGCCGTGCCCACGAGCAACGCGTTGATGCACTGCAGAACGAACGTCAGCGGCATGGGATCAGCAGTGCGGAGGGCAGGTGTGGGCCTGGTTGTCGATGGTCACGTCGTCGCCGCCGCTGTTCTGGTTGGCGAACACGCCGCCGTTCTCGCTCGCGTTCTCGGGGTTCCGCAGCTTCACCACGATCTGGTCGACCACGTGGTGCGGATCGTCGAACTGCAGCACCACCTCGTACCCCTTGCTGCTCTTGATCTGCACCGCGTGCGTGCTGAGCGGCTTGTTCATCCCGTTGGGGAGGACGAAGGTCTCGCTCTGCTTGTACACCTCGGTTCCGTTCACCTGGATGCGGCTGGCGAAGCCGGGGTAGAAGCCTACCTCGTAGTCGTGCTCGCCGCACTTCTTGCGCTCCACGCGGTGCGACGGCGACGGATGCGGACGGTCGTGGGTCTTGTTCTCGATGTTGCTCATCTGATGTTCTCCGGGGTAAAGCGTGGGGACTTGAGACCTGCGCTACGTTCGAACGCCGGGCGCGCAGCATGTGGCGCGGAGGAGGAAGACTTCCTCGTCCGATCCGGATGGTGGGGTGGCCGGCGTGGCGAACGTAAGGGGAACTCCGGGGGAAAGCGCGGGGCTTTGGATCCGGGGACTATGCCTGCGAACGACAAGATGCACGCATGGTACGGCGGGAGCAAGGGCGATCTTCTCGGAGCCCGCCTGTTGCCAAGGGGTGGCAACTCGGGGCGCCCCTTTCACTTCGGCGCACTGAGCCGCTGACGCGCGTCGCGCCGCGCGCGAGAGCCGCGCACGACGCCTGGCCCCATGGACACGCGGCGGAACGGAAACGGGCACCCGCGCCGGGAATGGCGCGGATGCCCGTCTCGATGCGTGGCGCGAGGCGTTACAGCGCGATCGCGGGCTGGCCTTCCATCACCACGTGGGTGCCGGCGAGCTGGTCACCGAAGCGCGGCTTGTTGGTGGCCACCAGGTACAGCTCGTAGGCGCTGGCGCCGAACGCGGCCAGGTACAGCACCATGGCGAACAGCCAGCCGATGAACGGCACGGCGGCCACGGCCGAGCCCAGCATCCCCAGCGCCAGGGTGGAGTTGCGCTTGATCGACTGCTCGGGCGTGATGGCCCCGCCGGCGGCGTTCACCACGTTCAGCCCCAGCACCTTCTTCCCCAGCGAGCGGCCACCGACGGCCACGTCGCGCAAGAGCACCGCAGCCAGGCCCACCAGGCTCGCGCCCATCATCCCGAAGCGGCCCAGGGCGATCCCCAGGACGAGGTTCAGCACGCCGACCACCATGCCGATGACGAAGAAGTCGATCACCGCGGCGATGATGCGCTTGACGATGTCCGGCTGGCCGGCTGCCATGGGCTGCGCCTGCGAGTACGCCTGCGGCGGATACGCGGGGCCGTTGGTGGGGGTCTCGAACCGGGTTCCCTGGTTCTGGGGATCCATGAAGTGCCTCCTGCTGGGGGGAGAGATCGAGGCGGGTGGCCCGCCTTGAGGCCGGCGGGCGCCGGATGAGCCGGCGGACCGCCATGGGAGAACGGGTACAGTGGGGTGGCGCCCCGGATCTGGGACGGGGCGTGCGACGGCCGCGAGCGCGGAAGCTTTCCGGTCGTGACCCGTGCGCACCTGAACGGGACTCAGTACGGCGGAATGATCGTAAACGTGCTTTTCACCGCTGTCAAGCATCGCAGCCCCATGAACTTGCGTGGCATCGCCCCGTTCCTCGCGGAATGGCGCCCTGGGCACACGACGTCCGTTCGGCGCCGCTCTCTCCGGTGCTACCGAATCGCGTAACAGCGGTCTACTTCATTTGATCCCTCGCCGCCGCGCCGCAACCTGGATCAAGCCGTCGTGGATCATCCCGTCTTAGATCGTACCTGCCCGCGCGCGCGGACCCGAGGCGGCGACAGGATACGCATCCCAGGGGCCTCCCTCGTTCGCCGACGGCCGGTCCGCTTCGGCCGCGGGGATTGCCCAAGGCCTTTCCCGGCCAGCACCTGGGTGGAGGGACTTGACGCAGGCGTGTGATTTTGTATCTTACTGACCGGTCAGTTATTTATCTGGAAGAGAATGGTCCCGATGATCGATCGAGTGCAGGCCAGCCCCACCGCTGGCAGCGACGAAAATGAGGAGCAGGACGCCCCGCGCTGGCGGCGGCGGAGCGAGGCGCGCCCCGGCGAGATCGTGGAGGCGGCGCTGGACCTGTTCGTGGAGAAGGGCTTCGCGGCCACCCGGATGGACGAGATCGCGAAGCGCGCCGGCGTGACCAAGGGCACCGTCTATCTCTACTTTCCCGGCAAGGAAGACCTGTTCCGCGCCGTGGTGGAAGAGATGATGGGCCCCAACATCGAGGCCGGCGAGCGGCTGGTGGCGGAGCACGAGGGCACCGCCACCGAGCTCATCCGCAAGCTGATCGAATCGTGGTGGGAGCTGGTGGGCAACTCGCGCGTGGCGTGCCTGAGCAAGCTGATGACCGGCGAGGCCGCCAATTTTCCCGAGCTGGCCCAGTACTACGTGGACCACGTGGTGGTCCGCGCGCGCCGCATCTTCAAGACGGCGCTGCAGCGCGGGATCGACCGCGGCGAGTTTCGCCCGGTTCCGCTCACGGACACGGCCCGGCTAGCCATCGCGCCGCTGGTGCACGTGTCCATCTACAAGCGCTCGATGTTCCCCTTCGATCCAGAGGGGTGTGACGTGGAGAGCTACGTGAACCTGCACATCGACATCTTCCTTCGCGGAATCGCGAAGGTGCCGGAGACGACGAACGATGCGTAAGCAGCTGCTTGCGTTCCCCGTGGCGGCCACGCTGAGCGCGGCCGTCCTTTCGGCCCAGCAGGCCACGCCCGTGCCGCTTTCGCTGGCGCGCGCCGTGGCCGTTGCCGCCGACACCGCGCCCGCCGTGCGCCTGGCCGAGCTCCGCGCGAGCGAGGCCGAGCAGCGCGTGCGGGAGACCCGGGGGGCGCTGCTCCCCACCCTGAACGCCGCGGTCTCGGAAGACCGCCGCACCCAGAACCTGGAAACCTTCGGCTTCAGCCTGCCGCTGCCGCCGGGCGAGACGCTGGACCCCAAGATCGGCCCGGTGGACGTGTTCGACGCGCGCCTGCGCGCCAGCACACCCCTCTTCGACCCGGCGGGCGTGGTGCGCGTGCGCGCCGCCCGCGCCGCCGCCGAGGGGACGCACGCCGAGGCCGGCACCGCCGCCGAGACGGCCGGGCAGCGCGCCGCGCTGGCCTACGTCACCGCGCAGCGCGCCGCCGCCACGGTGGCCGCCCGCCGCGAGGACGTGCGCCTGGCCAGCGAGCTGGTGACGCTGGCGCAGGCGCAGCTGGACCGCGGCGTGGCCACCGCGCTCGACCTGACCCGCGCGCGGACGCAGCGCGCCACGGCGCAGGGGCTCCTTTCCGTGGCCGAGAACCAGCTGGACCAGGCGCGCATCAACCTGTCGCGCGCGATGGGCGTGGACCCGCGCGTCCCGCTGGACGCCTCGGACCCGCTGAGCGCCTCCACCGCGTCGACGGCGGCCCCGGCCACCGAGGCGGCGGCGGTGGAGGCGGCGATCGCCAACCGCCCCGAGCTGCGCAGCGCGGCCGCGCAGCAGCGGGCGGCGCAGCTCTCGGCCCGCGCGATCCGCGCCGAGCGGCTCCCCCGGCTGGAGCTGGCGGCCGACTACGGGCTGTCGGGGCTGACGGGGCACGAGACCCAGTCGTTCCCCACCTACAACCTGGGGCTGCAGGTGTCGGTCCCGGTGTTCGACGGCTTCCGCCGCGAGGCGCGGCAGGAGCAGCAGGAGCTGGTGGCGCGCGAGGCCGCGGTGCGCGCGGGCGACGTGCAGCAGCAGGTGGAGGCCGAGGTCCGCTCCGCGCTGCTGGACGTGGCCAACGGGCAGGACCAGCAGCGCATCGCCGCCGAGCGGCTGCAGCTGGCCAACGAAGAGCTCTCGCAGAGCCAGGAGCGCTTCGCCAACGGGCTGGCCACCAACATCGAGGTGATCAACGCGCAGCAGAACCTGGTGCGCGCCCGCGACGCCGTGATCGACGCCCAGGCGGCGACCGCGCAGGCTCGCGTGAACCTGGCCCGGGCCACCGGGACCACCCTGAACATCCGCTGACGGACCGTGAACCGAGAGGACGAGGACGAGATGGCGAACGCGACGGCGAAGATCGCACCGGCTCACGACGGCACGCAGCGGGTGAGCCTGGCCCCCGACACCCCCGCGGTGGTGGAGGCCCCCAAGAAGAAGAAGCCGGTTCTGCCGATCCTGGCGGTGCTCCTGCTGGGGCTGGTGGGCTTCTTCGGGTGGCGGTGGTGGAACGGCCGCAACTGGGAGACCACCGACAACGCGCAGGTGGAGGGTCACGTGACCCCCGTGCTCCCGCGCGTGGGCGGCTACGTGGCCCAGGTGCGGGTGGAAGACAACCAGGTGGTGAAGCAGGGCGACACGCTGGCCGTGATCGACGACCGCGACCTGCGCACCCGGCTGGCGGCCGCCGAGGCCGACCTGGCCGGCGCGCAGGAGGCGGCCGAGGGCGGGAGCGGCCAGGTGGTGGCGCAGGCGGCCGCCGCGCAGGCCTCGGCCGCCGCGGCGCGCGCGCAGATCACCGCGGCCGAGGCGAACGCGCTCAAGGCCCGGCGTGACGTGGAGCGCCTGCGCCCGCTGGCCGAGCGCAACATCGTGAGCAAGCAGCAGTACGACGCGGTGGTGGCCGCCGCCGCCGCCGCCAACGCGCAGGTGCAGGCCGCGCGCGAGACCGCCGCGGCGGCCGGGAGCACCGCCACCGCCGCCGGCGCCGGCGTCCGGGTGACCCGCAGCAAGATCGACGCGGCCCGCGCGGCGCGCGACGCGGCGGCGCTGCAGCTGAGCTACAGCGTGATCGTGGCGCCGATGGACGGCGTGGTGGCCAAGAAGAGCGTGGAGGTGGGGCAGCTGGTGCAGCCCGGCCAGCCGATCATGAGCGTGGTGCCGCTCAGCGACGTGTGGGTGACGGCCAACCTCAAGGAGACGCAGACCCGCGACCTGAAGCCCGGCGACGAGGTGGAGGTCGAGGTCGACGCCTATCCCGGCCGCACCTTCCACGGCAGGCTGCAGAGCATCTCGCCGGCCACGGGCGCGCGCTTCTCGCTCCTCCCGCCGGACAACGCGACCGGCAACTACACCAAGGTCGTGCAGCGCATCCCCGTGCGGATCCGCTTCGACGGCCGCGAGGACCCGCAGCACCCGCTCCGCCCCGGGATGAGCGCCTTCGTGCGCATCAAGGCGCGCGGGTAGGCACATGAGCTCGCGGACCGATGCGCTCCCCCTCCCCCGCGGGGCGGGAGCGCGCGCGCGGGTCGAGCAGGCCTACGACCCGTACGCCAACCGCTACCTGATCGCGCTCACGGTCACGCTGGCCTCGGTGCTGGAGCTGCTCGACACCAGCATCGTGAACGTGGCGATCCCGCACATGATGGGCACGCTGGGCGCCACGCTCGACCAGATCGCCTGGGTGAGCACCGGGTACGTGGTGGCCAACGTGATCGTGCTGCCGATCACCGGGTGGCTGGCGTCGCGCTTCGGGCGGCGCCGCTACTTCGCGGCGAGCATCGCGCTGTTCACCCTGGCCTCGTTCTTCTGCGGCAACGCGGGGACGCTCGAGGCGCTGGTCTTCTGGCGGATCGTGCAGGGGATCGGCGGCGGGGCGCTGCTGTCGACCAGCCAGTCGATCCTGTACGAGGTGTTCCCGCGCGAGGAGTTCGGCACCGCCATGGCCATCTTCGGGATGGGGGTGATGGTGGGGCCCACGCTGGGGCCGACGCTCGGCGGCTACATCACCGACGCGCTCAGCTGGCCGTGGATCTTCTACATCAACGTGCCGCTGGGGATGCTGGCGCTGGCGCTGACGCTGGCCTTCATCCGCGACTCGCGCTTCGCGCAGAAGGTGCACGCGGTGGACTGGCTGGGGCTGGGGCTGCTGATCGTGGGGATCGGCGCGCTGCAGACCATGCTGGAGCGCGGCGAGCGGCTGGACTGGTTCGACTCGCGCGAGGTGCTGGCGTACGCGGTGGCGAGCGCGGGGTCGCTGGTGTGGTTCGTGTGGCACGAGCTGCACACCGCGCACCCGATCGTGGACCTGCGCATCCTCAAGAACCGGCAGTTCACCGCGGGGATCACCTTCGCGGCGATGCTGGGGTGCTGCCTGTACGCCACGGTGTTCGTGCTCCCGGTGTACCTGCAGACGCTGCTGGGCTTCACCGCCGAGCAGACGGGCTTCGTGATCCTCCCCGGCGCGCTGGCGAGCGCGTTCACCATGGCGAGCATGGCGCGGCTGGGGCAGAAGGTGGACGGGCGGCTGCTGGTGGTGGCGGGGGTGGGGATCTTCCTGCTGTCGATGTGGAAGCACGCGCACTTCACCACCCTCAGCGGGCAGGACGACTTCTTCTGGCCGCTGATCCTGCGCGGGGTGGGGCTGGGGCTGATCTTCGTGCCGATGACCAACCTGGCGCTGGCCGAGCTGCCGATGGAGAAGATCGCCAACGGCACCGGCCTGTACAACCTGACGCGCCAGCTGGGCGGCAGCATCGGCATCGCGGTGACGGCCACGCTGGTCAGCCGCTTCCGCGAGGGGAGCTACGCCGCGCTCTCGAACCACGTGTCGTTGTACGACCCCGCCACGCGCGACCGGCTGGGGATGCTGACACGCGCCCTGATCGCCAGGGGCACCCCGGCCCCCGTGGCCGAGACGCAGGCGATCGGCATCATGAAGATGCAGGTGATGGGTCAGGCCGCGATGCTGAGCTACGAGCGGGTCTTCCTCCTCTTCGGCATGGGCCTCGCGCTCGCTCTCCCCCTCCTCCTGCTGATGCGCCGCGCGCGCGGCCAGGGCGGCGGCGGGATGGCGCACTGAACCGCAGTGCGAAAGCGCGAGAGTACGAACGTGCGAGAGTGAACGACGCGGGCCGGCATCAGCGATGATGCCGGCCCGTTTCGCGTCCCAGGCTTGCCCACGAGCCGCGGCGCGCGGTGAACCACGAAGCCAACCGTTGTGGTTCCCGTTGTCGTTCCCGTTGCTCGCGCGAAGCGCCCTCTTCTTCGTCGTTCGCCGCCCCACCATCGCCGGCGTGACACGCAGTTGTCCGCGAGGAGGCGTGTACGCTCTCGTCCGACAGAATCCAAACCTCGATCCGACAGACAGCGAACCGCGTTCACGGCAGATTCGACGTCCCGATCTCGCCGCCGCGGTTGGCGCGCGAGAACACGAATCACCCGCCGGGAAGGTCGACGTCGTGACATCGAACACTCGCAGCCGCAGCGGCACGGCACCCCCCAGCGTCCGCGCACGCCCATCGCGCACGCCGCCTCCCCCGCCCGCGGCGCCCGAGAGCGCCCTCGCCCCCGCGGCGACCTGGCGCGCGGACGGCGCCGCGGGGCTGGTGGTGTTCCTGGTAGCGCTCCCGCTCTGCCTGGGGATCTCGCTCGCCTCGGGCGCGCCGCTCCTCTCCGGGGTGGTGACCGGCGTGGTCGGCGGCGTCTTGGTCTCGCGCCTGAGCGGGAGCCAGCTGATGGTGAGCGGCCCCGCCGCCGGCCTCACCGCCATCGTCCTGGCCGCCATCGCGGAGCTCGGCTCGTTCTCGGCGTTCCTGGTGGCGGTGGTGATCGCCGGCCTCCTCCAGCTCGGCCTGGGGCTGCTGCGCGCCGGCATCATCGGCTCGTTCTTCCCCTCGTCGGTGATCCGCGGGATGCTGGCGGGGATCGGGCTGATCCTGGTGATCAAGCAGCTTCCCTACGCGCTGGGCCTCCCCGGCGGCAGCTGGACGCCCGAGCCGGGGCTGGGCGGCGCCGGCGGGCCGCTGGCGGAGATCGGGAGCCGCTTCTCGGCGATCGCGCCCTCGGCCGCGCTGATCGCGCTGGCGTCGCTGGCGATCCTCTTCGGCTGGGAGCGGTGGATGCCCCGGCGGGCGCGCCGCGTGGTTCCCGCGCCGCTGGCGGTGGTGGTGCTCGGCGCGCTGGCCGCGTGGGGCGCGGGCGCCGCCGACCCCGCGTGGGCGCTCCCGCGCGAGGCGCTGGTTTCGCTCCCCGTTCCCTCGTCGCTGGGCGAGCTGGGCGCGTACTTCATCTTCCCCGACTGGTCGGCGCTGGCCAACCCGGACGTGTACCGCGTGGCCGCGACCATCGCGCTGGTGGCCAGCCTGGAGTCGCTGCTCAGCCTGGAGGCCACGGACCGGATGGACCCGCTCAAGCGCACCTCGTCGCCGCACCGCGAGCTGCTGGCGCAGGGCGCGGGGAACGTGGTCGCGGGCCTCGCCGGCGGGCTGCCGATGACCGGCGTGATCGTGCGCAGCGCCGCCAACGTGGATGCCGGCGCGCGCACCTGGCGCTCGGCGCTGATCCACGGCGTGCTGCTGGCCGTGGCCGTGGTGGCCGCGCCGGCGCTGCTGAACACCATCCCGCTCGCCGCGCTGGCGGCGGTGCTGATCCACACGGGCGTCAAGCTCGCCAGCCCCCGGCTCTTCGCGTACGCCGCCGGGCGCGGGCCGCGCTACGCCATCCCCTTCGCGGCGACGGTGCTCACCATCCTCGCCACCGACCTGCTGGTGGGGATCACCGTGGGGCTGGCGCTGGGCGTCTTCTTCCTCCTGCGCGACAGCGCGCGCAACGCCTACAGCTTCGAGCGCCGCGAGAGCGCCGACCACCACGCCGTGCGCCTGTCGCTGGCCGAGGAGGTCACCTTCCTCAACAAGGCGAAGATCGCCGCCGCGCTCGAGGGGCTGGCTCCCGGCACGGTGGTGACCATCGACGCCAGCCGCACCCGCCACCTGGACGAAGACGTGGTGGAGCTGCTGCACGACTTCCACGAGGCCGGCCCCACGCGCGGCGTGGAGGTGCGCCTGGCGGGCGTGCCGGCCGGGCGCGCCAGCCCCGCGCACTGACGAGACGGATCCATCGACCCGATCGAATCGACCGACACTCACGAAGGAGACGAGAGATGACGCACCAGGCACTGCTGGAGAACAACCGCCGCTGGGTGGCCGAGCGCACCGCGAGCGACCCCGAGTACTTCCGCCGCCTTTCTGGCCGCCACGAGCCGCGCTTCCTATACATCGGCTGCTCCGACGCGCGCGTGCCGGCCGAGCAGATGGTGCAGACCGCGCCGGGCGACCTGTTCGTGCACCGCAACGTGGCCAACCTGGTGGTGCCCACCGACACCAACCTGATGGCGGTGCTGCACTACGCCCTGGCCGTGCTCCGCGTGAGCGACGTGATCGTGTGCGGGCACGAGGAGTGCGGCGGCGTGCGCGCGGCGATGTCGGCCGCGCCCGCGCCGCTGCTGGTGGAGCACTGGCTGGCCAACGTGCGCGGCGTGGCGCGCCAGCATGCCGACGCGCTCGCCTCCATCGATTGCGAGCACCAGCGGCACGCGCGCCTCGTGGAGCTGAACGTGGCCGAGCAGGTGGCGACGCTCTCCCGGATGCCGCCGGTGCGCGAGGCGTGGGCCGCAGGCGCCGAGCTGCGGCTGCACGGCTGGGTGTACGGCGTGGCCGAGGGGCGCCTGCGCGACCTGGGGATCACCCTGCACGGCCCGGACGTGGCGCGCACGGTGGCGGCGCGCGCCGCCTGACCCTCATCTTTCGCGGATGACCGAAACGGAACCGATCGCGCCCGCGTCCGCCGCCACAACGCCGGCCGGCCCCCCACCGGGGCTGGCCGGCGTGCCGCTGCTGCAGAAGCTGGTGGTGGCCGACATGCTGATCAACGTGGCCGCGTACCTGCTGATGCGGCGCTCGCCCCCGGCGCTGCTGAGCGAGATCACGCTGGTGGCGCTGCTGGTCACGCTGGTGCTGAACGCGGCGCTGGTCTACTACGCGCTCCGCCCGCTGCGCGCGCTGGAGGGCACCGCCCGGCGCGTGGCCGATGGCGACCTGGAGGCGCGCGTCCCCGCGCTGCGCTTCGCCGACCGCAACGTGGCGCGCATCGGCCGCACCCTCAACGCGCTCCTCGACCGGCTGATGGCCGACCGCGCGCGGGTGAGCCGCCTGACCGCGCAGGTGATCGGCGCGGCCGACGCGGAGCGCGCCCACATCGCCCGCGAGCTGCACGATTCCACCGCCCAGCAGCTGAGCGCGGTGGAGATGCTGTTGGCCGCCACCCGCCAGGAGCTGGGCGACGGCGCCGGCACCCCCGCGCTCCATCATCGCCTGGGGGTGATGGCGGAGATCGTCACCGAGGCGCTGCGCGAGGTGCGCTCGCTCTCGCACCGCGCCCACCCCGGCGTGCTCGACCACCTGGGGCTGGCCGGCGCGCTGAAGACGCTGGCGCGCCGCACGCTGGAGCCCGCCGGTCTCCAGTCGTCCGTGACGGTGGAAGAGGGCGCCGTCACCCCCGAGGTGGCCTCCGTGCTCTACCGCGTGGCGCAGGAGGCGCTCGCCAACGCCGTCCGCCATGCCCAGGCCGGCCGCGTGGAGGTGGCGCTGCGCCTGCGCGACGGCCGGGCCGAGCTGACCGTGGCCGACGACGGGCGCGGCTTCGACGTGGCGCGCGTGGAGCGCGAGCGGCCGGGGATGGGGCTGTTCATGATGCAGGAGCGCTTGCTGCTGGTGGATGGCGAGCTCACCCTGCGCAGCCGCCCCGGCGGGGGCACCACCCTGCGCGCCGCCGCCCGCAACCGCGTGGAGGGCGCATGACCGAGACCGTGCGCGTGGTGCTGGCCGACGACCACGACGTGGTGCGGATGGGCCTGCGCGCGCTCCTCTCCGCCTCGCCGGGGATCGAGATCGTGGGCGAGGCGGCGGATGGCGCGGCGGCGGTGGAGCTGGCGCGCTCGCTCCATCCCCACGTGGTGATCATGGACCTGTCGATGACGGGGATGGACGGCCTGGAGGCGACCCGCGCCATCACCGCGGCCGGCCTCCCCACGCGCGTGCTGGTGCTGACGATGCACGACGAGGACGAGTACCTGGTGCCGCTGCTGGAGGCGGGCGCGGCGGGATACGTGGTGAAGAGCGTGGCGGGCGCCGAGCTCCTGGGCGCGGTGCGCGCGATCGCCGGCGGCCGCACCTGGGTGCGCCCCGAGGCCGCGCCCCTGCTGGCCCAGGCCTGGACCCGCCGCACCCGCGTGGACGAGACCCGCGCGCGCTACGACACGCTCAGCGAGCGCGAGCGCAACGTCTTCCTCTTCATCGCGCAGGGCTACACCACCTCGCAGATCGGCAAACGCCTCTTCATCAGCGCCAAGACGGTCGATACCTACCGCCGCCGCGTGAACGCCAAGCTCTCCATCGCCGACCGCGCGGACTACGTGCGCCTGGCGCTGGACCTGGGCCTGCTCGTCTCCGAATCCCCCGCGACGTGAGAGTGCGGAAGTGCGGAAGTGCGGGGTGCTGGGTGCTGGGTGCTGGGTGCTGGGTGCTGGGTGC
>Ga0247773_1000602_pt1 | contig 14071 bp, 13 predicted proteins | sample UWRJL092311B6_FD_179934 | JGI IMG/M metagenome (GOLD analysis project Ga0247773, IMG submission 179934) | Plant litter microbial communities from Arlington Agricultural Research Station in Wisconsin, United States - UWRJ-L092-311B-6 | ecosystem: Environmental > Terrestrial > Plant litter >...
CGTCGAGCCGGTCCCGGGCCAGCACGGCCAGCAGGCCGCGTCCCAGCACGTTCTGCGACCGGGCCAGCCGGGCCCGCAGGCGCTGCATCCGGGTGGCGGTGGGTTCCGGGACGTCCAGCTGCGGGACGGTCGGGGCTTCGGGCGCGGTGGGCACCGCCGGGTCCGGCGCCGGCAGGGTGTCCACCGATCCGGATCGGGGCGGCGGGGTCGCCACGCTGGACGGCGGCGGCGGCGGGACCTCGCGGTCGCGCCGTCGGGCGCGCGGAACCACCAGCGACACGATCAGGCCGAGGGCGACGACGACGATGGCAACGGCGATCAGGAGGAATTCGAGCACCCCGACAGTGTCCCAGCCGGACCGGACGCCGGCTGTCACCCCCCTGCCGCCCGGGCCTGAATCCGCCGCCGGCCCGCCGAACGGGCAACGGTGAAGACGGATCCCGGTGGCTGATGCTGCGGGCGGAGACCGGCGGTACTAGCCCACCAGGGCGGGATCGCTCGGCTGGTCGCTGCCGTCGCGCAGCCGCTGGCTGATCACCTGGCTGATGCCGTCCCCGCGCATCGTCACGCCGTACAGGGCGTCGGCGACCTCCATGGTGCGCTTCTGGTGGGTGATCACGATCAGCTGGCTGCTGGCCCGCAGCTCGCCGATCAGGCCCACCAGCCGGCCCAGGTTGACGTCGTCCAGGGCCGCCTCGACCTCGTCCATCACGTAGAACGGGCTCGGCCGGGCGCGGAAGATCGCCACCAGCATCGCGACCGCGGTCAGCGACCGCTCGCCGCCGGACAGCAGCGACAGCCGCTTGACCTTCTTGCCCGGCGGCCGGGCCTCGACGTCGATGCCGGTGGCCAGCATGTCGTCGGGCTCGGTCAGGATCAGCCGACCCTCGCCACCGGGGAACAGGGTGGCGAAGACCACCTCGAACTCCCGGGCCACGTCGGCGTAGGCGGCGCTGAACACCTCCAGGATCCGGTCGTCGACCTCCCGGACCACCGTCAGCAGGTCGCGCCGGGTGTTCTTCAGGTCCTCCAGCTGGGTGGCCAGGAACTGGTGGCGCTCCTCCAGCGCCGCGAACTCCTCCAGCGCCAGCGGGTTGACCTTGCCCAGCAGGGCCAGGTCGCGCTCGGCCCGGGCGGCCCGCTTCTCCACCGTCCGGCGGTCGTACGGGCCGGGCTGGGGGCTCACCACGCTCTCGCCGCGCTCGGCGGCCAGCCGCCACTCGGCCAGCTCCTGGGCCGACGGCGGCACCGGCTGGTCGCTGCCGTAGTCGGTCAACAGCACGTCGGCCTCGATGCCGAACTCCTCCACCGCCCGGAGTTCCAACTGCTCGATCCGCAGCCGGTGCTCGGCCCGGGCCACCTCGTCGCGGTGCACCGCGTCGGTCAGCCGGGCCAGCTCGGCACCCAGCTCGCGGACCGCGGACCGGGCGGCCTTGAGCGCGGACTCCCGTTCGGCGCGGGCGGCCTGAACGGCGTCGCGGTGTTCGGCGGCCCGCCGCACCGCCCGCTCGAGTTCGACCAGCGCGCGGCCGGCGGCCTCGGACACCGCCGCGGCGATCCGGGCGCCGCGAGCGCGGGCCAGCCTGGCGGCCTGCTCCCGGGCCCGGGCCTGCCGTTCGGACTGCGCGGCACGCAGCAACTGCTCGGCGCGGCCGCCCAGCGCGCGAACCCGCTCCTCCTGGGTCCGGACGCCCAGCCGGGCCTCCATCTCGACCTGCCGGGCGGCGGCCACCCGCTCGGCCCGGGCGTCGCGCTCCTCGACCGGTGGCTCCTGCTCGGTCGGCTCGGCCTCGGCCAGCCGCAGCCGTTCCTCCAGCTCGACCAGGCCGGCCAGGTCGGCGTCGCGGGCCTGCTCGGCGGCCTGCCGGGCCAGGTCCAGCCGGTCGGCCTCGCCGGTGGCCGAGCGCTCGGTCTGGGCCAGCTGGGCCAGCCGCTCGGCCACCGCGTTCAGCCGGGCGTCGGACTCGTTCAGGGCCGACAGGGTGGCCTCGACCTCGGCCTGCAGGGCGGCCGTGACCTCGCGCTGCTCGACGAGTTCGGCCTCCAACCGGTCGAAGGTGGCGGCGGCCTCGCCGGCCCGCTGGTCGGCCTCGTCCACCGCGGCCTGCACCTCGAGCGCGCTGGGCGAGGACGACGAGCCGCCGGCCGCCCAGCTGCGGCCCAGCACGTCACCGGACCGGGTCACCGCGCGGACCTCGGCGTGCTCGGTGACCAGCCGCTCGGCGGCGTCCAGGTCGGCCACCACCGCCACCCGGTCCAGCGCCGAGTCGACGGCGGCCCGGAGCGGCCCGGGGCAGCTGAGCACCTCGACCGCCCAACGGGCCTGCGGCGGCAGGGCGGGCCAGTCCGAGCGATCCGAACCGCCGGCGGCGCCACCCACCAGCAGCCCGGCCCGGCCGGCGTCGGTGCTCTTGAGCAACTGCAACGCCTCGCGGGCCTGGGCCGGCGAGTCGACCGCCACCGCGTCGGCCAGCGCGCCCAGCGCCGCGGTCAGGGCCGCCTCGTAGCCCGGCTCGACGGACAGCAGCGCCGCGACCGAGCCGAGCAGGCCCGGCAGCCGCGAGCCGGCCGCCAGCAGCGCGCCGGCGCCGTCCTTGCGGGTCAGGCCCATCGCCAGCGCCTCGCGGCGGGCGGTCCAGGTGGAGCGCTCGCGCTCGGCGGTGCGGTGTGCCTCGGTCAGCTCGCGCAGCCGCTCGGCCGCCTCGACATGGCGTTCCAGGGCGGCCTCGTGGCTGCTGTCCAGGTCCAGCTCGCCCTGGTCCAGCGCGCCGACCTCACCCTGCGCGGCCTCCAGTTCGGCGCGGGCGGCCGCGGCCCGTTCCCGGGCCTGCCCGGCGGTGGCCGCGATCCGGGCGATCTCGTCGCCGCCGGCCGAGGCCCGGCTGCGCAGCGCGTTGACCTGGCCGGCCAGTTTGGCCAACCCCTCACGCCGGTCGGCGACCGCCCGGGCCGCGGCCAGCACCGCCCGTTCGGCGTCGGCCAGCTCGCGCTCGTCGGCCTGCCGTTGGGCCACCGCGTCCTGCAGCAGCTGCCGGCCCGCGGCCAGCTCGGCGGTCAGCGCCTGCTCGGTGGCCCGGATCTCGGCCGCCTCGCGTTCCAGCTCGTCCGGATCGCGAGCCAGCCGCTCCTGCTCGGCGAACTCCGACAGGTGCCGCAGCCGCTGGGCGGCCAGCTGCCGGGTGCCGGAGAACCGCTCGGACAGCGCCGACAGCCGGAAGTGGACGTCCTGCGCCGCGGCTGCGGCGGGCGCGTCACCGGCCAGCGCCGCATCCAGGTCGGCCTCGGCAGCGACCGCCTCGGCCAAGGCCTGCTCGACCTCGGCCCGGCGCTGCCGGACGGCGGTCTCGTCGGCGACGTCGGCCTGCAGGCTCTGCCGCAGGCCGGCCAGGTCGTCGGCCAGCAACCGCAACCGGGAATCGCGCAGCTCGGCCTGCACGCCCGCTGCCCGGCGGGCGATCTCGGCCTGCTTGCCCAGCGGCTTGAGCTGGCGGCGCAGCTCCCCGGTCAGGTCGGTCAGCCGGGTCAGGTTGGCCTGCATGGCGTCCAGCTTGCGGAGCGCCTTCTCCTTGCGCTTGCGGTGCTTGAGCACCCCGGCGGCCTCTTCGATGAATCCGCGCCGGTCCTCGGGCCGGGCCGACAGGATCGAGTCCAGCTGCCCCTGGCCGACGATGACGTGCATCTCCCGGCCGATCCCGGAATCCGACAGCAGCTCCTGGATGTCGAGGAGTCGGGCACCCTCGCCGTTGATCTCGTACTCGCTGGCGCCGTCGCGGAACATCCGGCGGGTGATCGAGACCTCGGTGTACTCGATCGGCAGCGCGCCGTCGGTGTTGTCGATGGTCAGCGTCACCTCGGCCCGGCCCAGCGGCGGCCGGCCGGACGTCCCGGCGAAGATGACGTCCTCCATCTTGCCGCCGCGCAGCGCCTTGGCGCCCTGCTCGCCGAGCACCCAGGCGATGGCGTCGACGACATTGGACTTGCCGGAGCCGTTGGGGCCGACCACGGCGGTGATGCCCGGTTCGAACCGCAACGTGGTGGCCGAGGCGAAGGACTTGAAGCCCTTCAGGGTCAGCGACTTGAGATGCACTCAGGCTCCGGACGTGGCTCAGCGGGCGGCCAGCAGGTCCTGGCGAGGAATGCCCGCAGCAGAGGTTAGCGCGCCGGATGGCTCGGGCGGCTCAGCCGACGCCGGAGCCGCAGCCGGAATCGTCTCAGGCCAGCGCGGAGGCGCTGCTGGTGATGCGGTGCAGTTCGTCGAGCAGGTGCTCGGATTCCTGCGATGCCCTCAACTCGGCCAGCTCCGCCTCCAGCGCCCGGACCCGGCTCTTGAGCCGGGCCACCTCTTCGACGAGGTAGCGGTCTGAGGAGGAGGGAAGGTAGCCCAGCAGCGCCCTGGCCATGTGCCGACCTTTCACGGACTGCCGGCCGCTCTCACCTCGGCAGGCGGGCGGTGCATGACGCACCGCGGGCCTCCGGCGAGCTGGCCGATCGGAATGGGGTTGTCATTCCATGGTGGCACCGTCACGGCTGAGAAACAAATCACACCCGATTCGGTCCAGCCCTTGCTTTCGGACGCGGTTTCTGCTGACCCCGGGGCCCGGGCTTTCAGCGCTCCACGAAGCCGGTGAAGCCGCCCTCGGCCGCGTCGTAGCTGGCCCGTACCTCGGCGACCACCCCGGGCGTGCCGCCGCCGCGCAGCAGTTCCACCAGCCGCTCGCAGCCGGCCCGCGGGCCCTCTGCGCTGACCCGCACCCGGCCGTCGGGCAGGTTGGCCGCCTGGCCGACCAGGCCCAGCTCCAGCGCCCGGCACCGGGTCCACCACCGGAACCCGACCCCCTGCACGTGTCCCGAGACCAGCGCGGTCAGCCTGGTGTCCGCGCTCACGAGCCGGTGGCGGCCCGAGGCCGCCGTTGGCAGCGCGGGCAGAAGTAGGAGGACCGGTTCATCCACTTGGCGCGGCTGATCGGCCGGCCGCACCGCGCGCACGGCTCGCCCTCCCGGCCGTAGGCGTTCAGCGAGCGGTCGAAGTACCCGCTCTCGCCGTTGACGTTGACGTAGAGCGAGTCGAAGGAGGTTCCGCCGGCCCGCAGCGCGTCGGCGAACACCAGCCGCAGCTCGGCCAGCAGGGTGACCAGCGACTGCCGCGAGATGCCGGCGGTGGGCCGGTCGCCGTGTAGCTTGGCCCGCCACAACGCCTCGTCGGCGTAGATGTTGCCCACCCCCGAGATCGAGGACTGGTCCAGCAGCGCCCGTTTGATGGTGGTGTTGCGGCGGCGCACCGAGCTGATCCAGGCCGCGTCGTCGAAGTGGTCGTCGAGCGGGTCACGGGCGATGTGGGCGATCCCGGCCGGCACCGGGCTCGGGCCGTCGGGCACCAGCTCGTCCAGGTGCACGCCACCGAAGGTCCGCTGGTCGAGAAAGCGCAGTTCGTTGCCGCCGTCGGTGAAGGCGATCCGGGCGCGCAGGTGCGGCCCGGGCTCGGTGCCCGGAGCCAGCATCAGCAGCTGCCCGCTCATGCCCAGGTGGCCGATCAGGCAGGACGGCCCGTCGTCCAACGGCATCCAGAGGTACTTGCCACGCCGCTGCGCCGAGGCGATCCGGCGTCCGACCAGGCGTTGGGTCAGGTCCTGCGGGCCGGCCAGGTGCCGGCGGATGGCCCGCGGGTGCAGCGAGTCGACGTCTGCGATGGTGCGGCCCACCACCCAGCGCGCCAGCCCGGCGCGGACGGTCTCGACCTCGGGAAGCTCGGGCACCTCAGCCGGCCGCCGGGACGTCGGGATACGGCGGGTCCTGCGGCGCCGACTCCGGCACCCCGGCCTGCGGCGCCGACTCCGGCGCCTCGACCTGCGGCGCCTCGACCTGCGGCGCTTCGGCCGGTGGCACCGACTCCGGCACCGCGGGCAGGTCGGTGGCCGGGTCCGTGAGGGCCCGCCAGGCCGCCTCGGCCGCGGCCTGCTCGGCCTCCTTCTTGTTGCGTCCGAGCCGGACGCCGTAGGTGACCCCGTCCACCACCGCGGCAGCCGTGAACGACTTCGCGTGGTCGGGGCCCTCGGAGGTGATCACGTACTCGGGGACGCCCAGCCCGCGCTCGGCGGTGAGCTCCTGCAGCGAGGTCTTCCAGTCCAGCGCGGCGCCGTAGCCGGGAGCCGCGGCCAGCACCGGGTCGAACAGCTGGTGCACCACCCGGGCGGCGGTCTCCAGGCCGTGCTCGAAGTAGATCGCGCCCAGGATCGCCTCCAGCGTGTCGGCCAGGATCGAGGGCTTGTCCCGGCCGCCGGTGGCGTCCTCGCCGCGGCCCAGCAGGATGTACTTGCCGATCCCGTCCGGGCCGATCTGGCGGGCCACGTCGGCCAGAGCGCGCATGTTGACCACCGAGGCGCGCAGCTTGGCCAGCCGACCCTCGGCGAGGTCGGGGTGCGCGCGGTAGAGCGACTCGGTGACCACCACGCCGAGCACCGAGTCGCCGAGGAACTCCAGCCGCTCGTTGTGCGGCAGGTCGCCGTTCTCATAGGCGAAGGAACGGTGGGTCAGGGCACGCCGGAACAGCTCGGGGTCGACGTGCACCCCGAGCCGGGCGGCGAGCTCCGCCGGGTCGGCGGTCTGGACCGGCCTGGTCGCCACCGTCAGCGGATCCCGCGCCGCAAGGCTGGACGGATCACGGCCGGCCTCAGACCGACAGGACCTGCCGACCGTCGTACTGGCCACAGTTGGAGCAGGCGGTGTGCGGCAGCTTGGGCTGGCCGCAGGCCCGGTTGGGGCAGCTGACCAGAGTGGGGGCGCTGGTCTTCCACTGCGAGCGGCGTGCCCGGGTGTTGGCACGCGACATCTTTCGCTTCGGAACGGCCACGGCGATTACTCCTGACTCAGGTTTGAACTATCGGAACGTACTGAACCATCGGCCACATCATCGGACGTGCCGAACCGCTCGGCCAGGGCGGCCCAGCGGGGGTCGAGCTGGGTGTGCGTGTGGTTGGCGGGCAGATCGTCGAACGGTTCCCCGCACTCGGGGCACAGTCCGACGCAGTCCGGCCGGCACAGCGGTGTCAGTGGCAGGCTGAGCACCACCGCGTCGCGCACCACCGGCTCGAGGTCGAGGTGGGCTCCCTCGAGCCGCGGAATCTCCTCGGCGTCGGTGGTCTCCTCGGTCGCGCTGTTCGGGTAGGCGAACAGCTCGACGAACTCGACCGCCAGGTCGTCGGTAAATCCGGTCAGGCACCGGCCGCACTCACCTGCGAGTGAGCCGGTGACCGAGCCGGTCGCCAGCACGCCTTCGGTGACCGCCTCGATCCGGACGTCCAGCACCATCAGGCTGCCTTCCGGCACCCTGATCATGTCCAGGCCGAGTTGCGCGGGTGCCGGGATCTCGCGCCGGTACTGGCGCTGCGAGCCTGCGCTGCGCCCGAGTTGCCTGGTGTCCAGGACGTACGGGCTGCGCGGGTTCACGACGACCTCTACCGGTTGAGTTCCCGGCGATGCCGGCGAACAGTGATTTTCTGTGGAGCAAGCTGTGTCTCGTGGAGCGGGTGATTGCTGTGGAACGGGCGTGCTGGCCTCGAATCTGGCTGATGGCCGTCGTTCAGAATACCTGAGCCCCCGACACCGGAGAAATCGCGCCGGCTCGCGCGGCTCCCGGCAGTGCTAGGCCGGCGGGTGCTGGCCGAGGGCGGCGCGGCCGTTCTCGGCGGTGGCCGCCAGCCGCTGCAGGTTGTCCACCAGCTCCGACAGCGTGCCGTAGGCGTAGTCGTGGGCCTGCGAGGTGAGGGTGTCGGCCTGCTCCCGGGCGGTGGCCAGCAGCTGCTGGCACTGCTGTTCGGTCTCCGAGCGCAGCCGGGCCGCCTCGGCCACCGCAGTCTGGTGGACGCTGGCCGCCGACACCAGCTGCTCCTGCTCGCGCCGGCCGGCCTCGACCAGCTCCTGGGCCTGGCCGGCGGCCGCCGACAGGCCGTCCTGGGCCTGCCGCTCGGCGGCCTCGGTCACCGTCCGGGCCTGTGCCTGGGCGGCCGCGGTGGTGGCCTCGGCCTCCTCCTGGGCGCGCTGCAGCTGCTGCTGGGCCAGCGCGTCGGCCTCCGAGAGCATCCGGTCCCGGTGGGTCACCAGCCGGCGGGCCTCGGCCAGCTCCGGCGGCAGCACCTCGCGCAGCGCGTCGAGCAGGTCCAGGGTGCGCTCGCGCGGCACCACGCAGGAGGAGGACATCGGCAGCGTCCGCGCGGTCTCGATCAGCTCGACCAGTTCGGTCAGTACCTCGTCGGCGCGTGCCAGGGTGTGGTCGGTCATCGCCGCTGCCCGTCGGGTCGGTGGAGCTCGTCCAACCGGCTGAGCAGCCGCTTGTGCACCGAGACCGGCAGCAGGCTGCTGACGTCCCCGCCGTAGGTCGCGATCTCCTTGACCAGGCTGGAGGCCAGGAAGCTGTACTCCGGATTGGTCGGCATGAACAAGGTGTCCACCCCGGCCAGGCCGCGGTTCATCTGGGCCATCTGCAACTCGTAGTCGAAGTCGCTGACCGCCCGCAGCCCCTTGACGATCACCGGGATCTCGTTGGTCCGGCAGTAGTCCACCAGCAGCCCGTAGAACGAGTCGACCCGGACGTTGCCGTAGCCGGCCGTCACCTCGGTCAGCATCGCCATCCGCTCCTCGACGGTGAACAGGCTGGACTTGTTGCGGTTGATCAGGACCGCCACCACGACCTCGTCGTAGAGGTCGGCGACCCGGCCGATGATGTCGAGGTGGCCGTTGGTGACCGGATCGAAGGAACCCGGGCAGGCGACCCTGCGGACTGTCGGCTCAGCGCTCATCTCGTGCCTTCGCAAGGGGCCTCGCCGGCTGGCGGAGCCTGGTGGACATCGCAATTCCGGCGGCGTACTGCTACTCCCGGCGACCGTACCAAAGGCAGCCCTCGCCGTAGCGTCGCTGCTTGATGGCCTTGATCTCACTCGGCCAGGGCGGCTCGGCGTCGCGCCAGGACCGCTCCACCACCACCACCGCGCCCTCGGCCAGCCACCGCGCCTCGGCCAGCGTGCTCAGCAGCGCGCCGATCGCGGCGTTGGTGACGGCGTACGGCGGGTCCAGGAACACCAGGTCGAACGGCTCGAGGGCGCCGACCGCGCCGAGGAAGGTCGCCGCCGGGCACCGGTGCACGGTGCCGCCGGCCAGCTTCAGGGCGGCGAGGTTGTCCTGCAGCACGGTGGCCGCCCGCCGGTCGGACTCGACGAAGACGGCGGCCTTGGCCCCGCGCGAGAGTGCCTCCAGGCCGACCGCGCCCGAACCGGCGAACAGGTCCAGCACCCGGGCACCGGTCAGGTCCAGCTCGCCGCGCAGGGTGTTGAACAGGGCCTCCCGAGCCCGCTCGGAGGTGGGCCGGGTCCCTCGCGGAGGCACGTTCAGGCGCCGACCACGCGCCTGACCACCCACGATCCGCGTCACGGTTTCCCAGCGTAGTGCGGGCTCGCGCCGCCGTCGTGCTGGAATCGAGGTGCTGGAATGGTTGCCGACGACAGCTTCGGACGACAACCGAAAGGGTTCCCATGCCACCACCGCGGATGAGCCTGTCCGGCATCGTGTTGGACTCCCCCGACGCCCGGGAGCTGGCCGACTTCTACCAGCGGCTGCTCGGCTGGCGGCTGGAGCAGGCCGAGCCGGACTGGCTGAAACTGACCTCGCCGGAGGGCGGCCCGGGGCTGTCGTTCCAGACCGAGCCCGGCTACCGGCGGCCGAGCTGGCCGGCCGATCCGGACAAGCCGGGCGAGCAGCAGATGATGATCCACCTCGACATCAAGGTCGACGATCTGGACGAGGCGGGCCGGCATGCGCTGGCCGCCGGCGCGGTGCTCGCCGACCACCAGCCCCAGGACGACGTCCGGGTCTACCTGGATCCGGCGGGTCACCCGTTCTGCCTGTTCCTGCACTGAGCCGGTTCCTGCGCTGAGCCTGTTCCCGCGCTGAGCCTGTTCCTGCACTGAGCCGAACGGCGCGGAGTCGGACGGCGTGGTGGCGCGCCGGGCCACCGGACGGGATGCTGATGCGGTGGCCCAGGAACCGGATCCGCCGACCTTCGTCGTGCTGTCGGAGGAGGAGGACGCCGACTACCCGGCCGACTATCCCGGCGAGTTCCCGGCCGAGGTCTCCGGCGCGTTCCCGGGCGAACTGTCCGGCGAGGCCCCCGGTGAGTACTTCGGCGGGCCCGGCGCCGGCCGGCCGCCGCTGGCCGGCCCGTGGGCGGTGCTGGCCCGGCACCGCCGGCTCCGCTGGGCCGCGGCGCTGCTGGCCTGCCTGGTGGCCGGCGCCATTCTGGTGGTGGCGGGAACCAGCGAGCACGCCGCGATCCGGACCGCCACGCCGGCCGGACCGGCACCGTTCCGGATGCCGTCGCCGAAACTGCTCGCCGACGGCAAGCCATGGCCCACCTCGCCGTCGAGCTGCGGCTCGGTGCGCTACCTGCCGCTGGTGACCGCAGATCCGCTGCGGGCGCGTACCGGCGTCCGGGTCCGGGTGGGTGGCCAGTCCGTGCACACCGTCGACCTCGACACCAGGGCCGACGTCGCGACGCCCGGCCTGAGCCTGCCCGCCACCCGGTTCGTCGCCCAGCTGGTGCCCGGCCGGGACGCCAGCTACGCCCTGGTTCAGCCGTGCGAGTCCACCGACACCAGCGCGGTGCTGCGGGTCGGCCGGGGCAGCAGCAACCTGGTCCTGGCCAGCGACCGGCACATCGACTCGCTGCTCGGCGACGGCCGCGGCGGGGTGTGGGCGGCCGAGGTCGCCGACATCGCCACCGACGCCCCGATCACCCTGGTCCGGTTGCCGGGACCGGGGGTGGTCCGGCTACCGATCGGGCTCAACCCGGTGGCGATCCACGGCGACCGGCTGATCGGGCTGAAGCCGGCCTCCGACGGGCGGCGCAGCGCGTCCTCGGGGACCCTGGTCAGCTACGACCTGGCCACCCGCCGGCTCGGCGGCACCCTCGGACGGGCCAGCTCGCTGACCGTCAGCGCCGGCCGGCTGCTCTGGATCGACAAGCCGTGCTCGATCACCGCCAGCTGCGCGCTGCACGGCTACGACCTGGCCACCGGCGCGACGTCGGTACGCCGCTACCGCCTGCCGATCGAGACCTCCATCGTGGGTGGCGTGCTCAGCCCGGACCGCACGAAGCTGGCCTTCCAGCTGGAGCGGATCTACGAGGGCCCGCACATCGACAACGAGGGTTTCGGGCCGCCGACCGACGTGGCCGTGCTGGACCTGCGCACCGGGGCGTTGGACCGGGTCAGCGGCCTGACGCTGCCGCCCACCGAAGTGCCCGGCCTGGCCTTCTCCGCTGCCGGAGACTGGCTGGTCATCGCCCTCAACCAGGGCCGGGACGCCGAGCTGCTGCTGTGGCAGCCCGGGCTGCCCCGGCCGCTGCGGCCCGGCGTGCGGATCTCCGACCTGATGCTGCAGGCCCCGCCGGTGCTGGCCGTCGCGCCCTGACCGTCCGGGCGCGGCCCGGCGGACCCGACCCGAAACCCCCCGGTGGACGCTGCCCGAAGGCGATCAGGACTTGTGCAGGAACTCGGTGCGGTCGGAGTCGAAGGACTCCCACAGGAACTCGGCCAGCCCGGGGTGCTCGGCCAGCTCCGGGTCGGCCTCCACCACCCGCTGCGCCTCGGCCCGGGCCGCGGTGATCAGCGGCGCGTCCTGCAGCAACGACAGCAGCTTCAGCTGTGACCGGCGCCCGGACTGGGCCACCCCCAGCACGTCGCCCTCCCGCCGCTGGGTCAGGTCGAGCTCGGCGAGGGCGAAGCCGTCGAGGGTCTTGGCGACCTCCTCCAGCCGCTGCAGGGCCGGGTGGCCGAACGGCAGCTGGCTGAGCATCAGGCACAGCCCCGGGTGCGCGCCCCGGCCGATCCGGCCGCGCAGCTGGTGCAGCTGGGACACCCCGAACCGGTCGGCGTCGAAGATCACCATCAGCGAGGCGTTCGGCACGTTGATGCCGACCTCGATGACGGTGGTCGCCACCAGCACGTCGATGCTGCCGGCCGCGAACGCCGACATCACCGCGCTCTTGTCCTCGGCCGCCATCCGGCCGTGCAGCTGGGCCAGCCGCAGCCCGGCCAGCTGGTCGTTGCGCAGCTCGGCGTAGCTACCCAGCACCGAGGCGGTCTGCGGGCCGTCGTCGGCAGCCGCGCCGATGTCCTCGGCGTCGGACTCGTCGCCGATCCGGGGGCAGACCACGAACACCTGGCGGCCGGCACCGACCTCCTCCCTGATCCGCTGCCAGACCCGGTCCAACCAGTCCGGGCGCTCGGTGACCGGCACCACGGTGCTGCTGACCGTGCCCCGGCCGCCGGGCAGCTCGTGCAGCTCGGAGGTCTCCAGGTCGCCGAAGACCGTCATCGCCACGGTGCGCGGGATCGGCGTGGCGGTCATCACCAGCAGGTGCGGTGGGGTGGCGGCCTTGCTGCGCAGGGCATCGCGCTGCTCGACGCCGAACCGGTGCTGCTCGTCGACCACCACCAGGCCGAGTTCGGCGAACTGCACCTGGTCCTGGATCAGGGCGTGGGTGCCGATCACGATGCCGGCCGCTCCGGAGGCCAGCTCCAACAGCGCGGCCCGGCGGGCCGGCGCCGACATCGAGCCGGTCAGCAGCACCACCTGGGTGCCGTGCTCGGCACCGCCCAGCCGGCCGGCCTGGGCCAGCTCGCCGAGCAGGTCGTTGACGCTGCGCTCGTGCTGGGCGGCCAGGACCTCGGTCGGTGCCAGCAGCGCCGCCTGGGCACCGGCGTCGACCACCTGCAGCATCGCCCGCAACGCCAGCACGGTCTTGCCCGAGCCGACCTCGCCCTGCAGCAGCCGGTGCATCGGGTGGGCCGCGCCCAGTTCGGCCTCCAGGATGGCGGCGATCTCGCGCTGCTCGCCGGTGAAGGTGAAGGGCAGCCGGGCGTCGAAGGCATCCACCAGGCCGCCGGCGACCCGGGGCCGGGCCACCGCCGGGTTGGCCGCGTTGGCGCTGCGGCGCTGGGCCAGCACCAGCTGGACGCCGAGCGCCTCGTCGAAGGCCAGCCGGCGGCGGGCCTGCTGGTAGTCGGCCCGGGTGTCGGGCCGGTGGATCCGGCGCAGTGCCTCGTCCAGCCCGATCACCCCGATCCGGTCCCGGACGGCGGCCGGCAGCGGGTCGGCCACCTCGTCGAGGCCGTCCAGCGCCATCCGGACGCAGCGGGCGATGGTCCAGGACGGCAGCCCGGCGACGGCCGGATAGACCGGCAGCAGGGCGCCCGCGAAGTCCTCCAGCTGTTCGGCCCCGGAGCCGGTGCCGTCCAGCAGGATGTAGTCCGGCGAGTTCAGCTGCAGCTTGGTGCGGAACCGGGTCACCTTGCCGGCGAACATGCCCTGCCGGCCGGGCGTCAGCTCGCGGTCGCGCCAGGGCTGGTTGAAGAAGCTGAGGGTGGCCCGGTGCCGGCCGGACCGGATGGTGACCTCCAGGATGGTCAGCTTGCGGCCCGGGATGCGGCGGGTGCTGGCCGACTCGACCTCGGCCAGCACCGTGACCTCGTCGCCCTCGGTCAGCTCCGACAGGTCGGTCAGCTCGCCGCGCTCGGTGAACCGGCGGGGGTAGTGCCGGATCAGCTCGCCGACCGTGCCCAGCCCCAGCGCCTTCTCCACCGCCTTGGCGGACTTGCCTCCCAGCACGTCGCGCAGCAGGGTGCTCCGGGTCGCCATGGGGTCACTGTGCCAGAAGCCGGCCGGCGGCCTACTCGACGCCGATCAGCAGCGGAAAGGTCGGCTGGCCACCGACGAAGACGTTGACCTCGACCAGCGGATGCCGGCTGCGCAGGTAGCTGTGCACGGCCTGCGCGGCGGCGTTCGCGCCCCGGTCCGAGCCCGACAGCACCGTCACCAGCTCGCCGCCGGCCGCGACCAGCCGGCGCACCAGGCTGATCCCCATCCGGGACACGTCGGTCCCGATCTCGACCACCTCGCCGTCGATCAGGCCCAGCACGTCGCCGGCCGAGCACCGTCCGGCGTAGGTGATCGAATCGCGGACGGCGATGGTGACCTCGGCGAACCGGGTGGCCGCGGCCGCCTCGGCCGAGGCGATCACGTT
>Ga0247773_1000604_pt1 | contig 14049 bp, 14 predicted proteins | sample UWRJL092311B6_FD_179934 | JGI IMG/M metagenome (GOLD analysis project Ga0247773, IMG submission 179934) | Plant litter microbial communities from Arlington Agricultural Research Station in Wisconsin, United States - UWRJ-L092-311B-6 | ecosystem: Environmental > Terrestrial > Plant litter >...
GGTCCAACACCGCCAGCACGTGGCTGGCGGCCGACTGCATGCCCAGCGAGATCCGGGTGAAGCCGGCGGTGCGCAGCGCGGCCAGGTAGGCCGGCGTCACCGACTCGGGATTGGCCTCGGTGGTGACCTCGGCGTCCGGGGCCAGCCCGAACTCGGTGCCGACCTCGGCCAGGATCAGCCCCAGGTGCTCGGCCGGCAGCAGGGTCGGCGTGCCGCCGCCGAAGAACACCGTCGAGACCGGCGGCGCGCTGGCCGGCAGCACCCCGCGGGCCAGCCTGATCTCGGCCAGCACCGTGTCTGCGTAGGAGCCCTGGCTGACCCCGGGCCCCAGTTCCTGGGCGGTGTAGGTGTTGAAGTCGCAGTAGCCGCACCGGCTGGCGCAGAACGGCACGTGCACGTAGAAGCCGAGCGGCTGGTCGCGCAGGCTGAGCAGCGCGGTCTCGGTCAGGCGGCCGTTCGGCGGTGCCGGATCGCCGAGCGGCAGTGCGGATGGCATGCCTCCAGTGTTGAATGCCTACTGCGCGCGGCTGCACCCGACCCGCCGACGAAGTGCGACAAGCCACCGCCAGCCGTCCGAAGGAGAGCCGAGAACCGTGAGCACGGTCGGATACGAGGTCGCGGATTCCGTCGCCCGGATCACCCTGGACGCCCCGCAGCGGCGCAACGCGCTGTCGGCCGAGCTGCTCGGCCAGCTGCGCCGGCGCCTGGACGACGCGGCCGCCGACCCGGACGTCCGCAGTGTGGTGCTGGCCCACACCGGGCCGGTGTTCTCCTCAGGCATGGACCTGACCACGGTCGCCGGGGTGGCCGCTGAGGACCAGCCGATCGTGGCGTTCCCGGCGCTGCTGCAACGGCTCTGGGAGTTCGACAAGCCGGTGATCGCCGAGGTGGCCGGCAAGGCCCGGGCCGGTGGCATCGGCCTGATCGCCGCCTGCGACATCGCGGTCGGCGCCGAGTCCGCCGACTTCGCCTTCACCGAGGTGCGCCTGGGCCTGGTGCCGGCGGTGATCTCGGTGCCGGTGCTGCCCAGGGTGGCACCCCGGCCGGCGCTGGAGCTGTTCCTGACCGGCGAGACGTTCGGCGCGGCCCGGGCCCGGGAGATCGGGCTGCTCACCAGCGTCAGCGACGACGTGGTGGCCGAGGTGGCCCGCTTCACCGCGATGCTGCGGCTGTGCGAGCCGGCCGCGCTGGCCGGCGTCAAGCAGCTGCTGCGCCGGGACCGGTCGTCGGTGTCGATGGCCCAGGACTTCGCCGAGATGAGCAGGCTGTCGGCGCGCTACTTCGCCGGCGAGCAGGCGCAGGAGGGCATCGCCGCCTTCGCCGCCAAGCGGCCGCCGTCCTGGGCGGTCTGAGCGCCGCGCGGCGCAGCCGGCTGTGAACCTGCCCTGGATCCGTCGTCGAGCGCCCGCACCGCATACCCGATCACCAGGAGCAGGATGAGGATGATCAGGACCAGCAACGGACGCCGACGCCAGGACGTCCGGGGAAGTGCCACCGCATCAGCCTAGAGGCAGCGGCCCGCGGGCCGGCCAGGGCAGGAGGAGCAGGCGTGGACGACGCGATGACCGCGGGCACCGTCGAGATCGCCGGAGCCGACGGGGACCGGATCGAGGCCTACTTCGCCACCCCGGCCGGGGACGGCCCGCGCGGTGGAGTGGTGCTGATCCATCACCTGCCGGGCTTCGACCGGTGGAGCAAGGAGGTGGCCCGCCGGTTCGCCGCCGACGGCTACGCGGTGCTGCTGCCCAACCTCTACACCCGGGAGGCACCGGGCGCCGATCCGGACGACGCCGCGGCGGTGGCCCGCAAGCGGGGCGGGGTGCCCGACGAGCGGCTGGTCGGTGACGTCGGAGGCGCCGCGGCCCACCTGCGCGGCCTGCCCACCAGCAACGGCAAGGTGGCCGTTCTCGGGCACTGCTCGGGCGGCCGGCAGGCGGTGCTGGCCGGTTGCAACCTGGACCTGCAGGGCGTCGTCGACTGCTACGGCGCGTTCGTGGTCGGCACCCCGCCGGCGGACTATCCGCTGCAGGTCACCGGCCTGGAGGACCAGCTGGCGAACCTGAGCTGCCCGTTGCTCGGGATGTTCGGCAACGACGACTCGTTTCCGTCGCCGGCGCAGGTGGCCGAGTTGGACCGGTTGCTGACCGGGTACGGCAAGGAGCACGAGCTGCATTCCTACGACGGCGCCGGGCACGCCTTCTTCTGCACCGACCGGCCGTCCTACCGGCCCGAGCAGGCCGTGGACGGCTACGCCAGGATCGCGAACTTCTTCGCCCGGACGATCGGCTGAGCTGATGTGCACCTACAACACCGAGCACGCCGCGATCACCGGCAGCGGCAAGGCCCGCACCGGCTGGGTTCGGCTGAACGAGGCCACCGTGTACTACGACCACCCGGTGCACGCGCAGGCCGAGCACACCCTCAACATCGACCTGACCGGCGACGGCGGCTCGCCCGGCGACCGGATCGCCGTCGAGCTGACCGCCGCCTCGGCCCGGGAGCTGGTGGCCGCCATCGAGCGGGCGCTGGCCAAGGTGCCGGCCTCGCTGCTCTGAGCCCGGCTGCCCGGCGGGCCCACCGGCGGTTAGGGTCGAGGCCATGCGAGCTGCCTACGCCAGTGCCCTGAACCCGGACGCCCCGCTGGACGGGCTGGTGGTCGGCGAGCGGCCCGACCCCGAGGCCAGGCCAGGCTGGAGCACCGTGCGGGTCAAGGCCGCCAGCCTCAACCACCATGACCTGTGGACGCTGCGCGGGGTGGGCATCAAGGAGAACCAGCTGCCGATGATCCTGGGCGGCGACGCGGCCGGCATCGACACCGCGACCGGCCGGGAGGTGGTGCTGCACTCGGTGATCAGCGCCGAGGACTGGTTCGGCGACGAGACCCAGGACCCCGGCCGCTCGCTGCTGAGCGAGAAGCACCAGGGCGCGCTGGCCGAACTGGTCACCGTGCCCACCCGCAACCTGCTGCCCAAGCCCGCCGAGCTGTCCTTCGCCGAGGCGGCCTGCCTGCCCACCGCCTGGCTGACCGCGTACCGGATGCTGTTCGTCAACTCCGGGCTGCGGCCCGGCCAGACCGTCCTGGTGCAGGGCGCCACCGGTGGCGTCGCCTCGGCCTGCATCGGGTTGGCGCGGGCCGCCGGCCTGCGGGTCTGGGCCACCGCGCGCACCGAGGCCAAGCAGGCCACGGCGCTCGAGTTGGGCGCGCACCAGGCCTTCGCCTCCGGTGCCCGGCTGCCCGAACGGGTGGACGCGGTGCTGGAGACGGTGGGGGCCGCGACCTGGTCGCACTCGGTGAAGTCGCTGCGTCCGGGCGGCCGGATCGTGATCTCGGGCGCCACCTCCGGCGCGATGCCGCCGGCCGAGCTGAACCGGATCTTCTTCCTGCAGCTGCAGGTGATCGGGTCGACGATGGGAACCCGCGACGAGTTGGGCGAGCTGATCTCGTTCCTGAACCTGACCGGCCTGCGTCCCCGGATCGACCGGACGCTGCCGCTGGAACGGGTGGCCGAGGGGCTGGCCGCGATGCAGGACGGCAACCTGGTCGGCAAGATCGTGATCGAGCCGTAGGTCCCGCTGGCGGGTTAGATTCGAAGCCGGGCCGTTCGACAGCTCGGGCCGTTCGACAGCTACCGACAAGGACACGCCATGGACTTCTCCCTGACCGAGGAAGAACGCCAGACCCGGGACTGGGTACGCAACTTCGTCCAGCGCGAGATCATGCCGATGGAACCTCACGTGCTGCGCCGGGAGCGAGCGCACCAGCCCGGCATCACCGCCGACGAGCTGGCCGAGTTGCGCGACAAGGCCCGCCAGTTCGGCTTCTGGGGGGTCCAGACGCCGGCCGAGTACGGCGGGATGGAGCTCTCGGCGGTGCTGGCCGCGCTGATCGAGGCCGAGCTCGGACGCTCGTTCGTGCCGTTCCGGTTCGGCGGCAGCGCCGACAACATCCTGTTCCACGCCAACGAGAACCAGCGGCAGGAGTACCTGCTGCCCACCATCGCAGGTGACCGGGTCTCGTGCTTCGCCATCACCGAGCCCGGCGCCGGATCGGACCTGACGGCGATCCGCACCGCCGCCCGCAAGGACGGCTCGGACTGGGTGATCAACGGCGAGAAGACCTTCATCACCGGCGGCAACGAGGCCGACTTCACCATGGTGTTCGCGGTGACCGATGCCGACAAGGGCATCAACGGCGGGGTGACCTGCTTCCTGGTCGACCGGGAGGCCGGCTGGAAGTCCGAATACATCGACACGATGGGCGAATGGGGTCCGGCGGCGCTGGTCTTCGAGGACGTCCGGGTGCCCGAGCGCAACATCCTCGGCGAGCTCGGACAGGGTTTTGCCTTGGCCATGCAGTGGATCGGCCGTGGCCGGTACCTGCTGCCGGCCCGCGCGGTGGGCGCCTGCGAGCGGCTGGTCGAGCTGGCGCTGCAGCACGCCCGCAACCGGGTCACCTTCGGCCAGCCGATCGCCGACCGGCAGGCGATCCAGTGGATGATCGCCGACTCGGCGGTCGACCTGGAGGCGTTGCGCTGGCTGGTGCTGGTGGCGGCCTGGCAGGTGGACCAGGGCCTGGACTCCCGGCAGGCCCAGTCGATGGCCAAATTATTCGGTGGCGTCAAGGCAAACGAGATCGTGGACCGGATGCTGCAGGTGCACGGCGGGATGGGCTACACCCGCGAGCTGCCGATCGAGCGCTGGTACCGCGAGCTGCGGCTGCTGCGGATCTACGAGGGCACCGACGAGATCCAGCGCCGGACGATCGCCCGCAACCTGCTCAAAGAGCACGCCTCGGTACGCGGCGTGCTCGGCTGAACCTGTGATCTAGCAGTCATAGCGCGCGTAATACCTCCGATCCGGTCGCGTGAAGAGCACACTTCCGCCTTGGTCGCTCGATGCGGCGCCCGCGTGCAGAAGGAGGTCCGGTGGACAGCGATTCCAGTCGGCACACCCCGGCGAAGCTCATGATCCCGGGCGGTCGCGGTGGCGGTGGCGCCTTCCGCAAAGCGGTGATCGGCATCGTGGTGCTCGCCGTCGTCGTCCTCGGTGCGGTCCCGCTGCTCGGTGGCTACGGCTCGACCGACGGCGGTCACATCGCGGTCGTCCGCAACGGCGGCCCGCTAGACAACACCAAGATCCGGCAGGTGGTGACGCCGGGATCCGGGCGTACCAGGATCGGCCTGTACTCGACCATGCACAAGTACCCGACGTCACAGCGCTTCTTCACGATCAGTTCCTCCGGCAACGCCGACGCCAACGAGTCGGTGACGGTGCCCACCGCCGACGGGGTGAACGTCGGCGTCGAGGGCACCGCCTACTTCACGCTGAACACCAGCCCGACCGATGACTACGCGGTACTGAAGGCCTTCGACAACGCCTACGGAACCCGGCAGTTCAAGTGCACCGGCTCGAACACCTCGAAGGACCTGTGGGACGGCGACGCCGGTTTCTCCTGCTTCCTGGACCAGATCTTCTCACCGGTGATCAACAACGACCTGCGCACCAGCATCGGCGACGTCAAGTGCGCCGACCTGGTCAGCTCGTGCTCGCTGGTGCAGAACAGCTCTGCCGCGCTGGACCCGAGCAAGGTCGGCCAGGGCAATGTCAACCTCGCCAACATCGAGAAGAACATCAGCTCGTCGCTGACCTCGGACCTCAACTCGACCCTGGGCGGCGACTACTTCCAGAACGTCAAGTTCAACCTGGCCAAGATCGACCTGGACCCGGCCGTGCAGAAGGCGATCAGCACCGCCCAGGCCAGCTTCGCCGACGTCTCGCAGGCCCAGGCCGAGCTGAAGAAGGCGCAGATCGAGGCGCAGGCGAACGCCGCCAAGCAGCGCGGTTACACCTCGTGCCCGGTGTGCGCGCAGCAGGACCTGCTGGCCAAGCTGCCGCAGGGCATCACCGTCTTCGCGCCCGGCAACAACTCCGGCATCAGCCTGGCGGTGCCGGCTAAGTAGATCCGGGTCGCGACCGCGGTCCGGTCGATCGAGGAGGCAGTCGGGTGATCAGGATCGTCTTCGAACTCGCCGTGCTGGCCTGCATCGTGACCGGCATCCTGTACCTGGCTCGGCAGTGGGACAACCAGCGCCGGCCGGTGGTCGGCGTACCCGGCGCCATCGAGGCTCCGGCCGCCGCACGCTGGCGCGCGGTCCACTACGGCACCGCGGACGAGCGCACCGAGGTGCAGATCGTGCTTCGCGGCGGCGACCGCGACCAGATCTGGGACCGGCGCACCTGCGCGGTGATCTCGAACCTGGACCCCGACTACGACAAGCTGCTCTTCAACGCCCTGGAGGATGCCCGCACCCGGGCGGCACTGCTGAACGGCATGCGCGACGAATGACAGCACCCGACCGCCTGCCGTGGTCGAGTGTGATACTCACCGGTGGTCGTGGCGGCCGGTGAGTATCACACTCCACGCGACGACGACCACTGCGCGATACTGCAGCGCATGGTGAACCTCGGTGTGATCTTTCCGCCTGACCTGGCGCCGGAACAGTTGCGGCCGGTGGTGACGGCCGCCGAGGACGCCGGGGTCGGCGAGCTGTGGTTGTGGGAGGACTGCTTCGCCGAGAGCGGCATCGCCACCGCGGCCGCGGTGCTGGCCTGGACCGAGCGGCTGAAGGTCGGCATCGGCCTGCTGCCGGTCCCGCTGCGCAACGTCGCGCTGACCGCGATGGAGCTTGCCACGCTGGCCCGGCTGTTCCCCGGCCGGCTGGTTCCCGGCGTCGGCCACGGCGTGCTGGACTGGATGGGCCAGGTCGGGGCGCGGGTGCCGTCACCGATGACGCTGTTGCAGGAGTACACCACCGCGTTGCGGGAACTGCTGCACGCCCAGACCGTCTCGACGTCCGGACGCTACGTCACGCTCGAGGCGGTCGGCCTGACCTGGCCGCCGCACACCCCGCCGCCGGTGCTGGTGGGCGCGGTCGGCCCGCGCACCCTGACGCTGGCCGGCGCGGTCGGCGACGGGGTGGTCCTGACCGGTGACACCACCCTCGACCAGCTGCGGGACGCGGTGCGCCAGGTACGGGCCGGCCGCACGGACGACAGCCCGTTCGACGTCGTGGTCTTCCTGCCGGTGGCCGATCGTCCGAGCGCTGCCGAGGTGGCCGACCAGGTCGGCCGGTACGCCGAGGCCGGTGCCACCACGGTCGCGCTGCTCTCGGTCGGCGACGACGCGCCGCCGCTTGCCGAGTTCGCGCGGTTCGCCGGAGGCGAGGTCCAACCGCTGCTCACCTGATGCCGGGCTTATGCGCTGGCAGCCCGACGACACACTCGTGGACCGCCGCGAGCAACGTCCGCTCGGCCCTGTGCGTCTACCAGGCGCACACCACTGCCGATCGAACGGATGTCCGTCCATGCGCATCGCCTCCGCCGCCGCAGCAGCACTGCTGCTCGCCGCCGGCTGCACCGCCCAGCATCCGCAGGCAAGCCGGCCGGGAGCCGGGCATTCGGACGGCACGGCGGTGTCGACCGTTCCGGTCACCAGCTCGGCGGCGGTGCACAGCGGCGCGACCGCGCCGGTTCCGCGCACCCGACAGGTCGTCGTACGGCCGGTCACCGCCACCGGCCGGGTGGCAGCCGGCTACACCACCACGGTGTCGTCCGCCGACCACCGGATCGACTGCGGCGGCGGCCGCGGCTCGTATGCCGCCGCGTCACCGGTCACCGTGGACGCCGGACCGGTGACCTGCGGCCCGTCGTCGGAGTACGCGCTGGCCTGCTGGAACGGCCCGACCGCCACCCTCGCGCTGTGCTATCGCGACCCGTGGCAGCGGCAGGTCGTCCAGCTCCGGACCTGGGGACGGTTGCCGGCCGAACCGGCTCCGGCGCGACCGTCACCGCTCGGCCTGGTGCTCAGCGACGGAACCCGGTGCTCGTTGCGCGGCGGCGGGGCCTGGGCCACGCTGGACGGCCATCCGGAGCTGTCCGGCAGCTACTCGTGCAAGGGTGCGGTCGCCGTCTGGGCCGGCTCGGGCTCGGACGGCATCGACCGGTTCCGCGCGCTGTGGCGGGTGCGGCTGGCACCGATGTCCGGCCACGGGCAGCTGCACGTGATGACGGTGCGGACCGCGTACTTCGTCGGCACCGCCCGCTCCTGACGTCAGTCCTTGACGGCCTGCAGGGTGTAGCTCAACGGCAGCCGGTCGGGCCGCTCGGTCAGCCGCCACTCCTCGTCCTCGTCGCGGGTCATCGCGCCGGGCAGCGCCTCCCACGGCACCGACCGGTGCTCGACGAACTGGGTGAGCCGCAGCCCGGCGTCCAGCACCGCCGTGATGATCTCGCCGATGCCGTGGTTCCAGCTCGCCGTGCTGTTGTGCACGAAGTCCACCTCGGTCGGGACGTAGGTGCCCTCCTCCTCCCAGATCACCGGCTCGGCGGTTTCGAAGTACGGGTACTCCGCGGCCAGCAGGTGATCGGGCCGCCGGTCGTCGATCGCCCACAGCGCCGGATGGCCCTCGCGCAGGAACAGCCGGCCGCCGGGCGCCAGCAGTTCGGCGACCAGCCGGCCCCAGCGGGCGATGTCGGGCAGCCAGCACAGCGCGCCCACCCCGGTGTAGAGCAGGTCGAAGCGTCCGGCGCCGAACCGCTCGACCGCCTGGTAGGCATCGGCCTGGACGTAGTCGATGTCGGCGCCGACCGACTCGGCCAGCGCACGGGCCTCGGCCAGCGCCGGGCCGGAGAAGTCCAACCCGCTCATCCGGGCGCCGAGCCGGTGCAGCGACAGCGTGTCGGTGCCGATGTGGCACTGCAGGTGCAGGCCGCGCAGGCCGCTGAGATCACCCAGCCGGGGCCGGTCGAAGCGCACCACCTTGGACAGGAACGCCGGGTCGTCTCGCAGCTGCCGCACCGCATAGCCGGGTGAAGCGGCATGCGCCGGAGCCCGCTCGTCCCAGTTGGCCAGGTTCAGCGCTCGGTAGTCCTCGTCCACCCGGCGATCATCGCAGGCCCGTCGAGCGAGTTAGAACCCGTCGACAAACGGGAACGATCCCTGTTGCCCCGCCTACTTCCAGCGGAAGTGGACGAACACCCGGCCGAAGTTGTCGGAGTCCTTCTCCACCCGGTGGTAGAGGGCCTTGACCTCCTTCTGGTCGAGAAAGCGCAACACCCGCTTCTTGAGCTGGCCCGACCCCTTGCCGGGGATGATCTCGACCAACGGGGCCTTCTTGGCCACCGCTTCGGCGATCACGGCCCGCAGCGCCCGGTCGATGTCCTCGCCCCGGTTGTAGATGTCGTGCAGATCCAGCTTCAGCTTCACCGGCCCAGCCTGCTCCCGGCCCGTCGGATCCGTCGACCGCCGGCGGCCGCCAGCCGAGCTGAGGCACGCGTCACGAGGAGCGAGGACATCCCACGAGCCTAAGCTGCTGGTATGACTGAACGGCCCCTGACGCTCATGGCAGTGCACGCCCACCCCGACGACGAGGCGAGCGGCACCGGTGGCGTGCTGGCCAAGGCCGCCGCCGAAGGCATCCGCACGGTGCTGGTGACCTGCACCGACGGCCGGTGCGGTGACGGCCCGGACGGCGTCAAGCCCGGCGAGCCCGGCCACGATCCGGACAAGGTCGTCGAGCTTCGCCAGCAGGAGCTGGAGCGCAGTTGCGAGGTGCTCGGGGTCGACCATCTGGAGCTGCTCGGCTACGGCGACTCCGGAATGATGGACTGGCCGACCATCGACGCGCCCGGCTCGTTCTGGAGCACCCCGGTGGACGAGGCGGCCGGCCGGCTCGCCGAGCTGATGCGCCGGTACCAGCCCGATGTCGTCGTCACCTACGACGAGAACGGCTTCTACGGCCACCCCGACCACATCCAGGCACACCGGATCACGATGGCCGCGGCGGCCGAGACCGGGATTCCGGCCAAGGTCTACTGGACCACCGTTCCCAAGTCGGGCTTCGAGGAGTTCGGCCGCATCATGCGCGAGCTGGGTGCGGACTGGGACGAGCCCGGCGAGGGCGAGGAGCGGTCGATGCCCGACATCGGAGTGCCGGACGAGCAGATCACCACCTGGGTGGACACCACCGCGTTCGGCGGCCAGAAGTACGCGGCGCTGGAGGCGCACGCCAGCCAGCAGGAGAACATCTTCTTCCTGCGGCTGGGCATCGAACGGTTCACCGAGCTGATGGGCACCGAGACCTTCCTGCGGGTGCAGGACCGGACCGGCGCCCCGCTGCCCGAGCAGGACCTGTTCGACGGCCTGCGCTGAACTCGCGGCGCTACGCCGGTCCGGTCGCCTCGACCGCGCGCCGGACGGCCGCCACCGACAGCTCCACGTCGTGCTCGTCGGTGGACCAGTTGCTGACCGAGACCCGGATGATCCGCCGGCCGGCCCAGCGCGAGCCTGACATCCAGGTGACCCCCTCGGCGAGCAGGTGGTTCATCACCGCGCCGGTCCGCTCGTCGTCGCCGACGGCGAAGCAGACCTGGGTGAACACCACGTCGTTGAGCACCTCGACACCCTCGATCGCCGCCACCCCGGCCGCGATCGCCCGGGCGGCAGCCACCAGGCCGTCGACCAGGCCGGCCAGCCCGGTCCGGCCCAGCGAGTGCAGGGCGGCCCAGACCGGTACCCCGCGGGCCCGCCGCGACATCTCCGGCACCCGGTCGAGCGGGTCGCCGGCGGCGTCGGGCACCAGGTAGTCGGCCTCGATGCCGAACGCCCGGCGCAGCGGGGCGGGCCGGGCCACGATCGCGATCCCGCAGTCGAACGGCACGTTCAGCGTCTTGTGCGCGTCGCTGCCCCAGGAGTCGGCGTCGGAGTAACCGGCGACCAGGTGCCGGTGGGTCGGGCTGGCGCCGGCCCACAATCCGAACGCACCGTCGATGTGCACCCAGGCACCGTGCCGGTGGGCGGCGGTGATCGCCTCGGCGAACGGGTCGAAGGCGCCCGAGTGCAGGTTGCCGGCCTGCAGGCAGACGATGGCCGGCCCGGTGCTCAGCCGCCGCTCCAGGGCATCGACAAGGATCCGGCCCTGGTCGTCGGCCGGGACCACGGTCGGCTCGCCGAGGCCCAGGTAGCGCAGCGCCACGTCGATGGTGGTGTGCCGCTCGGCGCCGACCAGCACCGTGACCGGCGGTGCCCCGGTCAGGCCGCGCTTGTTGACATCCCAGCCGACATCGGCCAGCACCTGCTCGCGGGCGGCGGCCAGGCAGCTGAAGTTGGCCATCGTCGCGCCGGTCACGAACCCGACCGCGCTGCCCGACGGCAGGTCGAGCAGGTCGAGCAGCCAGCGGGCCGCGCTCTCCTCGGCGGCCACCACGCCCGGGGTGGGGGTGCGCATGCCGGCGTTCTGGTCCCAGGCGCTGACCAGCCAGTCGGCGGCCAGCGCCGCGGGCAGCGTGCCGCCGATCACCCAGCCGAAGAACCGTCCGGACGGCATCGCCATCAGGCCGTCGTCGACCACCTCGGCCAGCAGGTCGACGGCGGCGGCCGGATCGACGGGCCTGTCCGGCAGCTCGCCGAAAGCCTTAGCCAGCTCGTCGGCGGTGCGCCGCGGCGGGATCGGACGGTCCGGCATCGAGGCCAGCCAGCGTTGGGCGTGGGTCATCGCCGCCTGCAGTGCCGCGGTGTAGGCCTCTTCCCGTGCGGTCATGACGGCACGCATCCCCTCTGATCCGCGGGCAACTGCGGATCAGGCCGGACGCTACGGCAGGCCACCGACCGGCTGCCAGAGCCGAATACGGTGAAGCGGCGGCTACTTCTTGCCGGAGTCCGGCGACTCGGTGGTGGACAGCGCGGCGATGAAGGCCTCCTGCGGGACCTCGACCCGGCCGACCATCTTCATCCGCTTCTTGCCCTCCTTCTGCTTCTCCAGCAGCTTGCGCTTGCGGGTGATGTCGCCGCCGTAGCACTTGGCCAGCACGTCCTTGCGGATCGCGCGGATGCTCTCGCGGGCGATCACCCGGGAGCCGACCGCGGCCTGGATCGGCACCTCGAACTGCTGGCGCGGGATCAGCTCGCGCAGCTTGGTGGTCATCAGCACCCCGTAGGCATAGGCCTTGTCCTTGTGCACGATGGCCGAGAAGGCGTCCACCGGCTCGCCCTGCAGCAGGATGTCGACCTTGACCAGGTCCGCGTTCTGCTCGCCGGCCTCCTCGTAGTCCAGGCTGGCGTAGCCGCGGGTGCGCGACTTCAGCGCGTCGAAGAAGTCGAAGATGATCTCGCCCAGCGGCAGCGTGTAGCGCAGCTCCACCCGGGTCTCGGACAGGTAGTCCATGCCGAGCAGGGTGCCGCGCCGGGCCTGGCACAGCTCCATGATCGCGCCGATGTACTCGCTCGGGGCGATGATCATCGACTTGACGATCGGCTCGTAGACGTCGGCGATCTTCTGCCCGGACGGCCAGTCGGAGGGATTGGTGACCACGAACTCCCGGCCGTCCTCGAGGATGCACCGGTTCACCACGTTGGGCGCGGTGGAGATCAGCTCCAGGTTGAACTCTCTTTCGAGGCGATCTCTGGTTATTTCCAAGTGCAGCAGGCCGAGGAAGCCGCACCGGAACCCGAACCCGAGCGCGCCGGAGGACTCCGGCTCGTAGACCAGCGCCGCGTCGTTGAGCCGCAGCCGGTCCAGGGCGTCGCGCAGCAGCGGGAAGTCCGAGCCGTCGATCGGGAACAGGCCCGAGTACACCATCGGCTTGGGGTCGCGGTAGCCGCCGAGCGCCTGGCGGGCCGGCTTGGCGGCGTCGGTCACGGTGTCGCCGACCCGGGACTGCCGGACGTCCTTCACCCCGGTGATCAGGTAGCCGACCTCGCCGACGCCCAGCCCCTTGGACACCACCGGCTCGGGTGAGATGACGCCGACCTCGAGCAGTTCGTGGGTGGCGCCGGTGGACATCATCTTGATCTTCTGCCGCGGGCTGATGTGGCCGTCGATCACCCGGACGTAGGTGATCACGCCGCGGTAGATGTCATAAACCGAGTCGAAGATCATCGCCCGGGCCTGCGCGTCGGCGTCGCCGACCGGGGGCGGGACGTCGCGGCAGATCACGTCGAGCAGTTCCTCGACGCCCTGGCCGGTCTTGGCGCTCACCCGGAGGACGTCGTCGGGGTCGCAGCCGATGATGTGGGCGATCTCGGCGGCGTAGAGATCGGGCTGGGCGGCCGGCAGGTCGATCTTGTTCAGCACCGGGATGATCTGCAGGTCGTTCTCCAGCGCCAGGTACAGGTTGGCCAGCGTCTGCGCCTCGATGCCCTGGGCGGCGTCGACCAGCAGCACCGCGCCCTCGCAGGCGGCCAGGCTGCGGCTGACCTCGTAGGTGAAGTCGACGTGGCCCGGGGTGTCGATCATGTGCAGCGTGTAGTCGGTGCCGTCGGCGTTCGAGCGCCACGGCATCCGGACGTTCTGCGCCTTGATGGTGATGCCGCGCTCGCGCTCGATGTCCATCCGGTCCAGGTACTGGGCCTTGGCCTGCCGGGGATCGAGCACGCCGGTCAGCCGCAGCATCTGATCGGCCAGCGTCGACTTGCCGTGGTCGATATGGGCGATGATCGAGAAGTTGCGGATGCGGGCGGGCGGGGTGTCGCCGGCTGGGCTGGGGATCGCGGGCACGGGCTGCTTTCTGTGCGGTCGGGCACTGCTGCCCTGATTCTCCCATGCCTCGAGTGGCCGGCAGGACTCTCGGGCCGCCGCGGCCTGCGGCAGGCACCCACGGGACCGCGCCACCCTTAGGAAACCGCTGTGGCAACGATGTGAAAGAAGTATGGATTTGCCTCTTGTCGGGCGGATCTCGGCACTGCTAGCGTCCTCCCAATTCATATCGGTCATATGACGCTTAGCAGGTAAACCGCTGCAATAGCGTCGCCTTGCCCTGCCCCGAAGCCGCTCCCCCGCAGCGCACCTTTCGTCGCCTGGCACGGCTGCCGTCCGACTGTCTGAGGGGACGTCATGGGCGTATCGCGCAGCACCTCCACCCCCCGTCGGGTTCGCTGGATCAGCGCTTTCACCGCGCTCCTGCTTCTTGCGCCGATGGTCACCGCGAGCGCGCTGTCGCCGGAGGTGTACACCCCGCCGAGCATCCTGGTGGTCCCGCCCTCGGACTGCGTGG
>Ga0247773_1000606_pt1 | contig 14039 bp, 12 predicted proteins | sample UWRJL092311B6_FD_179934 | JGI IMG/M metagenome (GOLD analysis project Ga0247773, IMG submission 179934) | Plant litter microbial communities from Arlington Agricultural Research Station in Wisconsin, United States - UWRJ-L092-311B-6 | ecosystem: Environmental > Terrestrial > Plant litter >...
GACGGCTTCAAGCGCTACGAGCACCTGTTCGGCCACCAGCCGGTGCACGAGCACCTGGTGTGCACGCACTGCCGCGCCGTGGTCGAGTTCGAGCGCCCCGAGATCCAGCGCATCCAGGACGACGTGGCCGCGAGCCACGGCTTCCTGGCCACCCGCCACCGCCTGGAGATCTACGGCCTGTGTGCCGACTGCCAGCGTGCCGGGGTGACGGTGAAGTACCAGGGGCTGGCCTGCCCGGTGCTGGAAGTGGCCTGAGCCGTTGCGCGGCCGGGGTAAACGAAAGGGGAGGCACCGAACTTCGGCGCCTCCCCTTCTTCGTCTGTCGTCGTCGGTTCAGCAGAGTGGGCCTGCCGGGCTCGCGAACACCCCCAGGTTCCCCTGCGCGATTTGCCCGTTTGCGTCCTCGACGATCACCGAAAGCCCGTCCGTCGACGGGAAGTAGGCCTGGTAGCTCTGCGCAAGGTTGTAGTACCCCCCATAGCCGCCAACCCAGTCGTACGTGTAGGGCGCCGTGCCGCCGGAGACGCTGGCGGTCCACGTGCACGTGACGTTCGTGCGCACGTGCGAAGGCCCGCTGATGCTCACGCTCAGCGGTGTGAGATCCGCGCGGCGCGACGGGGCCGTGCGGGCGGCCGTGGGCTCGCCGCACGCGGCGGCGGCGAACAGGACGAGGGCGGATGCTGCCTGGAACCAGCGCTTCATGCGTACGTCTCCCCGGTTGGAAGGGTCCGGCGCTCGCGGCCATCGTACCCGCGGCGCGCCTGAACCGTATCCACGGTCGCGCCGCTCCGCTCGCCCGCTGCCGCGAAAGCCGCGTCTGACGGCGCGGATTCGTATCCCGCCGGAACGAGCGGGTCGGGCGCGTCTGGCGCGGGCGCCGCCGTGATCCGCCCGCTCCAATCCCGGTTCGGTTGAATGGAAGACGCGGCGCGAAGGGTGGCAATCGCGGAGCCGGGCTTCGCGGTCCCTACGACGGCAGCGTCACGAACACCCGGGCCTCCACGAGGCTCGCCGCCCGCGCGGTGGAGGTGGCGTGGCAGGGAAAGGGACACCGGTCGCCGGTGCCTCCCCCTTTCGTGCGCGTGCGCGGTCAGCAGCCCTGGTGCGCGAGCTTCACGTCCACCCACTTGCCGGCTGTGGCCGAGGCACCGGTACCGTCGTAGACGGTGGCTTCCACGTACTGCAGCCCCAGGTCGTCGATCCACCCCAGCACCTGCGTGTCGTTGGCGTAGTGGTACCCCGAGACCCCGCTCCAGCTGATGTAGTACGTGCCCGAGCCGCCGTAGGCGTTGGCGTAGTACCAGCAACCTTCGCCGGTGCCCACCTTGGTGGGCGCGGTGAGCTCGATCCCCAGGGCGGTGAGCGTGCGGCGTGCCCCCGGGGCCGCGGGGGTCTGCGGAGCCGTGGGCTCGCCTCCGCACGCTGCGGCGGCGACGGCCAGGGCCAGGGCGGCGGTGTTGATCCACCGTTTCATCTGCCTTTTCCTGTGCGAGAGCGTCCGCACGGCACCCTTGTGCCGCGCGGAACGAAAGCTATCCGGCCCCGTCGCCTCGTCTGCCCGTCGTTCGCGAACTTCGGGATTTCGGTCGCGAGCGGGTGCCGCGGAGGCGTGGAGACGCCCGCCGGATTGCCGTGTTCGGCGTGGTGCCAGACATTCTGCGCAGGGGGAGGGATGGGATGCGAAACGCCGCCCGTCCGATGGTCGTTCGCGCAGAATCGAGACGGGTGGCGCCGTCTGCCGAAGCCTGGAGCGGCGAAGCGTGCCGCACGGCGACTCCGGTGGAAAACCCCCGGTCACTTCGAGCGCGAAGGTTGACGCGGGGCATCGGCGGGCTTCTTTTCGCTCCCTTCGCATTGGAGACTGAACCCGAGCGCCAAACCCGGACCGAGCGATATGAGCAACGACATCCCCGCCGCGCTCCAGGACCTGCCCTGGGAGCTGCCGCGCAACTTCCTGGGGCTCGAGGGCGAGCCCGCCACCTGGGAGCGCGCCGGCGTGGTGATCCTCCCCGTGCCCTACGAGGCCACCGTCAGCTACCAAGGCGGCACCAAGCTGGGCCCCGACGCCGTCATCCAGGCGTCGCGCTTCATCGAGCTGTACGACCAGGAGCTCGACGCCGAGCCCGGCCCCGAGATCGGCGTGGTGACGCTTCCCGCGCTGCACCTCTCCTCCGCCGGCCCCGAGGCCGCGGTGGGCGAGCTGCGCAAGGCGTGCGACGCGGTGTACGAGGCCGCGGGCGAGCGCTTCACCATCATCCTGGGCGGCGAGCACTCCATCAGCAGCGCGCCGGTGCAGGCGGCGGCGGCGCGGCTGCCGGAAGGGCGGCGCCTGTCCATCCTCCAGTTCGACGCCCACGGCGACCTGCGGCTGGAGTACGAGGGCTCGCCCTTCTCGCACGCGTCGGTGATGGCGCGCTGCATCGACTGCGCGAACCTGGTGCAGGTGGGGATCCGCGCCATCACGTCCGAAGAGCGGGCGCTGATCCGCGAGCGCGAGGGGAGCATCACCACCTTCTTCGCCGACGAGATGTGGGACAACGAGGCGTGGATCGACGGCGCGCTGGCCGCGCTGGGCGACGACGTCTACATCACCTTCGACGTGGACTACTTCGATCCGTCGCTGATGCCGGCCACGGGCACTCCCGAGCCGGGCGGCCTGACTTGGTATCCCACGATGAAGCTGCTGCGCCGCGTGTTCGCCGAGAAGAACGTGGTGGCCGCCGACGTGGTGGAGCTGGCGCCCATCGGCGGCAACGCCGCGCCCGACTTCGTGGCGGCCAAGCTGGTTTACAAGATGGTGGCGTACCACTGGGCCGCGTCGCGCGCCGGCCAGAGCTGATCACCCTCGGAGACTTTACGCGATGGAGATGCCGGCGAGCATGCATGGCAGGGATGGAGTGCCACGGGCGCGGCAGCGCATCGGCGGCGCGCTGATCGCGCTGCTTTCCGCCGGGTTCCTGGCGTGGACGTGGTACACCGCCCTCACCCGCGGCTACTACTACCGCAAGGCGGCGCTGATCTTCCCGGCGTTCCTGGTGATCGGGGTGGCGCTGCTCGCCATCCCCGGCTACCGCGAGGAGCGCATCGCCCGTGGCGAGGACGTGTCGGGGCTGCAAGGGATGCAGCTGATCACCCCGCGCTGGTGGGCCGTGCTCGCCGCGGCGCTGGCTGCGTCGGTGGCCAACTGGATCCTGCTGGGGTGGGGATGACGACGCCGGCGAGCGCGACCGTGCTCTGGCGCCGTTTGGACACGCCAGGGCACGACTCGGCCCGGTTGGCGCCGTACGGCGAGGGCTGGCTGCTCGCGGGGAGCTCCGTCTTCGCGCACGAGGGCCGGCCGTGCCGGCTCGACTACCGCGTCGGCTGCGATACGCAGTGGCGCACGTGCTCGGCACGCGTGGAGGGGTGGGTCGGCGAGGAGGAGATCGACATCTCGATCGAGGTGGATCTGTCCGGGCGCTGGAAGCTGAACGGCGAGCTTCAGCCGCAGGTGCAGGGGTGCATCGACGTGGACCTCAACTTCAGCCCCTCCACCAACCTCCTGCCGGTCCGCCGGCTTTCGCTCGCCGTCGGCGCCGAAGCGGAGGTGCGCGCCGCGTGGCTGCGGTTTCCCGACTTCACCCTGGAGCCGCTGCCGCAGCGCTACCGCCGCACCGGCGAGCGGAGCTATCGCTACGACAGCGGCGGCGGCGCCTTCGTCCGCGAGCTGGAGGTGGACGAGGCGGGGTTCATCACGCTTTACCCCGGGTTCTTCGAACCGGAGCCGGCCGCGTAAGCGTACGGGCGACTCGGCGCAGTGCGGCCGACTCGCTCTCACCGGGTTGAGATTTCCCGGCCAGGAAGGTTATCTTACCCAAAGTGGGCAATTCCCTTTCAGGTGAGGAACGATGACCTTCATGCTCGTGGACAAGCGCGGACGGGGGACCTTCCCGGAAGAAGTCCGGCGCGAGCTCGGCCTAGTCGGCGAAGACGCGAACCTGGTGCTTCTTTCCAAGACGTCACACGGAACCATCGAGCTGATCCCCGCGGCTCTCGTCCCACGCGACCAGCTCTGGTTCCATCATCCCGACGTCCAGGAGCGGGTTGCGGAAGCGGAGGCCGACTTCGCCGCCGGACGCTCTACCCGCAGCGCCACTCCCGAAGATGCGCAGGCCCACCTCGACCGCCTGAAAGAGCTCGGGTCGAGTGGCGCGTAAGCGCGCGTTCCTGAGCGCCGAATGGTCGTCGCGGTGGAACCGGAGCTACGCCTCCCTTTCGCCCGAGCGGATGAAAGGGGCGGACAAGGTCGCCATCGCGCTGATCAAGCAGGAGGTCACGCCGGGAATGAGGGTGAAGCCGATCGAGCCCGAGAAATACTACAGCGAGGCGCGGATCAACGATGGTGATCGAATCGTCTTTCGCATCGAGGGCGAAACGGTCTGGTTCGTCGACGTGATTCCCCACGACCACATCGGACGCTATGGGAAGCGGTTCGACGGCCTGTTCTAGAGGCCGCACCGCGCGAGGGGTGGACCTGAGCGCAGGAAATCGCTATTTTACATGGCTGTACGGCACAGGCGGGCACCTCGAAGCGAGGCGCCCGTCTTGTGCTTTGAAACCAAACGAAACATCGAGGACGGCGGCGGGCAGACATCAGCCGCGCGGACGAAGCAGGCTGTCCACTGTCCCCTGTACCCTGTCCCCTCTGGGAACATGCAGATCCGGAACATCGCGATCATCGCGCACGTAGACCACGGCAAGACCACCCTGGTGGACCACATGCTCCGCCAGGCCGGCACCTTCCGCGAGAACCAGCACGTCCAGGAGCGCGTGATGGACTCCAACCCGCTCGAGCGCGAGCGGGGGATCACCATCCTGGCCAAGAACCTGTCGGTGCGCTGGGGCGACACCAAGATCAACATCGTGGACACCCCCGGCCACAGCGACTTCGGCGGCGAGGTCGAGCGCATCCTGCGCATGGTGGACGGCGTGGTGCTGCTGGTGGACGCGGCCGAAGGCCCCATGCCGCAGACCCGCTTCGTCACCCGCAAGGCGATGGAGCTGGGGCTGCAGCCGATCGTGGTGATCAACAAGATCGACCGCGGCGACGCCGACCCGCACCGCGTGCACGACGAGGTGCTGGAGCTGTTCATGGAGCTGGAGGCCGACGACCACCAGCTCGACTGCCCCTTCCTCTACGCGGTGGGCCGCGAGGGCGTGGCCATGCACAGCCCCGAGGAAGCGCGCGTGGGGCTCAAGCCGCTGTTCGACACCATCCTGGAGACGATCCCCGCGCCCAGCACGCAGGAGGGCCCGTACCAGATGCTGGTGTCCACCATCGACTACTCGCCGTACCTGGGCCGTCTGGCCATCGGCAAGATCGAGCGCGGCACCGCCCGCGTGGGCGACACCGTGGTGCTGGTGACGCACGGTGACAACACCGCGCAGATGACGCGCAGCAAGATCAGCAAGCTGTTCACCTTCGACGGCCTGGAGCGCCACGAGACCGAGTCGGCCTCGGCCGGCGACGTGGTGGCGCTGGCCGGCCTCACCGACGTGGAGATCGGCGCCACGGTGTGCGACGCCGAGAACCCCGAGGCGCTCGAGGGGATCGCGGTGGAAGAGCCCACCGTGTCGGTCGACATCATGCTGAACAACTCGCCCTTCGCGGGGCGCGAGGGGAAGTACGTCACCAGCCGCCAGGTGCGCGACCGGCTCTTCAAGGAGCTGGAGAGCAACGTGGCGCTGCGCGTGGAAGAGACCGACAGCCCCGACACCCTCACCGTGAGCGGCCGCGGCGAGCTGCACCTGGGGATCCTGATGGAGACCATGCGCCGCGAGGGCTACGAGTTCGCCGTCAGCCGCCCGCGCGTCATCCTGAAGAAGAGCGCCACCGGCCAGCTCCAGGAGCCCTACGAGGAGGTCACCATCGACCTTCCCGAAACGCACATGGGGCCGGTGATCGAGAAGATGGGGCAGCGCCGCGCCGAGATGCTGGAGATGAAGAACCCGGGCGGCGGGCTGGTGCGCCTGGTGTACAAGGCGCCCGCGCGCGCCCTGTTCGGCTACCGCAGCGAGTTCCTCACCGACACCCGCGGCGAGGGGATGCTGCACCACCGCTTCATGGAGTACGGCCCGTACGTGGGCGGGATGAGCACCCGCAGCCGCGGCGTGCTGGTGAGCATGATGAGCGGCGAGTCGGTGGCCTTCTCGCTGGGTAACCTGCAGGAGCGCTCCACCTTCTTCATCGAGCCCGGCGTGCCGGTGTACGAGGGGATGATCGTGGGCGAGAACAGCCGCCCCGGCGACATGGAGGTGAACGTGACCAAGGGGAAGAAGCTCACCAACATGCGCGCCTCGGGGAGCGACGACAACGTGCTCCTGGAGCCCCCGCGCCTGATGACGCTCGAAGACGCGATGGGCTACATCGCCGACGACGAGCTGATCGAGGTGACCCCCAAGTCGCTGCGGCTGCGCAAGCGGCTGCTGAACGCCAACGACCGCAAGAAGGCGTCGCGCGCCTCGGCCTGAGCGCGCCCGCCCGCGCCGCCGTCGAATGCCGCGCCGCCCGACCCCTCGCCCGAGCCACTTCGGGCGAGGGGTTTGCCGTCTGTCCCACCCCCCTTGTGCGTCCCCCCGCACCGTCACGAAACTGTATCCTTACATCTTCTTCCTCCGATGCTCCGTCCGTGCTGCCTCGCCCGGCGGCGTCCGCCACACGCCCGGAGGCCAGGACGGCCCGGAGGGCGCGCCGGGCGCCGGCTGGCACCCTTGCCAAATGGGGTGTCACACCGTGCCGGTTGGAGACGTTGTAAGCGGTACGGCCATGCTCAACCCTGCCAGGCGACAGAACTCATGATCAACCGGATGGTGCTCCTGCTCGCGGCCGCGTCGGCCGCCGCCGCCCCGGCCGCGGCGCAGCAGCGCTCGCAGCTGGAGCCCGCGGAGCTGAGGCTGGAGCCCGCGGCGGCCGCCCCGATGCACGCATCCCTGCAGCCGGGCGCTCCGCCCGCTGCGGCTCGCGCCCGCTCGGGGGCGCGCACGGCGCTGCACGCGCTGGGCGGCGCCGTGCTCGGCGCCGGCGCGGGGTACCTGGCCTCGCAGGTGGCCTGGAGCGACTGGGACAAGAGCAGCAACTCCGAGTTCGCGCACCGCCGCATGAGCTTCGCGCTGGGCGGCAGCGCGGTGGGCGCGCTGGCGGGGGCCGTGCTGGGCCACGGCTCGCCGCGCGCGCTCAACGCCGGCCCGGCGCCGGCGGTGCCCGTGAGCTCCATGGGCGCCATGGTCACCTCCGAAGAGCTGCGCGCCTCCACCGCCTCCACCCTCTACGAACTGCTGCAGTCCACGCACCCCACCTGGCTGCGCGGCCGCGGCGAAGGCGCCGTCCGCGCGGGGAAGCCGGCCACCGGCGTCGCCCGCGGCGCCCCTGGCGAAGGGAGCGGCGAGGCCAGCGCGCTCACGCCCCAGACCCCGGCCGACATGGCCTCGTCGAGCCCGGCGCCCAAGGTGTACCTCGACGGCGGGTTCCTGGGAGACATCAACCAGCTCCGCGAGATCCTGGTGGTCCAGACGGAGAGCGTGGAGTACCTCGACGTGGCCGCGGCCAGCTACCGGTTCGGGCCGGGGCACCCGTCCGGGGCCATCTCCGTGAAGAGCCTGGGCCACCGCTAACCCCGCCGCGGGAAAGCACCGGCCGGCGGCGCAGGGCGTGTCACGGCCGCCGGTTCCGGCCGCAAGGGAACGCACCGGGGGTTGACTGAAGCGGCGCGGGGGCCTATTAAAGAGGCACTTCCACGTACCCAAGACGCCGCTCCCGGAGCCCTTTCCGCGTTCGTGCGGACGTTCGAACGGCGCGGGCCGCCATGGCCGGGAGCGCGAGCGAGACGAAATGCAAGGGCGGCCATACGATGGCCGCCCATCACCCATTCACCCCTTGTCCAGGAAGGGAGGACCCGGCGCGCGACGGCGCCGCACGGGCGTGCACCCATACGCGGGCGCACGAAACCGTCAGGGCGCCCGACGTGGGGGAAACCCACGCCAGCATCCCGCGGGCCGCCAGCACGTGGCCTGCGCGCGGGAACGACTACGGGGCGGACGCACTCACGCGCCGCCCGACTCTGAGGAGGACGAACCTATGAGACAGCTCCGTCGGCTACTCGCCACGCTGGTGGCCGTAGCTTCGGTGCCCACGCTCCTGGCGGCGCAGGAAAATGCGACCGTCAGCGGCCGGGTCACCAACGCAAGCGGCGGGCCGGAGAGCGCCGTGCTGGTCCGGATCGAGAGCCTGAACGTGGGCGCCTCGACTTCGGCGGACGGCACCTACCGGCTGGTGATCCCCGGGAGCCGCCTGACCGGCGTGCGCCCGTACACCATCACCGCGTCGCGGCAGGGCATCGCCACGGTCAGCCACAGCGTTTCGCTGGGCGCCGGGTCGCAGGTCGCGCAGAACTTCACCGTCACCAGCCAGGCCGTGGCCCTCCAGGGCGTCGTGGTCACCGCGCTGGGCATCACCCGCTCGCAGCGCTCGCTCGGCTACTCGGCCCAGGCCGTCAACAGCACCGAGCTGAACCGCGTGCCCGACCAGAACGTGGTCAACACGCTCTCGGGCCGCGTGGCCGGCGTCACCGTGACCAACGCGGGCCCGCAGGGCGGCAGCTCGCGCATCGTCATCCGCGGCGCCACCTCCATCAGCGGCAACAACCAGCCGCTGTTCGTGGTTGACGGCGTGCCGATCGACAACACCTCCGACCGCAACACCGGGTACGGCGGCATCGACTACGGCAACACCGCGTCGGACATCAACCCGCAGGACATCGAGTCGGTGACGGTGCTCAAGGGGCCCAACGCCGCGGCGCTGTACGGCGCCCGCGCGGCCAACGGCGCCGTGATCATCACCACCAAGAGCGGCCGCCGCAGCACGGGGCTGGGGCTGTCGGTCACGCAGAGCGTGTCGGCCGAGTCGCCGCTGCGCCTGCCCAGCTACCAGAACCAGTACTCGCAGGGCTACAACGGCCGCTTCGACTTCGTCAACGGCGCCGGCGGCGGCCGCGCCGACGGCGTGGACGAGAGCTGGGGCCCCAAGATGGGCACCCTCGCGCGCCAGTTCAACAGCAACGGCGACTCGGTGCCGCTGCAGGCGTTCCCGAACAACGTGGCCGACTACTTCGAGACCGGCCGCACGCTGATCACCAGCGTGTCGCTGGCCACGGCGAGCGACCGCGCCAACGTGCGCCTGTCGGGCACCAACTGGAGCCAGGACGGCATCACGCCCACCACCGAGTTCGGCCGCAAGACGCTGTCGCTCAACGGCGGGCTCGACCTGACCAGCCGCCTGACGGCCAACGCCGGCGCGCAGTACGTGCACAACACCGCCGACAACCGCCCCGGCACCGGGTACGACGACTACAACCCGATGATGGGCTTCGTGTGGTTCGGCCGGCAGGTGGACGTGAACTACCTGCGCGAGAACTACAAGGACGCCGACGGGAACATGATCAGTTGGAACTACAACTATCACCCGAACCCGTTCTACAACGTCTTCGAGTCGCACAACTCGGATCGCCGCGACCGCGTGATCGGCCACGTGCAGAGCACCTACCAGTTCGCCGACTGGCTGAAGCTGATGGGACGCGTGGGCACCGACTACTACACCAACGAGCGTGAGTTCAACGTCGCGCCCGGGTCGTTCGGCTTCTACGTGGGCCGCCTGGCCGACGCGCCGGGCGAGTTCGGCTCGTTCGAGCAGAACGTGTTCACGAACCAGGAGACCAACGCCGACTTCCTGCTGACGGCGAACAAGTACCTGACCGAGAACTTCAGCGTGGTGACCAACTTCGGCGGCAACCGCCGCTGGGACCGGTTCACCGACAACTACGCCTGGGTCCGCGCGCTGGGCACCCCCGGCACGTACAACCTGGCCAACTCGCTGGAGACGCCGTACGTGACCAACGCCCTGATTCGCCGCCAGGTGAACTCGGCCTACGGTGACGTGCAGTTCGGCTACCACGACTACCTGTTCGTGAACCTCACCGGCCGCAACGACTGGTCGTCGACGCTTCCGGCGGGGAACAACTCGTACTTCTACCCGTCGATCTCGGGGAGCTTCGTCTTCACCGACGCGCTGAACCTGTCGGGAAGCGTGCTGACCTCGGGCAAGCTGCGCGCCGGGTGGACGCGCGTGGGCAACGACGCGCCCGCGTACTCGCTGATCACCACCTACTCGCCGCAGCAGCAGTTCGACGCGCATCCGACGTTCACCCTGTCGGACACGCTGAACAACCCGAACCTGAAGCCCGAGAGCACCACCAGCTGGGAAGTGGGCACCGAGCTCGGCTTCTTCGACGGCCGCGTGAACCTCGACGTGGCGTACTACGACAAGACCACGCGCGACGAGATCCTGGCCGTGCCGGTGTCGCCGGCGTCGGGCTACAGCCGCCTCTTCCTCAACGCGGGCGCCATCGGCAACCGCGGCATCGAGGTGCAGGCCCGCTTCGTCCCGATCCAGAAGAGCAACTTCCAGTGGGACATGACGGTGAACTTCGGCCACAACAAGAGCCGGGTTCTCGACCTGAACGGCGACACCAAGTCGCTGGTGCTGGGAACGTACTGGGGCGTGAACGTGGAAGCCCGCAAGGGTGAGCCCTACGGCACCCTGTTCGGCACCGACTACCTGCGCGTGGAGGACGAGGACAGCCCGTTCTTCGGCCAGCTGATCGTGGGCGCCGACGGCCTGCCGCAGCAGGACCCGGTTCGCCGCGTGCTGGGCAACTACCAGCCCGACTGGGTGGGTGGCATCAACAACCACTTCCGCTTCCGCAACATGGAGCTGTCGTTCCTCCTCGACACGCACCAGGGCGGGCAGCTGTTCTCCACGTCGAACATGTGGGGCAACTACACCGGCGTGTTCTCGAGCACGCTCAAGGGCCGCGAGGTGGACTGGAACAACCCGGGCCTGGTGGTCAATGGCGTGCAGGTGGACGAGCACGGCAACTACGTGCCCAACACCACCAACGTCATCGCCCAGAACTACAACGAGAGCCTGTACTACATCAACGCCGCGCACGTGTACGACGCCAGCTTCTGGAAGCTGCGCGAGCTGTCGCTGGCGTACACCGTGCCGCAGTCGACGGTGCGCCGCCTGGGCGTGAGCGGGCTCACGGTCTCGGCCATCGGCCGCAACCTGTGGCTGAGCTCCAAGGTCCCGAACATCGACCCCGAGACCGCGTTCGACGCCAGCAACGTGCAGGGCATCGAGGGTGAGCAGCTTCCGACGCCCCGGAGCGTCGGCTTCACCGTCTCGCTGACTCCGTGAGCGCCGAGCCATCCATGGAGACCATGATGAAGAGAACCCTCCGGGCGGTCGCCCCCGCGCTCGCGCTGGCCCTGTCGGCCGGTGCGTGCAACGACGGCCTGACCGACCTGAACGTGGACCCGAACAACCCGCCGTTCGTGTCGGCCACGACGCTGCTCCCGAATGCGGAGGCCACGGCCGTCAACCGCGCGCTCGGGTCGAACTTCAACCTGACCATGTTCGGTCTGTGGTCGCAGAGCTTCGCCAAGATCCAGTACATCGACGAGGACTGGTACGAGCTGCGCTCGACCACCGTCGACGCGCACTGGGCGGGGTTCTACTCGACCTCGCTGGCCGACATGCAGCGGATCATCCAGCAGGGCGACAGCCTGAGCCGGCCGAACTGGGTCGCGATCGGGACCATCCTGCAGCAGTGGACGTTCCAGATCCTCACCGACACGTGGGGGAACGTGCCGTACTCGGCGGCGCTGCAGGGCTCGGCCAACGCACGCCCGACGTACGATGCGCAGAAGGACATCTACTACGGGATGCTGGCCAAGCTGACCTCGGCCAGCTCCATGATCCAGCCCGCGGGGACCAGCTTCGGCTCCGAGGACGAGATCTACGGCGGCAGCGCCACGGCGTGGAGGAAGTTCTCCAACTCGCTGCGGCTGCGCATGGCCATGCGCATCTCGAACGTGGACGTCACCAAGGCCCGGACCGAGTTCCTGGCGGCGCTGGCCGCTCCGGGCGGGGTGTTCACCAGCAACGCCGACAACGCGGCGCTGCACTACACCGGCGCGGTGCCGAGTGACAACCCCATCTACGCGGTGTTCCACGAGGGCGGGCGCTACGACCAGGTGATCAGCTCCACCATGGTCGACTCGCTCCTCGCGCTCAACGACCCGCGCCTGATGGTGTATGCCGACCCGGCGCCCAACGGCTGCGCCGACGGCGGCGACTACTGCGGGTACCAGAACGGCACGGAGACCGCCGAGGACTTCGACGCGCTTTCGCCGATCGGCTCGGCGTTCCGCAACGATCCCACGGCGCCGTCGACGATGATGACGTACTCCGAGGTCCTGTTCCTGCGGGCCGAGGCCGCGGTCCGCGGCTGGACGGGTGAGAACGCCGCCGCCCTGTACGCGGCGGGGATCCGGGCTTCGATGCAGCAGCACGGCATCGACAGCGCCGAGATCGATGCGTATCTGGCGCAGCCCGAGGTCGCGTACAAGGGGCTGCGCAGCATCTACATGCAGAAGTGGATCTCGCTCTACGGCAACGGCCCCGAGCAGTTCGCCTCGTGGCGCCGCGAGACGGTGAACGGCCAGCACGCGCCGTACCTCACGCCGTCGCCGGGCGCTTCGGTGCAGCAGATCCCCTACCGCGTGTTCTACCCCGCGTCGGAGCAGTCGACCAACGTGGAGAACTGGAGCGCGGCGGTCGCGGCCAATGGCGGCGGCACGCTGTACGACAAGCCGCTCTGGTGGCAGGTGGCCGGCCCGAACGGCCTCTGATGCCTGCCTGACGTCCCCTGCGGGGGATGGACGGACGAACGCCCCCGGCGGATCCAATCGGCCGGGGGCGTTCGTGTGTCCGGGGGCAAACGGCGATTCGCCCGGGTGGCTCGGGGCCCCGAGCTCGGGTCGTGGCACCCGCTCACGACCTGATTCCGGGAAAAACTTGCCTCACGCAGAGTCAGCAGAGCCAGCAGAGAACAACAACGGGCTTCTCCATTTGATCGGTGGAACGGGCGCTCCACCTCATTCTCATATCCGTATGATCAATGGCTGCATCCAGTCCGCTGGGGGTCACACGGAGTCACAGAGACACAGAGAAACCCCAAGCAGTGACTCTGTGTCTCCGTGCCTCTGTGTGACAGGTTTTTGCCGGATCTGGTGTCACGTGTGATCAAGACAGGGGCGATTTTTCTCGTCCGGGGCTCGTCGACGTACGAACGACGGGGAGACGGGGGAGCTCGCCATCGCTCCAGAACGCGGTGAAGCCGGCGGACGCGCCTCCGCCGGCTCCGGGCACCTGATCCCGCTCACCCGGCCATGAAAGCCGGGAACGGCTCAGCTGTCGGTGCCGTCGCGCAGGAACACGAGAATCAGGCCGTTGCGGTCGGCGGCGTAGCCGTTGTGCACGCCCAAGGGGTACACCTCCACGCGGCGGACCTCGCTGGGCGCGATCTCGTCGAGCACGCAGGTGTTCACCGCCCGCGCGCCGTCCACGTAGATGGAGGGGCCGGGCGAGGCCAGGATCGTTTGGCGGCCGCGCAGGTGCACCTCGGGGCAGCCGCGGTTGGAGCGCAGCACCTCGAAGTTCGACATGCGGCCCACCAGCGAGCGCAGCAGCGACTCGCCGGCCGCCAGCTGGTCGCCCTCGAGCACCACCCCCGAGAACGTCGCGCTCCCCGGCGACGGCGCCGACGAAGCCAGGTGGGTCTCCGGACCGCTCTGGCAGGCCGCCAGCGCAAGCGAGGCCAGCGCGAGGCCCAGGGGCCGAGGCAGAGTTCTCACGACGTCCTCCTTGTGTGGCGGGCTGCGGCCTGGCCGGGGGTCGGCCGGGCGCGGGGATTTCCGTGTGCACGGGGTGGCGGGCGCGGGAGGCGGGGCACGCGTCCGCACTTCCTGCGGTGCATCCGTACACGCATGCATGCAACGGTCCCGCGGGCGCGATTCTGACACCACCCGGCCAGCCGCAGACCCGCCCCCGACGCGGCGGCCGGCCGGCGGCGAACGGCGGCGCGGGATGATGGCCGCACAAA
>Ga0247773_1000607_pt1 | contig 14013 bp, 11 predicted proteins | sample UWRJL092311B6_FD_179934 | JGI IMG/M metagenome (GOLD analysis project Ga0247773, IMG submission 179934) | Plant litter microbial communities from Arlington Agricultural Research Station in Wisconsin, United States - UWRJ-L092-311B-6 | ecosystem: Environmental > Terrestrial > Plant litter >...
GCCCACGTCGCCGTAGCCGCAGATCACGGCCACCTTGCCGGCCAGCATCACGTCGCTCGCGCGCAGGATGCCGTCGGTCAGCGAGTGCCGGCAGCCGTACAGGTTGTCGAACTTGCTCTTGGTGACGCTGTCGTTGACGTTGATCGCCGGGAAGAGCAGCGTGCCGGCCTGCATCATCTCGTACAGGCGATGGACGCCGGTGGTGGTCTCCTCGCTCACGCCGCGCAGGTCGGCGGCCACGCGCGTCCACAGCTGCGGGTCCCCGGCCAGGTTGCGGCGCAGCGTCTCCAGGATCACGCCCCACTCCTCGGCGTCGTTCTCGGCGTCGAAGTCGGGAACCACGCCGGTCTTCTCGAACTCGACGCCCTTGTGCACCAGCAGGGTGGCGTCGCCGCCGTCGTCCAGCAGCAGGTTGGGGCCGCTGCCGTCGGGCCACATCAGCGCCTGCTCGGTGCACCACCAGTACTCCTCCAGCGTCTCGCCCTTCCAGGCGAACACGGGCGTGCCCTGCGGCTCGGCCACGGTGCCGTGCTTGCCGACGACCACGGCGGCGGCGGCGTGGTCCTGGGTGCTGAAGATGTTGCAGCTCACCCAGCGCACGTCGGCGCCCAGCTCTACCAGCGTCTCGATCAGCACGGCGGTCTGCACGGTCATGTGCAGCGAGCCCATGATCTTGGCGCCGGTCAGCGGCTTCCGCGCGCCGTACTCCTCGCGCAGCGCCATCAGGCCGGGCATCTCCTGCTCGGCCAGGCGGATCTCCTTGCGGCCGAACTCGGCCTGCGACAGGTCGGCCACCTTGAACGGCTCGCGGCCGGCTTCCGTGGCGGCGGTGAAGGGGTTGGCCATCTCGGCAACAGCGCTCACGGCACTCTCCTGGTGATGATTGCTTGGGTTCGGAAACGAACGTCCGGCGACTTCCACTTCGACCTCGACATCTCCAGCAACTTCGACATCTGGGGCGACCTCGACCGCTACGCCGACTTCAACGGCGAACCGCGGATGCGGGCATGTCCCTCCGCTGCGCTCCGGGCCGGGCTGCGCGCGCCGTAGGGCACGATACCGCCGTGCCCAACGGCGCCGGGCCCCCGCCGCGCCACGCGCTCTCGCCGATCCTCCGCCGATGCGCTCGCGCGGCGGTGTCCCGGCCCTGCGGGCGCGCATCCCTCATGCAACCTCGGACGGCTTCATTCGCGAGCGCGAGCGTCCGCTCGACTCAACACCCTCATCCCTCAGTCCGCGCAGGCGGACTTCCCGCCCTCCAGCGGCGGGCTTCAACCCGCCAGACGCGCGCCTGGCACCTCACAGCTTCACCAGCCCCGGCGCCTGCCCCGCCACCGCCCGCGCCGCGAACAGTGTCGGCCCCTTGGCCGCGGGGTCGGCGGGGAGCGGCACGTAGCGCACGCCGCCGAAGCCCGCGTCGCGCAGCCACCCCTCCAGCGGCTCGGCGGCGAAGCCGAGCCATACGTGGCCCATGGTCTGGCGATAGTCCTCGCGGTCGTGCGGCGCCATGTCCACCACCAGCAGCACGCCGCCGGGCGTCAGCGCGCGCCGCGCCTCGGCCAGGGCCGCGGCGGGCTCGGCCACGTAGTGCAGCACCAGGAAGAGGAGCGCCGCGTCCAGCTCGCCGTCGTCCACGGGGAGCGTCTCGAGCTCGCCGGAGCGTACCTCCACGTTCGCCACCTCGCCCAGCCGCTTCCGCGCGGCGCCCAGCATGGCCGGCGAGCTGTCGACGGCGACCACGCGGTGGACGAACGGGGCGAACGACTCGCTCACCTGCCCGGTGCCGCACCCCAGGTCGCCCACGGTCCACGCCGGGTCCAGCAGCGCCAGCAGGCCGTGCAGGTCGGCGCGGCGGCCGAACAGCTCCTCGCGCAGGCGGTCCCACTGCCCCGCCGCGCCGCTGAAGAATTCCTGCGAGCGCGTGCTCCGCGCGGCCAGAACGCTGCGCAGCCGCTGCGCGTCCTGCTCGGCCGCCGCCAGGGTGGACACCTGCTCGCGCACCAGCGTCCACAGGCGGCGGGCGGCGGGCTCCAGCCGGTCGGCGCTCATCCGGTAGCGGCGGCTGGTCCCCTCGGCGCGGCTGGTCACCCACGCCTCGTCCAGGAGCGTCTTCAGGTGCCGGCTCACGGTCGACTGCGGAAGCTGCAGCACCGCGCACAGCTCCCCCACCGTCAGCTCGTGGCGCTCGAGCACCAGGAGCAGGCGGCTGCGCGTGCTGTCGGCCAGCGCCGACATGCGCTCGAAGATCGGGGGAGGCGCGAAGGTATTCATCCGTTGAACCGGATGGAAGGATACAACAATCTCACGACCCGCGCAATACTCGTGGATCGCCGGCCTCGCACCCAGCGGCTGAAGCCGCCGGCCATTCACGGCACGAAGCCTCGCGAACCGCGCGAGGCTGCTGGACCGCACCGATGCTCGCGCCCACCATCGACGTAGCCGCGAGCGAAGCGAGCCCAGGTCCCTCTCCCGTGCTGTTTACGGGAGAGGGACAGGCTGGCCGGGCCCGGCGGGACGCCGTCCCGCCAGGGTGAGGGCCTCCGCGACTCCGCCGAAGCGCCCCGCTGTCGGGAATCTCCCCGCCACCGTCGCGGGTCCCCTCCGTTCGCCGCCGCTCCCCGGTCCCGGTATCTTCCCGCCGATCGAGTGCGAGGCCGTTACTTTCGCACTCTCGTACTTTCGCACCTTCGCACCCGTCCTCATGCTCGACACCCTGCTGCGCCCGAAGTCCATCGCCGTGATCGGCGCGTCGCGGACGCCGAACACCATCGGCTACCAGATCCTCGACAACCTGCTGCGGCACGGGTACACGGGCGCCGTCTACCCGGTGAACCCCGGCGCCCGGGCGGTCCACTCGATCCGCGCCTACCCGTCGGTGGAGGCGATCCCGGACGAGGTGGAGATGGCGGTGATCGTGGTGCCCAAGCAGCACGTCTGCGCCGCGGCCGAGGCGTGCGGGCGCAAGGGGGTGAAGGCGCTCGTGGTCATCTCCGCCGGCTTCAAGGAGGTCGGCGGCGCGGGGGTGGAGCGCGAGGCGGAGCTGAAGGCCACGGCGGCGAAGCACGGGATGCGCCTGGTGGGGCCCAACTGCATGGGCGTGCTCAACACCGCGCCCGGCGTGTCGATGAACGCCACCTTCGCGCCCACCATGCCGCCCGCCGGCCCCGTCGCCTTCATGAGCCAGAGCGGCGCGATGGGCGTCACCATCCTCGACTACGCGGCGGAGTACGGCATCGGCATCTCGCAGTTCGTCTCGGCCGGCAACAAGGCCGACGTGAGCGGCAACGACCTGATCGAGTACTGGCACGGCGACGAGCGGACGCGCGTGATCCTGATGTACCTGGAGAACTTCGGGAACCCGCGGAAGTTCACCCAGCTCGCGCGGCAGATCACGAAGACGAACCCGATCGTGATGGTGAAGAGCGGCCGCTCGGGCGCCGGCGCGCGCGCCGCGTCGTCGCACACGGGCGCGCTGGCGGGCGCCGACCGCGCGATCGACGCGCTGATGCAGCAGTGCGGCGTGCTCCGCGCCGAGACGGTGGAAGAGATGTTCGACCTGGCGATGGCATTCGCGCACCAGCCGATCCCGCGCGGCAACCGCGTGGCCATCGTCACCAACGCCGGCGGCCCGGGGATCATCATCGCCGATGCGTGCGAGGCGCACGGGCTCGCGGTGGCCGAGCTGACGGAGCCCACGCGGGAGTTCCTCGCCACGCATCTCCCCGAAGAGGCGTCGGTGCAGAACCCGGTGGACATGATCGCCAGCGCCACGCCGCAGAGCTACCGGATGGCGGTGGAGGCGGTGCTCGACGACGCCAGCGTGGACGCGGTGATCGCCGCCTTCGTCCCGCCGCTCGGCATCCGCCAGGAAGACGTGGCGCAGGCGATCGTCGACGTCGCCGGCGGCCGGCGCGACAAGCCGGTGCTGGCCGTGCTCATGGGCCGCGAGGGGCTGCCGCGCGGGCTGGCGGAGCTGAACGCCGCCGGGATCCCCGGCTACCGCTTCCCCGAGAGCGCCGTGCGCGCCCTTTCCGCCATGCACCGGCAGGCCGTCTGGCAGCAGCGCCCGGTGGGCGAGGTGCGGACGTTCGAGGCCGATCGCGGCGAGGTGGAGCGCATCATCTCGCACGCCGCGGCCGAAGGGCGCGAGAAGCTGACGGAGATGGAGGTGATGCGGGTGCTGGAATCGTACGGCATCCCCACCGCACCATACGCGGTCGCCACCACGCTGGACCAGGCCGAGGCGGCGGCGGAGCGGCTGGAGTTCCCCGTGGTCCTCAAGATCCTCTCCCGAAAGATCATCCACAAATCCGACGTCGGCGGCGTGTACGTGGGGGTGGAGGACGGAGCGGAGCTGGCGCGCGCCTGGGTGCAGCTCACGCAAGACGCCCCGCGCCGCGCCGGGATCGCCGCCGGCGAGGTGGAGGGCGTGCTGGTGCAGAAGATGGTGAAGGGCGGGAAGGAGACGATCCTGGGGATGACCAGCGATCCGCAGTTCGGGCCGGTGCTGATGTACGGCCTGGGCGGGATCTACGTGGAGGCGCTGCAGGACGTGGTCTTCCGCGTGCACCCGGTGAGCGACGTGGACGCGCGCGAGATGGTGCGCTCCATCCGCGGCCGCAGGCTGCTCGAGGGCGTGCGCGGCGAGCCCGCCAGCGACCTGGGCGCGGTGGAAGACGCGATCCAGCGCATCAGCCAGCTGGTGGGCGACCACCCGCGCATCCGCGAGATGGACGTGAACCCCTGGCTCGCCTTCCCTGAAGGCGGCGTGGCCGTCGATGGGCGGATCTCCATCCGTACCGACACCTGAACGCCCCCCGCGCCACATCCGCGATCCGCCGCTGGAATGAGCGGATCGCTCTCACCCATCCGCGTCCACCATCCACGACCGCCGCCCGCCTCGCACACCGCCATCCACCCCACGCCGAAGCCGTTAATCGGCGCAGGCGCCGCGCAGGCGGACTTCGTGTGGTCGTTGCCGCGAATTCATTCGCCCGGCCGACCCGGGTACCCCGACTCTGGTGCCCGACCCTGCCTTTCCCCCTGCTCCTCCGCCCGCTCCACCGCTGTCTCCGCCGCCCACACCGGCCGGTCCCACTCTCCCCGGACGCCCTGCTCCATTGCGCGCGCCGCCCGGTCCGCGCACCTTCCAGCCCCGCGAACACGCACCGTTCCACCCGCCGCACAGCCGCACCCCGCATGATCGACCGTACGCCCTCCAAGCTGGCCGAGCGCATCTTCGACGCGGTGGACGCGGCGGCGGAGCGCGGGTTCTGGCAGGCCGCCGAGAACGACCGCTATACCGACCTCACGCAGCACATCCTGGGGCTGATGGGGCACCTGATCGGCGCCGACGGCACCGCCAGCGACCCCGAGCTGCAGTTCGTGATCGAGATGGCGCGGCCGTTCCAGCCGCAGGAGCCCACGCACGCCGAGACCGCCAAGGTCGTCCGCAAGGCCGCGCGCGACTGCAACCTGGCGCTCGTCCCCGACTACTTCCGCGCGGTGGTGGCGGCGGACACGGCGGCCGGAACGCGCCACACCGGCGACGTGCTCTGGTGCCTGCGCGAGCTGGGGCTGGGGGTGATCGCCAGCGACCAGGTCAGCCACCCGGCCGAGGTGCAGCTGCTGACCCGGCACCTGGAGGCGCTCCGCGCCTTCGCCGAGGGGCAGCGGGTGAAGGTGGCGTGGGCCGAGCCCAGCGGCGGCGTGGCGGGGGATGCCGAGCGCGCCGCCGCCGGCTCGCGCGGCGAGGTGCCGCCCCCCGACGCGGCCACGCTCGACCAGCTGCTGAACAGGCTCCACGCGCTGATCGGCCTGGCGCGCGTGAAGGAAGAGGTGGAGACGCTCACCAACATCATCCGCGTGCGCGCCATGCGCCGCGAGAAGGGGCTCCCGGACCAGCCGCTCTCGCTCCACATGGTGTTCGCCGGCAACCCGGGCACGGGAAAGACCACGGTCGCGCGCATCCTCGCCGAGATCTTCCGCGCGCTCAACGTGCTGGCGCGCGGGCACCTGGTGGAGGTCGACCGCAGCGGCCTGGTCGCCGGGTACGTGGGGCAGACGGCGGCGAAGGTGGCCGAGGTGGTGGAGAAGTCGCTCGGCGGCGTCCTCTTCATCGACGAGGCGTACGCGCTCACCACGGGGCGCGGGCAGACGGACTTCGGCTACGAGGCGGTGGACACGCTGGTGAAGCTGATGGAGGATCACCGCGACGAGCTGGTGGTGATCGTGGCCGGCTACCCGGCGCCGATGCAGCGCTTCGTCGCGTCGAACCCGGGCCTGGAGTCGCGCTTCAACCGCTACCTCGAGTTCCCGGACTACGACGCCAGGGAGCTGCGGCTGATCTTCGACAAGCTGTGCAAGGAGGGCGAGTACACGCCCAGCGAGGGCGCGTCCAAGCTGGTGGACCGGGTCTTCAAGCAGATGCACGAGGGGAAGGGCGACAACTTCGCCAACGGCCGCGCGGTGCGGAACCTGTTCGAGCGGGCGCTGGCGCAGCAGGCCAACCGCATCGCGAAGGTGGCCGACCCCTCGCGCGAGGCGCTCTGCACCCTCGAGGCGGACGACCTGGAGCGTGCCCACCAGCAGATGGAGATGGAGGAAGCCTCGCGCGGCGCCGCCGGGTTCGCGGACGCGGAGACGGGAGAGGACGCGGGGATGGATGCGGACGCTTCCGGCGCGGGCGATGGATCCGTCGCCGGCGACGGATCCGGCGGCGAGGATGGGGCGGAGCGCGACGGCGAGCCGCCGGTGGCGTTCGCCTGACAGGGCGGCGACTGGCAGATACCGTCGCGGTCGCGTATCTTGGTGCCCGCTGACGCGAAAATCACCCGAACCAGCTCGATGGACCGATGGGCAAGCTTTTCTTTCACATGGGCGTGTTCGCCGTGGTGACCTTCGTGGCCTACCTCGTTTGCATGTTCTTCGTGCGGCTCGAGGAGCAGCGCGAGCGGAAGTACGGCAAGCGGATGTAAGCCGCCGGCATCCCCGGCTGGTACCTGACGGTAGATGAAAACACGATCCGGCGCTCCCCGCGGGCGCCGGATCGTGGTGCTTGCGAGCGGCGCCCGGCGGATCCTTCCGCGCGGGCGCCGCTTTCGTCCGGGCTATCGGCCGCCGCGGCGCCGCGGCTTGTAGTTGAAGACGCTCCCGCGGTCGCCCGCGATGGTGCGCAGGTCCTTGGTCAGGAAGCCGGCACGGCGGGCGGCGGCGGCGTTCAGGTCCGCCATGACCCGCGCACGCGGCGGCACCAGCACGCCCACCTGGATCATCATCCCCCGGCACACCTCCACGGCGTGGCTCAGGCTGAAGCGCAGCGCCACGCGCCCGTTCTCCACGTGGTGCGCCGCGAACGCGGTGGGGAACTGCTCCCCCACGCCGTACGTGCACTCCTCGCCCGCGGGCTGGATGTCCTGCCCCTGCAGCGCCTTGCCCACGCGCGCGAGCGGCGGCAGCGCGCGCAGGCCGGCGCCGCGCATGGCCTGCTGGATCAGCCGGTCGGCGGCGAGCGCGCGCAGCAGGTCGGTCTCGGGCACCAGGTCGCCCGCGGAGACGGCGTGCGGGCGGGCGGCGGTGCTCCGCGCCAGGTCGTACGCGATGAAGCGCGTCCACGAGATGGGGTGCGCGCCCCCGCAGTCGCAGTAGGTCGCCTCTTCCAGGCTGATCACCGAGCCCACCACGGAGAGGAGCCGCACCTTTCGCTCGTACTCGCGCACGCTGGGCGTGTCGGCGGGATCGGTGTCCATCTCCGCCCACTCCGCGTCGGCCAGGCGCCGCGCGCTGAACACCACCGCGCCGTCGCTCGCCCGCCGCGCGCTGATGTCGCGGTCGCTCCACGTCACGTCGTACCCGCCGGATCGGCCACGCCAGATCACCTGCTGCGCGTCGGCCTCTCGCGCGGCGAGCGGGAGCAGCGAGAGCGCCAGCACCGTGGCCGCGCAGGAGATGTGGATGCGTGTCATCGGGCGAGATCGGAGCGGGTGTGAGAGGGGATTCCGTGGCAATCTACCATGCGCCGCGCGCCCTGCAACGCGGCTCGATCGGGCGATGCGCGGCCGCACGATCATATGGATCCGGCGGGCGCTACGGTGTCATCCTGGAGGCGCCGCGCACGAGAACATCCGCGTGACGATGTCTGGCGGCGCCTGAACGATCTATACGACAGGAATGAGCGACAGGTTGCGGGCGCCATCGATGCGGAGGATGCGGCACCGGCATCGAGGCGTGAGGCGGGCGATGTCGCGACGTACAGCACAGATCCTTCGTCGCGTCCAAGCGCTTGTGTGGATCGAAGTCAGGCGCGGACGCTCCTCAGGATGACATCGCTTCAGCAGGCGGGTATTCAGTGGGGAAAGTGCCGTAGGAGAGCAGCGCGCGCATCGTCCGCAACCTCCGTGTGAGCCCGCAGTTCCGCGGATCCTCGCGAAAAGCGGCGCCCGCTCCGAGCATCGGATTGCGGGCGCCACTGTTCATCCGCCGAAGCCGGTCAGTGGCTGTGGAGGTGCTCGGCGGCCATGCCGTGGCCCATCGCCGGCATCGCGGCGGATGCGGCGTGATGGTGGCCGCCTCCGTGGCCGTTCTGGTTGCCGGTGTGGACCAGGTGCCAGTCGAGCTTCAGCTGCGGATCGTCGTGGTCGATCGCGGGCCAGGCGGCGGGCTCGTCGGGGGCGAGGGCGCCGGCCAGGGCGCCCATCCCGCCGCCGGGGATCACCGCGCCGGTGGGATTGTCGTACTCGGCCGTCAGGCGGTACACGTGGCCGCGGTGCACGAGAACGCCGAGCTTCAGGTAAAGCTTGCCGACCGGCATCGACTCCACCTCGCCACCGGGGCCCAGCGTGGGGCGCGACCCAGATCTCGCGGCCGGCGGTGACATCTTCCAGCCGCAGCGCGGTGCCGTACTGGTGCAGGTGCCCGCCCAGCCCGTCCGCCGCGGGCCGGGCCTCCCAGCTCTTGCGGCTGCGGCCGGCAGGCAGGTCGTACGAGTGCAGGCTGGCCGGCGGCATCACGTCGATGTAGAACGGCACCACCGAGAGCGGCTTCACCCGCGCCGTTCCCGGCGTGTAGGGAAGGTGCACGCGCAGCCGCACGCCGCGATACGGCTGGGGCGTGGGATTGTGCACCATCGCGGTGACGATCAGCTCCTGCCCCTGCCGCACGTGGTAGCCCAGCACCCGCGGGAGCGACACGGGCCGCGTCTCCTGCCCGGCGGCCGCCACGCGCAGCATGATGGGACTGAACAGCTCGCGCTGCGCGGGCGTGATCACGTTCACGTGGTGCAGCGTGCGGCGCGGCACCGGGCGCCCGGCCGCATCCACCATCTCCACCTTGATGCCGTGGATCCAGCCGTCGGCCGGGATGGCGGCGTGGAGCGCGGGAAGCTGCTGGTGATCGCCGTTCGCGGGGAGATCCACCGGTCCCACCTCGATCAGCAGGTCGCTGCGCGCGGGATCGGCGGTGACGTGCAGCGCGAGCGGGCCCGTGGCGGGCGCCGGCGGCGCGGGTGCGAGCGCCAGCCGCACGGGCGCCTGCGACCATCCGATCGCCCCGGCCACGGCGACGAAGGCGGTGAGCGGAAGAACGCCGCGAGTGAGCACCTTGCTCGTTCGCATCGGACGGATCCTGGAGGTGGAGTTCAGGATTGCCGTGCGGGACGATGCGCGTTCCGCCGCACGGCGTGTGCGGCTCAACCTAGCCAGAAATCCGCCGCCCTCTCACGTGCCACGATTGCGCGACGAAGCCACCGGTGGCCACACCAGGGCCGGGCGGCTGGAAGCCACGTCTACGACGACAGGAAGCCTCCCAAACCGCGGGAGGCTTCGCGCCGATGCTTCTCTGCGCGAGCGGAAATCATCTCGCGCCGAAGCCGGTCGTGCGCGCAGGCGGACTTCGTGTGGTCGTCGCCGCGGATTCACCCGCCCGGGCTAGACCGCCGTCGCGAGGGACTTGGCCAGGCGCACCGTCTCGGGATCGGGCTCGCGGCCCAGGATGCTGTCGGCGATCAGCGGGCCGTGGAACTTGCCGTTCTCGATGAAGATCTTGTTCGCGTCCAGCCCCGCCGCCACCACGCCGGCGATGTACACGCCGGGCACGTCCGTCTGCATGGTGTTGCGGTCGTGCCGGGGGATGCCGGTCCGCGCATCGACCGTCACGCCCAGGCCGCGGAGGAGGCCGGGATCGGGCGCGTAGCCGGTCATCGCCAGCACCCAGTCGTTCTTGAGCACGGTGCGCTCGCCCGTCTCGGTGCTCTCGATCACCACGTCGAGCGGGCGGATCTCCACCACCTTGCTCCGCCAGAGCACGGGGATCGATCCCTCGGCGATGCGGTTCTCGATGTCGGGGCGCACCCACGGCTTGATCCCCCGGTCCAGCGTGTCGAACAGGTGGACGAGGGTGACGCGCGCGCCCTCGCGCCAGGTGGTGAGCGCCGCGTCGACCGCGCTGTTCCCCGCCCCGATCACCACCACGTCCTGGTCGAAGTAGGGGAACGGCTCGGTGAAGTAGTGCACCACCTTGGGCAGGTCGCCGCCGGGCACGTCCAGCCGGCGCGGCGTGTCGAAGTAGCCGGTGGAGATGACCACGTTGCGCGCGCGATACTCCGCGTCCTCCGCCTCGCGGATGCGCGTGCGCACGATGAACTCGGCCCCGTCGCGGGTGATGGAGGTGACGTCTTCGTACTGGTGCACGGTGAGGCCGAAGTACGTCACCAGCTTGCGGTAGTAGCGAAGCGCCTCGCGCCGCGTGGGCTTGTCGAACGCGGTGGTGAAGGGCACGTTCGCGATCTCCAGCTTCTCGGGCCCGCTGAAGAAGGTGGTGTAGGTTGGATACCGGTAGACGGAGGTGGTGACGGCGCCGCGGTCGAAGATGGCGCAGCTCAGCCCGCGCTCCTTCGCCGCCACGCCCGCCGCCAGCCCGCACGGCCCCGCCCCCACCACCACGATGTCCCAAGGCTGCGTCTCGCCAGCCATCGATCCCGTCCCCGTTGAATTCCCGTCGTCACGACCGATCCATCACACGATAACCGCCCGCGCAAGCCCGGCGCCAACGGGCATCGTCGCCGATCGATCTGCCACGATAGACCCACGGGCGGGTGGAAGCCGCGGCAACGACGACGGGAAGCCACCCAGGCCGCGGGAGGCTTCGCGAGATGAGGTTCGGGTGTGGAGCGGTGCTTTCGCACGCCGAGGGAGCCACCGGCATGCGCGATCACCTCTCGTCTACACGAAGGCGCTCTGCCCCGTGATGGCGCGGCCGACGATGAGGGTGTTCATCTCGTTGGTCCCCTCGTACGAGTAGATCGCCTCGGCGTCGGCGAAGAGGCGGGCGGCGCCGTGCTCCAGCAGGATGCCGTTGCCGCCCATCAGGTCGCGCGCGAGGGCCACCACCTCGCGGCACTTCGCGGCGCAGAACTGCTTGGCGAGGGCGCTGTGCTCGTCGCGCTGCGTGCCGTCCTCCTGCATGCGGGTCACGCGCAGCGCCAGGCCCAGCATGGCGGTGATGTTCCCCAGCATCGTCACCAGCTTCTGCTGGATCAGCTGGAACCCCGCGATCGGGCGGCCGAACTGCTCGCGGTCCAGCGCGTACGCCAGCGCGTGCTCGTACGCGCCGATCGCGCACCCCACCGCCTGCCAGCTCACCCCCGCGCGCCCCACGCGAAGGATCCGCGCCACGTCCTTGAAGGTGCTCGCGCCGGGAAGCCGGTCGCTCTCCGGCACGCGGCAGCCGCTGAGCGTGATCAACCCGCTCTGCACCGTGCGCTGGGCGATCTTCCCCGTGATCTTCTCCACGCCGAAGCCGGGGGTGCCCTTGCGCAGCAGGAATCCGTGCACGGCGCCCGGCTCCTCGCCACGCGCCCAGATCACCACCACGTCGGCGAAGGGGGAGTTGCCGATCCACTTCTTCTGCCCGTCCAGCACCCAGCCGTCGCCGTCGCGGCGGCAGCGCATGGTGAGCCCTCGCGCCGTCCCCGAACCCACCTCCGGCTCGGTGAGGCCGAACGCGCCCACGCGCTCCCAGGTTCGCAGCGGCGGCAGCCACTCCTCCTTCTGCGCGGCCGACCCGCAGAGCGCGATCGACCCCATGCACAGCCCCGCGTGCACCCCGAAGAACGACGCCGACCCGGGATCGACCCGCGCCAGCTCCAGGCTGATCACCGCGCGCGCCACCGGCCGCGGCCCCGGCTCGTCGCGATACCACGGGTCCAGCAGCCCCAGCTTGGCGATCTCGCCGCGCAGCGCGTGCGGAAACTCCTCGCGCTGCCAATGGTCGTTCACCACCGGCGCCACCACGCGCTCCATCAGCTCGCGCACCTTCAGCCGCGTCTCGTTCTCCTCCTCGGTGAGCGTGGAGAAGTAGCCGTAGAAGTCGGGATCGAGCATCGGCGCGCGTTCGGCCACGTGCGGTTCTCCGGGAGATGTGCTTGGGCGAAGTGATGCGGCGTTCTCCGCGCGGCGGCGAACGCGATGCGCGGACCGGAATCCGAACAGCGTTCGGACGAACAGGTTAGACGCCGCTCGCATCCCGCGCAACCCCGCTTGCGGCCAGCGGTTGACAACGCCGCGGAGCGTGGGGACATTGGGGCGGGATCCGCCTTGCGCGGCCCTCCAATCCACCCTCGTCCGACCGATGATGCAGCAGCCCTGGACCGAGAGCGGCCTGCGCGCCGCCACGCTCGACACCACGCGCACCCTGCTGGTGAGCGACGGCTACGAGAATCTGTCCATGCGGAAGATCGCGCGGCAGGTGGGGTGCAGCGTCAGCAGCATCTACGAGCACTTCGCCAGCAAGGACCAGCTCGTCCACGCGCTGATCGACGAGGGATTCCAGCGCTGGTACGACATCGTGCTGGAGGCGGCCGGCGCGCCGGGCACCGCGCTGCAGCGGCTGGATCTCCACTGCCGGCGGTACGTGGAGTTCGGGCTGGCGAACCCGGAGTTCTACGAGATCATGTACCTGCACCACCCGCGCTCGCTCGGCCGCTTCCCCCGGGAGCTGTTCCGCCGGGCCGCCCGGTCGATGGACGTGCTCTCGCAGCTGGTGCTCGATGCCGCGCCCGACGCGCTCGCCGGCCCCGCCCGGGCGCGCACCCACGCGCACGTGGTGTGGGCGATCCTGCACGGCGTGGTCTCCACCATCCTCGCCACGCGCCTGGACACCCGCATCGACCAGGGCGCGTACGTCGACACCTCCATCCAGGTCGCCGTCGATTCCATCCGCAGGCTGGAGCCGGCGAGCGCCTGACGCGACCTCCGCGTCTCCGTGCGCTTCTGACTGCAACTACGACGGGTGGACACGGAGCCACGCAGAGCACGGGGGCACGGGAACGGCGGCCAGCAACAACAAGGAGACGGAGAACGTCATCGTTCCCCGTCCCCTTCGTCTTGCCCGGTCGCTCCACCGGACCGCCACCTTCGCGGCCCCGTCCGGTCGCCCGGCGCGTGTGATCCGGGACGATCGGACCACCCACGTCTCCGCTACTCTCCCGAACCCTCGCCCAGGGCGACGACGAGCTCCTGCAGCTGATCGAACGTCTCGGGCATGGCATCGGCTGCTCCGCCGGCGGCGTCGAGCGCCTCCTTCGACGAATGGCTCTCGCGGAGGACCACCCGCGTCTTGCCGCCCGTTTCCTCGAAGGTCACCGTGGTGACCGACCCGCCCTCGCCACCTTCGTCATTGGTCCACGCAAGGCGGGAATACGGCTCCACCTCCACGTACGTGCCGAAGAACGCGGCAGGCTCGGCGCCGCCGACGTCGAATTCCAGGCGGTACCTGCCTCCGACACGAGCATCCACCTCGCACGACAGCAGGTTCATCCCCATCGACCGGGGCACCCACCAGCGCCGGAGCAGCTCGGCCCTGGAAAATGCCTCGAACACGAGGCGCGCCGGGCCGTCGATGATCCGCGTGACGACCACCTCGCGCTCCGACGTCCGTTCCACCGTGGTGCGGTTCTTCACGGGTGCGGGCTCACGTCCGATTCGTGCGCTCATCGATCGTCTCCATTCGTGTCAGTTC
>Ga0247773_1000608_pt1 | contig 14012 bp, 13 predicted proteins | sample UWRJL092311B6_FD_179934 | JGI IMG/M metagenome (GOLD analysis project Ga0247773, IMG submission 179934) | Plant litter microbial communities from Arlington Agricultural Research Station in Wisconsin, United States - UWRJ-L092-311B-6 | ecosystem: Environmental > Terrestrial > Plant litter >...
TGGCCCCCTCGCACGCGGCGAGCGAGCGCGACACCTCGTAGGTGAAGTCCACGTGCCCGGGGGTGTCGATCAGGTTCAGCTCGTAGGTGCGGCCGGCGGGCGCGGTGTACTCCATCCGCACGGCGTTGAGCTTGATGGTGATGCCGCGCTCGCGCTCGATGTCCATCGAGTCGAGCACCTGTTCCTTCATCTCCCGCCGCTGGAGCGTCCGCGTGGTCTCGATCAGCCGGTCGGCCAGGGTGCTCTTCCCGTGGTCGATGTGGGCGACGATGCAGAAGTTCCGGATGTGATCTATGCGCAACGTGCTGACTGCCTGTGAGTCTGGAATTTCAGGGATTGAAGCGCTGAAAACTAGCCGCTGCGCGCCGCGCGGGAAAGCCGGGGCGCGCTTCCGCCACCGCGCCGCCGTCTATATCTTCCGGCGCGCGGCGGCGACCGGCCCGCGGGGCGACCCGCTGAAGGCGCGTCACCTGTACACCGCTGCGCCCGAAACGTCCGACCCCGGCACCGATCATCCGGCCTCCTTCCCCATACATGGCAGACGAATGAACGCACACCGTGTTTGCACGCTGGCGGCGCTGGCCGCCGCCATCGCCGTGCCGGCCGCGGCGCAGGTGCCGCTCACCCCGCGCGCGCTGGGGCTGGGCAACGGCTACGTGGCCGCCGCCCGCGGCGCCGAGAGCCTGTGGCAGAACCCCGCCAACCTGGGGCTCCCCGGCACCTCGCACTGGAGCTTCAACGTGCCCACCCTGGCCGTGGGCGCCGACATCCTGGGGCTCGACGTGGGCGACGTGGCCGACCTGGTCGACTACGACAACCAGACCGAGGCGCGCCGCGACGAGCTCCTCGACCAGATCCCCGGCACCGGCACCGATGTGCGCGCCGAGCTGCGGGTGCCGCTGATCTCGGCGCAGATCCGCCACTTCGCGGTGGGGGTGAGCTACAACACCCTGGGCAACCACACCCTGCAGAGGGACTTCGTGGACCTGCTGCTCTTCGGCTTCCAGCCGCAGCCGGGGCGCTACAACATCAACCCGCAGCTCACGCAGGGCTTCCGCGCCACCTACGTGGACGTGGCGGCGGCCTACGGGCGCCGCATCCCGGTGTCGCTCACCGGCGCCCTGAGCGCGGGCGCCACCGTGCACTACTACCGCGGCAGCGGCATCATGCGCTCGGGGATCGTGCGCGTGGACACGCTGCGCAACGGCGTGGGCATCCCCAACGACATCCGCGTGACCTACGCGGGGGTCAAGGACGAGGGCGGCAACGGCCTGGGGCTGGACCTGGGCGCCGCCTTCCAGCCGATGCCCAACCTCACCTTCAGCGCGTCGGTGAGCAACGTGCTCAACACCTTCGAGTGGGGCGGCGGCCGCACGGTCAAGAGCGTGGCGCTCACCAGCGCCGACTACGTCAACGGCGACGTGCAGGACATCCTCGACCGCTACGACGCCAGCGAGGCCGACTACGTGGAGGGCTCGGCGCCGCTGGCGGTGCAGGGGCTGGCCAACGACCTGGCCTTCGAGACCGACCTGCCGCGCACCCTGCGCGCCGGCGCCGCCTTCGAGCCGCGCCCCGGCACGCTGCTCAGCGCCGGCTACACCGGCGACCTGGGCGACTCGCGCACCGGCGGTCTGTGGGACCAGAGTCTGGGCGTGGGCGTGCAGCAGCGCCTCGCCTTCCTTTCCGCGCGCGTGGGGCTGGCCAGCAACCTCGAAGACGGCACGCTGCTGAGCGGCGGGCTGTCGCTGGGGCCGCTGCACCTGGGCGTGGCGCGGCTCAGCGACGGCTCGGTGCAGGGCTTCGACCGCAAGGGCTGGATCGCCACCTTCGGCCTGGGCACCGCCAGCCAGAGCCGCATGCCGTGACGCCGGCCCGCGGCCGTTCGGGTCGGTAGCATCACGTCGACCGTCGATCGAGCGGACGATGACAAAGACGAAGGGACCCGGCGCGCTGCCGGGTCCCTTCGTTTTTCCCGTCCCGTGGGCGTGGCTCAGAAGGCCAGGCGCTTGGGGGCGAGGGTCACGCGCTGCCGCGCCCACTGCAGCATGGCGGCGCCGCTGGTGCCGACCAGCATGCCGGTGGACGAAAGCGTGCTCCACCCGTTGAACGCGGCGTCGGCGAGCGCGTAGGTCGCGAAGGCCACCATCCCGAGCGCAACGATCACCTGCGTCTTGCGCTGGTCTTCGGCGGCGGCGTGAATCTGCTCCAACATATGGTCCTGGCCTTTGGCTCGTTCGTATTCGGTTGATCGGACTGCGCTTGTTGCGTCCGGGCGAGGCAGGTATGGTCACCGCCTCCGCGAAGGTCCATACGACGCCTGCCGCGGGAGAGTTTCACACCGTTGTCCGATGCACCCGCCCAAGCCTGGGTCTGGGGAATTCCCCGCCTCCGCAAGCGGACCGCCGCGCCTGTGCCATTCGATCAAACCGGATCGGGCAGTCGGCGGTGCATCCAGGAGGACCGCTACGGAAGAATGTCACACGGAGGAGCGGAAGGAAACGGAGGACAGACAAGCAGTTCTCCGCTCCCTCCGTTGCTCCGTGTGACCCCGTTCGTCTGTTGGGAATGCACGATCATCCAGCGGAAACGGGATGATTCATCTATCGGGACCCAGGTGCCCTTGCCGTGCCGCTCGACATCGGCTTCGCCAACGTCTTCCAAATCGAGGCACGCAGAAAAGACGAGGAGAACCGGGGCCCACCCCCCGATTCTCCTCGTCTGTCGCCGCTCGGCCGTGAAGCTCCGCGGCTATGTCCGGGTGAGTGAGAGGAACCGGGGCCCACCCCCCAGAACCCCTCACCCGGGCCGCTTCGGCTTGCGCCGTCACGGCTTTTTTGTTGCGGGGGAACCGGGGCCCACCCCCCGGCCCCCCGCATGCACCGCTCGGCCGTGAGGCTCCGCAGCGCAATTCGATCTCGTCCCATGCACCGCGCGACACCCTTCGTCGCCGTGCTTGCGAGAGAACTTACACGGGCTAGCTGTCAGGAAGATTACAGCGCCGAGAGGAAGATTATTCGATGATTAAGCCGCCCGTACGGCCGAAGAGATGCGGCTTGGCGGGGCGCTGGGCGGCGGAGAGACCGGGGAGATTCGGCGGGGGATGCGGCTCGAGGAGGAGTCCGTCAGCCGGAGGACGGGAAGGTGAGCGCGACCCGGGTGCCCTTCCCCGGCTCGGAGTGCACGGCGATGCGCGCGTGGTGCTCCTCGGCGATGCGGCGGGCGATGGACAGGCCCAGCCCCGCGCCCTCGGTGATCGCGCGCGCCTCCTCGCCGCGGTAGAAGCGCTCGAACACGCGCGGCAGCTCGGCCGGCGCGATGCCGATCCCCGTGTCCTCCACCACCACGGTGGGCACGCCGCCGGGGCGGTGCACGTCCACGCGCACCTCGCCGCCCAGCGGCGTGTACTTCACCGCGTTCTGCAGCACGATCATCAGCAGCTGGCGCAGCAGGGCGGCGTCGCCGCGGGCGGGCGCCTCGTCGAACTCGCCCACGCTCAGCCGCACGCCGCGGCTCTCGGCCAGCACCCCCGCGCTGGCCACGGCGTCGCTCACCAGGTCGTCCAGGTACAGCGGCTCGTGCTCCACCGCCCGCACGCCGCTCTCCACCCGCGCCAGGGTGAGCAGGTCGTCCACGATGCGGCCCATGGCCTCGGCCTCGCGGCCCACCACCTCCAGCGCGGCGCGGTACTCGGCCGGCTGGCGCTCGCGCTGCAGCGCCACGTCGGCGCGGCCGCGCAGCACCGAGATGGGGGTGCGCAGCTCGTGCGCCGCGTCGCCCAGGAAGCGCCGCATCTGCCGCAGCGTGAGGTCCACCGGGCGCACCGAGAGCACGGCCAGGCGGTGCCCCAGCACGGCCACCAGCACCAGCGCCAGGAACGCCCCCGCCACGAACGTCTCGATCAGCCGCAGCGACTGCGCCTCGATCTGCCCCAGGTCCGACACGGCGGCGGCCACGTAGGTGCGCCCGCCGCGCATCACGAAGCGCCGCGCGTGCACCCGCCACTCGCCGCCCGGCCCGCCGTACCCCGCGTCCACGGTGCCGCGGCCCAGCGCCGCCACGGCCGCGGCACGCACCTGCGGCTCCACCTGCTGCGGGGTGACGGGGTTGCCCCTGGCGTCGAACAGGAACAGCTCGCTCCCTGGCACCTCCATCTCCTCCACGGCGGCCATGGCGGCCTCGTGCGTGGGCACCCCTTCGCCCTCGATCACCTGCGCGGCGCGCACCGCGTCGCCCGAGGCGGCGTGCAGGGTGCGCACCAGCTGCTGCTCCACCTCGCGCGCCGTCACCCAGTACATCCCGCCGCCCACCAGCAGCAGGATGGCCGCGAAGCTGCCCACGTAGTAGGCGGTGAGGCGGTGGCGCAGGCGGGCGAGCGAGCGGTCCATCAGCCCCCCGCGCCGAAGCGGTAGCCGGCGCCGCGCACGGTGTGGATCAGCTTGGGCTCGTAGTCGTCGTCGATCTTGCGGCGCAGCCGGCGGACCAGGACCTCGAGGACGTTGGTGAAGGGGTCGTGGTTGTCGTCCCACACGGCGGCCGTGATGGCGGCCCGGTCCACCACGGCGCCCTGGTGGCGCACGAAGAACTCGAGGAGCTCGAACTCCTTGGCCGTCAGCTCGATCTTGTGGCCGCCGCGGCGCACCTCGCGGGTGCGCAGGTCCACGCTCAGGTCGGCCACGGCGCGCTGGTCGGGGGCGATCTGCGGCGGGCGGCGGGCCAGCGCCTGTACCCGCGCCAGCAGCTCGCGGAAGGCGAAGGGCTTCGTCAGGTAGTCGTCGGCCCCCGACTCCAGCCCCAGCACCCGGTCGTCCACGGCGTCGCGCGCGGTAAGCATCAGCACGGGGGTGGAGATGCCGTTGCCGCGGATGCGCTTGCACAGGTCGATGCCGCTGCCGCCGGGGAGGCCGATGTCCAGGATGATCACGGCGTAGGTGCCCAGCGCCGCCTTCTCGCGCCCCTCGAAGAAGGTGCGCGCGGTCACCACCTCGATGCGGTGCTCGCGGAAGCCCGAGCCCAGCACGTCCAGCAGCGCCGGATCGTCTTCAACCACCAGGATGCGCATGGGTCGGCGAAATGGTAGGAGGCGAGGAGACGGTGGCTGGCACCGCAATCTCCGTCACGCGCAGGTACGTGGCCGTTACGCACCTACCACGCGTCACCGATTTCGACGAGCGGCTCACCGCTGGCGAGGATGGGGAGAACGTCGGGCAAGGCGTGAGTGAGAAGCTGCTTCAGGCGGGCGTTCGTCGTGTTCCCGCAGCGCAGCCAGACGACCTGCGGAGGAGGACCATGACGCTGCAGAAGGTCGAGGAAGTCACTGTCTTTCGTCATCACCACCACACCCGCCGCCCGGGCAGCCGCGAAGATGTCCGAATCTTCCGAGTCGCGCAGCCCCAGGTCACGCACGGCATGCGCGTCCAGATCGAACCGCATCCGCATCCACGGCGCGATCAGCGGTGAAATCTGCGCGTCGAGCCAGATGGTCACGCGACGACAACCGGATAGTCCAGGCGTCGAGAAGCGAACCTGAGGCAGGCTTCGATGTCTTCGGCCTCCAGGTCCGGCATTTCCTCGAGCAGCTGCTCGCGCGTCAACCCGGATGCAAGCAGGTCGAGCACGTCCGTGACACGGATACGCATTCCGCGCACACACGGGCGGCCGCCGCATTGACGAGGGTTGACGGTAATACGGTCGGTGAACGTCACGTTCGGCTCCAGTCCAGAGGTCTTGCCCCAAGCTATATCAGACCCTGGGCCGTGCCAAGCCGACGGTGAGCAGCGACCGCGCAAACCCCGTTACCGCGGGGCCTGCGGCGACTTCCAGTCGTTCCCCAGCATCACCGTGGCCTCCACCATCTGGGTGGGGTCGAGCTTCGTCTCGACCCGGGCAATGCCGAGCGCGTCGGCCACGTGCCGCGCCGTCTCCAGGTTGCCCACGCGGTCGTACACGAGCGACGAGGCGGGATTGAAGCCGCGCGGCGCGTTCCCGATCTCCACCACGTCGAAGCCGCGGTCGCGCAGCACGTCGGTCGCGACCCGCGCCAGGCCGTGGGTGCGGGTGGCGTTCAGCACCTGCACGCGAACGCGGCCCGCGGGCGCCTGGGTCTGCCGGGAAGCCGGGGCCGCGGCCACGGGTGCGGCCGGAGGGTGGAAGTGCTGCCAGATGCCGTACCCCAGCGACGCCAGCAGCGCGCCCACCGCGAGCAGGGTGACGAACAGCGCCAGCGTCTGCAGCCGCCCGCCCGTCCCGCCCTTCGCGCCGCCCTTGCCGCCGCTCCGGCCGCGCGACGACGGCTTCGCGCTAGCGCGGGGCTTGGGACTGGACCTGGGCATGGAACGCCTTGGTTTCGGGGTGCACGACCGCACCGTTCTTCACCACGTAGCCGATGCGCGCCTCCACCACCTCGCGCAGCACGGCGTCCATCTCGGCCGGCATGCGCCCGCGCAGCGACGCCGTCCACTCGGGCGCGAAGTCGCGCCCCGGCTCCAGGAAGTCGGCCAGGTACAGCGCGCGCCCCAGCGCGCCGAAGTGCGGCGAGCCCACCGTGTGGCAGCGCACCGCGCCCAGGATCTCGTCGTCCACGTCGTCCTTCAGGCGCTCGGCGGCGGCGGGGCCGTGCAGCAGCTTGCCCGGCAGCTCGCGGAACGCCTCGGGCACCGCCGGCCGCAGCTCGCCCGGGTCGGCGTCGCGCAGGCAGTCGTGCAGGTAGCCGGCGGCGGTCCAGCGCGCCACCTGGGCCTCGGGCAGCCCCAGCCCCTGGGCCCAGCTGCGCATCAGCGCGGCCACGCGGGCCATGTGCTCGCGCCGCTTCGGCTTGGCCTGCGTCCACGCGGGCAGGCGCCCCTCGGCCGCGTCGCGCACGAGCGGCGTCAGGCCGGGCGCACCGGCGGTTTCGACTATGGGCATCGGGTGGTAGGACGGGGTGGATCGCGGTGTGAGGGATTCAGAGCCGGACCATAAAGATGGTACGACCCTGCACCAGGACGGAAGCCTCCCCGTCATCCCGCGAGGACGGCGAACGTTTCGCCGCCCTCTCCGGGCCCTCCGCTACACCGCGGCGCAAATCTTCGCGAAGCCGTGCGGGTCCAGGCTGGCGCCGCCCACCAGCACGCCGTCCACGTCCTCCACCGCCAGCAGCTCGGCGGCGTTGTCGGGCTTCACGCTGCCGCCGTAGAGGATGGGGATGGCGCCGCCCGTCTCGCCGCCGAAGCGCTCCACCAGCGAGCGGCGGACGAAGCGGTGCATGGCGCCCGCGTCCTGCGGGGTGGCGTTGACCCCGGTGCCGATGGCCCACACCGGCTCGTAGGCGATCACCAGCGAGCGCGCCTCGTCCAGCGACACGCCCTCCAGCACGGGGTCGAGCTGCGCCTGCACCACCGGCTGCTCGCGGCCGGCGCGGCGCTCCTCGATCTTCTCGCCCACGCACAGCACCGGCACCAGCCCGGCGTCCAGCACGGCGCGCACCTTCTTCGCCGTCTCCTCGATGGTCTCGCCGAACACCCAGCGCCGTTCGCTGTGGCCCACCAGGATAAGGGAAGCGCCCGCGTCGGCCGCCATCCCCACCGACAGCTCGCCGGTGAAGGCGCCCGAGGCTTCCCAGTATACGTTCTGCACGCCCAGCAGCACGTCGGGGCGCCCGCGCACCGCCTCGCGCGCCGCGGCGAAGGAGATGGCGGGGGGGAAGAAGACCACCGTGCGGTCGCCCTGCGGCTGGGCGACGGCCAGGAACTCCTCGAAGAAGCGGGAGGTCTCGCCCGGCCCCAGGTTCATCTTCCAGTTGCCGGCCAGCACCGGCTTGAGCGGCGCGCTCACGACGCGGGCCGGTCGCTCAGCGCCGCCACGCCGGGCAGCTCCTTGCCCTCCAGGAACTCCAGCGACGCGCCGCCGCCGGTGGACACGTGGCTCATGCGGCTGTCCAGCCCCATCTCGGTCACCGCCGCCGCGCTGTCGCCGCCGCCGATGATGGTGGTGGCCCCGGCGTCGGTCGCCGCCGCCACGGCCTCGGCCACGCCGACGGTGCCGTTGGCGAACTCGGCGATCTCGAACACGCCCATGGGCCCGTTCCACAGCACCGTGCCGGCGCCCTCCAGCTCGCGGCGGAAGAGGTCCACGCTCTCCGGGCCGATGTCGGCCACCAGCCGGCCGGCGGGGATCGCGTCGCGCGAGACGGCTTCCCACGCGGCGCCGGCTTCCAGCTTTTCGGTGACGATGCAGTCCACCGGCAGCGACAGGCGGTCGCCCGAGCCGTCCACCAGCCCCTTCGCCATCTCCACCCGGTCGTCCTCCACCAGCGACGTCCCAGTCTCCAGCCCCATCGCGCGGAAGAAGGTGTTGGCCATGGCGCCGCCGATCAGCAGCCGGTCCACCTTGGGGAGGAGGTGGTTGATCACGTCGATCTTCCCCGAGATCTTGGCGCCGCCCAGGATGGCCACGAACGGCCGCTTGGGGTTCTCCAGCGCGCCCCCCAGGTACTCCAGCTCCTTGGCCATCAGCAGCCCGGCGGCGGCGGGCTTCCCCTCGCCCTTCATCACCTCGGCCACGCCGGCGGTGGACGAGTGGGCGCGGTGCGCCGCGCCGAACGCGTCGTTCACGTACACGTCGCCCAGCGCGGCCATCTGCCGGGCGAGCTCCCCGTCGTTCTTCTCCTCGCCGGCTAGGAAGCGCGTGTTCTCCAGCAGCAGCACGCCGCCGTCCTCCAGCGCGTTCGCCGCGGCCTCGGCCTGGGGCCCCACCGTCTGCTCCACGAAGCGCACCTCGCGCCCCAGCAGCTCGCCCAGCCGCGCGGCGGCGGGCCGCAGCGACATCTCGGGCACGGCCTTGCCCTTGGGCCGCCCGAAGTGCGACAGGAGCACGATGCGCGCGCCGGCTTCGATCAGGTGCCGGAGCGTGGGCAGGGTGGCGCTGATGCGCGTGTCGTCGGTGATGGCGCCGTCGGCGCCCAGCGGAACGTTGTAGTCCACGCGCACCAGCACGCGCCGGCCACGCAGCGCGCTGGCGGGGAGGTCGTTCAGCGAGAGCTTGTTCATCGGTTGCGGCTGTGGGGTGATGAACGGCGTTTCGGGTCGATGGATCAGCGTTGCCGGCCAAGGACGGCGGACGCGGGCGACGACTCAGACGACGCGGGCGACGGGCGACGACCCAGGCGACGGGCGATCGCATCCGCGAAGATCCAGATCGCTTGGCCGTCCCCGCGGGGCCCTCACCCTGCCGCTTCGCGCCGGCTACTTCATGCGCAGGAAGAGCCCGTCGCGGCTCGCGTCTCACGCTCGCGGCGGATGCGGGGCGAGTCGCGAGCGAGGCGGTTCGGCCGCACCGAGGGTAGTAGTCCGCGAAGGCGGACTTCGTGCGGTTGTTGCAGCGAATTCATTCGCCCCGCAACCTCTGGCGACGGCACTTCGGATCCGCGCCGAGTTCGCGCGACGATCCTCGCCTCCCACGCAAAACGAAGGGCACCGGCGCACTCCGCCGATGCCCTCCCTTCCTCAAGGTCTCAGCTGTTCTGCAGGCGCTCGCCCATGTAGCGGGCCAGGTCCACGCAGCGGCAGCTGTAGCCCCACTCGTTGTCGTACCAGGCCATCACCTTCACCAGCCCGCCGATCACGTTGGTGGTCGGCGCGTCGACGATGGACGAGTGCGGATTGCCGGTGAAGTCGATGGACACCAGCTCCTCTTCCTCGTAGCCCAGGATCCCCTTCATCCGCCCCTCGCTGGCGGCGCGGAGGGCGTCGTTGACCTGCTGGGCGGTCACTTCCTTCTCCAGCTCGGCCACCAGGTCCACCACCGACACGTCGGGGGTGGGAACGCGCATCGCGATCCCGTCGATCTTCCCCTTCACCTCGGGGATCACCAGCGCGGTGGCCTTGGCGGCGCCCGTGGTGGTGGGGATGATGGACATGCCGGCGGCGCGGGCGCGGCGCAGGTCCTTGTGCGGCAGGTCGAGGATGTTCTGGTCGTTGGTGTAGGCGTGCACCGTGGTCATCACCCCGCGGCGGAAGCCGAACTCGTCGAGCAGCACCTTCACCACCGGCGCCAGGCAGTTGGTGGTGCAGCTTGCGTTCGACACCACGTGGTGGCTGGCCGCGTCGTACTTGTCCTCGTTCACCCCCAGCACGATGGTGATGTCCTCGTCCTTGCCCGGCGCCGAGATGATCACCTTCTTCGCGCCCGCCTCCAGGTGCTTGGCGGCGTCCTTCCGGTTGGTGAAGCGGCCGGTGGACTCGATCACGATGTCCACGCCCAGGTCCTTCCACGGCAGCGCCGACGGGTCCTTCTCGGCGAACACGCGCACCTCGTCGCCGTCCACCACCAGCGCGTTCTCGCGGGTCTCCACGGTGCCGGGATAGTCGCGGTGCACCGAGTCGTGGCGCAGCAGGTGCGCGAGGGTCTTGGTGTCGGTCAGGTCGTTCACCGCCACGAAGTCGATGTCGGTGGCGCCGGCCTTCTTGGCCGCGCGGAGCACGTTGCGCCCGATGCGGCCGAAGCCGTTGATGGCGACGCGGATTGCCATGGCTTCCCCTTTAGCTGCTAGACGAGAAAAAGATGCGATTTACGGGTCCGTAAGCACGCCCGGAGCCGGAGCGACGGCTCGCTCCAGCTCCGGCACCACGCGCGCGAAGGTGACCACGCTCGCGATACGGGCGCCGGCCTCCAGCAGCGCGCTCACGCAGGCGAGCGAGGTGGCGCCGGTGGTCCATACGTCGTCCACCACGATCACGTGCTCGCCGCAGAGCTCCGCCGCGCGCCCGGGGGGCACGGCGAAAGCGCGCGCAACGTTAGCCCGCCGCTCGGTGGGATGCAAGGCCGTTTGCGACCCCGACGCCCGCGTGCGCTCCAGCAGCCCCGGGGCGAGCGCCCTCCCCGAAATCCGTGCCATGCCGCGTGCCAGCAGCTCGGCCTGGTTGTAGCCGCGCTCGCGCAGCCGCGCCGCGCTGGTGGGCACCGGCACCACCAGCTCTGCCTCGGCCGCGGCGTCGGGCGGCAGCTCCAGCGCCGCCATCCGCGCCGCCATCGGCGCGGCCACCGCCTCCCAGCCGCGGTACTTGAGCGCGTGCACCAGCGCCCGCGGCACCTGCCCAATGGCGTACGCCGAACGGATCGCGCGGATCGACGGCGGCCACTCGGCACAGGTGCGGCAGGTGGGCGCGGGCGGCCGGTCGGGCGGCACGGGGCTCCAGCAGCGCACACAGCGGGGAACGGGGAGCGGCCGGCACTTGAGCCAGCACAGCCCGCACACCAGCCGCTCGGGGCTCGACGTGGAGATCGGCTCGCGGCACGCCACGCAGACGGGCGCGAAGACCAGGTCCAGCGCGCCATCCCACAGGTCACGGGCGAGGGCGACGGCGGAGTGGACTGCGGAGGCGGCTGGTGGGGAGGCGGAAAAGGGCATCGGAATACTGGGGATGGACGTCAATTGATTCGGCGCGTCGGCGCACATCATCTGTGCGTCGTCCGCCTTCTCCCCCGGGTTGAAACCCGAGACTACCACGGCCCGAAGTCCGCTTCGTGGACTCCCGCGCCTGCATCATCGCGGGAGTGGAGAATTCTAGGCGGCCGCCGGTTTCAGCCGCCGGTTGAAACCGGCGGCTGGAAGATCGGGAAGTCCGCCTTCGCGGACTGCGGTGTCGGTATCCTCCCCAATCGGCCAGCATCCCAGCGACCGAAGTGCACGAGGTGAACGGGATGATAATGGCGGGGATCAAATCTGTCACCGGCCGTGATTCTCGCCCAACACGATGATGTTCGAGCGCGAGTCCGCGAAGGCGGTCTTCCCGAAGTTTCAGCGGCGGGTTTCAACCCGCCGTCACCGCGGCCGACCCCGACGCCGAGATTGTCAGTACCTGAGATGATCTCAGCGCGGGAGCCCGCGAAGCGGACTTTGGGCCGTCGTTGCCGCGATTTTAATCGCCTCCCCCGCCCCGCTCATCCCGCAAACGCAGACGCGCGGACCCATCCCCGGTCCGCGCGCCCTCAACCATCTCACCATCCGCAGTCCATCATCCCGCGCGTCCCGCTCCTACCACCCCCCGCCACCGCCCCCACCCGAGCCGCCGCCGCTCGATCCCCCGCCGCTGCTGCCGCTGGGGCTGCTGGACATGGTGCTGGCCGCGGTGCTGCTGAACGAGCTCATGTGGCTGGTGAAGCTGCCGGTGCTGAAGTTGTGGTAGTGCGAGCCGCTGTACCAGTCGGGCGGCTGGCGGTACAGGTCCTCGAACGCCCGCGCCCAACGTGCCTCCACCCCGAACGCCATGGCGTGCGGCAGGAAGCGCTCGAACATCTGCGGCGAGGTGATCATCCGCCGGTAGCGGTCGCTCTCCACCTTGTCCAGGAACTCCTTGAAGCCCAGCGCCGACTCGCGGGCCCGCGCCCCCTTCTCGGTGCGCGCCGCCATCGCCAGCCCGAAGAACAGGATGATGAAGCCGCTCAGGATCCCGCCGATCGCCAGCGGCACGGTGCTGAACATCGGCATCCCGGTCTCACCCAGGAACCCGGCCGCCACCCCGCTCAGGATGATGGTGACCATGCCGAACACCACCCACGCGCCCTTGACCTTGTCGGGGCGCTTGAGGTAATAGCCGCGCTCCACCAGCCGGTCGAAGATCGCCGACTGGATGCCGGGGATCGCGCGGTAGAACTGGTTCTTGAGCGCCGACATGGAGATGGCCGGCTGCGTGGCCGCCGGCGCATGTACCGCCGCCTCGTGCCCTGCCGCGCCACCCGCCCCGCCGCCCCGCACCGCCTCCCACGCCGGCCCCGCCGACGCGCCCGAGAACAGCGCGCCGATGAAGGCGCCCTCGTGCGGGAGCAGCCCTTCGTTGCTGCCGTCGCGCAGGTGGAAGACCCACTCCTTGCTGGAGAAGAGCCCGAACACGTGCTTCTCCTCCACCTCCTCGATGCCGATGTAGCCGCGCACCGCCAGGTCGATGAGCGTGCTGGTCACGTCGCGCAGGTCGGCGCTGTTGTCCACCAGCGTGCCCAGCTCGGCCGGGCTCATCCCGTCGGGCGGCTCGTAGCACACCACCGAGGGGAGCGCGCGCGGGTCGCGGCCCACGCGGCGCCAGCGCCGGAACATCACCACGAAGGCCAGCACCGGCAGGGCCATCGGCCAGTTGGTGGCCATCTGCTCGCGCCGCAGCTGGGCGCGCGTGGGCCGCGGCAGCACGTTGGCGGCGAAGCCCACCGCCAGCGTCAGCCCCTCGCCCGAGCCCAGCGGCCGCGTGGTCTCGGCGGTGACGGTGCTCCCCCTCACGCGCACGGTGGCGTCGCTGCCGTGCGACCCCGCGACGCCCGTGTAGGCCGACATCGTCGCGGGCACCAGGCCGTCGGGGAGGGTGATGCGGGCGATGGCGTGCTCGATGGGGAACGTCCAACCGTTGCCAGTGGCGTTCCAGTACATCTCGTCGTGCTCGCCGCCGTCGTCTTCGGCAAAGAAGTGGCGGACGGCGTTCTCCACCCGGTAATGGATCATCACCGTGCGCGTGGCGTCCGACGCGCCGGGCACGCGCACCCGGATGCGGCGGGCGCCGTTGTCGCCGCTTTCGTCCCAGAACTCCAGCCGCTGCCCCTGCACGTCGGTCACGCGCACGTTGCCGATCCGGAGCCGGGACCTGCGCCCCTGCCCCGTCTCGTGCTTCAGCGAGATGTCGCGGTAGATGCCGTTCCAGGTGCCTTCGAAGCGCGCGCGGATCACCTCGGTGACGTCCGCCGTGCCGTCGCGGTTCACCACCACGTCGGTCGCGTAGTCGCTCAGCGTGATCGAGCGGCCCTGCGCCCCGGCGGGGAGCGCGGCCATCAGGCTCGTGGCGAGCACGGTGAGCGCGGCCAGAATCCGGCGCATCGTCATTCGGATCGCGGGAGAGTGGATGGAGAAGGGTTCCGCAGGTGCACAGCACACCCGAGCGATGTCATCCTTGTATCTACCCGACAGGCTAGATTCACACCCGCAGGGGGTAAGCCCGTTCATCCTGGGGTTCTGGAAACCGTCGCTCAGCAAGGGCCCCCCTGCGGGAAGTTGGTCG
>Ga0247773_1000610_pt1 | contig 13961 bp, 13 predicted proteins | sample UWRJL092311B6_FD_179934 | JGI IMG/M metagenome (GOLD analysis project Ga0247773, IMG submission 179934) | Plant litter microbial communities from Arlington Agricultural Research Station in Wisconsin, United States - UWRJ-L092-311B-6 | ecosystem: Environmental > Terrestrial > Plant litter >...
CACATCGGATTGGTCCGGGCGAACTTCCTGCGGATGAAAGGTATTTCTGGACCTGCGGCCTGCTCTACCAACTGTGGTTGTCCATGCGTCCCCTCCTTGCGTGGAATATGTCCATATGTCGTATAAATGTTAGCTTGACCGGTAATACACAGGCAGAGGTGTGACAGACGAGCAGAAGTCGAGTTGCCAACCTGGCCACTTTGCGCTATCGCGGCGATGTCGTCACAGATATTACGTAGCTCGGTCGCTCTCTGTCACCCTTCTGAGCAGGCTGCACAGAGGCGGTGACACACCGCGACGGACCCGTTACTGTAAAGGGCTCTAAGCACTGCACAGGGTCTGGAGTACAGCGGTATGACAGTGGCGCGGCCGCCCGAGGCGAATGGGCGCAAGTGGGCGCCTCGCTCCTGGGAGCTGTGGTCGCTGCCCAAGGACCTGATCCGGTACCTGATCTTCGCCGAGGTCGGGGCCGGCCTGTGGATGGTCGCCGCGTTGCTGAGCGAGACCGTCACCCGCTCCGACCTGATCAGGTTCGGGGTGCTGGCCGTCCTGTTGGCGACCTTCCAGCAGATCTCGCCGCGGATCGAGCGGATGCGGATCCGGATGGCCGACAGCCACCGGATCGACATGACCTCGGTCTGGACCTTCGCCGGCGTCATCGCGCTGCCGGCCGGCCTGGCCGCGGTGATGGCGCTACTCGTCTGCGCGTTCATGGCGGTGCTGCGCCTGCGGGCCGGCATCCATCCTTACCGCCAGATGTTCAGTGCCGCCACCGTCGTCCTGTCCTGCCTGACCGGCTCGGCGATCGTGCACCTGAGTTCGGGACCGCTGGACCACCTGTCCGGGGGCGCCGGCGCGGCCGGAATGGTGCTGCTGGCCATGGTGGTCTACACGGCGGTCAACACCTCGATGATCGCCGGCGCGATCTTCCTGGCCGCCCGGCCGCTGCCGGTCCGCGCCCTGTTCGGTACCGCCGAGGAGAACGCGCTCGAGGTGGCGACCCTGTGCCTGGGCGGGATGACCGGGCTGACCGTGGTCTACACCCCCTGGCTGACGGTGCTCAGCATCATTCCGTTGGTGGTGCTGCAGCGCGGTGCGCTGATCAAGCAGCTCGAGGTCGCCGCCACCACCGACCCCAAGACCGGCCTGCTCAACGCGGTGGCCTGGCGGCAGCTCGCTCAGAAGGAGATCGCCCGGGCTGCTCGCGACCGGCACACCGTGGCGCTGATGATCATCGACATGGACCGGTTCAAGGAGGTCAACGACACCCACGGCCACCTGGTCGGCGACGCCGTCCTGGTCGCGGTGGCCGAGCGGCTGACCGCTGAACTGCGCCAGTACGACAGCATCGGCCGGTTCGGCGGCGAGGAGTTCGTCGCGGTGCTGCCCGAGGTGGACCTCGAGACCGCCCGCGGCATCAGCCAGCGGATCCTGGCCCGGATCCGCGAGCTGGAGGTCTTCAGCCCGGACGAGCCGACGGTGCCGCTCGGCGGCTTCTCCGCCTCGATCGGCCTGGCGCTCTACCCCGACGTCGGCGGCGACGTCGAAGGCCTGCTGCACGTGGCCGACAGCGCGCTGTACGCGGCCAAGTCCGCCGGCCGCGACCGGGTGGAGAGCATCACCCGCTGACCCGGGCTCGCTGCGGAATCCGGGTGGAAATCGCCGCGGACGCTTGGAAATCGCCGCGGATCAGGGGTGCCGGTGCAGCTTGTGCGGCGCGGCCTGGGCCAGCGGCTTCACCACCGCCAGGTCGATGTTGACGTGGGCCGGCCGGGTGGCCACGAAGGTGATCACGTCCGCGACGTCCTCGGCGGTCAGCGGCTCGGCCACTCCCTCGTAGACCGCGGCGGCCCGGTCGGCATCGCCCCGGAAGCGCACCAGCGAGAACTCCTCGGTGGCGACCAGGCCGGGGGCGACCTCCGACACCCGGATCGGGCGGCCGTTGAGCTCCAGCCGTAGGGTTTCCATCATCGCCCGGGCCGCGTACTTGGCCGCCGAGTAGCCGGCGCCGCCCTCGTAGACGGAATGGCCGGCGATCGAGCCGGTCAGCACGATGTGCCCGCCGGCCCCGGCTTCCAGTGCCGGCAGCAGGGCCTGGGTCAGCCGCATCGCGCCCAGCACGTTGGTCTGGAACATGGTCAGCCAGTCGGCCGGGTCGGCCTCGGCGATCGGTTCGAGCCCGATCGCGCCGCCGGCGTTGTTGACCAGCAGCGCCAGGCCGTCCGGCTCGGCGCTCACCCGGTGGGCCAGCTCGGCGACCGACTCCGGCGAGGTGACGTCCAGCACGATCGGCGTGATGGCGGGGCTGGCCGCCGCGACCTCGGCAAGGCGGTCGGCGCGCCGGGCGCAGGCCCAGACGGTGAAGCCGGCCGCCGCGAGCTGGCGGGCCGTCGCCGCCCCGATCCCGCTGGAGGCTCCGGTGATCACTGCCAGTCCGCGCGAGGGTGCCATGACCTGCATTCTCACCGATTCGAGACGGTGCGGCATGATCGGGGCCGGTTCGGTGTTGTAGCCAGGAGGCCGGAACCGGGCAGGGCGAACCAGGGGGCGATGTGCGACAGGGCGTGCGACGCGAGATGTCAGCGCGGGTCAGTAGGCACGGCACACTGCCGAAGCGGATAGCCACCCTCAGCGTGCACACCTCGCCGCTGGAGCAGCCCGGCGGCGGCGACGCCGGCGGCATGAACGTCTACATCCTCGAGACCGCCCGCCGGTTGGCCGATTCCGGGGTGGCGGTCGAGATCTTCACCCGGGCCACGTCCTCGGACCTGCCCCGGGTGGTGGCGGTCGAGCCGGGGGTGATCGTCCGGCACGTGACGGCCGGGCCGTTCGAGGGGCTGTCGAAGCAGGATCTGCCCGGCCAGCTCTGTGCCTTCACCGCGGCGGTGCTGCGGGCCGAGGCCCAGCACGAGCCGGGCTGGTACGACGTGGTGCACTCGCACTACTGGCTGTCCGGGCAGGTCGGCTGGTTGGCCCGGGAACGCTGGGGAGTGCCGCTGGTGCACACCGCCCACACCCTGGCCCTGACCAAGAACGAGCACCTGGCCGCCGGTGACGCCCCGGAGCCGCTGGCCCGGATCGTCGGCGAGCAGCAGGTGGTCGCCGAGGCGGACCGGCTGATCGCCAACACCGACGACGAGGCCAAGCAGTTGATCGAGTCCTACGACGCCGACCCGGGCCGGATCGTGACGGTGCCGCCCGGCGTGGACCTCGACATCTTCCGGCCGGGTACGGCCGGCGAAGCGCGGGACCGGCTCAACATCGCGGCGGACGCCCTGGTGCTGCTGTTCGTCGGCCGGCTGCAGCCGCTGAAGGCACCCGACGTGCTGCTGCGCGCGGCTGCCCAGCTGGCCGGCACCGACCCGGAGCTGGCCCGGCGGCTGCAGGTGATCGTGGTCGGGGCGCCGAGCGGGTCCGGTGTCGAGGACCCGCTGGCGATGCCCCGGCTGGCCGCCGAACTGGGTATCGCCGACCGGGTGCGCTTCGAGCCGCCGGCGTCGCGGACCCGGCTGGCCGACTTCTACACGGCGGCGGACCTGACCGTGGTGCCCAGCCACAACGAGTCGTTCGGCCTGGTGGCGTTGGAGTCCCAGGCCTGCGGCGTGCCGGTGGTGGCCGCCGCGGTGGGCGGCTTGCGCACCGCCGTGCAGGACGGCCGGACCGGCCTGCTGGTGGACACGCACCGCACCGAGGACTGGGCCACCGCACTGGGTTCGCTGCTGGCCGAGCCGAGGCGGCGGGCCGTGCTCGGCGCGGCGGCCCGGCTGCATGCCGAACAGTTCTCGTGGCGGCACACCGCGGACGGCCTGCTGGTCGCCTACCGGGACGCGATGGCCGACTTCGGCGAACCGGTGCTGGCTGCCTCCGGCTCCCGGTGAGCGGCGTCGACCAGGCCGCGGCGGTGCTGCGGCAGGCGCTGGCCGAGGCTGAGGTCGAGCACCAGGAGCCGCAGCCCGGGGCGTTCGTGGCCAACCTGCCCGGCCAGAAACGGCTCAAGACCGCCTGCTGGCTGGTGGTCGGCAGCCAGGGGCTGGCCATCGAGGCGTTCGTGGTGCGCCGGCCGGAGGAGAACGTCGACAAGGTGCACGGCTGGCTGCTGGCCCACAACGCCCGGATGTTCGGGGTGTACTGGTCGGTCGACGACAGCGGCGACATCTACCTGACCGGCCGCTGGCCACTCGCGGCGGTCACGACGGAGTCCGTCGACCGGCTGCTCGGGCTGGTGCTGGACTACGCCGACTCGGCGTTCAACACGCTGCTGGAGCTGGGCTTCGGGTCCTCGATCCGGCGGGAGTGGGCCTGGCGGGAGAGCCGGGGCGAGTCGCTGGCCAACCTGGCCGCCTTCGAGGGCTTCGTCAAGCGCGCCCGCTGAGCCTGCGCCGTCGGTGATCGCCGGCCGCCTGGCAGGATTGGGCCCATGACCACCCACACCCTGGTGCTGCTCCGCCACGGCGAGAGCGACTGGAATCGCAAGAACCTGTTCACCGGCTGGGTCGACGTGGACCTGACCGAGGCCGGCGAGGCGGAGGGCCGGCGGGCGGGGGAGCTGCTGCGCGAGCACGACCTGGCACCCGAGGTGGTGCACACCTCGCTGCTGCGCCGGGCGATCCGGACCGCCCAGATCTCGCTGGACGCCGCGGACCGGCACTGGATTCCGGTGCGGCGCAGCTGGCGGCTCAACGAGCGGCACTACGGCGCGCTGCAGGGCAAGGACAAGGCGGCGGTGCGGGCCGAATTCGGCGACGAGCAGTTCATGCTCTGGCGCCGTTCCTACGACGTGCCGCCGCCGGAGCTGGCCGACGACGACCGGTACAGCCAGGTCGGCGACGCCCGTTATGCCGATCTGCTGAGCACCGTGCCGCGGACCGAGTGCCTGGCCGACGTGGTGTCCCGGATGCTGCCGTACTACTACGACGCGATCGTGCCGGACCTGCGCAACGGCACCGTGCTGGTGGCCGCGCACGGCAACTCGCTGCGGGCGATGATCAAGCACCTGGACGGCCTGACCGACGCGCAGGTGGTCTCGCTCAACGTCCCGACCGGCATTCCGCTGCGCTACGAGCTCGACGCCGCGACCATGCTGCCGGTACGTCCGGCGGACTACCTGGACCCGGAAGCGGCCGCGGTGGCGATCCAAGGGGTGGCGAACCAGGGCAAGTAGTAGGTTCGGGACTTATCCCGTCCCGTCCCCCTTGCCCGAAAGGTCGCCGACATGGTTGGCCGTACCCGCATCGTCCTGCTCGCCGCGTTGCTCGCCCTGTTCGGGGTGGCCACGCCGGCCTACGCGTTCTCCACCGGTTACTTCGCCATCGCGAGTTCCAGCGCTTCGGGAGTGAGCGCCGGGCACACCGGCTACGGCCCCGGCTGGGTCGCGCTGACCTTCGACACCGGTGGCCAGCCGCACGGCCCGATCGTCGGCTACCTGTTCCACGACGGGGTCGGCCAGGCGGTCGGCAACGACCACATGGACGTGTACTCCTACTACACGACGGGCGCGGCCAGCGTGAACACCCCGTTCGCCGGCGGCTACGCCTACGGCCACTTCAACGGCTGCGCATGGTCCTACCTGGACATGAACGCCTACGAGCTGTACCCGGAGGGCGGGCACCACTCGGTGCCCTGCACCACGCCGCCGAACCACACCACCAAGATCTTCTGCTACGACCACGCGGCCGATCGGCTGTGCAACGACGGCACCAGTGACAGCACCGAGCCGGAGGCCGGGGTCTGGAAGAACATCACCAGTCACCAGGCCACCATCAAGGCCGGTGGCTGCGACGTGGTCGGCAACATCGGCTCGGACGCGATCTACAGCGGCGGCGCGGCGGCACCGGCCAACCTGATCGGCCACGTGAACTCCGGAACCGTCTACGTCCGCTACGTGTCCAAGCGCGACGACTGGGTGATGGCCAACCTGGCGACGAACGCCAGCCCGCAGTTCCCGGCGGGCATCCAGTGGGGCTTCTTCCCGCGGGGCTGCCTCAGCTAGGCCCGGCCGGCTGCTGGCGGGGCTCGTCGACCTGCCGGCCGGACTCGGCCGGCGCGCTGTCGAACAGGGTGCCCGGCCCGACCCCGAGTGCCGCCTCGATGGCGTGCGCCGTTGCCAGCGTGCAGCCGGTACGGCGACCGGTGATCAGGTGATTGACGGTGGCATGGCTGAGCCCGGCCTGCCGGGCGAGCTGCCGCTCGGACATGCCGGTGGCGTCCAGGCAGAGGACGAGCGCCTCACGACTGCGCAGTTGCATGGCTCAAACCCCCGATGCGACGATGGTTTGTGTCATGCAGTAGCTATTATTACGTCTGCCACTGAGTGACTTGATGGCCGACGAGAAGGAGCGCGGGCGGCGGGCCCGGCGCTCCGGCGTGGGGGTCATACCTGTGGGCGCCGGTGCCTCGGCATTGGTCACGCTTTCTCCACCTCTCGGGTTGGTTACTTGGGGGCTGTGGCATCGAGTGCGCCACCGCGGATCCTGGCTTGCTTGTTGACGACCTGTCAACTATAACTTGACGAATAACATTCAGTGAGAGACACACGGGGGCGAAATTTCACCGCTGTAGTTAGCTGAATGGTGAGTGTCAACGGTTCGGCTACCTCTACGTTGGGTGAGCGCCGGACCAGCCGGCGGGTCAGCGCATCACTGTCGTCCACTACCGGAAGGGGCCGATCGACACATGGTTGATCCGCGCTCCGGTCAGGTGCCCACGATCGCCGAACTGGTCCGCCAGAAGCTGGCGACCGGGCTGACGCTGCGCCAGCTCGAGGAACGCTCCGGCGGCTCGGTTCCGTACCAGACGTTCGGCAAGATCAGCAAGGGTGACGTCAAGGGCTGGCCCAAGTCGCGCGAGGTGATCGAAGGTACGGCGCATGCCCTGGGCGTCGATCCGCGCGAGGTGGTGCTGAGCTACGCGACCCAGTTCGACATCGACGTGGCCGAGGACCGATCGCTGCTGGCGTCGATGCTGCCTGCCACCACCGGTGAGCTCACCATCGAGCAGGCCCAGGCGGTGGCCAGCCTGATCCGGGCGTTCACCACCCCGGCGCGGCCGGCGCCGCTCACCCAGCTGGGAATCGCCAGGTTCAGCACCGCCGAGCGGCGGCAGGTCACCGACCTGGTGTTGGAGCTGGGCGAACGGGTGCGGGCCGCGGAGGCCGATCACCTGACCGCGCTGGCCTCGGTGCTGGCGTACCTGGAAGCAGCCCTGGCCGCGGCCATCCACGAGGCGGACGGCGGGTCCAGGCCTTAACCGGTGCTCTTGGCCTGTCGGCTGCGGTGGGCTTACCGATGTGGCGGGCTTGCTGATGGTGGCGGGCTACCAGGTGTGGTGCACTCCGGCGGCGGCGCGGCGTGCCATCAGGTCCGACATGGCTTCGATGAGCAGGCCTTCGAGCTCGGCGTCGGCGGTGGTCGCGCAGCCCAGCGGGGCGCGGACCCCGGCGCGGGCCAGGTCGGCGCGGAACCCGGTGCTGAGGAACAGGCCGGCCTCGCGCCGTCCGACCGGGATCAGTACCACGATCTGCCGGGTGCCGTAGCGGCCGAGCAGGTCGGACGGGGTGAGGCCGGACCCGATCACCTCGAGGATCCGCCGGTCCGAACCCGACTCGTCCGGGTCGATGATCACGGCGGCGACGTGGCCGTGGGCGTCGTAGAGCTTCTGCTGGGCCTGGATCCGCCAGGCTGCCTCGGACCACAGGCCGGTCTCGTCGTCGAACGCCTTCTCGACCTTGACGGTCTCGCGCAACGACCAGCGGTGGACGAGCAGCAAGGCCGGGATCACAAAGATCCCGACAGGGGCGTGCCAGGTGATCAGCCCTGCAAAGGCTATGCCCAGGCCTTGCGTCGAGAGCTCAGCAACGTGTGCCTTGGCATTCGTGAACTTTCGAAGGACGTGAGTCTCCCGGGTCGCTACCAGTACGGCAGCAATCAGGGCGATGTTCACCGTTGAGAAGGTAAGGACAGCCAACGCGGTGCCGGCTGGACCGTCCACTCGCTGAACGACGGCAGAGGCAGCAAGGCAGGATGTGATCGCCGAAGCGCAGCTATACACATGCCGGATGGGCTGGCTCCGAGTCACCGTGCCACGAGATGGCCACTCAGCTGCGTAAGCAATTACCACCACGCTCGCAATAAGTGGCGGGGGCAGAAGAAGCGTCGCGGCAAACGTCCACACGCTCAGGAGGTTCGGAGTTCTCTCATTTCCCAGGGCGCGGCGAAGCCGCTCTAACCGGCGAATTGCCACTGAATAAGCGACACTGGACGATGCCAGGATCAGAAAGAGAACGAGATCGGGCCCAATCATCCTGGTATCCGCCGGTGTTGAGGCGCCGTCCGTACTTCGTGGCTGTCATCCACGTGAGCACGGCTGAGCATTCCGATGTCTGAAGGGGGTGTATCGGATGTTGCGTCACTGGGACTGGTGATAATCGCCGAACTGTGATCGTCAGGGGCAAGGCGCGGCTGAGCATGCTGCGTCTTGCCACTGATCGGATTGGCCCTCATCCGCAATCCCCCCGTATCGCCGTCACAGACCGTACCCGCAAGGTTCGGATCTGTCACCACTGATTGACAATTAGACCAGATCGTTCTTTGCCTGCCTCTTGGCAGGGTCGGAATTTAGCCGCCCCATCTCCTCGGCTGGCGATCGTCTGACCAGACGCCTTGGCTCAGGCGAGCCGTTGTCGGCCTCATGCAGCTCAACGCCATGGTTCCGACGATCCGACAGTGACTGAATAACGTGGTGCTTTCATCCGAACCTGCCATAAAAGGAATAGGTTTGCGGTACCTCCGGGGCCACGCTGCTGCTCTGGGTCTCCCTATCCTGCCGACACCTCATCCTCTTGGCGACTGTCTGATAGCGGCATGGCACTTCGTTGCCCGACGCCATGGTCGTACAGGCGTAGTCCATGTGCAGCAGGATGACGGCCTGCCCTGGGTAAGTGGCAACACAAGCAGGTGAGGTACGGATCCCTTACGAGCTGATGAAGACGTGGTTGTCCTATTCAGGTAAGGAGGAACGGTGGAGGTGCACACCCCAAGTTGGCTGACACGCTACTGGGGACAAACTACCTATTTTTATAGACAGTTTGTCTAGGTACTTGAAAAACGGGTAAGTCAATCACCTTAATATGTTAAGGCCCTGTTCCTTAGGGGAAGAGTATTCATGTCGAACTGGGAGTGGCCGTAATTCCCGATTTATATGCGTAGTCGTAATGTGGCTTGGTGCTAGGTCTGTCTACGCTCGGCGGAGCCAATGAAGGCACGAGTTGAATCGCCGCCGTAGTGCCTACTTTGAGAAGGGAGGTATTGGCTCGTGCTTCGCAATTGGGACTGGTCGTAGGACACGCCCTCGCTGAAGGAAGTGGTCATGTGCCATTGGGAGTGGGACCAAGGCAGGTAGATGGCAAAGCTGGCGGTGATGTCCGCCGCGTGCCATCGGCAGGGAGGTGATGTCAGTGCTTCGTCACTGGGACTGGTCGTAACGCCGCACATCGAGGTGAGGGAGGACTCGCCACGAGTTGGGAGTGGTGATCCAGGCGCGTGGGTAGCATTCCCGCGCACTGCCCCGTCAGGGGGAGGTGATGTCAGTGCTCCGTCACTGGGACTGGTCGTAACTGATGCGTGGGAGGAGGCCCGACCCGCATGAGCAACTGGGGCTGGCCGTAAGGGGCCGCTCGAGTGCGGCCTGGAAGTGTCCTAACTGGATCTGCGGAGGAGGTGCTTGTGCGTCGTCATTGGGAGTGGCCGTGACCGCTCCTCGGGCGGGTCAGCGCTAGCTGCGACTCGCAGCCGAGGCGTTGGCAGGGGCCAGTTGAACCCGGGCCCACCAGCGTTGCCGGCCGCACCCTGGCCTGCGCGGGACAACGAGCCGCATGGCTGACGCAGCGGTAGGACCGGAGCGCGGTTACGCCGTGCTCGCCCAGGGCGGCACGCTGACCGGCGTCCAGGGCACCGTCATCACCCGGTCGCCGCTGTTCGTGGCGGGCACCAGCGCCCTCGTGTTGGCCGCCTTCGACAAGCTGCCTGCGGAGGCAACCACGCATCCCCTGATCGAGGCCGAACAACTGGTCGCCGGCGAGTGGGTAGCCCTCAGGCGGACCGGCGCGGGTGGCGGCAGCGGTGGGCCGGGTCGAGGGCCCTGCACTGGGTGGAATGGGAACTACCCGACGCCGCCGCGACACGGGTGCGGTTCCACTACTCCCACGGGACCGGAGGCTGGCCTCCGACGAGGCGGAACTTCTGACGCCTCCGGCGGCCGGGTGATCGCCGGCCCGGGAGCTAGTCGACCGACGGGGCGGCTGGCTTGATCGCGGCCGAGCCCGCCGGCATGGCGCCGGTCGCGATGAATACGATCCGGCGGGCGACGCCCACCGCATGGTCGGCGTAGCGCTCGTAGTAGCGCCCCAGCAGGGTCATGTCGATCGCTGCCTCGGTGCCGTGCGACCAGGTGTCGGCCAGCAGCTGAGTGAAAAGCTTACGGTGTAAGGCGTCCATCGAGTCGTCCTCGACCTCGATCGCCTGCGCCAGCTCGACGTCGCGTCCCTTGATCACCTCGGCGACCTTGTCGACCAGCGACAGCGCCACCGCGCCCATCTGCGAGATCACGTCGCGCAGCTCGACCGGTACCGCGATGTCCGGATGCCGCATCCGGGCCACCTTGGCCACGTGCAGCGCCAGGTCGCCCATCCGCTCCAGGTCCGCGACCAGGTGCAGCGTGGTCACCAGCATCCGCAGGTCGGTCGCCACCGGCTGCTGCAGCGACAGCAGCTGGAAGGTCTTGCCCTCCAGGTCGGCGCGCAGCGCGTCGATGGCGGTGTCGTCGCTGACCACCCGCTCCGCGCCGTGCAGGTCACCGGTCAACAGCGCCTCGGTGGCACGCTGCATGGCGGTGCCCGCCAGGTGCGTCATGGCCACCAGGCTGTTGCCAATCTGGTCCAGCTCGTCGTGAAAGAGATCGCGCATGCGACCAGCCTAGGCATCCAGATGGCCGCCCGTGGCGGTCGCGATGAATGCCCAGCAGCCACCCGGTGAACAACAGGTGACGCCTGACTACGGCGGCTTTCGGCAGGGCTCCGGCCCGAAACCCGGCCGTAGGATGCAGGTGTGATCCCCGTGGTTGCCGTCGTGGCGTTCCTGGTCGGAGCGGCGATCTCGGCTTTCGCGGCTGCGCTCTACGTACGCCGCAGCACGGCAGCCGCCGGCCCCGCCACGGCCCCCGCTCCCAACGCCGGCCTGGCCTCGCGGGCGCTCGGCGCGCTCGACGTCGGCGTGGTGGTGCTCGACCGGGACGAGACGGTGATCTTCGCCAACCCGGTCTCCCGCCGGATGCTGGTGGTCGACGGCGACCGGCTCACCCTGCCGGTGCTGTCGGAACTGGTCCGGTCGGTGACCGACTCCGCCCAGCCCGACAGCGTCACCCTCGACCTGTCGACCCCCGGACGCGGCCCCGAGCAGGTGAGCTTCCTGGTCCGCGCGATGCCGTTGCGCGACCGGGGCCGGGTCGGCTCGGTGGTGCTGCGGTTCTCCGACATCACCGAGGCTCGCCGGCTGGAACTGGTCCGCCGGGACTTCGTGGCCAACGTCTCGCACGAGCTCAAGACCCCGGTGAGCGCGCTGACGCTGCTCGCCGAGGCCGTCCAGGAAGCTGCCGACGACCCCGAAGCGGTACAGCACTTCGCCGCGCGGATGCAGCGCGAGGGCTCGCGGCTCGGCCGGCTGGTGCAGGAACTGATCGAGCTGTCCCGGTTGCAGGGTGCCGAAGCGCTGCCCGGCCAGAACCTGGTGAGCATCGACCGGATCGTCGGCGAGGCGGTCGACCGCAGCCGGTTGCTCGCCGAGCAGACCGGCATCGCGGTGGCCGAGCGCACCGAGGCCGGCCTGCAGGTGCGCGGCAACGAGACCCAGCTGGGCAACGCGCTGGGCAACCTGGTCGACAACGCGATCGCCTACAGCCCCGAGCGCACCAGGGTCGCCGTGACCAGCCAGTCGGTCACCGACCCCGACGGCGCCGAATGGGTCGAGATCTCGGTCACCGACCAGGGCATCGGGATCGCCGAATCCGACCTGGACCGGGTCTTCGAGCGGTTCTACCGGGTCGACCAGGCCCGCTCCCGCGCCACCGGCGGCACCGGGCTGGGGCTGGCGATCGTCAAGCACATCGCGACCAACCACGGTGGCCGGGTGACGGTGTGGAGCGTGGTCGGAGCCGGTTCCACCTTCACCATGCGGCTGCCCCTGGCCGGTCGCGCCACGGTCGCGACCCCGGCACCGATCGCCGAGGCCGTACCGGCCGGCGACACCCAGCCTGCCGCCGGCAGCGCGCTGCGGTGAGCACCCGTCGCGCCGGGGTCAGCGTCCGACGTCAACGAACCACCTGGAAGGAGGCCCGGTGACCCGGGTACTAGTCGTCGAGGACGAGGATTCGATCTCGGACCCGCTGTCCTACATGCTGCGCCGCGAGGGCTTCGAGGTGTCGGTGGCCGAGACCGGCCCGGACGCGCTGCGCCAGTTCGACCGCACCGGGGCCGACCTGGTGCTGCTGGACCTGATGCTGCCGGGGCTGTCCGGCACCGAGGTGTGCCGCTCGCTGCGGCAGAAGTCCAATGTCGCCATCATCATCCTGACCGCCCGGGACTCCGAGGTGGACAAGGTCGTCGGTCTGGAACTGGGCGCCGACGACTACGTGACCAAGCCGTTCTCGCACCGGGAACTGCTCGCCCGGATCAGGGCGGTGCTGCGCCGCGGCGCCGAACCCGAGGAGCTGCTGAGCCCGACCATCGAGGCCGGCCCGGTGCGCCTGGACGTCGAACGGCACACGGTGAGCGTCAACGGCGAGACGGTGTCGCTGCCGCTCAAGGAGTTCGACCTGCTCGAACTGCTGCTGCGCAACTCCGGCCGGGTGCTGACCCGCGGCCAGCTCATCGACCGCATCTGGGGCTCGGACTACGTCGGCGACACCAAGACCCTGGACGTGCACATCAAGCGGCTGCGGTCCAAGATCGAGCCCGATCCGGCGAACCCGAAGTACCTGCTGACCGTGCGCGGGCTGGGCTACAAGTTCGAGGGCTGACGGTCGCCGGAGCCGTCGCCGGGGATAATTGTCAGAGGTCGGTGCGATGGTTCCCCCACGTCAACGTGGAGGTGACCCGCCGATGTTCGACATCGAACTGATCCAGGCAGAACTGAGCCAGGCCGCACTCGCCGACGCCGCCTGCTGCGTCAACCCCGGCTGCGGCAACGTCTTCGATCCGGCCTGCGAGGGCTTCAACGGCGAGTGCGACTACTGCGCCGCGCTCGCCGCCGACCACTTCACCGGTGCCCACCGCGGCCTCGAGATCGACTGCGTGTACTGCTGGGCCGAGCCGGCCGAATTCGCGCGGTCAGCGGTCGTCGCCGCATGACCCGGCGGACGGGCGGTCCCGCGGCCTTCGGCGGCTGTGCTCGGCCGGCGACCGCGCGGCCGCCGGCGGGAGGGTCTAGGCCGGTCCGGCGGCTGGCTGATCCGCCGCCGCGGTGGCCGGATGTATCGCCACCAGGCCCTGCGCCAGCCGCAGCGCACAGAGCCGTGCCAGCTCGGTGTACGCGGGCAGCCCGATCAGGGCGGTGAGTTCGGCGGCGTAGCCGACGTACAGCGGTTCGCTCGCGGTATGGGCCTCGGGGGAGGAGGTGCACCACCAATGCAGGTCATGCCCGCCCTCGCCCCAGCCCCGGCGGTCGAACTCGGTCACCGTCGACACCAGCACCTGGGTGTCGTCGGCCCGGGTCACCCACTCCTGCTCCCGGCGGACCGGCAACTGCCAGCAGACCTCGGGCTTGGTGTCCAACGGGTGCAGCCCGGTCCGCAGCGCCAGTGCGTGCAGGGCGCAGCCCTCGCCGCCGGCGAAGCCGGGCCGGTTGAGGAACACGCAGGCGCCGTCCACCGTCCGGGTCCGGGTGCGGTTCTCGTCGTCGCCCACCGAGTCCTTC
>Ga0247773_1000612_pt1 | contig 13954 bp, 1 predicted proteins | sample UWRJL092311B6_FD_179934 | JGI IMG/M metagenome (GOLD analysis project Ga0247773, IMG submission 179934) | Plant litter microbial communities from Arlington Agricultural Research Station in Wisconsin, United States - UWRJ-L092-311B-6 | ecosystem: Environmental > Terrestrial > Plant litter >...
GATGTCGAAGAAGTTGTCGTCGAGCCCCACGCCCCGGGTGCCCAGCACCTCTTCCCACACCCGGGCCACGGTGCGCTCCATGGTGCTGGCCGGCGCCGAATCGGCCGGGCGCTCGGGGGCGGGCTCGGGAAGGCGCGGGCGGTCGATCTTGCCGTTGGGCGACAACGGAAGCTCGGGCACCACCACGAACGCGGCGGGGATCATGTACCCCGGCACCCGCGCGCGCAGCCAGCCGCGCAGCTCGGCCGCAGACGGCGGGTCGGCCGGGTGACGGGCCACCACCCAGGCCACCAAGCGCGCGTCGGCGCCCTCGCCGCGCGCGGCGACCACCGCCTGGCGCACGTTGGGGTTGCGCGCCAGCTCGGCCTCCACCTCGCCCGGCTCGATGCGGTGGCCGCGGATCTTCACCTGGAAGTCGAGGCGGCCCAGGTACTCCAGCTCGCCGCCGGGGCGGTAGCGCACGCGATCGCCCACGCGGTACATCCGCCCCCCCGGCTCGCCCGAGAACGGGTCGGGACGGAAGCGATCAGCGGTGAGCCCGGGGCGCTGGTGGTACCCGCGCGACACCCCCGCGCCGCTGATCCACAGCTCGCCCGCCACGCCGAACGGCACCGGGCGCAGCCGCTCGTCCAGCAGGTACAGCCGCGCGTTGGCCACCGGACGGCCCACGTAGACGCGCTCCGCGTCACGCGGCACGAACGACCAGGTCGAGTACGTCGTGTCTTCGGTGGGCCCGTAGTAGTTGCCCACCGTCGCCAGCGTGCCCAGCGCGTGCAGCCCCTGCGCAAGCGCCAGCGGCAGCGCCTCGCCGCCCAGGTTCAGCCGCCGCAGCGTGGGCGGGATCCCGTCCGTCCGCAGCAGCTCGGCGGCGGCGCTGGGGGCCATGCTGGCCAGCGTCACCGGCTCGCTCAACCCCTTCAGCGACAGGGCGTTGCGCACGAGGACGACCGATCCGCCCCACGACAGCGTGCCGAAGATCTCGGCCACCGACACGTCGAACGAGACGGAGGTGGCGGCCAGGACGGCGCGCCGCTCGGCGTCGGACACGTGCTCGCGCAGCCAGTGCAGCAGCGCCACCGTCTGCCGGTGCTCGATCTGCACGCCCTTGGGCCGGCCGGTGGAGCCCGAGGTGTAGATCACGTACGCCAGGCTCCGCTCGTCCACGTCGACATTCAGCCGGTCGGACGGCTCCGCTTCCACCGCCGCCCAGTCCGCATCCACCCGCAGCACGTGGGCGTCGTTGGACGGGAGTGTGTCCGCCAGTGACGCGTGGGTGAGCACCACCGGCGCGCCCGACTCGGCCACCATGTAGCCGATGCGGTCGGCCGGGTAGGCGGGGTCCACCGGCACGTAGGCGCCGCCCGCCTTGAGCACCGCGTAGAGTGCCACCACCAGCTCGGGCGTGCGCTCCATGCACACGGCCACCTTCACCTCGGGCCCCACGCCCAGCGCGCGCAGCCGGTGCGCCAGCCGGTTGGCGCGCGTGTCCACCTCCGCGTAGCTCCACCGCACGCCGTCGTGCACGATGGCGGTCGCCGTGGGCGCTCGGTCCACCTGCGCCTCGAAGAGCTCGTGGACGGCCAGGCCGCGCGGGTAATCGACGGTGGTATGATTAAGCTCGTGGAGGACGTGCGCCTCCTCGGCCGGCTCCATCAGCGGCAGCGCCCAGATCGAGCGGTCGGGGGCCGCGATGGCGCCGGCCAGCAGCTCGCCGAAGTGCACCGACAGCCGCTCGATGGTCTCGCCGTCCCACAGGTCGCTGGCGTACTGCCACGCGCCGCGCACCCCCTGGGGCGACGACGAGATGGATAGCATCAGGTCCACCTTGGCGGTGCCGGTCTCGCCCTCGGCGATCTCCATCTCCACCCCGCCCAGGTCGGGAGCGGCGGCGCCCTCGGGGTGCATGCTGAACAGCACCTGGAAGAGGGGGTGCGCGCTCAGGTTGCGCTCCACCTTGAGCGCCTCCACCAGCCGCTCGAACGGCACCTCCTGGCGCGCGTAGGCCTCCACCGTGGCGTCGCGCACGCGGCCCAGCGCCTGGCGGAAGGTGGGGTCGCCCGACAGGTCGGTGCGCATGGCCAGCGTGTTCACGAACACGCCGATCAGCCCCTCGGTCTCTTCGGGGAAGCGGCCGGCCACGGGCGAGCCCACCACCACGTCGTCGCTCCCCGACCAGCGCGAGAGGAGCGTGGAGAAGGCGGCCAGCAGCACCATGTAGGGCGTGGCGCTTTCCTCGCGCGCCAGCCGCTCCACCCCTGCGGCCAGCTCGGCCGGGTAGGCGAACGGGAGGATGCTGCCGCGGAAGCTCTGCACCGCGGGGTGCGGGCGGTCGGTGGGGAGCGCCAGCGTGGCCGCGCCCTCCATGCGCGCGCGCCACCACTCCAGCTCCTGCTCCACCGCCGGCCCGTCCAGCCGCTCGCGCTGCCACACGGCCCAGTCGGCATACTGGATGGGCAGCGGCGGCAGCGGGTTGGGCACGCCCTCGTGCGCGGCGCGGTACAGCGTGCCCAGCTCGCGGTAGAGGATGCCCAGCGACCAGCCGTCGGCCACGATGTGGTGAATGTTGATCAGCAGCACGTGGTCGCTGGCCGCCAGGCGCAGCAGCGCCCAGCGGATGGGCAGCGCCGCGGCCAGGTCGAACGGCGTGCGCGCATCCTCGCCGGCCATCCGGTCGGCCTCGGCCTCGCGCGCTTCAGGCGCGAGGTGCGAGAGATCGTGGAACGGCAGGCGGACCGGCTCGTGCGGCCTCACCTCCTGCAGCGGCTCGTCGCCCTCGAAGCGGAAGACGGTGCGCAGCGACTCGTGGCGCTCCATCAGCCCGTTCACCGCCGTCTCGATCGCGTCCACGTCCAAGGGCCCGCGCAGGCGGATGGCCATGGGCATGTTGTAGGCGGCGCCGGCCGCGCCCATTCGCTCCACGAACCAGAAGCGCTGCTGCGCGAACGACAGCCGCGCCGTCTTCCCGCGCTGCACCGGCACCAGCGGCGCCACCTCGTCCGCCGCCTTCGCGGCCGACGCGCGCGCGGCCAGGCCGGCCACGGTGGGGGCCTCGAACAGCGCCCGCAGCGGCAGCTCGATGCCGAAGGCGCGGCGGATGCGCGCCATCACCTGCGTGGCGCGCAGCGAGTGGCCGCCCAGGTCGAAGAAGTTGTCGTCCACGCCCGGGCTCACGCCCAGCACCGCCTCCCACGCGGCGGCCACCATCCGCTCGGCGCGGGTGCGGGGCGCCACGTGGCCGGCCGCCACGGCGTGCGCGGCGGGCTCGGGGAGCGAGCGCCGGTCCACCTTGCCGCTGGGGGTCAGCGGCAGCGCCTGCATCACCGTCCACGCCGCGGGCACCATGTACTCGGGGAGGCGCGACGCCAGGTACGGCCGCAGCTCGGCCGCCGTGGGCGTGGCCCCCGCGGCGGGGACGACGTAGGCCGCCAGCCGCCGCGCCGCGCCCTCGCCGCGCACCACCACGGCGGCCTGCACCACGGACGGATGCTCGGTGAGCGCCGCCTCGATCTCGCCCGGCTCCACGCGGAAGCCGCGGATCTTGACCTGGAAGTCGGTGCGGCCCAGGTACTCCAGCGCGCCGTCCAACCGCCACCGCACCCGGTCGCCCGTGCGGTAGAGGCGCGATCCGGCCGCGCCGAAGGGATCGGGGACGAACTTCTGCGCGGTGAGCGAGGGGCGGCCCAGGTAGCCGCGCGCCAGGTTCGCCCCGCCCGCGTACAGCTCGCCCGGTACCCCGACGGGCGTGGGCTGCATCGCCGCGTCCAGCACGTAGAGCCGCGTGTTGCCCACCGGCGCGCCGATCGGCGGCAGCGCCGGCCACACCTCCGGGTCGGCCGCCACCGCGTGGGCGGAGATGACGTGCGTTTCGCTGGGGCCGTACTGGTTTTCCAGCCTGGCCGTGGGGTTGGCGGCGAAGAAGGCGCGCAGCTGCGGGGTCGACCGCAATGCCTCGCCCGCGGTGATCACCTCGCCCAGCACGGGGAGCCGCGCGTCGGCCTGCTCGGCTGTCTCGGCCAGGTTCTGCAGCGCGGCGAAGGGGAGGAAGAGGCGTTCGACCTGCTGCGCCCGGAGATACGCCAGCAGCGCTTCGCCGTCGCGCCGCGTGTCGTCGTCCACCAGCACCAGCGTGCCGCCCGCCGCCCAGGTGCTGAAGATCTCCTGGAAGGAGACGTCGAAGCTGAGCGACGCAAACTGCAGCGTGCGCGCGGCCGCACCTCCGCCCCACCGCTCCACCTGCCACGCGAGAAGGTTGGCCAGCGCGCGGTGCGGCAGCGCGGCGCCCTTGGGCTTCCCCGTGGACCCGGACGTGTACAGCGTGTACAGCAGGTTTTCGGGGTGGACGGCGACGTTCGGATCGTCCGGCGACTCCGCGTCGATCTCCGCGCGCTCGGCGTCCACGCGCACCACCGTCGCCTCCGTGGACGGGAGACGGGCGGCGACGGCGCTGGTGGTGAGGATCACGGCGGCGCGCGAATCCTCCAGCATGTAGGCCACGCGGTCGGCCGGATAGCTCGGATCCACCGCCACGTAGCACCCGCCCGCCTTCAGCACCGCCAGCACGGCGACGGCCATCTCCACCGAGCGCTCCATCGACACCGCCACCCGCGCGTCGGGCCGCACGCCCAGGCGCACGAGGCGGTGCGCGAGCCGGTTGGCGCGCGCCTCCAGCTCCGCGTAGCTGACGCGTTCGCCGCGGAACTCCACCGCGGCCGCATCCGGCGTGCGCGCCGCCTGCCGGCTGACGAGCGCGTGCACGGTCGCGTCCGCCGACGGACGGTCCGTGGCGTTGAAGCCGCGGAGGACCGCGTCGCGCTCTTCCGTGGACAAAAGGGACAGAGACGAGAGCGGGGCGTCCGGCTGGTCGGCGGCCTGGCGGAGGAGGGCGTCGAGGTGCGCCGTCATCCGCTCGATGGTGGCTGCGTCCCAGAGCGCGGTGGCGTACTCGGCCCAGCCGGCCAGCGCGCCGCCCTCAGCTTCGGCCAGGATCAGGGTCAGGTCGAAGCGCGAGGTGCCGGTGTCGGCCGCGCGGCCGGTGACGACCGCGTCGCCCAGCTGCACGCCGCCGCCGGCCGGGGTGTTCTGCAGCGTGAGCATCACCTGGAAGAGCGGGGTGTGGCTCAGGCTGCGGTCGGCCTTCAGCTCGTCCACCAGCTTCTCGAAGGGCACGTCCTGGTGGGCATACGCCTCCAGCGTGGTCTCCCTCACCCGCCGCAGCAGCGCGCCGAACGACGGGTCGCCCGACAGGTCGGTGCGCAGCGCCAGGGTGTTGTCGAAGAAGCCGATCAGCCGCTCCAGCTCGGGGCGGGTGCGGTTGGCGATGGGCGTGCCCACCACCACGTCGTCTTCCCCGCTCCACCGCTGCAGCACGGCCGCGAAGGCGGCGAGCAGCACCATGAACAGCGTGGCCCCCTCGCGCTTCGCCAGCGCCCGCGCCGCATCCGCCGTGTCGGGGGAGAGGGCGAAGGGGAGGAGCGCGCCGGCCACGTCCTGCACGGCGGGGCGCGGTCGGTCGGTCGGCAGCTCCAGCACGGCGGGGGCGCCGGCCAGGCGGCGGCGCCAGTAGGCCAGCTGCCGCTGCAGCGCGTCGCCGCGCAGCCAGCCCCGCTGCCACGCCGCGAAGTCGGCGTACTGCACGGGCAGGTCGGCCAGCGGCGAGTCGTCGCTCGCCGTGAACGCCTGGTAGAGCGCCGCCAGCTCGCGGAAGAAGATGCCGCCCGACCACGCGTCGGTCGCCACGTGGTGCAGCACGATCACGAGCGTGTGTTCGTCCCCGGACCGGCGGATCAGCGTCGCGCGAATCAGTGGCCCGGCGGCCAGATCGAACGGCCGCCGCGCCTCCTCCGCGATCAGCCGCCCGATCTCGTCGTCCGACGCATCCGACGCATGCGACTGATTCGAAACGTCCGACGCGACCGTCGAGGCTGCCGGATCGCCATCGCGTCGATTGTCATCTGGCGACGCGGTTGGATCGACATCTCCCGAGTCTTCGTCTGTCGCAAACGTGAGGGCGACATCCCGCTTTTCATCTGCCGACGCGGTTGGATCGACCTCCGTCCGCCCTTCATCTGCCGAAGCGGTTCGATCGACCTCCGCCTGCTCTTGATCTGCCGAAGCCGCGAGGTCGACCGTGGCGAGATGGAAGCCGGCGAAGGGGAGGACGACCTGGACGGGCGCGTCGTCGGTGGCGGCGAAGACGGTGCGCAGCGGCTCGTGGCGGCGCACGATCTCGCCGATCGCGCGCTCCAGCGCGGCCGCGTCCACCCGGCCGGCCAGGTCGAGCGCGAGGGGAACGTTGTAGGCGGCGCTGCCGGGCTCGAGCTGGTCGATGAACCACAGCCGCTCCTGCGCGAAGCTGAGCGGTAGCGGCTGGCCCCTGTCCGCGACCGGGATGCCGCCGGCGGGCGCGCCCTCGCCCTGCCCGCGCAGCGCGGCCACGCGGCGCGCCTGGTCGCGCAGCAGGGGCGCCTCGAACACCGCGCGCAGCGGCATCTCCACGCCGAACACGGCGCGCACGCGCGACACCACCTGCGTGGCCAGCAGCGAGTGCCCGCCGCGCTCGAAGAAGTCGTCACCCGCACCGATCTCGCCGGTCTCCAGCACCTCGGCCCAGATCGCCGCCAGCATCTCCTCGTCGGGCCCATGCGGCGGGTCGTGCCGCGGGGCGGAGACGGAGGCGAAGTCAGGCGCGGGGAGCGCGCGGCGGTCCACCTTGCCGTTGGCCGTGCGCGGCAGCGCGTCCATCGCCACCACCAGCGAGGGAACGAGGTAGGCCGGGAGCCGCGCCGCCAACTGGGCGCGGACGCCCGCCGCGTCGAACCCGCCGCGGGGCACCACGAACGCCACCAGCCGCAGCGCGCCGGCGGCGTCGGGCCGCGCGGCCACGGCGCAGTCGGCCACGCCGGCCAGCGTGCGCGCGGCGGCTTCCACCTCGCCGGGCTCCACGCGGGCGCCGCGCACCTTCACCTGCCCGTCCAGCCGGCCCAGGAAGTCGAGCGTGCCGTCGGCCCGCCAGCGCGCGCGGTCACCTGTGCGGTACATCCGCGCGCCGGGGACCGAAGAGAAGGGGTCGGGGAGGAAGGCGGCGGCGGTGAGCCCCGGCCGGCGGTGGTAGCCGCGCGCCAGCACCTGCCCGCCGAAGAACAGCTCCCCCGGCGCGCCAACCGGCACCGGCCGATGGCCCTCGTCCAGCACCCGCGGCTCGCGCCCCGCGAGGGCAACCCCGACGGAGACACGCGCCTCGTCGCTCGCCGCGTAGCCGGCGGGCACGCGGAAGGCGGTGGAGGTGACCACGGTTTCGGTGGGGCCGTAGATGTTGACCAGCCCCGCGCCGCCGGGAAGCGCGTCCCACGCCCGCGCGGCATGCGGGTGCATCGCCTCGCCGCCCACCAGCACCAGCCGCACGGCCTGCTTCACCGCGGCGGCCGCGGCGGGGTCGCGCACCAGCTGGTGCCAGTACGGCGTGGGGGGATTGAACACCGTCACCCCCAGCGCGCCGATTCGCTCCGGCAGCTCGGCCGGCGCCCACATCTCCGCGTCGCGCACCGCCACCGACGCGCCGGTGACCAGCGGCATGAGCAGCTGCTCCAGCGAGGGGTCGAACCCCTGCGCCGCGAACCCCAGCGTGCGGTCCTTCGCCGTCAGCCCGTAGGTCTCCGCCGCCGCGGCGAGGTGCGCGGCCGCGGCGGCGTGCGGCACCAGCACGCCCTTGGGCTTGCCGGTCGATCCGGAGGTGTAGAAGAGGTACGCCGCCGAATCCGGCTCCACCTCCGGCAACTCCACGCCCGCCGCTGTGACGGGCTGATGCACGTCCACCAGCGCCACGGGGAGGTCGGACGACGGCAGGCGGTCGCGCAGCGCGGGGGTCGTCACGACCGCGCCCGCGCCCGAATCGCGCAGCAGCAGCGCGATGCGCTCGGGCGGGAGCGACGGGTCGAGCGGGAGGTAGGCGCCGCCGGCGCGCATCACCCCCAGCACCGCCACCGGCAGCTCGGGCGACCACTCCGCGAACACGCCCACCACCGTCTCCGCCCCCACGCCCAGCCCGCGCAGCTCCGCCGCCAGCGCCGCGGTGCGCGCATCCACCTCGGCATACGACAGCACGCCACCGCGCCACGCCACCGCCGGCGCACCCGGCGCGCGCGCCGCCGCGGCGGCGAAGCGCGCGGGGATGCTGCCGCCGCGCACGCACCCGGCCGAGGCGGCGCCCCAGCGATCGAGCTTCGCGCGGTCTTCGTCGTCCGCCGGCGCGAGCGCGGAGAGCGGGGCGTCGGGGTTGGCGGCCGCGCGCTGCAGCACCAGGCCCACGTGCGACACCAGCTGCTCGGCGGTGGCGGCGGAGAACAGCGCCACGTCGTAGTCGCACACCAGCGCGACCTCGCCGTCCAGCTCGTGCGCCTCGAAGGCCAGGTCGAACTTGGCCCCGGTGTAGCCCGAGTCGATGGGCTCCATCTCCACGCCGGCCAGCGTCACCACGTCGCCGCCGCCGGCCACCAGCGAGAACAGCGCCTGGAAGACGGGGCTGCGGGCCGGGTCGCGCGGCACCTTCAGCTCGTCCACGATCCGCTCGAAGGGGAGCTCCTGGTGCGCGAAGGCGTCGAGCACGGCGTCGCGCTCGCGCCGCACCCGCTCGCGGAAGGCGGGGTCGCCCTCCAGCGGCGCGCGCAGTGCCAGCGTGTTGATGAAGTAGCCGATCAGCGCCTCGGTCTCCACGCGCGTGCGGCCGGCGGTGGGGGTGCCGATCACCACGTCGCCCTCGCCCGCCCAGCGCGCCAGCACCGCGCGCACGGCGGCCAGCACCACGGCGAAGAGCGTGGCGTTCTCGGCCTCGGCCAGCGCGCGCAGGCGGGCGACGGTGGCGGCGGAGAGCTCGTAGGTCACGCGCGCGCCGCGGTTGCTCTGCGCGCGCGGACGGGGGTGGTCGGCCGGCAGCTCCAGCGCGGTCGGCGCGCCGGCCAGCGTGCGCCGCCAGAACTCCAGCGCGCCGTTCAGCCGGTCGCCGGCCAGGTGCTCGCGCTGCCACGCGGCGAAATCGGCATACTGCAGCGCCGGCGCGGCCAGCGGGTTGGGCGCGCCCGCCGCGAACGCCGCGTAGAGCGCGTTCAGCTCGCGGGTGAACACCCCCAGGCTCCACCCGTCGCTCACGATGTGGTGCATGCAGGTGAGCAGCGCGTGGTCGTTCGCCCCCAGCCGCAGCAGCCGCGTGCGCAGGAGCGGCCCGGCCACCAGGTCGAAGCCGGTGTTGGCCTCGGCCACCACGCGGCGCTCCAGCTCGGCCTCGCGCGCGTCGTCGCCCAGGCCCGACAGGTCGTCCACGGCCAGGTCGACGCGGGCGAACGGGTGGATCACCTGCATCACCTGGCCGCCCTGCTCGGCGAACGTGGTGCGCAGCGACTCGTGCCGCTCGCGCAGCGCGTTCAGCGCGCGCTCCAGCGCGGGCACGCTCAACGCCCCGCGCAGGCGCACGGGAAAGGCGATGTTCCAGGTGGACGAGCCCGGGTCCATCCGGCTCAGCAGCCACAGGCGCTGCTGCGCGAACGACAGCGGCGCGGTGCCATCGGGGCGTTCGCGCGGGCGCAGCTCGGGGCCGGCGGCGGCGGCGCCCTGCCGGGCGAGCCGCAGCCGCATCTCCAGCAGCTTGCGCTTCTCCTCGCTGAGCCCGGCCAGGCGATTGGCGACGTCGGTCATCTCACCCCTCCCCGGCGCTGGCGGTGAGCGCGCGGGCTTCCTCGTCGCTCATCCCCTCGACCTCGGCCAGCAGCGCGGCCAGCTCGGCGTCGCGGGCGTCGTCCACGCGGGCGGCCATGTCGGCCAGGCGCGGGTTGTCGAACAGCGTGCGCAGCGGCAGCTCCACCCCCATTCCCGCGTGGATGCGGGCGGCGAGCTGCATGGCCAGCAGCGAGTGCCCGCCCAGCGCGAAGAAGGTGTCGTGGGCGCCCACCCGCTGGGCCTTCAGCACCTCGCGCCACACGGCGGCCAGCTCGCGCTCGGTGTCGGTGCGCGGCTCCACGTGCTCGACCTCGGTGCCGAGTCCATCCGCGTCCGGCAGCGCGGCGCGGTCCACCTTGCCGTTGGCGGTCAGCGGCAGCGCGTCCATCACCACCCAGGCGCCCGGCACCATCCACTCGGGCAGCCGCGCGGCCAGGTGGGCCCGCAGCGCGTCCACGTCCACCCCGCTTTCGGGAGATGGAACAACCCACGCCACCAGCCGCTGCGCGCCCGATGCGTCCGGCCGTGCGGCGACGACCGCGGCGGCGACGGAGGGATGGGCGCGGAGCACGGCCACGATCTCGCCCGGTTCCACGCGGTAGCCGCGCACCTTCACCTGGTCGTCCAGGCGGCCCAGGTACTCCAGCACGCCGCCCTCCGTCCAGCGCGCGCCGTCGCCGGTGCGGTACAGCCGCGCGTCGGCGTCGCTCGAGAAGGAGTCGGGGACGAAGCGCTGGGCCGTGAGCTCGGGCTGGCCCACGTAGCCGTGCGCCAGCGCGGGGCCGCCCAGGTACAGCTCGCCCGCGGCGCCCACCGGCACCGGCCGCATGCGCGCGTCCAGCACCCGCGCCACCGTGCCCACGACAGGTTTGCCGATGGGGATGGACGCCGCGTCCGCCGCGATCTCGTCGGCACGGGTGACGCTGTGCGTGGCGGCGTAGACCGTGGCCTCGGCGGGGCCGTAGCCGTTGATCACACGCGGGCAGCCGGCGGCCAGGACAGAGCGGATCGCCTGCGCGTCCACCGCCTCGCCGCCCACGATCACGTAGCGCAGCGTGTTGAAAGCCTCGGGCACCTGCCGCGCGACTTCGTTGAACAGCCCGGTGGAGAGGAACATCGCCGTCACGCCACGCTCACGGAGCGCGGTGGCGAATGCGCGCGCGTCGAGCATGGTGTCGCGGTCGATCACCACCACCGCGGCGCCGGCGGCCAGCGCGCCCCACACCTCGTAGGCCATCGGGTCGAACGAGGCGCTGGTGACCTGCGCCACGCGGTCGCCCGGGCCGCACCGCCATCCCGGGTCCGCCGCCATCCGCAGCACCGCGCGGTGGGGGACGGAGATTCCCTTGGGCCGGCCGGTGCTGCCGGAGGTGTAGACGACGTAGGCCTCGGCTTCACCTGCGGCGGCCGGGTCCGCGACCGTAGCTACGTCGCCGGGCGACAAACGGGAGGAATCCCCGCCCGTCGCGACATCGTCGGTGGACAAAAGGGACACAGGCGTGGGAGGGCGATCCTCGTCGAATGCGGCGGCGGGCCCCCTCCCCCCGGCCCCTTGCCCCCGCTCCGCGGGGGAGGGGGGGAACCGCGACAGCACGGGACTGTGGGACAAAGAGGACAGATCCGTTTCCGCCGTCGAGGCGTCCCCCGACGGGCGCAGGGCGGGGCCGGCGAAGGTGGCGAGGGCGGGTGGGACGGCGTCGTCCACCAGCAGCGCGGCGACGCCGGAGTCCGTCAGCATGTACGACAGGCGCTCGGCCGGGTACGCCAGGTCCAGCGGCACGTAGGCGGCGCCGGCACGGAGCGCGGCCAGCATCCCCGCGATGCGCCACGCACCGGGCTCCATCGCCACCCCCACGCGGCTCCCGGCGCCCACTCCCGCGGCGGCCAAGCGCGCGGCCAGGCGGCGGGTGTGGACGTCCAGCTCGGCGTACGTCCAGCGCACGGTGCCATCCTCCACCGCGAGCGCACTGGGCGCGGCGGCGGCGTGGCGCGCGAACTCGCCGTGCAGCGTGGCGTCGGGGCTCGTCTCCAGTGCGGGGCCGTACGCCCAGCGCGCGAGCTCCGCCTCTTCCGCCGCGCTGATGATGGACAGCTCGCCCACGGCGCGGTCGGCGCTTGCCACCAGCGCAGCGAGCGCGGCCTGCACGCCGGCCACGATGCGCGCCGCGGCCGCGCCGCTGAAGCGCGCAGGGTCGTACGCCAGGCGAAGCTGCGTCTCATCACCCGACGGCGCGACGATCAGCGTGAGCGCATAGTTGGTGCGCTCGGGCGCGGGGAGCCCCTCGGCCTCCAGCGCGGGGGCGCCGTCATCGCCGCCGCCCATCCGCACGGGGTAGTTCTCGAAGACGAGCAGGCTTTCGAACAGCGGCGACTCGCGCGGCACGTCGCTCCACCCCTGCACGTCCACCAGCCGCGCGTACTCGAACTGCCGCGTCTCCACCTGCGCCCGCTGGATCCCCCGCAGCCACTCGCCCACGGAGGCCGACTCGTCGAAGCGCACGCGGACGGGCACGGTGTTGATGAACAGCCCCACCGTGCGCTCCACCCCCGCGATCTCCGGCGGCCGCCCGCTGACGGTGGCGCCGAAGACGACGTCCTCATCCCCCGCGTGGCGGGCGAGGAGGAGCGCCCAGGCGGCCTGCGCCAGGGTGTTGAGCGTGACGCCCTGGGCGCGCGCGAAGGCCTGCGCGCGCTCGATCAGCGCGGCATCCACCGCCACCGTCTCCTTCACCCGCTGGTCGCCGGCCGCCTGGGGCCCTCGGTCCAGCGGCAGCGGCGTGGCGCGGCGGAAGCCGGCCAGCGCGCCGCGCCAGAACGCCTCGGCGGCGGCGGCGTCGCGGCCCATCAGCCACTGCACGTAGTCGCGGTAGCGGGGCGCGGGGGGCAGATCGGCGGGGCGGCCGGCGCGCTCGGCGTGGTACAGCGCGTCGAGCTCGCCCACCACCAGCGGCAGCGACCAGCCGTCGATCACGGCGTGGTGCATGGACAGCAGCATCACGTGGCGGCGCGCATCCACGCGGGCCACGGTCATGCGCACCAGCGGCGGGCGCTTGAGGTCGTGCCCGCGGCGGAGGTCGGCGTCCATCAGCGCGTCGAAGCGCGCGCGCCAGCCGTCGCCCGCGCCGCTCCAGTCCAGCCGGTCGAAGGCGGGCTGGGCCTGGCGCAGCACGAACTGCAGCGGCTGCGGCACGCCCTCCCACGCGAAGCCGGTGCGCAGCGCCCCGTGGCGCGCCACCACCCCGCGAAAGGCGCGCTCCAGCGCGTCCACGTCCAGCTCCCCCAGCAGCAGCAGCGGAAACTGCTCCTGGTACGCCGCACCCTCCGAATAGACGGAATGGAACAGGATCCCCTGCTGGAGGGGCGAGAGCGGGTAGATGTCTTCGACGTTCCTGCGGTCCATTGCCACTTTCTTCCGTATGAATCACGAACCCGCGCAAGGCGGATTCGGGTGCGTTTCGTCAGACTCCGCGGGGGCCCCCTCCCCGCGCCTTAGAGCGCTCGCCCTCCCCCGCTTCGCGGGGCGAGGGTGAACTTCGTCGTGTTTGGCGAGCTCCCGTTCTGCCGTCGCCGTTGCAGTTCTCCCCCTCTCCCGCGCCCAGCGGGGGAGGGGGCCGGGGGGAGGGGGCCGCCGCCGCATGCGCCGACGCCCATCCTCCCGCCTCCATCCCGTCTATTCCCCCCCTCTCCCAGGCTGTCTTGGAGGAAGGAACCGGGGGAGGGGGCCCCTACCCGATCTGCCCCAGCAGCGCGTCCAGCCCGCCCTGGTCCAGCCCCGCCAGCTCGAAGTCGCTGGGCGTGAAGCCGCCGGCGTGCGGGTCGCGGCAGTGCGCAACCAGCGCGCGTAGCTCGCTCATGAACGCGTCGGCCAGGCGCTCCACCGTGTCCGCGTGGTGCACGTTGCGGCCGTACGTCCAGGTGGCGAACAGGCGGCCGCCGCTCACGGCCGCGTCCACCGCCAGCAGGTGGGTGCGCGCGCCGGCCGGCGCGCGTGTGGGGCCCGCGTCCCCGTCCGCGCCGGCGAAGACGCCACCGTCGCCCGACCCGCCGAAGTCCATCCGCCCCAGGTAGTTGAAGCTCACCTGCGGGGCCGGCAGCGCGGCCAGCGCGTGTGGGATCTCGGGGTCGTGCGAGAGCCAGCGCAGCAGCCCGTAGCCCACGCCCTTCTCGGGCACGGCGCGCAGCTGCTCCTTCACCGCCATCAGGTCCTCACCCGGCGCACCGCCGGGCGACAGGTCGAGGCGCACGGGGT